>C687J26845_10000328_pt1 | contig 31652 bp, 28 predicted proteins | sample RifCSPlowO2_12_FD_26845 | JGI IMG/M metagenome (IMG submission 26845)
TTATGCAGGGTATCGAGGACGGCAGCGGTATCGGTCATCAGGTCATCGCGGGCAAATTTATCAGGGCCGCGATTGTCGCAGATTTAGCCGTGAGACGGCCAAAAGCTGCGCCTTGGCCGGTCACTGCAGCGAGCCATGGCACCGTAATGGTGGGCTGAAGCCCACCCTACGAAAATGCCAGCAGCGTAGGCAGGACTGTAGGGTGGGCTTCAGCCCACCAGAGGCGCAGTGCCTAATCTAGCTAGCGCTGCCCACTTGCGGGGCAGTCGTATTGGCGACCCATTCCCACCATTCATGCTGGCCTTCGGCGGCGTTGCCTTGGGTACGGTGGATGTCCCAGGTCACCAGGAACTCGGGGTTCTGCATGTCCATGCCGCTCTCGGCATGCCGGTAGTGGCCGGGGGCGGCGCGAAACCAGGCGTCCAGATTGGGCGGCAGGATAAAAATTGGCTGCGTCACCGCCGGGTCGCTGTGCTGCAATTGCACCGAAATGCCCAGCTCGGCGTCGACAGTGACCACCGCCCCACAGCATTGGCTTTGCTTAAGCAGCTCGCCGTCCAGGTCGAAGTAGCTCAGGCCGATGACGCAGGTTTTACCCAGTAAGTCTTGTAACTGCATGGTCAAACTCCAAAGCGTTGCCCACCAGAGGCAGCAGCGGTGGGCAACGCTTCGCGGTTGCCCACCCTACGTTCAATCGACAGACAGGTGACTGTCAATCAATGGCGCAACTGCGCCACGCCGACTTGCGGCATATTGGCCAGGCCGATATCGCGGGCGTGCTGTTCGAAGCCTTTGTTCTTCCAGAAAAAGGCGCCGGGCATGGTGGTCGGGATCACCAGCACATAGAACAGCGCGCGACTGACCAGGCTGGTGAGCACCAGCACGCCACCGACCAGGGCCCAACCCAGCAGGCTGAACAGCCCGGCGTTATCCAGCAGCAACAGGCTGGCCAGCAAGCCGCTGGCCAGCAGCAGGTTCAGGCCCAACAGCACATTACGCAGGATAAAGGTTTTGCCGAAGGTGGTGCTCTGGATGTAGTACGAAGCACCGCCCTCGTTCTCGACACTGCCCATGGCCTTGGCATGCGCCCAGTGGCCAATGGCCTCGACCGCCAGGCCGAGAGTCAACACGCCAGCGCTGACCAGCAGCGCCACCTGGTAGCTTTCCCCCAGCAACGCCAGGGTTGGGATCATCACCAGGGCACTGACCAGGGCGCCCAGCGACAGCATGCTGCCGAAGAACGCGGTGCCCACCTGCCAATGGTTCCAGAACGGCCGGGCCTTGATCCGGTAGCAACGGTTCATGTAGTACAGGCCGATCAGGCTGGATGGCACCGCCAGGGCGCCAAACACAGTGGCCAGGCTGGCGCTGGTAGCCGGGCTAATAAGACTGGCGATCTCGCTGCCAAACAGCGCGCTGAAGACCGTCTGCACCAGGCCATTGGCCGGCAAACTGAACAGGATATGCAGGCCCAGGGTCGCCATAAAGATGGCGATGCCCAAGCCCTCCCGGGAGACCGGCGAATGCCGCAGGTTGTTAAAGCCACGGTAGAAGCGCTTGGGCTTGCCCAGGTGCATGGTCGACATAAACAAGCCGAAAGCCACCATCAGGAAGCACAGGCCGGCCAGCGGCACATAGAGCAGCGACTGGCTAAAGCGCAGAAATTCCAGCAGGCCCAGTTGCGCGCCCAAGAACGCCAGGGCAAAGGCCCCGGCCGCCGCCTGAGTGGCCAGAGTGAAGAGCACCAGTGGGTTTTCTTTCGAGCTCAGACGCGCCAGGTTCCAGTGCTTGGCCTTGCCCTGCTTCTGGTCGATGGCCGGGCGATAACGGCCCTGGTCGTCCTTGTGGTACTTGACCGGCATGGAGTCGGTGCGCTTCATCTCGTCCGGCAGCTTCTTGATTTGCTGGAAGCGAATATTCGGCTGGGTGATTTCCGGCGACGGGAAGCCGGGGATTTCCACTCGCGCTTGCTCGCGGTTGGCCGGGATGTTTTCGATCACGCCAAAGTCCAGGGCGTTGCCGACGCAGGCCGAGACGCAGGCGGGCTTGAGACCCACTTCCAGGCGATCGACACACATATTGCACTTGGACACCTGGCCTTTAACCGGGTCCAGTTGCGGTGCGTTGTAGGGGCAGACCCAGGTGCAGTAGCCACAGCCGAAACAGGTTTCCGGGTCTTGCAGCACGGCACCGTATTCGACGTGCTTGGTGTAGGCGCGGGTCGGGCAGCCTTTCAAGCAGACCGGGTCATCGCAATGGTTGCAGGCCATGGAGATGTTCATGCGTTTGTAGTCGGGGTAGCTGCCGCCCTCGACATAGCCCACCGAGCGGAACGCCAGGTGCGGCGGGTTGTTGTTTTTCTCGCTGCAGGCCGCCTCGCAGGCGTGGCAACCGATGCAGTTGTCGGCGGTGAAGAAAAACCCGTGCTGTTTGTTGCGATTGGGGTTGCTGCCCACCGCCGGATTCTCGTTGATAAACAGCGAGCGACCCAGGGGCAGCTTGTGCTCGGTCAAGTCCAGCAGATCGATCTTCTGGCCGTAGCGGTTGCTGTCGGCCACTTCTTTATCGCTGAGGAAGGCATAGGGCTGCTCCTCGGTGCGCACTTCCCAGATGCTCGCATCGCTGCTCTTATCGGCGGCCGGCACGAACTGAATCGGGCTGTGCCACTGCTCGGCGCAACCGGCGGCTGGGGTGTTCTCGGAATCTTTAGTCAACATAGTCTGGCTCCCGGCCGGTCAGAACGCGCGGCGTTCGAGGTTTAAACGCGCCGCTTCTTGCTGGTCAATCGGCTCCACGCGCACGGCGTTTTGCTTGAAGGCGGGCTGGCGCGAATGGGGATCGAGCAGGCCCAAGGTCAGGCGGTTAACGCAGTCGTGAAAGTGGAAGGGCACGAACAACATGTCGCGACCGACCCGCTGGGTCAGCTGCACCATCACCACCGCATCGCCGCGCCGGCTGACTAGCCGCACATAGCTCTGGTGCGCGATGCCCAGCGCCTCGGCGGCGTCCGGATTCATCTCCATATAGGGGGTGGGGCTGAACTTGTTGCAGTTGCCGATCTTGCCGGTGCGAGTACGGGTGTGGAAATGCTCCACCACCCGCCCGGAGTTGAGCCAGAACGGGTACTCAGTGTCTGGGCATTCGTTGTTGTTGAAGAAGCGCACCGGAATCAGCTTGGCGCGGCCATCGTCGGTCTGGAAATGCCCATCGGTGTACAGCCGGCGTGCGCCGATAAAGTCCTGGCGGCGCTGCATGTCGAAACTCAGCACCGGGCCGATGGCGGCCTCATCCAGCTGCGCCTGGGCCTCGCTGTAGGGCCATTGGATACCGCGCGCCGCCTCGATGCGGTCGTAGCTCATGCCGGAAATATCCAGGGTGCGACCCTTGCCCTTGGACAGTTCACGCATCTCCTCGAACGCCCCTTCGGCGGTCTCGGGGAAGTGAATCTTATTGCGCTCGGTGAAGCGCTTGGCCATCTGGTTGAAGATCCAGAAGTCCGGTTTGGAGTCGGCATAGGCCGGCAACACATTGCGGGTCAGGTTGACCCGCCGCTCGGTGTTGGTGTGGCAACCTTCCTTCTCGGCCCAGACGGCGGCGGGGAAATACACATGGGCGTACTGGGTGGTTTCCACGTCCGAGTAGACGTCCTGCACCACCAGAAATTCCAGTTTCTCCATGGCCTTGCGAATCCGTGGCTGGTTGGCCATGGAGGTCATGGGATTGGTCGCCACCAGCCACATGCCTTTGATCTCGCCGGTCTCGATGGCCGGGAAGATATCGGTCTGGGCCAGGCCGCGTTTGGCCGGGAAGAAGCTCGGATCGATGCCCCAGAAATCCGCCACCGTATTGCGGTCTTTTTCTTTTTCCAGCGCCCGGTAGCCCGGCAGGCCCGAGCAGGATGACCACTCGCGGGTGCCCATGGCGTTGCACTGGCCGGTAATCGACAAACTGGTGCCGCCGGGAACACCAATATTGCCGGTGACCAGATTGAGGTTGTTGATATTGACCACCCCATCGGAGCCGTGAGTCGACTGGTTGATGCCCATGGTCCAGATGCTCATGGCGGCCGGCGCCTTGGCGTAGATGCGCGCCACGGTGCGGATGCGGTCTTCGTCGATGCCGCACACATGTTGGGCGGTCTTGGGGTTGTAGTCGGCCACCAGAGCGCGCAACTCGTCGATGCCATTGGTGTGCGCGGCGATGTAGGCGTCGTCCTGCAGGCCTTCATCGAAGATCACGTACATCATCGCGTTGATCAGCACGCAGTCGGTGCCCGGGGTGATCGGCAGGTGGATGTCGGCGAACTGCGCCAGCATGGTCACCCGTGGATCGACCACTATCAGCGGGAAACTGCGTTTCTCCAGCGCCTCTTTCAGGCGCCAGTAGATGATCGGGTGCTGCTCGGGCAGGTTGGAGCCGAAGGCCATCAGGCAATGGGTGTGCTCGAAGTCGTCGTAGCAACCGGGCGGGCCGTCCGAGCCGAACGAGCGCTTGTAGCCGGACACCGCCGAGGCCATGCACAGGGTGGTGTTGCCGTCGTAGTTATTGGTGCCGATTTGGCCGCGCACCAGCTTGCCCAAGGTGTAAAACTCCTCGGTCAACAGCTGGCCGGTGGAGACCACGGCGAAGGCATCACGACCGTATTTTTCCTGGATTTCCTTGATCTTGGCCGCGGTGGTGTCCAGTGCGCTGTCCCAACTGGTCGGCTGAAATGGCAGGTGGGCTTTGTCGCGCGCCAGCGGCACTGTGCCACGCCCCGGCGACTCGAACAGCTCGTGCTCCAGCAGGCCCTTGATGCACAGCTTGCCGCGATTGACGTCGGCGCCGGCATGCCCGCGACTGGTGACTATGCGGCCGTCCTCGCCCAGGCCCAGCTCAATGGCGCAGCCAGTCGAGCAGTAGTTGCAGGTGGTGTATTTCCACTCTTTAACGGTTTTGGCAGGGATGGCAATTGGCTTACGGTGTTTGCGACCAAATATCATGGAATGTCCTACTGACCGCTGTCTGTGCAGCGTTAAGAGGTTTTGCTTCGGCGCGATCAACGCGCGCCGAACGCAGGGCTAATCCCCAATCAGCAAAAATCGCGCCGCTTCGCCGCAAGCTGCAGCAACAGCCGTCAGAGCGCTGCCACAAGGCAGCCGCGCGCGCCTTGATCAGGGACAATTCGGCACTGGCCATGGCGGGCGTTCAACCCATAACCGCCAGGTGCGGGCTCTAGGCGCCGGGCTCGGCGCGCCAAAACATGGCACGCCGCTCGCAGATGGTGCGCAGCCCTGACCGAACACAGAAGACGTAGCCCTACCAATGGGCGGTTGCCGAGCGCTGCGGCGCTGCGCCAAGGTCACAGACCAGCCAATCAGGGCCGGGGCCCGCCCGCCCATGGCCACGGAGTCGCCACCATGAGTCACCCTGGCCTGCTGTGCATGAACGCCGACCGGGTGTTTTACCTGGGCCTGCTCGGCAGCCCTCACGAGCGAATGCTGGGCGCCCTGACCCTGTACGCCTCACGCAGCGGTGAGCTGGAACTGCTGGTCGATGGCCTGGTGACCCAGCGCGGCGAGCTGCTGATAGTGCCGCCCTACCTGGCGCACCGTGTTCAGGCCGAGGACAAGCAGATTTTCTGCCTGCTGATCGAACCCGAGTACCTCGACCAGTCCCGCCTGCCTGAGCAGCTGCAGCCCCACGGCCCGCGCCAGGCCCAGGCCGCAGTGGTCGAGCGCATGCGTGAGGCGGCGCCGCAGCTGGCCGAAACCCTGAGCAAGCCGCTGAGCAATCAAGCCTTCGACCTGCTGTTACTGGGCGTCGAGTTGCCCAGTCGCACGCTGCAACCCCGGCTCGAAACGGTGCTCGGGTTGCTGCGGGCCGAGCCGACCGCCAGTCTGTCGGCCGCCCATTGCGCCGCGCTGTGCCAGCTGTCGCCGTCGCGCTTTATGCACCTGTTTAGCACCACGGTCGGCAGCAGCTTTCGCCACCTGCGCACTTGGAAGCGTGCGCGCAACTTGCTGGCCCTGGTGCAAAGCCCCCAGAGCCTGACCGTCATCGCCCTGGAGCTGGGCTATGCGGATGCCAGCTACTTCAGCAACTCGATCCGCCAGATCACCGGACTGCGGCCCAAAGACATCATCGCCGGCTCCAAACGGCTCAAGCTGCTGCACAGCATCCAGTGACTCAGGCCAGCTTGACCGCCGCGATGTCGCGCAGCTCGGGTGGCCGCGCGCCAAACAGCACCGCCAGGTAATTGGCCTGCTGGGCGCGGCCACGCCGGATCAGCCAGTCGCGACCGCCCGGCACGCGCCGCGCCAGGCCGTGCAACAGGCGATTAAAGGGAATCAGCAGCAGCGGATACCAGGGCAGATAGCAGACCGGCAGGCCCAGTGAGCGCAGCGAGGCGTTGTTCATGCAGGCGCGGGCGATGCTCAATTGCAGCGACCGGTTGTAGCGGCCCTGCAGCCAGGACCAGCGCCGGTAATTGCGCCCCAGGGGTTCGGCGACCAGCGCCTGGGCCAGGCGTGCGCTGTCCTGATCGGCCATCCGCTGGCTGAGCAAGTTGCGATACAGCAGGCCCAGGCCCGAGCTTTCGCCCTCGACCAGGCCATGCAAGAAACCCTCATCCACCCCATTGACCCAGGCGATATAGCGCCACAGGTGCATCACCGCCTCGCGCTCGGCGCAGCTTAAGCGCACGCCGATCAGCTGCATGCCGAGCAGATAAACCACGCTGAAGGCCAGGTAAGTGGCCTGCATGTCGGTCTGGCAGACCGGCACGCCCAGCTCGGCCGCATCCCAAGACGCTTGTTGCCCGACCTGCTGGCGCACCAGGGCATGGATCAGCCGCACCCGCACGGTGCTCTTGAAGCCACTGGCAAAACGCTGCATGGCACCCTCGGTGGTGACATCGGCCCACCATTTGGTGGTCTCGGCAATCCGCCGCGCGGCGCCTTTTTCCAGGGCGCCGGTGGCCAGTAAGGTCTGGTTGACCGCCGAGAGTTGATAACCCACCAGCAGGCCAGTCACCAGCAGCGTGCGCATGCCGGCCAAACCACCCAGGGCACAGACCCGCGCGCCCTCGGTGAGCAACTCATCCTGCACCCAGGCGGGCCTGGCCTCGACCAGGTCGAAGAAGGCCTTGAGTGGCGCCGGCGCCTCCTCAAGGCTGTCGATGCCCTGCTCCAAGGCCTGGCCGATCAGCGCCCAGCCGGTCTTGCTATCCGTGCTCTGCAGCCAACTCGCCAGCGCATCGGCCGGGGCATCGCCGCGCAGCAAGCCGGCGCCCAACTGTGCCCATTGCTCGCTACTGGGCGCCGGGCGGGCCGCGGCCGGCAACTGACGCAAGATCGCCCGCGCCGCCTGCTCGGCACGCAGCCGGTCGGCGCCATGGCGATGAGGAATAGCCGCAGCGTGCGGGGCCGAATCTGGGCTAACGGGAGTCGCTAGGATGGAGGCAGGCATGGGCGTCCTTCTAGGGTGCGGCCACTGCAGCGCTATACGCGGCAGCGGCCCTGAGCCAAAACAGCTCGCAGCCTAGCGCCAAGCCCGGCGCCATTACTTGTGGGAACTGGCTAAACGCCGGCTCCAGAGTTAAACCGCCAAGACCAGATCACCCTTGGGCAGCGAGCAACACAGCAGCACTTCGCCCGGCGCCAGCTCGATGCTCGGCGGGCGTGGATAGAGCACTTCGCCTTGCAGCAAGGGCACCCGGCAGAGCCCGCAACGGCCGCTGCGGCAGCTGAACTCGGGGCTCAAACCGGCCCGCTCGGCCAATTCCAGCAGCGACAGATCGTCCTCCTGGCGCCACTGGGCCTGCTGCTGGCTGTGACTGAAACTGACGCTCGCCTCGGGCAACTGCACGCCCTCCAGCGCACCCAGAGCGCCGCCGAAGGACTCGTGAAAGATGGCGTATGGAGGGACGCCAAGTGCTTGCAGGCTCTGCAGGTTTTGCTCGATAAACTCATCCGGACCACAGAGGTAGTACTCACAATCGGCCGCGCCCAGCTCGATCCACTTCTCCGCAAACCAGCAACCTATGCCCTCGAGAATAGCCGCCAGGGCCACGCCATTGAGGCGCTCGCTCGACTGGTAATCCACCCCGGCCACACTGCCGGCCTCGGGACGGGTATAGACGATATGGCCGCGCAGTTGCGGGTGTTGGGCGAGCAGTTGCGCCACCTCGGCGGCGAAGGCGTGGGTCTGGGCATTTTGCGTGGAGTGGATGAAATACAGGGTGGGCAGGCGCTTATCCTGGCGGGCCAGGTGGGCGTGCAGCATGCTGACCATCGGGGTGATGCCGACCCCGGCGCTGAGCAAGATCACCGGCACCGCGACTTCGCCACGTTTGAGGCTGAAGTGGCCACTGGGGGCCATCACCTCCAGCCGATCGCCGACTCGCACGCTGTCGTGCATAAAGCGCGACGCCTGGCCCTGGGGCTCGCGTTTGATGCTGATGCGGTAGCGCTGAAGAACTTCATCATAGGCGGAAATGCTCCAGCAACGGACCAACTGCTGGCCATCTTCCAGGGTCAGGCGCAGGCTCAAGAACTGCCCGGCACGATAACCGGCCACGCCGCTCGTGCCGTCCGCCGGAGTCAGGTAGAAGGATTTGATGTCCCGCGCCTCCGAGACTATTTCGCTGACCACAAAGGGCTTCCAGCCGGCCCAGCGATTGGTTTGCACCAGGGTCTTTTCGATTTGCAGATTACGCGCCACCACCAACGCGCTGAGCATCTGCTGGCCCATGCCGGGGATGGCGATCAAGCGCTCCAGTTCGACCGCGCTCGGTTGGCTATTGAGCAGAAAACGCGCCAGCTCGGGCACGGAAATACTCGGCTGCTCACAGCGGATATGTTGCAGCCCATCGCCCGCCTGGATCACCCCGGTTTCGAGCACTTCCAGGTAGATACCGCTGCGCCCGGACTCCTGGTAAGGGTGCAAAAAACTGCTGGGCTGCTGGACCCGCCAGAGCAAGTTTTCGCAGGGTGCCCGGCAACCGGAAACCTGCAGCACCACCGGGCCTATCTTGAACAAGTCGCCGATATTCACGGCGCTTTCGTCGATCCCCTGGAGGGTCAGATTTTCGCCCAGGGTGCCGTGCTGCCAAGGCTCGCTCGGCTGCAGGCGCTGGTTCCAGTAGTCGTAATTTTCGGCGCAGAAGGCATAGAGGGCGTTCTTGTGGTTGGCCACCTCGTTACCCACCAAGCCGTTCTTATCGATAGTCACCGGGCCGCTAACCGGCTGTTTGCAAATGGCGGTGGTAAAGGCCACGCCGTCCTCGGAGTAGGTTTTCGCTTTACCCGAATGAATCGCCAGTAAACGTGCCACGTTAAATACCTGCTGGGTTGAACTGTAGAAGCCAACTTGTGACCCACATGGAGGTGGGGAATGTAGCCAGCCGAAGGGCGCGGTAATTGCCAGGCGATGAGCTTTGCGTAGGGTGGGTTTCAGCCCACCGCATCTGCCGGCAAGAACGCTGGTGGGCTGAAGCCCACCCTACAAAATCGACCCTTATCGGGTACAGAGCCGTTAGAACGCCTGGTCGCGATACACCTCTTCGCCGCCCAGCAGGGTCCAGAGCACCTTGGTTTTGCCGATCTGTTTGGTCGGCAAGTCGAAGATGTTTTGGTTCAGCACCACCAGATCGGCCTGTTTGCCGACTTCCAGCGAGCCGGTGTCCTTCTCCTGGCGCAGGGTGTAAGCCGCATCGAGGGTGTAGGCCTTCACCGCCGCTTCCAGATTCGGCAGGCTGCGCTCGCCCAGGCTCAGGGCGTTTTGCATGATGCCCAGGGGCGACAAAGGGTTGACGTCCCAGTCGGAACTCAGGGTGACCCGCGCGCCGGACTCATACAGCTCACGAATCGGCAGCATCCCGTGAGCGCGAGCGCCGATCGCCGGCTCGACACCCTTGAGGGCCGCCGCCGTGAAGTAGGGGCTCGGCTGGAAGTCGGCGATCACATTCAGCTGCTTGAAGCGCGGGATGTCGTCGTTATCCACCAGCTCGACGTGGGTGATGCGGTGGCGCCCCTGGCCGTCGGTGGCGTCTATGGCGTCCAGGGCATCGCTGACCGCCTGGTCGCCGATGGCATGGATATGCATATCGAAACCGGCCTTGGCCAGTTCGCGGCTGTAGCGCTCCAGACGCTCGGGGCTGAAGTAGTACAGGCCCTTGGGGTCGACACCCGCCAGGCTTTGCGCGTAGGGCTTTTGCAGGCGCGCGGTGGTGTTGTGGATGATGCCATCGACATAGAACTTGATCTGGGTGACGCGCAGCAGGCTGTCGTCATTACCTGGGTCGTACATGGACTTCAGCTCGGCCAACTGCTCGTCGTCATCCAGCGTCGGATAGGCCCACAGCCCCAGCGTGGTACGGGCCTTCAGCTCATCCTTTTTGGCGGCTTTTTGCCAGGCCTCCAGATGGCCGCGACGCCAGAACACCCGGGCATCGGCCACCGAGGTGATGCCGTTTTGCGCCAGCTCGTCCTGGCCGGCCAATACGGCCTGGTAGTACACCTCATCGAGCGCCTTGGACGGCGGCAAGGCCTTATCCAGGGCCAGATCACCGGCGTTGTCCAGCAGCAGGCCAGTGGCCTCGCCCTTCGCGTCGCGCAGGATCACGCCGCCGACCGGGTCGGGGGTATCGGCATCGATGTTGGCCAGTTCCAGGGCCTTGGAGTTGAGCCAGTAGGAGTGCGAAGTCTCCTCCATGATCGCCACCGGACGGTCGCTGATCACGCTGTCGAGCAGCTCGCGCGGGGTTTTCTGCTCGTCCAGCAGGCTGTGCAGGGAGAAGCCCCAGCCCAGCAGCCACTCACCGTCGTCCTGACCATTGCAGGCTTTGATCTCTTGCAGCCACTGCGGCACGTCATCCGCCGCCTCGACCTTGCAATCGCCCTGGGCCTCGGAGGAGGCGTCCAGCACATGGGCGTGAGTATCCTGGAAACCCGGCAGCACCAGGCGGCCTTCGAGGTCGACCTTCTCGGTTTCCTCGTCGACGTACTCGGCCACGTCCTCAGCGGAGCCGATGGCGGCTATGCTGCCGTCTTCGTCAATGACCATGGCACTGGCCCAAGGCTGCGCGGCATTCACCGTGTAGATTTTGCCGTTATGCAACAGGGTGGTGCTGGGTTCGGCGGCCACGGCAAGGCTACTGCCTAACAGCAAAACAACAGCCAAAGAGGTTGTCGGGCGCATGGGAAATACCTCGTAAAAATGTGCCGATACAGCCGGCGTGCTGGCTCAGTAAAGAACAGATCAATAATGCTCGTGCAGTTAATGCATCAACGCAGATAGCGCGGATAGCTGGCCTTGGCCGCATCGGCATAGGCCAAGTCGATAGCCACGGTGACGAAGGGTTCGGCTGCCGTGGTGGTGGCCAGAATGCTGCCGTCTGGGTCTATCACCCAACCCATGCCGCCCATGTCGGGGGCCACGCCCTCGGGGCGATATTGATTGGACGACAGGCAATAGGCCCCGGCGACCACGGCCGCCGTCTGCCCGGCCGCCAGCCACACATCATCCCCCAGGCGTGGCGTGGCCCGTGCCACGCACAACAGCTGCGCCTGCTGCTGGCCATAGCTGCGGGCATGTTCGAGGAACCACAGCTCGGAGCAAATCAGCGTACCCACGCGGCAGCCGCCGACCCGCACCACGGCGCGCTCAGAGGTGCCTGACTGACACCAGCGCGCTTCCCAGTAACCGTCTTCATCGGGTAGATGGGCCTTGTCATGGCCATCGACTAAGGCTGCGCCAGCCGTGCAATGGAAAGCCCTATTGCGGGCGATGCCCGCCGCGTCCAGCACCGGGCGCGAGGCGATAACGCTGGTCGAAGTTAAGGCCGACAAGCGTGTGAATGAATCCAGATGGCGCTGTACCGACAGCGCCCAGCGCCGGCTATCGACCTCGGGCGAGGCCGCCAGCCAGTCATCGAAAGGCATTTCCGGCAGTACCAGCAACTCGCTGCCCGCGGCCGTGCAGTGCGCGATCAGCGCCTGCAGTTGCGCCTCGAGCATCTCGGGACGGCTGTCCCACTGACAAACAGTGACTTGCATGTTGCTACTCACGACAGGGCAATGGGGCCTGCCCAAGCCTCACGGCTTGAGCAGGCCGGTGCCGGTTACAGAATATCCAGCGGGTAGGCGGTGATGATGCGGATCTCGTCGTTATCCGCGCCGGAGTTGGCGCTGATGGCGCTGTTGCCGCGATAGGTGGCCTGGCGCAGGGTCACGGACAGATCCTTGGCCGGCCCCTCTTGCACCAGATAACCAACCTGGATGTCGCGCTCCCACTCCTTGCCGTCTTGCATGCCGTTGTAGAACGCATAGGCGCCATTGGCGTCGGCATGGCTGCCATCGGCGTCGGTGCCCCGGACATAACGGGTCATAAAGCTCAGGCCAGGTGCGCCGAAACTGCTGGCATCCAGGTCATATTGCAGTTTGTAGGACTTCTCGCCCGGGGCGTTGAAGTCGGCAAACTGCGAGGAGTTGGCCAGCCAGATCGAGCCGGCCGGGTTGAACTTGCCGCCGCCGGTTTCCACGCCCAGGTAGTCGAACGGCGTGCTGCCGTTAACCCGCTGGTGGGCCAAGGTCAGGGTGTGCGCGCCGGTGATCAGGGCCAGACTCAGGCTGTAGGCGTCGGTATTGATCTTGCCGGCTTTGGCATCGCCCGTGTCGTCGGTTTTGTAGTAGTTGGCGGCGCTGTTCAGCGCGGTTTCTTCACCCAGTGCCCAGCTGTGGTTGAGGGACAGGTAGTACTGCTGCCAGACGTCTTCGTACTTGGATGCATGCAGGCCGCCGGACAAGGTGTCGCTGAAGCTGTAGTCGCCGCCGACAAAGTTGGCGCTGTCGAACTGGGTCGCGCCATAGGTGGTGCCTAGGTTGCCGTCTTTATTGGTGCTGTTTTCCGCATTGCCCGAGGTGAAGTGACCGCCTTGCAGGGCCAGACCGGCGATCTCGTTACTGGTCAGCAGGCCGCCGCTGAAATGTTGCGGCATCAGGTACAGGTCGCTGTAGCCGAATACCGGGCTGTTGGGCTGCAGGTTGCCGACTTTCAGCTCGGTTTCCGAGATCCGTGCCTTGAGCGCGCCGCCGGCCAGACCATAGGCGTCCTGACCCTGGCAGGTGCTGGTGAGGGCGTCACAATGGCTATTGCTGGCCGGCAACACGTTGCTGCCGCCGGTGCCGGCGCCGCCGGTCAGGCGTACCGCGCCATTGGCAAAAGCATCCACGCCAAAGCCCACGGTGCCCTGGGTAAAGCCCGAGGTGAAGGTCAGCATTTCGGCCTGGCCCCACTCGTTGACGTAATTCTGGTTGGTGTTTTGCGCAACGCCATTGGCCTCGAAATTGGCCGCCGCGTTGTTGTTGTTCTTGAAGTCACGGTGGATCGCCACGTTGCGGCTCAGCAGCGTCAGGGTGCTGTCTTCGATAAAGCCTTTCGACTGACCTTGAGTTGAGCCTTCAAGGCCTTGCCCGAGCTGCTCGGTCGCCGGCGCTTGGTTCTCGTCTGCGGCGTACGCCAACTGCAGGGAGGCCGCGGCGATTGCCAATGCCAGTGCACTGCACGTCTTCATTTGCATGGACTGTGTTCCTTATTATGAGGGTTGTAACGGACTAATCACGGCGTGGCAGAAGTTAACTCAACGCCCACTGGGCGCTGAAACCGCTGCATACAGGCGTAAAAGCATGGAATAAAAACAGCAGTGTCGCGGCTGGAACTGACCTGCACTGACGACCCGCAAACAGCCCTTGCTCAGGCCCCGCTGTTAAGCCCTGACCGGCACACAACCGAGCCAACACAGCACCACGACACAGCTAAAAAGAGAGGGGCTTAACCAGAGCCCCCCTCTGGAGCAAAACGCAATTAAACCGCTGGCAGGTTCTTGGTCACGCAGTGGATGCCGCCACCGCCAGCGGCAATCGGGTCGATATTCACCTGCACCACCACGCGGCCCGGATACAGCTTGGTCAGCAGATCCTTGGCGTATTTGTCGGCGGCGGCATCGCCGAACTGCGGCACTATCACCGCGCCATTGATCGGCAGGTAGTTGATGTAACCGGGGGCGAAGTCCGGGTTGTTCTTGGTGTAGACGTTGCTGCGCAACTTCAAGGGTGGCGGCAGGGTGAATACCTGCAACTTGTTGCCATCGGCATCGGTGGCGGCCTTGAGAATCTCCAGATGCTTGCGGGTTACCGCGTAGTCATAGGACTTGGGGTCGTTGTCGAGATTGGCGATCACCACGCCCTTGGAGGCGAAGCGCGCGTAGAAGTCGACGTGGGCGTCGGTGATGTCCTTGTCCTTGATGCCCGGCAGCCAGATGATCTTGCGCAAGCCCAAGTTAGCCTTTAGCTCGGCTTCGATTTGCGCCCTGGTCATGCCCGGGTTGCGGTTGCTGTTGACCCAGCAACTCTCGGTCATGATCGCGGTGCCGTGGCCATCAATTTCGATGCCGCCGCCTTCACCGGTCAGCTGGCTGCTGATATAGCTGGCATTGGTCTGGTAGCTCAGTTCATCGGCCACTTGCGTGTCGTTAGCGTGGGCCTGCTTGTTGCCCCAACCGTTGAAGTTGAAGTCCACCAGACCACGACCGCCTTGATCATCGACCACAAAGCAGCCACCGAAGTCGCGCATCCAGATGTCGTCCAGCGCCACGCTGATGAACTTGATATTGGTGGTGCCGCACTTGCTCTTGGCCAGTGCCAATTGCGCCGGACGGCACAGCACGGTCACCGGCTGGTACTTGGCGATGGTCTTGGCCAGCAGGGCGATGTTGTTGTTCACCGGGGTGGCCCAGTCTTCGTAGATCGCCGCCGAGGCGCCAAAGGACAGGAAGATCCGCTCCTGCAGTTCGTTCTCGTCCGGCATGTACCAACTGCCGGCAAGGGCTGCGCGTACCTGCGGAGCATTCAGACCCAGGCCCATGGAAGCCACGGCGCCTAAACCTGCGACGGCGGCAAACTGTTTAATAAAGCCACGACGTGTAGACATGCGTTTATCTCACTTAATTTATTAGTGCATTGCCTTAGGGCACCTTCGGTGTCCCGCCCCGCCGTCACTGGCGTACTGCTCCCTCTGTTGCCGCAATCCAGGCACCGCAGTGACGCTCAGCGTGCGGTGCCTGGATTACGCAAAACCACCATCAAGCGGCCACGCACAGCGCGGCCTAGCTGTCACTATTGGGTGGTGGCGGTTTTGAATTTGGTCCAGGTCCGCATGCGCGCACGCATGGTTTTTTGCGGGATGTCTTGCCCTGGAATCAGGCGAGCGTAAGCCGCCTCGTCCAGATAAAGATCGGGGTTGCTGGTCATGCTCTTGTCGATGCTTGGCCGCGACTTGGCATTCGCCGTTGGGTAGCCGGTGGCATTGCTGATGGCCGCCATATTCTCTGGGCGCAGCACAAAGTTGATAAAGGCGTAGGCGTACTCTGGGTGCTTGGCGTCTTTGGGGATCGCCATGGTATCCATCCACACCGTGGTGCCTTCCTTCGGGATGCGGTACTGGAAGTCGGCCTTCTTACCGGCCGCATCGGCGGCGCGCTGGGTCTGGGTCATGGCCCCGCTGTAAGCCAGCGACATGCACAGATCACCGTTGACCATGTCGGTTTCCGGATTGGTCTGGAACTTGCGGATATAGGGCCGCGCCTTCATCAGCAACTCTTCGGCGGCCTTGAGATCATCCGGCTCACCACTGCGCACCGGACGACCGAGATAATTCAGGGCCACCGCCAGCACTTCATCTGGCGAGTCGATAATGGAGATGCCGCAATCTTTGAATTTGGCCGCCAGCTCTGGCTTGAACAACATATCCAGGCTGTTCACCGGCGCATCAACCATGCGCTTCTTGATCATTTCATTGTTGTACACCAAGCCGATGGTGCCCCAGGTGTAAGGCACTGTGGCGTCCTTGGCATTGGGGTACTGCGCGTGCAGCTTCGCCAGGCCGGGCTCGATATCGGCCAGCGCCAGCAATTGGGACTTGTCCAGTTTCTGCAAGGCGCCGGCACGCATCAAACGTTCACTGACGGTATCGCCGGGGAAGATCAGGTCATAACCGCTGTTGCCCGACATCAACTTGGCCTCCAGGGTCTCGCTGCTGTCCATCACGTCGTAGGTCACCTGGATACCGGTTTCGGCGGTGAAGTTTCGCAGCGTGTCTTCGGCGAAATAGTCGGACCAGTTGTACAGGTGCAGGGTTTTCTCTTCTGCAGCCTGCGCCGCTGGCATGGCCGCGCTGACGGCCAAGGTCAGCGAACAGAGCAACAATCTATGGGTAGCGTGCATGGTTAGAGTCCTTGAGTGTTCCAGCGGGCGTTCATGGTTTTACCGTCCTGGGTCAGCAGCGGGCCGTACATCTCCGGCCGCCGGTCGCGGTAGATGCCCCAGCTCAAGCGCTCTTCGCCCATGGCGGCCAGGTCAAGGGTTTGCACCAGCACGCCGGTGCTGTCGCGGTCGGCTTCGGCGAGCAACTTGCCCTTGTGGTTGCAGATAAACGAGGAGCCGTAAAACTCCATCGACAGCCCGGCATCGGTGCTGGCCACTTCGCGACCGACGCGGTTGGCGGCCACCACCGGCAAGATGTTGGCGGCGGCGTGGCCGCGCATGCACATCTGCCAGTGATCGCGGGAATCCAGCGCCGCGGCGCCGGGTTCGGAGCCAATCGCGGTGGGGAACAGCAGCACCTCGGCGCCCAGCAAGGCCAGGCAACGGGCAGTCTCGGGGAACCACTGATCCCAGCAGATACCCACACCCAAACGGCCGAAGGCGGTGTCCCAGACCCGAAAGCCAGTATCGCCAGGGCTGAAATACTCCTTCTCCTGGTAACCGATGGCATTGGGGATATGGGTCTTGCGATACACCCCAAGCAGCCGGCCATCGGCATCGGCCATGCTCAGGGAGTTGAAGTAGGCGTTGCCGGCCTTCTCATACCAAGACAACGGCAGTACCACGCCGAGCTCCTTGGCCAGCGCGGCGAAGCGCTTGAGCACGCTGCTTTGCCGGTACTCCTCGGCCAGGGCCAGGTGTTTGTGGTCCTGCTCGATACAGAAATACGGGGTGGCGAACAGCTCCTGCAGCAAGATCACTTGCGCGCCCTTGGCGGCAGCCTCGCGCACCAGTTGTTCGGCCTGATCGAGGTTGTGCTTGAGGTCCCAGCTGCAGGCGAACTGGGTGGTGGCGACAGTTAAGCTGCTCATCTCAGCGCCCCTGCACTGGCCAGGCCGGCTGTTGCTGGGTGATGCAATGCACCCCGCCGCCGCCGTGGGCCAGATGATTGATCTGCACCGGTACCACTTCGCGACCCGGGAAGGCCTGGGCCAGCACCGCCGCCGCGTCCTGGTCGGCGGCAACGCCGTAGGCCGGCATGATGATGGCGCCGTTGGCGATATAGAAATTGGTGTAGGAGGCGCAGAACACCTCGGCCTCACTGTCCACCGCCTCGCTGGCTTCATACAGTTCGATCAGCTCGAACTTGCGGCCCTGGGCATCGCTGGCCAGCTCCAGGGCGCGACGGTTCTCGCGCACCACTTCGGCATACACCGAGCTCTGGTCGTGAGTGGCATCCACCAGCAACACCCCCGGGCGGGCAAAGGCACAGACGCCGTCAATGTGGCCATCAGTCATGTCGCCGGTGACGTAATCGGGGTCACCCGGCAGCCAGATAGTCTTAGTCACCCCCAGCAGGCGGGCGAAGATTTCTTCCATCTCGGCCTTGCCCATGCCCGGGTTGCGATTGGGGTTGAGCAGCACCGATTCGGTGGTAATCAGCGTGCCTTCGCCGTCGACATGGATGGCCCCGCCCTCGTTGCTCATTGACGTGCCGAAGCATTCCAGACCCAGGCGGTTGAGCACCCGACGGGCCAGGCCTTCGTCCAGGTCATGGGCCGATTTGCCGCCCCAGGCATTGAAACGCCAGCTGACCCCGGCCGTGCCCAGTTGCGGGTGGCAGACAAAGCTCGGCCCGGAGTCGCGGCACCAGCTGTCGTTCACCGCTTGCACGATCAGCTCGATGTTGGTGCCACACAGCTCCCGGGCACGGGCCACGGCAGAGGGATCGACGACCATCTTCACCGGCTCGAAGCGGGCGATGGCATTAGCCACCCGGGCAAAATCCACCTGCACGTTGGCCAGGGTCACGCCCCAGCCCGACTCCCACAACGGTTGGTTGTGCGGCCAGACCATCCAGGTGGCGGCGTGTGGTGCCCATTCTGCCGGCATCCGCCAAGCGCTTTGATTTAATTCATTTTGCTGCATGACAAGTGCCTTTCAGTTAAGTCATTGTTATCACTGAAAACCGCTAATGCGGTCATGGCACCCATCCTAGGCCGGTAGAATCAAGGCAACAAACGATGGATTTTGCCGACAAATGATTAGCAGGACTTATCAGACATGCTCAAACATTGGCCACCCCTGAACACCCTGCGCGGCTTTGAAGCGGCCGCCCGGCTGGGCAGTTTCCACAAGGCCGCCGATGAACTGCACCTCACCCAGTCGGCCATCAGCCAGCAGATTCGCAGCCTCGAGGCCTACCTTGAGCAGCCGCTGTTTGAGCGCAACGGTCGCAGCGTCAGCCTTACCGATGCCGGCCATGACCTACTCAGCACCACCCAGGCCCTGCTGCAGCAATTGGCCATGGGCATCCGCCGGCTCGATCAGTACCACAAGCCCAATCAGCTGGTGCTCAACACCACCCCGGCGTTTGCTCGCCATTGGCTGCTGCCGCGCCTGGGGGATTTTCGCCAGCGGCACCCGGAGGTGGATCTGTGGCTGTTTACCAGTGACGAAGCCCCCGACATGGCCAGCCAGACCATCGACCTGGCGGTGCGCGACGACCTCGGCGCCCAAGCCGACTGCAGCTTTAAACTGCTGTATCGCGACCAACTGTTTCCAGCCTGCCACCCCAGTGTGCTGGCGCAGCCGGCCGCGCAGCGCTGCACCCTGCATGGCGAACGGCAAATGGACTGGAGCCATTGGACTGTGGCGGCCGGCGCCGATGTCGGCCAACAAAGCAACGGCCTGAACTTCTCCGACCCCGGCTTGCTGCTGGATGCCGCCTGCGGCGGCCTGGGTATCGCCCTGGTCAGTCAACTGCTCAGCCAGGCGGCGCAGGCCAGCGGCCTGCTGCAGGCGCTGACCGAGCAACGTATCGACGGCCCGAGCTGGGCCTGGCTGGTGCATCACGACAGCGAAAACAACCCGCTGACCCGCAGCTTTTGCGCCTGGCTGGAGAGCCAGCTGGCGGGCGAAGGCTCAGCACAGACGTAGAACGGCCTCCCAATAATTTTACGTCGACGCAAAAAAACGCCCCGAACCAGTCGGGGCGTTTTTGTCTTGGCGGTGCAGCAGCTATTCAGCCTAGGCCCGCACTCACCTATCGGTCGTTACTGCGCCAGCAACTGGCCAATGCTCGGGTCTTTAAAGGCGCGACTCAGGGCATCGCTCAGCACTTCACTGACCAGCTTGTTGTTGGTTTGCTCGTTGGGCGCCATGCCGAAGTGTTGATTCAACGAGGCGCCATATTGGCCGCTGTAGCGGCGCGTGGCGTTTTGCGCGTCAACCCGGAAGTTGGCGTTGATGGTTGCTTCGGTCACATACAAACCTTCCTTGGGCGACTGGTACTTCAAATCGGTCAGGGTCAGGGTCAGCTGTGGCGCGTTGTAGGCATTGCTGCTCGGGGTAAAGCCGAGCAAGCGCACCGCCGCTTCGGCTTGGGCCTGCAGCTTGGGCATCAGTTGCTGACCGGCCACGGTGATGGTGCTGGTCTCCGGGTACATGCCACCGCGAGTGCCTAGTACTTGCGACTTACGCCCATCCACCAAGCGCACCTGCACCGGCTGACCATGACCCACGGCAACCAGCGGGGTATTCAACACAGGGATAGGGCTAAGTTGTTGCGGACTGTGGACGCAACCAACCAGGGTCAGGCTGCTAACAGCCAACAAACCGAACAACAGGCGATGCAGCATGTTTATCTCTCCAAGGGTGGGCGGCTAATAAGCGGCAGTATAACCACGCCGCCGCGCCGCTTACAGCAGCGGCAATTTTTGACCGATGCAGGCGCGTCTGGTTCCCGCGCGGCGGCGGTAGATCTTTGTAGGGTGGGCTTTAGCCCACCAGCACGGAATAAGGACGTTGGTGGGCTGAAGCCCAGCCTACGGTTTTGCACCCACTGCATAACCGGGACATAGCACAAAAACAAAAACCGCCCCGAGGGGCGGTTTAGTCAACGCATCAAGCTCAGGCTGCTGCGGTTGGGCCCAGACCCAAGACCTGATCAGATTGCGCCTGCACGCTGCGGTACAGCTCGGCATCAGTTTCCAGGGTCTTCGCGGTAGCCTTGAAGATAGCCTGCAAACGCGACTGCCACTGCTCGCTGTGCAGTTGCTCAGGGAAGCAACGCTCGAGCAGATCGAGCATGATCGAGACCGTCACCGAAGCACCTGGGGAGGCGCCCAACAAGGCCGCCAGACTGCCATCAGCGGAGGCCACCAACTCGGTGCCGAACTGCAGAATGCCGCCATTTTTCTCATCTTTCTTGATGATCTGCACGCGCTGGCCGGCCGTCTCCAAGCGCCAGTCTTCGGCCTTGGCGTTCGGGTAGAACTTGCGCAAAGCATCCAGGCGCTGGTCTTGCGACTGCAGCACTTCGCCGACCAGATACTTGGTCAGGTCAAAGTTATCCCGCGCCACCGCCAGCATCGGCAAGATATTGCTCGGCCGGATCGACAGCGGCAGGTCCAGGAAGGAGCCGTGCTTCAAGAACTTGGTGGTAAAGCCAGCATAAGGCCCGAACAGCAGGGACTTTTTACCTTCGACCATGCGGGTATCCAGGTGCGGCACCGACATCGGCGGCGCGCCCACATCGGCCTGGCTGTAAACCTTGGCCTGATGCTGACTGACCACTTCGGGGTTGTCGCAACGCAACCACTGGCCACTCACCGGGAAGCCGCCAAACCCCTTGCCTTCCGGGATGCCGGACATCTGCAGCAAGGGCAAGGCCGCGCCACCGGCGCCGAGGAAGACGAAGCGCGATTGCACTTTACGGGTACTGCCCGCGACCAGATCCTTGATGCTGACCAGCCAGCCGGCGTCGTTACGCTCCAGGCCCACCACTTTATTGCTGTACTTGACGTCGGTGTGATCTTGCTCAGACAAAAAGTGCAGCAACTGGTTGGTCAGCGAGCCGAAGTTGACGTCGCTGCCGCCCAGTGCGCGAGTTGCCGCGACCGGTTCATCGGCGGCGCGGCCCGGCATCATCAGCGGCATCCACTGCGCCAGGGTGTCGCGGTCTTCGCTGTATTCCATGCCGGCAAAGCAATGGTGCTTGCTCATCTGGGCAAAGCGCGACTTGAGAAAACCTATGTCTTCTTCGCCACGCACGAAACTGAGATGGGGTACTGGGTTAATAAAACTTTGCGCGGAGCCGAAGGTGCCTTTTTCGATCAAGTAGGCCCAGAACTGCTTGGACTCCTCGAACATGGCATTGATGCTGACGGCCTTTTTGATCTCGACCGAACCGTCTTCAGCCTGCGGCGTGTAATTGAGTTCACACAAGCCGGCATGGCCGGTGCCCGCGTTGTTCCATGGGTTGGAACTCTCGATAGCACCCGCATCCATCAACTCAACAACTTCCAGCTTGATCGTCGGATCAAGCTCTTTGAGCAGCACGGCGAGCGTNGCGCTCATGATGCCGGCCCCNACCAACACCACATCTACTGCNTGGTTATCGTTTTGCGCCATTACCGCATCTCCACAATCGAAATCTGCTGCATCCCGCCGGGGCGGCTCGCTTTGTTGAGCCCGCACCAACTGATCATTACTGCCCGCCAGACGTATTCAGAGCCAGGAAGAGGTAACTTCCAGATAACTAATGGCCCCCTGCATGCACCTCAACCAGCCCCACAACCGGAGACAAACAAGCGACTGGGTTCAGCTCAACAGCTCATTGACACTCATCAGGATATCTCCCAACGCTGCCATTTCTGCACAGAACAGGCCCCTATAAGGGCGTTATTTTTGCGGCGCGAACGATACCATTAATGACGCATTGCTTAACGCAAAAATTGCGCAAGGCGCTTCCGCTGATCTTTTTTTTACAGGCAACGCTGCTTGCAGCCGGTTAAGCCGCGACTTTTCGCCGCACAAACCGAGGCTTTTCGCGCTTAAACCGGCCCACGACAGACTGGCTTTACAGCTGAAATGACTGAAGCAACGCTTGCCGCCTGTGGTTAAAACCAGCCCGACGACAGGCTGTCCTTGCAGCCCTTGTATTGCATCGAATAGCGCCTGGAGCGCTCATCGACTTTACGCGCCACCGGCAGCAGCCAGGCTTTTTGCAAATGACTGCCACGGCTGAAGCCACCCCAGCCCTCGTGGTAGTTGAGGTACTGGTTATAGGCATCCCATTTGGAGATGCCATTAACCTTCTGGGTTTTGCTGGTGTACCAGCCCATAAAGTCGATGGCATCGTCAAAGTTATCGCGGCTCGACCAGTTGTTGCCGGTCTCGCGCTGATAATCGGCCCAGGTTTCATCCTTCACCTGCGCATAGCCATAGGCGGTGCTGGGTCGACCATAGGGAATGATGCCGAGAAAGTAGCGCATCGGCGGGCGAGCATCGGCGCGAAAGCTCGACTCTTGGTACATCATCGCCATCGGCACAAAGGCCGGCGTGCCCCAGCGCTTGCTGACCTCTTCGGCGGCCTCATGCCATTCGGGTTTTTCTGCAAAGATCAGACACAGGTCTTCTTGCTGCCGCGGTGGTTGGCTGCTGCATCCGCCGAGCAGGCTGGCACTCAGCAGCGCCAACCATGCCGCGCCGCGAACCAGGTGAGATTCAAGCACGGGCGGCCTGGATGATCTCGATGTAAGGCTGGGCCAAACGCTGATCGGCAATCAAGGCGACAAAATCACGGCCTTGCTCGTCGGTGGCATTCAGGTCGAAACCGGCGGCTACAAAGAAGCCGACAAAGCGCTCAAAGTCATCAACCCGCAGGCCGCGGTAGGCCTTGATCAGTTTGTGCAAAGACGGCGACGTGGCATCTGCCGGCTCAACAGCCAGGAACAGCTTAATCGGCTCATCAGCAATCTCTTCGCCAATTACCTGTTTCTTGTCTTTACGCATCAGTTGCTCCACTGCATTAATTTTTTCAGGCCGACAGTTTACCCACGGCCAGCCCAGGGCTCAACGCGCACAGCGCTGCGCCGGCAAACAGCCAAGCACAGGCGGCTGACGCACGACGGTGCACAAATCAGCTTGATCGCGACAGTACGCACCAGAAAGCCGCAAATGCAGCTCTAGGACCGGCTTTTTAGCCGCTGCCAGCGACTAAAGAAGGCTCCAAAACCCGCTAACCCGGCCCTATACTGCATCCATTACTTCCCTCAGTTTGAGCCGGCCGATGCACTTACCTCCGCTATTCGCCGCCTGGCGTCAAACGCTGCAGGCCGGTTACTCACTGAAAGCCTTGCGCGGTGATCTGGCCGCCGGTTTAACCGTCGGCATCATCGCCATTCCGCTGGCCATGGCCCTGGCCATTGCCGTCGGCGTGGCGCCGCAATACGGCCTCTATACAGTACTGGTCGCGGCACCGCTGATCGCCCTCACCGGTGGTTCACGCTTTAATGTGTCCGGGCCGACCGCCGCTTTTGTGGTGATCTTGCTGCCGATCACCCAGCAATATGGAGTGGCCGGTTTGTTGTTGTGCAGCATGCTGGCCGGGTTGATCCTGATTGCCCTAGGGCTGGCGCGGGCCGGACGGCTGATTGAGTTTGTGCCCTACCCGGTGACCCTCGGCTTTACCGCAGGCATTGGCGTGGTGATTGCCACCCTGCAACTTAAAGACCTGTTCGGCCTGACTTTAAGCAGTCAGCCGCAACACTACCTGGCGCAACTCGAGGTGTTGCTGAGTGCCATGCCGGGCGCCCATTTAGGCGATGCACTGGTCGGCGCCATCAGCCTGGCGGTGCTGCTGATCTGGCCGCGTTGGGTGCCCAAGGTGCCCGGCCATTTGGCCGCCCTGGCGGTCGGTAGCCTAATCGGGTTGGCTCTGGAGCACTACGGCATCCCCCTGGCGACCCTCGGCGAGCGCTTCAGCTACAGCCTGGACGGCGTCGTGCATGCCGGCATTCCGCCGTTTCTGCCAAGTTTTGCCTGGCCCTGGCAGTTGCCGGCGGCCAATGGTCAGCCGCTGCAACTGTCCTTCGAGCTGATTCGCCAACTGCTGGCACCGGCCTTTGCCATCGCCATGCTTGGGGCGATTGAATCGCTGCTCTGCGCGGTAGTCGCCGACGGCATGACCGGCAGCAAACACGATCCGAATGCCGAGCTGATCGGCCAAGGCCTGGGCAACCTGATTGCCCCGCTGTTTGGCGGCATCACCGCCACCGCCGCCATCGCTCGCAGCGCCGCCAATGTGCGGGCCGGCGCCTTCTCGCCGCTGGCGGCGATCATCCATGCCGGCGTGGTGCTGGTGGCCATACTGCTGCTGGCACCGCTGTTCAGTTACCTGCCGATGGCGGCGCTGGCGGCCTTGCTGCTGATGGTGGCCTGGAACATGAGCGAACCGGGACATGTGCTGCACACCCTGCGCATCGCCCCGCGCAGCGACGTACTGGTGCTGCTGACCTGCCTGATCCTGACCGTGTTGTTCGACATGGTGCTGGCGGTCGGCGTCGGCCTGCTGCTGGCGGCCGGCTTGTTTATCAAGCGCATGAGCGACTTGACCGACACCGCGGTCTTGCCCAAGCACTTTCACCAAGCCCTGCAAGACTTACCCGAACATGTGCTGGTGTACGCCATTCGCGGCCCGCTGTTTTTTGGCGCGGCCGAAAAAGCCTTGAGTGTGCTGCGCCGCTACGCGCCCGGCGTGCAAGTGGTGATTGTCGACATCAGCGCCGTGCCGCTGCTGGACCTGACCGCCCTGGCGGCCCTGGACAACGTGCTGCGCGACTACCGCAAGCAGAACATTGGCCTGATTCTGGTGGGCACCTCGCCACGGGTGCGGCTCAAACTGCGCCGCGCCAATATCCAACGCGAAGAAGGCCGGCTGGCCTATGTCGGCGACCTCGACCAAGCCCGCGAGAAAGCCTTGCGCTGGCTGAACCCAGAGCCCGCAGACAACTAAGACGGTTGGGAGTCATCCACCGACGACTTGAACTGCGCCTGCATCCAGGCCAGGTAACTGGCCACCTCAGGCGCGCCTTCGCGTGGCGCCCAGGGCGCTAGCTCCGCCTCGCTGACTGGCCGATAAGGCCCGGCTTTGCACTCGAACAGCACACTGTCCGCCGCCAGCACCACCAAGCCATGAAAGACGCCCGGCGGCAGATCGACACCGGCGCATTCGCCACCCGCCTGCAGCAGGCGTTTTTCCAGCAGCTCGCCCGCCTCGGTAAAAATCAGCAAGCCAAAACAGCCCTGCAATGCCAGCAAGGTCTCGGCCTTATCGCCCGCCAGATGCCGATGCGGCGGGATATAGCTGCCCGGCTGCAGCCCCACCACCATGCGATGGCAGGCCTCGTCCATCTGGTGCAAGTTGTGATGCTGGCGCCGGCGCGGGCTGGCCGCCGCCTGGGCCGCCAGGTCAGCGAACAGCGTTTGATCGAGAAAGCGTGGTGCATTCATAAACAGTCAGTTCGTTGAAAAAGGTGCGAGCGAAGGCTAGGCAAGGCGAAGTCAGGCGAGCCGCGCACAACTGCATGGATGCAGGAGGTAGGGCGACGCAGGGATGCCAAAGCCGAGTGTACGAGTTGTACATGAGCAGGCCGAGCCTGATTTCAACGCGGCATCGCCGATGCGCAGTAGTTTTTCAGCGAACAGTTACAGGCCTTTGACCGCATAGATGCCGGCGGCATTACGCCAGTAACCCTTGTAATCCATGCCGTAGCCGAAGATGTAGCGGTCAATGCAGGTCAAGCCAACATAGTCGGCCTTCAGGTTCGGGCGTGCCTTGCGGTCGTGTTCCTTGTCGATCAGTACGGCGGTGTGCACCGCGCTGGCGCCGGCATGCTTGCAGAAGTCGATAATGGCACCGAGGGTGTGCCCCTCATCGAGAATGTCGTCGATGATCAACACATCCCGGTCAATAAAGGAGATTTCCGGCTTGGCCTTCCAGAACAACTCACCACCGCTGGTTTCGTTGCGGTAGCGAGTGGCGTGCAGATAGGACTGCTCCAGCGGGAAATTCAGCTTGGGCAGCAGCTTGCCGGAAAACACCAGGCCGCCGTTCATCACGCAGAACACCACCGGATTGCGCTCCGCCAGCTCGGCGTTAATCGCCTGCGCCACCCGCTCAATCGCGGCCTCAAGCTGGGCTTCGGTGTACAGACAATCGGCCTCAGCCATTACTTGACGGATGTGCGCCAGATCAACGGACATAGTGGTTCCTCTGCAGTCAGCCAAACAAAAAAGGGGGCAAAAGATACTGACCAATCGGCCAAGCAGCAAGCACCACAGGATAAACGCCGCCTTTGCAGGCGGCGTTTATCCTGGCAAGAGGTCCGTTCAGTCCAGCAGATGAAACCTTGGCAAGCTCCACTGCCAACGCATGGCCGCCATGCGCACGCTAAACACCACGCCCATGGCGATGAAGGAGGCCGGCTCCGCCGCGCACTGCAGTTGCAATAAAGCCACGTACACCAGCGCCCCGAGCAGACAGGCCGAGGCGTAAATTTCCTGACGGAAAATCAACGGAATTTCATTGCACAACACATCGCGAATAACCCCGCCCACCACACCGCTCATCACCCCCATGATCAGCGCAGTACCGACCGGCACCTGTTGAGCCAGAGCCATCGCCGTGCCACTGATGGTAAACACCGCCAAGCCAAAAGCATCGGCCAGCAACAGGCCAAATTCATGGATGGGTTTGGTCATGCGTACCCACAGCACGGTGCCGAGCGCCGCGCCAAGCGCCACCAAGATGCCACTTTGATCGGCCACCCAACCCACCGGGTGGCGGGCCAGAATCACATCGCGCAGCGTGCCGCCACCCAGGGCGGTGACCAAGCCGAGCACCGACACCCCAAACAGATCCATCGATTTGCGCCCTGCCATCAAGGCACCGCTTACCGCAAAAACCGCCACGCCAAACAGATCGCAGTAATAAAGCACTGTCATCACCGCACCAACCCTTGCGCCCAAGCCCGATGTCGCAGGCACTGAAGCCGCCTCAGGCAACTAATTGAATTAGCTTTTTATTATAATGCTGTTAGCATTAAATTGTAATTATCATCGACTAAAGGCTACCTGAGCAGCGCCTTCAAGCGGGCCACTGATGGAGGTCACTCTGAGTGGCAGCCGGCGGGCTGTTAGTGCATGGGCGGTGACAGCCCGGGGCCGGGCAATTACAATTTGATTAACATTTATCGCGATCGTGACTGAGCAATCCATGGAAAATAAAACTGCACGCCTCACCATACTTATCGACCCGGTCAAGAAGAAGGCCCTGGAAGAGCTTTGCGCTGGGCAGGATCTGACCTCCTCACAGGTGGTGCGCCAGCTGATCCGTGACTACCTGGAAGCCCACGGCGTGAGCTACGCAACCAAAAGCAAAATCAACCTGAACGCCAAAAGCTAAGTACTTCGCCCCTTCGCTTTCACAGGCTCAACCGCCCCAGCGCGCGGCTCATTGCCTGCACCGAATCTCGACTGCCGCCTGAGGCAGTGTTCCCACTCAAATAATCACCGTGCCGCACTGCTCGGCGGTTATCCCCTGCCTGAACGTTAGCCCGGCGCCTCACCCAAGCATGGTCGAAGCGCAACGCAACATGATCATGCTATTATAATATGGTGATAATAAAAGACACCTACAGAAACACCCAACCGCACGCCTGCATTGCGCTTAACTGGCCCGCAAGGTGCTCATCTGTAGCGCTGTTTTAACCACTCGCAGCCGCTTGGGGACTGTAATGAAGCGTGAAGATGTAAAAGCCAAACATGCCGAAGGGGTGATTTTCGATACCCATGTCATTTCCAATCCAACCAACACCAAGGAGTGGATTGTGTTCTTCAAAAAAGGCGCCGGCCGGAGTTTTTTCCTGGTCGATGACGGCGAAGAGATCGAGTCCTTTAGCCACCTCGATGACTTGATCGAAGAACTCAGACAACTTGGCATCAAAGCTGCTGAAATTCATTTCTAGGCCCGTTCACCCGCAAAGGAGCCCCGCGCCATGTCAGTCAAAGTTGAACATTCCCCCAATCACGCTGAAGCGCTGTGGACGGTGCGTTTCGCCAACCAAAGCGTGCAGTTTCGCCATGCGCAAAGCGCCCATGAGTACGCTGCCAAACTCAAGGAGCGCATCGACGCCGCGCATCCCTACCCAAACCCGTCACAACCCAGCTAGCCACTCAGGCATTGCAGCCGCGCGGCGAACCGCCGTGTACCGAGTAAAACCTTATGCCCGTCGCCTACGCCCGCCGCCTGACTGGACGCCACCGCAGCCCCCATGCCAATCGTCAGCTGGGCTTAACGCTGGCCTTTGTGGCGGGGGCCATCAATGCCGGCGGCTTTCTCGCGGTGCAGCAATACACCTCGCACATGACCGGCATCGTCTCGTCGATGGCCGACAACCTGGTGCTGGGCGCTTATGAGTTGGTGCTCAGTGGTGCCGGCGGGTTGTTGTGTTTTTTGCTCGGGGCCGCGTGCTGCGCGGTGATGGTCAATTATTCGCGGCGCCGGGTAATGCACAGCGAATTCGCCCTGCCACTGCTGCTCGAAGCCTTGTTGCTGCTCGGCTTTGGCTTGCTCGGCGCGCGCCTGTCGAGCATCGACGGCCTGTTTGTACCGGTCACCGTGATGCTCTTGTGCTTCATCATGGGGCTGCAAAATGCGGTGATCACCAAGCTGTCCAAGGCAGAAATCCGCACCACCCACATCACCGGCATAGTCACCGACATCGGCATTGAGCTGGGCAAACTCTGCTACTGCAATCGCCACAAAGCACCGCAACAACCCAAGGTGCTGGCCGATCGCAACAAGCTCAAAACACTTGCCCTGCTGGCACTGTGTTTCAGCCTGGGCGGCGTGCTTGGCGCCCTGGGCTTTAAGCATATCGGCTACCTGTCCACGGTGCCGCTGGCGCTGGTCTTGGTGACCCTGGCGATTGTGCCGGCACTGGACGACTTGAGCTTCGTGCTGCGCCGCCGGCGCAAGCAATAAGCCGACATAGACTGGCACTGGCGCCGACAAATGGCTGCAATTAGCGCCCGCTGTGTTTAACCTAGCGGCATCTAACGCCGCGCCGGAGTCTTAGCCATGCCTGTTCGTGAAATCCGCCACCCCCTGATCCGTCACAAACTGGGGCTGATGCGCCGGGCCGATATCAGCACCAAGAACTTTCGCGAACTGGCCCAGGAAGTCGGCGCGCTGCTGACCTACGAGGCCACCGCCGATCTACCGCTGGAGAGCATCGAGATTCAGGGCTGGTGCGGCACCGTCACGGTGGAGAAAATCGCCGGCAAGAAGATCACCGTGGTGCCGATTCTGCGTGCCGGCATCGGCATGCTCGATGGCGTGCTGAGCCTGATCCCCGGCGCCAAGGTCAGCGCAGTCGGGGTCGCCCGCAATGAGCAAACCCTGCAAGCCCACACCTATCTGGAAAAACTGGTGCCGGAGATCGACGAGCGCCTGGCGCTGATTATCGACCCGATGCTGGCCACCGGCGGCTCCATGGTCGCCACCATCGACCTGTTGAAGCGCGCCGGCTGCAAGGAGATCCGCGCCATGGTGTTGGTCGCCGCGCCCGAAGGCATTCAAGCGGTGCACGACGCCCACCCGGAGGTGATGATCTTCACCGCCTCGATCGACCAACGCCTAAACGAGCACGGTTACATCATTCCCGGCCTCGGTGATGCCGGCGATAAGATTTTCGGCACCAAACAAAAAGACGCCTGACCATGCCCAGTGAATTTAACGATCCACTCTGGCGCCAGGTAGTCGCCGGCGCGCAGATGCTGTTTGTCGCCTTCGGCGCCCTGGTACTGATGCCGCTGATCACCGGCCTGGACCCCAACGTGGCGCTGTTTACCGCGGGGCTCGGCACCCTGCTATTTCAACTGGTCACCAAGCGCCAGGTACCGGTGTTTCTGGCCTCCAGCTTCGCCTTTATCAGCCCGATCATTCTCGCCAAAGGCCAGTTTGGTCTAGCTGCGACCATGGGCGGGGTGATGGCCGCAGGTTTTGTTTACACCTTTCTCGGCGTGGCCGTAAAGCTCAAAGGCACCGGTTTTATTGATCGGCTGCTGCCGCCGGTGGTGATCGGCCCGGTGATCATCTCCATCGGCCTGGCCATGGCACCAATCGCCGCCAATATGGCGATGGGCAAGAGTGGTGACGGCACCGAATTGATCGCCTACCGCACCGCCATGCTGATTTCCATGCCGGCGCTGCTGACCACCTTGATAGTGGCGGTGTTTGCCAAGGGGATTTTCCGCCTGGTGCCGATCATCTCCGGTGTGCTGGTGGGTTTTGCCTTGGCGCTGACCTTCGGCGTCGTCGACACCGCTGCCATCGCCGCCGCGCCCTGGCTGGCGCTGCCCAAGTTCACCGCGCCGGAGTTCAACTGGCAGGCGATTCTGTTTATCGTCCCGGCCGCCTTGGCCCCGGCGATTGAACATATCGGCGGGGTAATCGCAGTAGGCAGCGTGACCGGCCGTGATTACCTGAAAAACCCCGGCCTGCACCGCACCCTGTTCGGCGACGGGATTGCCACCACCGCCGCTGGCCTGCTGGGCGGGCCACCGAACACCACCTATGCCGAAGTTACCGGGGCGGTGATGCTGACCAAAAACTACAACCCGAAGATCATGACCTGGGCGGCCGTTTTCGCCATCAGCCTGGCCTTTATCGGCAAGTTCGGCGCCCTGCTGCAGAGCATTCCGGTGCCGGTGATGGGCGGGATTCTCTGCTTGCTGTTCGGCACCATCGCCGCAGTCGGGATGAACACCCTGATCCGTCACCAGGTCGACCTCAGCGAGGCGCGCAACCTGGTGATAGTCTCGGTGACCTTGGTGTTTGGCATTGGCGGCGTATTGATTGGCAGCGGCACCGGCCCGGACGACTTCGGCCTGAAAGGCATCGCCCTCTGCGCCCTGGTGGCCATCGCGCTGAACCTGCTATTGCCGGGCCACGCTGACTGGAAGCGCAAGCGCCTCGATGAGCCTGAACACTGATCGAACGCCACAAAAATTTATGCCCCCCATTTTTGCAATGCTGATCAGGGCTGGATGTTTGTCTTGCCTAAATCTACCTGACGCCTGCTTGAGGCATGCCCACACGATAATGAGAGTAGTAACTGGCGATACTGAAAAGCCCAGAGGCTTCAAAAGCCGATTGACGCCAGATTTCCCGCCAGGCAGATAAGCCGTTCAGGTCATCAGCTTTTCAACTATCGGAAAAATCAAAGGGCGGTTCAGCAGCACGCAAAAAAACCTGTACGCAAGTCGGTGAAAATCCATGCCTATGAGCGCCCGCACCTAGCCCTAAAATACAAAACGCCCGATGCGGTGCATCGGGCGTTTTGAGGCGTCACATGGTTAACCCAACGTCTGGGCTAGACACGTCAATTAACGGTTATTCAGTTGCTGCTGCAGGTTTTGCACCTGGCTCTGCAAGGTGCTGACGTTGCGCGTGACCTGGCCGCGAAAGGCGTCAAATTCGGCCGTATTGTTTTGCGCCGG
>C687J26845_10000333_pt1 | contig 31544 bp, 25 predicted proteins | sample RifCSPlowO2_12_FD_26845 | JGI IMG/M metagenome (IMG submission 26845)
TTGGCCCAGTACGACAGCTGCACCAGCTTCTTCAGGCCCGAGGCCAGCGCGCGGTGCGGCACCTCTTTGGCGTTGCCCCAGGCGTCCAGAAAGGCGGTGGCCGTGGCGTCGTCCAGCGCCGTGAAGCGCTTGCCGTGCTGCGCCACCGGGCCTTCGTTGAAATACTGCAGCCCGCCCTTGAGGCCCGCCAGCACATGGGGCGGCATGGTGCCCAGCAGGGCCGCGTCCAGCGTGCCCAGCAGCACCTCGGGCGTCCAGGGAGTGAGCGCGCTGCCGCCCACCGGCAGCACCACCTCGGCCACGCGGCGGAAGATGGCGGCCTCGGCGGCGTTGATGCTCTTGAGCGCCGGGGCCTGGGCCTGCGCCACCGACGCGGCGCCACCGGCGGCCACGCCCACGGCGGCACCGGCAAAGGCCATGAAGTCGCGGCGCGACAGGCGGGCGACGACCGTCAGGGCCTGGTTCAAAGGGGATGGGGTGTCCAGATGCATGGTGTGTGTCCTCTTGGCGTGCGTGGGGTCAGAAGGGGTAGACGATGGGTTGCTCCATCACGCTGACCCACTGGGTCTGGGTGAACTCGTCGAGGTTGGCCGGGCCGCCAAAGCGCCCGCCGTTGCCCGAGGCGCCCATGCCGCCGAAAGGCACGTGGAATTCGTTGTTCACGGTCTGGTCGTTGACGTGGATCATTCCGGTGTGCAGCCGGTTGGCCACGGCCATGGCGCGCGACACGTTGGCGCTGTGGATGGCCGCGGCCAGCCCGTAGGGCGAGGCGTTGACCAGCTCGACGGCCTCGTCCTCGGTGTCGAACACCGTGATGGGGGCCACGGGGCCAAAGATTTCGTCGGCGAACGCGGGCATGTCGGCGCTCACGCCCGAGAGCACGGTGGGCTGGAAGAACAGGCCTTCGTGCGTGCCCCCGGTCAGCAGCCGGGCGCCCTGGGCCACGCTCCGGTCCACGATGTCCTGCACTCGGTTGCACTGCTTGGCGTTGATGATGGGACCCAGGTGCGCGGGGCCGGCGTGCGGGTCGCCAACGTGCAGCGCCTTCGCCCGCTGGACCAGCTTGTCTGCGTAGGCCTCGGCCACTTTGCGCTGCACCAGGTGCCGCCCGGCCTGCATGCAGATCTGCCCCTGATGCAAAAAGGCACCCCAGGCGCCGTTGGAGGCGGCGGCGTCCAGGTTGGCATCGTCCAGCACGATGAGAGCGTTGTTGCCCCCCAGCTCCAGCGCCACCTTTTTCAGCAGACCGCCGCAGGTGGCCCCGATGGCCTTGCCCACCGCCGTCGAGCCGGTGAAGGAAATCATCGTCACGTCCGGGTGGCGCACCACCGCGTCCCCGGTTTCAGGGCCGCCCGGCAGCACGTGCAGCACGCCGTCGGGCAGGCCCGCGTCGGCAAACACCTGGGCGATCAGGTGGCCACCGGTCACCGCCGTCTGGGCATCCGGCTTGAGCAGCACGGCGTTGCCCAGCGCCAGCGCCGGCGCCACCGAGCGCATGGCCAGCAGCAGCGGGAAGTTCCACGGAGCGATCACCCCCACCGTGCCCATGGGCACACGGCGCCAGAGGTTGGTACGCCCGGGCATGGACGAGGGGAACAGCTGTCCGTTGGCCTGCATGGGCAGGGCGGCGGCCATCAGCATCTGCTCGTAGGTAGCGTGCAGTTCCCATTCGGCCTTGGGGCCGATGGAGCCGCATTCGCGGATGTTCCAGGTGTTGATGTCGGCGGCGCGCTCTTTCAGCAAACGCGCGGCCTCGCGCATCACCGCCGCGCGCTGGTCGAAGGGCGTGGCAGCCCAGGCGGCGCGGGCGGCCTTGGCGCCGGCGGCGGCGCGGTTCACGTCGGCCGGATTGGCGATGCCGGTTCGTTCCAGGGACTGGCCGGTGGCCGGTTCCCGCACGGCCTGCACACCGCCCGCGGCGTCTGTCCATCCGTTGCTGAAAATCTTGCCTGACCAGATGGCGGGGCTGCTGACGCTCATGGGTTGTCTCCGTATCGGTATGTGTTCGTGGTGGGTCACCGGTGGCGTTTCTGCAAGCGGTGTGCCAAAACGGCAATCCAGTGCATGCGCGCCCGGTTTCTGCGGGTTTGTCCGGAGTTTTTGGCCCATTGGCGGCTGCCCATCGCGCTTGCTCACCCTCTGCCACCGACGAAAACGTCTCACCGAGACGCCTGTTTCGTCTCAACCCGGGACGATCCGTCTCAACGCCGGGTAAACCCGCATGAGACCGCCAGCAGCATGAACTAAAGTGCATTAACCCCACCCACTGCCGCCCATGAACCACCGCACCCCAGTCCTGCCGAGTCCGCGCATCGACTACCGGCCCGAGCGCATCTGGGAAGCCCGCCAGCACTATTTCAACGACGGCCAACTGCCCGTCGGGCTGCTGGAGCAGCCCTTGCTGCGGTCGTGGGAGCGCTGCCGCCAGTCGGGCCGCGCGCCCCAGGAACATGTGGTGTTCGACCCGGTGGAGCGCAGCCACCTGAGCGCCCTGCTGGAGCGCGAACACCGCCTGCTGCAGGCCGCCCGCCCAGAGCTCGACGTGCTGGCCGGGCGTGTGTCCGACGTGGGTTACGCCGTGCTGCTGACCGACACCGTGGGCCAGGTGCTGGCGGTGGCCGGCGCGCTGGACCGCCACTGCCAACCCATGCGCCAGGCCTTTCGCCCCGGGGTGGACGTGTCGGAAGCCGCCATCGGCACCAGCGCCATGGCCGTGGCGCTGGCCGAGCAGCGCACGGTGCGCGTGCTCGGCCCCGAGCACTACTTCGCCAACAACCAGATCTTTCATTGCTGCGCCGCGCCGGTGTTCGACCCGCGCGGGCGCCTGATGGGCACGGTGGACGTGACCCGCGACGCGCCGCAGCTGGTGACCGGCGTGATGGGGCTCACCCACCAGTGCGCCCAGCAGATCGAGCAGCGGCTGTTCGACGCCCTGCCCGTCTTCATGCGGATCGAACTGCCCGACACCCAGGGCGCCGCCCTTGCTTTTGACCGCGACGGCGTGCTGCTGGCCGCCAACGGCGCCGCCCGCCACCTGTTCGACATGCCGGTGCTCCGCGAAGGTTGCACCTTTGAAGACCTGTTCGAAGGGCGCTTTGACACCTGGGCCTCCAGGGCCAGCCGCCAGCCCGCCGGCAGGCTTCCCCTGCAAATGCACGGCGGGGTGCGCCTGCAAGGCGTCTCTCTGCCCCAGCGCCCAGCGGCCCGGGCGTCGGTCAGCCCGGCGGTTCCCGCCAGCGCGCCCCACACTGCCACCCCCACCGGGGCCACCACCCCGCTGGCGCCGGAGCACCCTGTGGCGCTGCGCGCCCTCGAAGCGGGTCTGCCCGTGCTGGTGACGGGCGAAACCGGCGCTGGCAAAGAGGTGGCGGCCCGCGCCCTGCACCAGGCCAGCCAGCGTGCGCAGGCGCCGTTTCTGGCCATCAACTGCGGCGCGCTCACGCCCGAGCTGATTGCGTCCGAGCTGTTCGGCCACGTGGAAGGCGCCTTCACCGGCGCCGTGCGCGGCGGCAGCATCGGCAAGTTCGAAGCGGCGCGGGGCGGCACGGTGTTCCTGGACGAGATCGGCGACATGCCCCTGCCGCTGCAGGTGGCCCTGCTGCGCGTGCTGGACCGGGGCGAGGTGCTCCCCGTGGGCGCCACACAACCGCGCGCGGTGGACGTGCGAGTGGTCTGCGCCACGCACCGCAACCTGCAGGCGCTGGTGGCCGAGGGGCGCTTTCGCGAAGACCTGTACTACCGCATCAGCGGCTTCGTGCTGGCGGTGCCCCCGCTGCGCGAACGCGACGATTTCGACGCCATCGTCAACAGCCTGTGCCACCGCATCGGCGCCGACGCCTCCCGCCTGGGCGACCCGTTACGGGCCCAACTGCGCCAGCGCCCCTGGCCCGGCAATGTGCGCCAGTTGCAGCACGCGCTCACGCTGGCTTTCGCGGTGGCCGAACCGCTGCGCCCCCTGGCGCTGGACGACTTTGGTCAGGCTTTGCCTGCGGCGGCGGCATCGCCAACACCGCCGTACCCCCCGCAACCTTCCGGCAACACAGCCGGACCGTCGATCCACGACGCCCAGCGCAAGGCCATCGCAACCGCCCTGCAACAGACCCGGGGCAACGTCACCGCGGCAGCGGCTTTGCTGGGCATAGGGCGCGCGACGTTGTACCGAAGGCTCAAGTCGGACCCGGAGTTGGCTGCCTGCGGCGATCCGCGCGGGTAGACCGGCTCCACGAACGCCCCTGGCGTCAGCATCGGCTGGGCCGCCATGCTGCCTCGAGTGACCGCAACCGAACGGGGCTGTGCTGTGTGGTACCACGTCGACCATCGCCTTCCCGTCACGCACACGTAGGTTCCCGTCGTCGGAGCGGGCGTGGGTCCGGGTCCGGGTCTCGGACATTGAAGGACCCGGAGCCGCACATACACTCACGGCCGAGGATATCCGCATCGTGAAAAACACCCAGCCCGCCGCTCTGTCGCTGTCCCCCACGTCCGCTGCCATGCCTGCCACGGACACGGGCGGGCGCACCTGCCCCAAGTGCAGCTACCGCCGACGCACGGACGACAGCGCCCCGGCCTGGCAATGCCCACGTTGCGGCATCGCCTACGACAAGGTCGCGCTGCCCACGGCCACGAGGGAACGGGCGGCGCAACGAGCCGAGGCGTCCGCGCAGGCGCAACGCAGGCAGACCCGGCCCTCGCGACTGCCCTGGCTGCTGCTGGCCGCAGCGCTGGCCGGGACAGGGTGGTGGACCTGGCAGCAGCGTACCGCGCGCGCCGCCCAGCAGGCTGCCGGGCCCGAAGTGGCGGCACGGCAAGCCGCTGTGGCCAAAGCCGCCGACGAACTGGCCATCCAGGCAGACATCGAGCTGGCCGAGCAGCATTTGCGCATGGCCAAGCCCGCCGAGGGCCTGACGCTGCTGGAGCGGCGTGCTGCCGAGGGGCATCCCGACGCAATGATGGCGCTGGGCGTTGCCTACCGCGGCTATGGGCACGCGCCCACCGATGCGCCCAAGGCGGAGCACTGGATGCGGCTGGCCGCGCGCGAAGGCTCGCTGCTTGCCTATGTCCACCTGGGACTGGCGCACGAAATGGGCCGGGACACGCCACGCAACATCGGAGAGGCTGCCAACCTCTACCGCGTCGCCGCGCGGCAAGGCAATGCCTACGCGCTATTCGCCCTGGGTCTGTTGTACGGCAACGGCGCGCCTGGCATGCCGGCCGAGCCGGTGGCCGGCCTCATGCTGCTGGAGCTGGCCCACCAGGCATGGAACGCGGAGCCCCGCTTGCCCGTCTTCGCTCCCAGCGACAGATCTCCCCATTGGGCCGAATACAAAGCCAAGAAGCTGGCAGAAACGATGCCCGCTGCCGACGTGTTGAAGGCCCGCGACTGGGCGGCCGCGTGGAAACCGGGCCGACTGTTCCCGTTCCACTGATCCGCCTCGGGGGGTGAGCTGTCAGTTGCGTCGAAACCAGAAGAAGACGCCAAGGAAGACCAGCCCCGTCAGCAACGGCAACCAGGCCCACAAGCGCTCCGTGAAGCTGGCCTTGCCAATGCCGGACCACACCTCCAGGCGCACGGAGTCGATCTGCTGGTTGTTGGAGCCCAGGAACATCAGCACCGGCTGCAGATTGCGGTCCTCTTTGAAGGACAGTGGGCCAGAAGCGCCGGTCAGCGTCACGCGATCCCCCGCCGTGTGACCGGCACTGCTGGTGCCGGTGACCGCCGCACCGCGAACGGCACCGTCTTCACTCCAACCGGCCATCCACACGCTGGCACTATCACCGCCAGCAGGCACCGAGCCGGCCACCCGCACCACCAGCCGGTACGGGTTGCCCGACGTGGGCAGCGCGAGCGGCGGACCAGCCCAGTCCACGCTGCCGCTCTCCATGAGGCTGGGCTTCTTGCCTTTGGCCTTCAGTTCCGCATCATGGCGAGCAAACCGGGCCAGCGCCTCGGCCGGCAGCTCATGCACTTGCACCAGTTGCTTGCCAAAAACGGTGGGGGACTCTTTGGCGTGCAGCACCCCGGCGGGCGCAAGCAGGCCTGCAGCGCACACGAGCGCAGCGATCCAACGGGTCATCTCTCTTCTCCTCCAAGCCCCTCCGGGCGGATGGCGCAGGGCGCGCATGAATCTTGTTCACATCTTCTATAAGCGCCTGATGCATCCAGATTGCCGAAGAAATGTAACAGGGCCGTGCGCGCAACCACCCGGTCAGTTGCCAAGCAGATCCAGCACCGGCAACCGATTCGACACCTTCATTTCGCGCAATGAGATATTGGATCGAATGCTCAACACCCCCGGCAACTGCCGCAGGACCCGGTCGACAAACCGGCTGTAGTCGTCCAGATCCTTGGCCACGACCTTCAGCAAAAAATCCGCCTCGCCGGTGATGTTGTGACAGTCCACGACGTTGGGGCAGGCCCGGATGATGCGTTCAAAGTGGGCCGTGACCTCTTCACTGTGTTGGGTGCAGACGATCTGCACGAAAGCCATGACGCCGATGCCCAGCTTTCGGCGGTTCAAGTTGGCCTGATAGCCTTCGATGACCCCCAGCTCTTCCAGCCGCTTTTGCCGCCGCCAGCAAGAGGCTTCGCTCAGCGCCAGTTCCTCGGCCAGCTTGGTGTTGGCCAGCCGGCCGTCCTGTTGCAGCCTGGCCAGCATGGCGAGGTCGGTTTTGTCCAGTGCGTCCATTTTTGAAAGATTCCTTCAGCGGCCTCCAGCAGGCCGAGAAGGAGTTTATCGAAATTCATCAAAAACTCGACGAACTCCGCAAAACACCGCCAAACGAAATCCATAAACTGACGGAATCATTCACCCACTTGGAAATCCATGAAAGCCGTCCTCTACGAGTCCTTTGGCGCCCCTCCCCGCCTGACCCAGGTTCCAGACCCCACACCCGAGCCCCACGGCGTGGTCATCAAGGTCATGGCCACGGGCGTGTGCCGCAGCGACTGGCACGGCTGGGTGGGCCACGATCCCGACATCCAGCTCCCCCACGTGCCCGGCCACGAGTTCTCGGGCGTCGTGGAAGCGGTGGGCAAGCAAGTGCAGAAGTGGAAAGTCGGCGACCGCGTCACGGCGCCGTTCGTGGCGGCGTGCGGGCATTGCCCCGAATGCCACGCCGGGCACCAGCAGGTGTGCGACCACCAGTTTCAGCCCGGCTTCACGCACTGGGGCTCGTTTGCCGAGTACGTGGCCATCCACCAGGCGGACATCAATCTGGTGGCCCTTCCAGAAACGCTCGATTTCGCCACGGCGGCCAGCCTGGGGTGCCGGTTTGCCACCTCGTTTCGTGCCGTGGTGGACCAGGGCAAGACCTCGGCCGGCCAGTGGGTGGCCGTGCACGGTTGCGGCGGTGTGGGCCTGTCGGCCATCATGATTGCCAACGCCGTGGGCGCCAACGTCGTGGCGATCGACATTGCCGACGACAAGCTCAGCCTGGCACGCTCGCTGGGCGCGGTGGCCACGGTGAACGCCACGCAGGTGGCCAACGTGGCAGAGGCCGTGCGCGAGATCACCCAAGGCGGCGCGCATGTGTCGCTGGACGCGCTGGGCCACCCCACCACCTGTTTCAACTCCATCAGCAACCTGAGGAAGCGGGGAAAACATGTTCAGGTCGGCCTCATGCTGGGTGACCACACCACGCCCGCCGTTCCCATGAGCCGGGTGATCGCGCACGAACTGGAAATCCTGGGCAGCCACGGCATGCAGGCCCACCGGTACGGCGCCATGCTGGCCATGATGGAATCGGGAAAGCTGTCTCCCGAAAAGCTCGTCGGCGAAAAAATCAGCCTGGCGCAGTCCATCGATGCGCTGATGAACATGGACCGCTTCGCGGTGGCCGGGGCCACCGTCGTTACCGAGTTTTAAGAGCCATCTCTTGCAAGGCACGGGGTCAAGCACGCTGCGCCTGACCCCGAAATCTGCCGAAGCCATTCACGCGAGCAGGCCGCTATATGGCCTGCTCACGTCTGCGTCAGTTGGTGATATCGAAAGTGGCATCGCTGCGGCCGGTCTGGTTGCTGATGGCATCCAGGCGCAACGTGTAGGCGTAGTGGCGGATGTAGTGCGTCGGGTGGCTATAGGCCTGGAAGGAGAAGGCCTCCGCATCAGCCAAGCCCGGCACCTGCTTGAACGTCGCGTCGGTCGCGAATTGCGGCGAACCGTCATAGGGTGCCAGTTCGAAGACGAAGTTCTTGTGCCGCAAGTAGTAGCCGGGGAAGTTCACCGAGGCGAAGGACACGTAGCCCGAGTTGTTCGCCAGGCCCTTCACCATCCGGAACTTCGAATCATCCAGTGGCGAGACGTTTGCATCGATGCGCACCGCGAAGGAGGCATGCCGCACGTACCGGTCCGGAAAGTTGGAGGACTGGATTCGGTTGATGGGGGTGCTTCCGCCCCACTGTGCGTTCAAGCGGCCCATCTCTGCGGCGCTCAGGTTCAGGATGCCGCCGTGCCGCTTGCGACTCGAGCCCAGGTTGTACGAGCCAGACGGCACTTTCTGCCAGTTCTGCGCGCTGCCCATGTTGGTCGAGGTCAGCGGCAGATAACCCTTGCCCGCAGCGTACTGGTCGACCCACATGCCCCACTTGTTCTCGTTGTTGAACTGGAAAAGGATGGGCCCTTCCACCATGCTGCCCGTCAGGCCGATCTGAGACAGGTCGCCGATGGTCGTCCACCCACCCAGCACCGACTGGCTGCCTTCGACGGTGATCTGGCCATCGCCGGAGGCCCGCACGTACTTGTACCCGCCGACGCTGCCTGCGACCTCAAGAATCTGCGTGTCGATGATCCCTTGCGTTCCGGGCCGGTCGATGTACATCTGCGGTGCGGTGAAGGTGCGGAAGTCGGTCGTCTTCGCGTAGTAGATGCGCGCTTTGTCGACGCCGTTGAGCGGCGAGATGGTCGCCCAGTACACGATGTAGGCGTTCGATGCCGGGTCCCAGATGGCTTCGGGCGCCCAGGCGCAACCCGCGTTCGGGATGGCGCCGGCGACGTCCACCAGGCGCGGTTCGGACCAGTGCACGAGGTCCGTGGATTCCCAGATGACCAGCTTGGTGCTGGCGCGGTGCTGGGCGGCGTCCCAGCCCTTGCCGCTGGCGATGCGCAGATCGGTGGCGAGGATCCAGTACTTGGAACCATCGGGTGAGCGCACGATGGTGTGGTCACGCACGCCTTTCTCGCCCACGGTCGACATGAGGACGGGCTGGCTGTTGTTCAGGTCCGTCCAGTACATGCCGTCGGTGCTGACGGACATGTAGGTTTGCTCGCCTTGCGCGGATTCCCCGGTGAAATGAACCAGCAGGTAACCCGCCGACTGCGCCTGCGCGCCGCCGAAAGCAGCGGCGAGCATGGTTGCGGCAACAGCCGACCGAATCGATTTGAAAAAAGTTTTCACAAGTGATTTCCTGTCTCCGTGGAAGGCAGCCTCTTTTGTTCGCACCTCATTGGCAGGCGGTCGTTTTGAAAGGCTTGCCCAATTCCCGCTATCGCAAGTGCAGCGCCGTTTAACGCACGGACTCACGATTTGACGGGCTCGTTGCTTCTCGCTCATCTCGGCGAGTTGGCGACGGCGATGCTAAAGAGGCACCGGTATAAGCGCCAATCGTTTTTTTCCGTATTGCGATAACAGATCGGGCATCCGGGAATACCCCCGACCAAGGCGCACTACCCCGTGAACCACCGCATGGGCACCAGCACGATGGAGGGGAACAGCACCATCAGGAACATCATGGCAAATTGGGCCGCCATGAAGGGGAGCACGCCTCGGGTGACCTCGTCCATGCGCATCTTTCCCACCCCGGCCACCACGTTCAGCACCGTGCCCACCGGTGGCGTGATCAGGCCGATGGCGTTGTTCATGATGAACAGCACGCCGAAGTAGACCGGGTCGATGCCCGCGGCCTTGATGACAGGCATCAGCATGGGGGCCAGGATCAAGATGGTGGGTGTCATGTCCATGGCGGTACCCACAGCGATCACCAGCAGCATGATGGCCATCATCAACAGCGTGGGGTGGTCCATGAAGGGGCGCAGCAGCTCGACCAGCTGGCGGGGAATCTCGGCCACCGTGATCAGCCAGGCGCTGACCATGGCGGCTGCCACCAGAAACATGATCACGGCGGTGGTTTTGGCCGCGCTGACAAACACGGCTGTCAACTGGCGCCAGTGCAGTTCGCGGTAGACCAGCGTGGCCACCAGCAGCGCGTAGACCGCCGCCACGGCCGCGGCCTCCGTGGGTGTGAACATACCCATCTTGAGACCGACGATCACGATCACCGGCAGAAACAGCGCCCAGGTGGATTCCTTGAGCGCCCGCAGTTTCTCTGCTGCAGACGCCTTGGGGGGCGGCGTGATGTGCTCGCGCTGCGACACCCAGTACCACGCCACCGCAATGGACACACCCATCAGCAGTCCCGGCACGATGCCTGCCAGAAATAGCTTGCTGATCGACACATTGGCCGCCACGCCAAACACCACGAAGCCAATGGACGGAGGAATGACGGGTGCGATGATGCCGGCCGACGCAATCAGCCCCCCGGCACGGGCCTTGTCGTGGCCGGCCTTCACCATCATGGGCAGCAGCAGCGCGGCCAGCGCTGCGGTGTCGGCCACGGCAGAGCCCGACAGTGCCGCGAGCATGCAGGCCGCCAGGATGGCCACAAATCCCAGTCCGCCGCGCCGGTGCCCGACCAGCGCGAGCGCCAGCTTGACGATGCGCTGAGACAAGCCACCCACGTTCATGATCTCGCCCGCCAGCATGAAGAAGGGCACCGCCAGCAGCGGAAACGAATCCGCGCCGTTGATGACGTTCTGCGCCAGGATCTGGGCGTCAAACAGGTCCAGGTGCCACATCAGTGCGACGCCAGACGCCAGCAGCGCGTAGGCGATGGGCACACCAATGGCCATGGCTGCCAGCAGCGAGCCGAGGAAGATGAAAACAGTCATGGCATGTCTTTCCCGGGGCCGGTGGCGCGATCAAGGTGGAAATCGGGGGTAACAACCAGCTCTTCGGACCCGATGGCCTGCACCAGCTGATCGTCGGGCACCTGCCCGGACAACAGGCGCCAGAGGTCCAGCAACAGCAGCAGCCCCGACGCCACGGCAAACACCACCCCGGAGGCGTAGAAGATGGCCACAGAGGCCCCGGTGACGGGTGCTTCCACATCCCAGTTGATGCGGGCCTGAGCCAGCGCACCACTGAACAGCAGCCAGGTGCAGAACAGCATCAGCCCATGGCTGGCCACCAGGCAGATGCGCCGACCGATGGGGGGCAGCTTGCTGAGCAGCATGTCGGTGCCCAGGTGGCCATGCTCCTTGACCGCGACGATCGCGCCCAGGAAAGTGATCCACACGAAGAGCCAGCGCGACAACTCCTCGCTCACGGAAATGCCGGAGTTGAAAGCGTAGCGCAGCACCACGTTGCCAAACACCAGCAGCAGCATCGCGGCCAGTGCCAGGGCAATCAGCACATGGATCCACCGGGCGCAACGGTCGATGAGGACGGTCAGCATGGGGCGTCTCCTCTTTTTTGCGTCAGAGTGCCGTGCCCTGCAGCAGCCCGCGCTGCGTCAGATTGCCGATGAAGGCGCGCAAACCAAAGCGCCAAGGCGCCGCTGTTTCGCAGTGTGTCACGCCGTTGTGCAAGCCGCCCAGCCAGGCGCTCTGGATGGTGACGACGTCGCCCAGCTTGTGGGTAAAGCCGCTACCGGGCTGGTCGCGGTCTTCGATGGGCGCGAACAAGGTGCCCAGAAACAGCATGAACCCGTCAGGGTACTGGTGCGCCGCCAGCGTCTGCGCCACCAGGTCGGTCGGATCGCGGCTGATGCTGGCCATGGTGTTGATGCCGCGCAGCTCATAGCCGTCCACACCCACCACGCGCAGGTGCACGGTTTCACCGCGCACCTGGTCCATGCCAAAGCCGGCATCGAACAGGCGGATGAAGGGGCCCAGTGCACACGATGCGTTGTTGTCCTTGGCCTTGCCCAGCAGCAGTGCGCTGCGGCCCTCGATGTCGCGCAGATTCACGTCGTTGCCCAGTGTGGCACCCACGATGTCGCCCCGGCTGTTCACCGCCAGCACCACCTCGGGTTCGGGGTTGTTCCAGGCCGAATCGGCGCGGATGCCGATGTCCTCACCACAACCGACCGAGGCGAGCACGGGCGCCTTGGTGAACACCTCGGCATCGGGGCCAATGCCCACCTCCAGGTACTGGGACCACAGCCCCTTTTCCTGCAGCAAGGCCTTCAGGGCCATGGCTTCTGGCGACCCGGGCCGGATGTCTGCCAGGTTCTCGCCGATCAGCCCCAGCACCTGGCTGCGCAGCGCCTGCGCGCGGCCTGCATCGCCGCGTGCCTGCTCTTCGATCACGCGTTCGATCAGGCTGGCCGCAAAGGTGACGCCAGCGGCCTTCACCACCTGCAGGTCGCAAGGTGCCAACAGCCAGGGGGTGTCGGCTGTGCGCTGGCCGGGCAGGCTGTTCTGGACCAACTCATCCACACCACACAGGCGCCGCCCAGGGGTGTCGTGCACGGCCTGGGCGGGCTGGGCCGTGTCGAGCAGCGTGCTCATGGTCGGGTAGCTTTCGCTCAGGTCAAACACCCCCTCGGGCCGCAGCGCCACCACGGCCGGGCCGGGAATGGCGCCGTGTGCCCACACGCGGCCCACCAGGGTGCCTTGCAGCCCGTCGGCAGGCAACACCCGGGCAAGCGCTTGGGCGTGGTGGTCCGCGCCGGTCAAAGTGGCCGCTGTCATGTCGTTCATACGAGTCCTTCAAGGGTTCAGATCCCAGTCCGCGCGCTGGTCTGGGTGGCAAGCTGCATCGCCCGCCTCAATGGTTGTGGCGTGGGGTCTTTTCCGAGATGCGCCGGTACGCCAGCGCAAAGTCCAGCGTCGCGCCGTCGGCCAGCTGTCCTGTTTTTTCGCGGTACAGGGCTTCCCAGGGGGAATGGCTTTGGGGAATGGGCGGCGCAGGCAGCTCGCGCCGGCGGCGTTCGATGTCTTCCGGCGCCACCAACGCATCGCAGCGGCCGGTGTTCAGGTCGATGCGGATCGTGTCGCCGCTCATCAGCCAGCTCAAGCCCCCGCCCACCGCGCTTTCCGGCGACGCGTTGAGGATGGACGGGCTGTCTGCCGTGCCCGACTGGCGCCCGTCGCCCAGGGTGGGCAAGGTGTTGATGCCACGGCGGATCAGCGCGTCGGGCGGCTGCATGTTGACCACTTCGGCAGAGCCGGGCCAGCCGATGGGCCCCGCGCCGCGCATCACCAGGATGCAGCCTTCGTCGATGTTCAGCGTCGGGTCGTTGATGCGTGCGTGGTAGTCGTCCGCCCCCTCAAACACCACGGCGCGTGCTTCGAAAATGCCCTCTTGCCCTGGGCGGCTCAGGTAGCGCGCGCGAAAGGCTTCGGAGATCACCGAGGTCTTCATGATGCCGAAGTCGAACAGGTTGCCGCTGAGCACCATGAAGCCCGCCTTCTCCATCAGCGGCTCGTTGAACGGGCGAATCACTTCGCGGTCGCGCGTTTCGCGGCCTTGCAGGTTCTCGCCAATGGTCTTCCCGGTCACGCTCGCGCAGTCGTTGTGCAGGCGGCCGGCCTGCTGCAGTTCCAACATCAGCGCGGGCACGCCACCGGCGCGGAAGAAGCGTTCGCCGAGGAATTTGCCCGCAGGCTGCATGTTCAGCAGCAGGGGCAGGTCGTAGGCGTGTTCGGTCCAGTCCTTGGCCTCCAGCACCACGCCCGCATGGCGCGCCATGGCCATGATGTGCACCTGCGCGTTGCTGGAGCCCCCGGCCACGCTGACCACCGACAGCGCATTCAAAAAGCTCTCACGCGTCAGGATGCGCGAGGGCCTCAGATCTTCGTAGGCCATCTCGACGATGCGGCGCCCGGTCTCGTAGGCCATCTGACCGCGCTCGCGGTAAGGCGCCGGAATGGCCGCACAGCCGGGCAGCGACAGGCCCAGCGCCTCGGCCACGGCGTTCATGGTCGATGCCGTGCCCATGGTGTTGCAGTGGCCTGCCGAGGGCGCGCTGCTGCAGGCACGCTGCAGGAATTCTTCCTCGTCGATCTCGCCCGCTGCGAGCTGGCGGCGGCTGCGCCAGATCACGGTGCCCGAGCCCACCAGCTCGCCATCGTGCCAGCCGTCCAGCATGGGCCCACCCGAGAGCACGATGGCCGGAATGTCCACGGTGGACGCCGCCATGATCCCGGCCGGCGTGGTCTTGTCGCAGCCGGTGGTCAGCACCACCGCGTCGATGGGGTAGCCGTACAGGATCTCGACCAGGCCCAGGTAGGCCAGGTTGCGGTCCAACGCCGCCGTGGGGCGGCGGCAGTTCTCAAAAATGGGATGGACCGGAAATTCCATCGGAATGCCCCCCGCATCGCGGATGCCGTCGCGCACGCGGTGCGCCAGGTCCAGGTGGATGCGGTTGCAGGGCGACAGGTCGCTGCCCGTCTGCGCAATGCCAATGATGGGCCGACCCGAGCGCAGTTCTTCGGGCGTGAGCCCGTGGTTCATGAACCGTTCCAGGTACAGCGCGGTCATGTCCGAGCGCGCGGGGTCGGCAAACCAGTCGCGTGAACGAAAGGGGCGACGGGGTGTTTTCTGCATGGGGCTACCAGTGGCGCGGGGCGGGAAGACGGAGGCTGCCTGCGCGCGGCATCGGGCCGCGCGCGTGGCAGGTGGGTGGCGAAAGGCGGTCTACTTGGCGGCGGTGCCGCGCGCCTTGGCCAGTTCGCCCATCAGCTCGCTGGTCGTCTCTTCGCCAAACTCGCGTCCGTACTTGGTCAACACAGGTTGCAGCTTGGTGCGCAGCTTGGCCTGCTCGGCAGCCGGCAGCTCGGTGATCTGCATGCCCGCCTTCTTCAACTCGCCCAGGGCGGTTTCGCTGAAGGCGCGGATGGTCTTGCGCTCGAACAGCGTGGCTTCGCGCGCGGCTTCCTGCACGATCTTCTGCTCCTGGGGCGACAGGCCATCCCAGGTCTTCTTGGACATCAGCAGCACCCAGGCGCTGTACATGTGGCGCGACAGCACCAGGTGCTTCTGCACCTCAAAGAACTTGCTGGCCAGGATGGTGGCCGGAGGGTTCTCCTGCCCGTCCACGGCGCCCTGCTCCATGGCCGTGTACAGCTCGGTGAAGGGCATGGGCGTGGCGTTGGTGCCCAGGGCGTTGAAGGTGTCCAGGAACAAGGGGCTCTGGATCACGCGCAGCTTCAGACCTGCCAGGTCGTCGGCCTTGTTGATCGGGCGGCGCGAGTTGGTCACATGGCGAAAGCCGTTTTCCCAGAAGCCCAGCCCGATAAGGCCCTTGTCCGGCAGCATGGCCAGCAGCTTCTGGCCAAATGGGCCGTCCAGCACGGCGTCGGCTTCCAGCTCGTTGTTGAAGGTGAGCGGCAGGTTGAGCGCGCCAAACGGTTTGATCAGCGACATCAGCGTGGAAGAGTCTGGAACGGTCATCTCCAGCGTCCCGCCGCGCAGGGCCGAGGTCATGCTCACGTCGTTGCCCAGCGTGCCGCTGGCAAACAGCTTGGCGTTCATCTTGCCGCCACTCTTGGCCGCGAGCTTTTCGGCAAAGTGCCGCACGGCCTGGGCCTGCGGGTGGTCGTCGCTCAGGCCGATGCCGACCTTGAACGTGTGTTCCTTGATTTGTGCAGACACGGGTGCGGCCAGGGCGGCCAGCACGGTGGCGACCACGGCGAGGGTTTTGAACTTCATGCTTTTGTCTCCGATGGAATGGTTGTTTCGCGACGGGAGTGGCCGTCGGCGCCCTGCAATCCCTGGGTGGAAACGTCTTGACGCAGGCCAGAGGTTAGGGATGGCACCGGTGCGGGTCCACTGAATCTTTTGCTACGATCCATTCCAAACGCTTATGAGTCCAGACGAATTTCCGGGTAAACCCTTGTCGCTGGCACAGGCGTGTGCGCGGTTGCGGTTCCGGCATCTGCAGTTTCTGGACATACTGGGGCGCACCCGCAACCTGCGGCTCACGGCCGAGCAGATGCACGTGACGCAGCCCGCGGCCACCAAGATCCTGATGGACATCGAAGAGATCCTGGAGGCGCGCCTGTTCGATCGCCTGCCACGCGGCATGCGACCCAACGAACTGGGGCTGTTCACCTTGCGCTATGCCAGCACCGCGCTCGACGGTCAGCGCAGGTTTGTCGATGAGTTCAACGCCCTCAAGCAAGGCGGGCACGGCCATCTGACCATTGGCGCGATCACCGGCTCCGCCGCCCATCTGCTGCTGGCCTCCGTGGTGGAAATCCAGCGCCTGCGGCCGCTGCTGGTGCTCAAGATCCTGGAGCAGAGCAGCGATCAACTCATCCTGTGGCTGGCCGAGCGCAAGATCGACCTGATGATCGGGCGCTTCACCGACGAGGAGCAGCGCAGCCAGTTTCACTACGAGCGCCTGTCTGACGAACCGCTGTGTGTGGTGGGTGGTCTGCGCCACCCCCTGCGCGGCGCGACGGACCTGACGCTGACCGAGCTCGCCCACTGGCCCTGGATTCTGTACCCGCCCTCCACCGCCGTGCGCAAAGTGTCGGACGACCTGTTTGGCGGTGCAGGGCTGGCGCTCACTGCAGGGGTGGTGGAAACGCCCTCCTTCCTGTTTGCGCTGGAGCTGATGAACACCACCAACATGATGTCGCTGCAGCCCGCCGCCCTGGTCGAAAAATACGTGAACAGAGGCCTGCTGGCACGCATCCCGGTGAGCTGGCCGGACCGCATGCCCGACTACGGCCTGATCTCGCGGCTGGGAGAGCCGCTCACGCCGTCCGCACAGGCGTTCATCACGGTGCTGCGCGAGACGGCGAACCTGGCACCTGACCTGGTGTGATGAGAACGCCAACGGACGGGTGCGTCAGCGCCCCCATTGCATAAACTGGTCAGGCCAGTACAGTAGTGCAGAAATTGGCCTGACCACATGGGCCACCCACCCTGGGTTTCGCCTTGCCGTCACATAAACTGCAGCCCACGCGGAGAACTCATGCTGGACCCACTCAAACAGGTAGACAACCGTCGGCTGTACCAACAAATTGCCGACCAGATTCGCGCCTACATTGACAAGGGCAACTACACCGCCGGCATGCGCCTGCCGCCCGAGCGAGACCTGGCCCAGCAACTGGGCGTGTCCCGTCCCTCGGTGCGCGAAGCCCTGATTGCGCTGGAGATCGAGGGCAGCGTGGAAGTGCGCATGGGCGCTGGCGTGTATGCGTGCAACCTGGCCCAGCGCAAGCCGCAAGCGCTGGCCACCATGGGCGAAAGCCCCATCGAGCTGATGCAGGCCCGCGCCGCCATCGAAGGCACGGTGGTGATGATGGCCTGTGGCAAAGCCACGCCAGAGGCACTGCAGGCGTTGCGCCAGATTCTGGACGACATGCTGGCCGCCATCGCGCAAAACCGGTCGCCACTGCTGTTTGACCGCCAGTTCCACCTGGCCCTGGCCGCCATGACCGGCAACGCCGTGCTGGAGCGCCTGGTGGGCGAGTTGTTCGACGAGCGCCACAGCCCGATTGCCGCCCGCCTCAGCGCCCATTCCGAATCGGGCCAGACCTGGGCTGCGGCGCTGCACGAGCACGAAGCCATTCTGCGTGCCCTGGAAAACCGCGACGTACTGGCCGCGCAAACCGCGCTGCGCATGCACCTGCAGGCATCGGAACAGCGCTGGGTCGAAAACAACCGCCGCGAATGGTCTTGACCCCCTGAACGCCAACCGCCGCACCACGGCTCGCGTGGTCAGGCCTGTGCACCTGCACAGGCTTTTTTTGCGCCATTTCCACCCGCATTCCCAGCAAGATGCCGGGTAAATACCGATACGTTCGCCCACATTGGTAAGGCCAAATTGTGCCGATCGCGTCAGGCAGCCTGACCAATTTGCCGTGGCGCAAACCTCGCTGTTTTGGAGCCTTTGACTGCCCTACAGGAGTCCGCATTGCCGCCATCCGCGCCCGATCCCGTCCATGCCGAGCCGCCCAGCACCGCGGCCACCGCTGCCGTGCTGTTGCGGCTGGAGGGCATCACCAAACGTTTTCCCGGCGTGCTCGCGCTCGATGGGGTGAGCCTGGAAGTGCGCCGCGGCGAAGTGCATGCGGTGTGCGGCGAGAACGGTGCGGGCAAGTCCACGCTGATGAAGGTGATCAGCGGCCAGTACCCGCCCGACGCGGGCACCCTGCACTACCGGGGCGAGGTCTGCCAGTTCCGCTCCCCCGCCGATTCCGAGGCGGCGGGCATTGCCATCATCCACCAGGAGCTGAATCTGGTGCCCCACCTGTCGGTGGCCGAAAACATTTTTCTGGCGCGCGAACCGCGCAAAGGCTGGCTGATCGACCGCGCCGCACTGCGGCGCAACGCCCAGCACTGCCTGGACCGGCTGGGGCTGGACATCGCACCGGACGTGCTGGTCAAGACCCTGTCGGTGGCGCAGCAGCAGATGGTGGAGATTGCCAAAGCGCTGTCGCTCAACGCGCAGGTACTCATCATGGACGAGCCCACCTCGTCACTGACCGAGTCGGAGACGGAAAAACTCTTCGCCATCATCCACGAGCTCAAGCGCGCGGGCGTGGGCGTCGTCTACATCTCGCACCGGCTCGACGAGTTGGCGCAGATCGTGGACCGGGTGACCGTGCTGCGCGATGGCCGCTACGTGAGCACCGACCGCTTTGCCGACACCACCGTGGAGCAGATCGTGGCCAAGATGGTGGGGCGCTCGCTGGACGATGTGTTCCCCAGACGCAGCTCGGTGCCCACAGCGGACGTGCTGCTGCGCGTACAGGGGCTGACGCGCCAGGGCGTGTTTCACGACGTGAACTTCGAGCTGCGGCGTGGCGAGATTCTGGGTTTTGCGGGCCTCATGGGCGCGGGACGCACCGAGGTGGCCCGCGCGATCTTTGGCGCCGACCCGATCGACGCGGGTCAGGTGATGCTGGGCGAACAACGGCTGGCCATCCATTCCCCGCGCGACGCGGTGCGCCACGGCCTGGCCTATCTGTCGGAAGACCGCAAGCACGATGGTCTGGCGCTGAAGATGACGGTGGCGCAGAACATCACGCTGGCCAACATGGCCGCTGTGTCCAACCGCGTCGGCCTGATCCGCTTTGACAAGGAGCAGGCCGCCGCAGCGCGCTACATCAAAGCCCTGGACATACGCACCCCCAGCAGCGGCCAGATCGTGCGTCTGCTCTCCGGCGGCAATCAGCAGAAGCTGGTGATCAGCAAGTGGCTGTTCCGCGAGTCGCGTGTGCTGTTCTTCGACGAACCCACGCGCGGCATCGACGTGGGCGCCAAGTACGCCATCTACCAGCTGCTGGACGAGCTCGCCGGCCAGGGTATCGGCGTGGTGATGATCAGTTCGGAGCTGCCCGAAATCATGGGCATGACCGACCGCGTGGCGGTGTTCCACGAAGGGCGACTGGTCACCGTGCTGAACACCCGCGACACCAGCCAGGAGGAAGTCATGCACTTCGCCTCGGGCCGCAGCATCCCCTCCCCCGTCTGAAACGCCTCTGGACCACCCCATGACCGAACGACAAAAAGACCTGCTCCAGAAATTTGCCGCGCTCGCCAGTCTGTTGGGCCTGATCGTGATCTTCTCCTTCACGAGCGACGCCTTCTTCACGGTGGGCAACGGCATGACCGTGGCCCTGCAGGTGACCTCCATCGCTTTCCTGGGCATTGGTGCCACCTGCGTGATCATCACCGGTGGCATCGACCTCTCGGTGGGCGCCATCCTGGCGCTGGCGGGCGTGGTGGCCGCCCTGGCCGTGAAGGCCGGTGTCCCCGTGCCACTGGCCATGCTGGCCGGGTTGCTGGTGGGGGCTCTGTGCGGCCTGATCAACGGCCTGTGCGTGACCGTGCTCAAGCTGCCGCCCTTCATTGCCACGCTCGGCATGATGCTGGTCGCGCGGGGCGTGGCCCTGCAGATCACCGATGCCAAGGCCATTGGCGGCCTGGGCGAAAGCTTTGCCGAACTGGGCAACGGCTCGCTGTGGCGCGTGGTGAACATCGGCCCCGACGGTTTTCCCGATGTGGTGTTCGTCGGCATTCCCTACCCCGTGCTGCTGATGGTGGTGCTGGCGGTGGCCGTGTCCATTCTGCTCAACCGCGCCACGCTGGGCCGGCACCTGTATGCCGTGGGCTCCAACATGGAAGCCGCCCGCCTCTCGGGCGTGAACGTGCAGCGCGTGACGCTGTTTGCCTATGTGCTGTCCGGCCTGCTGGCGGGTCTGACCGGCTGCGTGCTGATGTCGCGCCTGGTCACCGCCCAGCCCAGCGAAGGGTTGATGTACGAACTCGACGCGATTGCGGCCGCCGTGATTGGCGGCACTTCACTCACCGGGGGCGTGGGCACGATCTCCGGCACCGTGATCGGCGCCTTCGTGATCGGCATCCTGCGCAACGGTTTGAACATGGCCGGCGTCTCGGCCTTCACGCAACAGATCCTGATTGGTCTGGTCATCCTGCTCACGGTGTGGATCGACCAGATGCGCCATCGCAAGTGATCCCTACCGGCAGGGCTTACCGGGACGACATCCACAAAGAGGAATGACATGAGACAACTGCTGAGCACCCTGATTGCGTCCACCCTGGTGGCCGCGTCGTCTCTGGCCATGGCGGCCGACAAGGAAATCGCCGTGATCGTGAAGACGACCAACTCCGACTTCTGGCAAAACGTGAAGAAGGGCTCGAACGATGCCGCGAGCAAAGCGAAAGGCTACACCGCGACCTTCCAGGGCGCGGCCTCCGACACCGATCTGGCCGGCCAGGTGGCCCTGGTGGAAAACGCCGTGAACCGCAAGGTGGCCGGCATCGTGCTGGCCCCGTCCGATCCGGATGCGCTGATCCCCGCCATGAAAAAAGCCTGGGAAGCCAAGATCCCCGTGGTGCTGATCGACTCCGCCGCCTCCGACGCCGGCAAGGCCTACTACCAGTCCTTCCTGGCCACGGACAACAAGGCCGCTGGCGAAATGTCGGCCAAGACCCTGATCGACAAGATCGGCACCACCGGCAAGATCGCCATCATGTCCTACACCGCCGGTTCTGGGTCGGAAATCGGCCGCGTGGGGGGCTTCACCGACTACATCAAGAAGCACTCCAAGCTGCAGATCGTCGGACCCTTCTATTCCAATTCGCAGATGGGCACGGCCTTGAACCAGACCACCGACGTGCTGGCCGCCAACCCCGATCTGAAGGGCATCTTCGGCGCCAACGAACCCACCGCCATCGGCATGGGCCGCGCGCTGGTCCAGGCGGGCAAGGCCGGCAAGGTGGTGGCCATCGGCTTTGACGGCAACGCCGACCTGCAGGGCTTCGTGAAGGACGGCACCATCGAAGCCATTGCGGTGCAGAGCGCATACGAGATGGGCAACCTGGGCGTGAAGACCGTGGTGGAACTGGTGGAAGGCAAGAAGGTCCCCGCCTTCCGCGACACCGGTGTGTTGATGGTGAACAAGAAAAACATCGACAGCCCTGCGGCCAAGAACGTCCTCTACTGAGCCTGCCCCGCCCCGCCCGCCAGACCCGGCGCAACGGGTGGTCAGGGCGCTGGTCGAATGCTGACCAGGGAAACCCGCGTCAGCCTCCAGAGAAGCGTCGCCGCGATTTGTGGAGTTGCTGCGCGGCGCGCCGCAACGCGCTGCAGCGTCGCAAGGCCTGTTCCATGTCGGTCAGCGCCAGGCGAGCGTCGGCGCCCGCGGACAGCAAAGCGGCCTTGAGGTCCTCATAGTGCGCCTCCATCGCGCCCAGATCGGCCTCCAGCGCGTCGGCATCCACCGGCCCGGTCGGATCGCAGCGCGCCAACAGGGCACTGGCCGCCGTGGCAAACGCGGCCTGTGCCGTGGCCAGACCGGCGTCGGCCGCGTCCAGCGGCGGCAACGCGGCTGCGGCCACGGCCTGCTCCGCGGCGCTCTCGTGGTAGCGCTGGATGCGCAGCAGCGCGGCCAGCCTGGCGCTGGCGGTCTGCGACATCGATGCGCCGCGCAGATGCTCGACGAAGCGTTCGATGGCGGCGTCCAGACTCGTCAGGATGGTGTGGTCGGCCTTGAGCGTGGCCGCCTCGGCACCAGCGAGCGCGCTTCGGGTCATGCGCAGGGCCACCTGCCCGGCGCGTGCCACCTCGCGAGTCAGCGCGTCCAGCGCCAGCGTGGGCACGGCGAGCACGGTGTCGTCCAGAAACTGCGGCTGCGCCTCGTCCTCCTCGCGGGCCCGAAAGCGCTGCTGCAGCCAGCGCGTGAGCCGGGCGGCCAGGGGCCACATCAGCAAGACGCCAAGCAGGTTGAACGTGGTGTGAAACAGGGCCAGCTTGGCGGCCGGGTCTGGCGGCAGGCCGAGCGCCTCGCGCGCCAGGCCCAGCGCGCCGATGAGCCAGGGCAGGAGCAGCAGCGCCACCACCGCCGTGAGCAGGTTGAACACGATGTGCGCCGACGCGGCGCGGCGGGCGTTCGGCGTGGCGCCAATGGCCGCCAGCAGCGCCGTCACCGTGGTGCCGATGTTGGCGCCGATGACCACGGCCGCCGCGCCCTGCGCGTCGATCAGCCCGCCCTGTGCGGCGGTGAGGGTGATGGCCATGGCCGCGCTGGAGGACTGCATCAGCACGGTCATCAGCAGCCCGATGCCGAGTTGCGCCAGCACCGTTGCCGGGCCGTCGCCCTGCGGCAGGCTGATCTGGCCGGCCAGCCCCGCGAAGGCCTGCTGCAGCAGGGCGATGCCCATGAACAGCAGGCCGAAGCCGGCCAGCGCGGTGCCGATGGCGCCACTGCGCCGCCCCTCGCCCGTCAGCCGCAACAGCGCGCCCAGGCCTGCCAGCGGCATCGCCAACGCCTCGACCTTGAACTTCAGGCCCACCAGCGCGACGATCCAGCCCGTCATCGTGGTGCCGACGTTGGCACCGAACAGCACCCACAGCGCCGGCCCGAGCCCCAGCAGGCCGGCGTTGACGAAGCCAATGGCCGCCACGGTGACCGCGCTGGACGACTGCACCAGCGCCGTGACCAGCATCCCCGAGCCCAGCGCGTGGGCCCGCGTGCGCGTGGTGCTGACCAGGATGCGGTGCAAGGCGGGGCCGGCGGCCAGCTTCAGGCCATCGGTCATCAAGCCCATCCCCAGCAGGAACAGGCCCAGCCCACCCACCATCACGCCGAGGGTTTGCAAGTCGATCATGCGGGCACCCGAGTTGCCATGGCCGTGATCGCCACGCTGCACACAGCGCTCAGGACCAGCCCGCAGCGCACCCTGCTCGCCCGCGGCACCCCCGGCATGAAGGCACGCACGGGAAGCCCATCGAAGTCGTGGGTGGCGGGGATGCGATCAGTCCACTTGAATTTCTGGGTCATGTCAGGGCATGGGTGGTGCGGCGAAGGGTGCTGAGGGGTTTGGCCATGAGAAGAATAGTGGGTCACCCGCGCGCCAGTATGGCCAGCTCCTGCTGCAGCAGCAGTGCCACCTCGGCCGGCTCGAACTGCTCCTGCAGCAGCGGGATGGCAAAGCGGTATTCGCCGCCCTCGTGCTTGCGCAGCACATAGGCCAGTTGCAGGCGCGCCAGTGACTGGCGCAGCGCCTGCGCGTCGCCCGCGATGCCGTGGCTTTGCAGCAGCTGGGCCAGGGCCACCAGGCTGGTTTGCCCGGCCTGGGCCGTGTGGTAGACCACGATGCGGTCGAGGCGGCAGGCGGCTTCGTCGTGGCTCAGGCGCCCCCAGCCGGCCAGGGCGTCCTGCACGGCCTGCGAGGCCAGGGCCTGGGTGAGGTGGCGGGCTTCGATGACGCGTTCGCCGGGGCCCAGCGCTTCCAGGCATTCCTGGCACAGGATGGCGACCAGGTTGGCGCGTTGACCGCTGGCGTCGATGAGGCGGTCCACCAGGCGTTCGTTGTCAAAGCCCAGGCGCAGGCGGCGCAGCGGCTCGGTGGCCAGCTCGCGGCAGGCGGCGCGCTCCAGCCCGCCGATGGCCAGCACCTCGCCAAAATTGCGCAGGGGGCTCTGGTAGTCGAGCACGGCCGTGGCGTACAGGTCCCAGAAGCCCGCCAGCATGAACCAGCAGCGGCCCTCTTCGCTGAGCGCGCGCAGCGTGGAGAGCTGCACGTAGCCGTTGTGGGACTCGTCGCGAAAGAACAAATCGGCCTCGTCGATCAGCAGCACCAGGCGCTTGCCCTGGTACTGCGCCTGCAGGTGGTCCACGATGGCTTCGAGCGGCGTGTCGGCCGCCAGGCCGAACTGCAGCGCCATGCGCGGCGCGAGGCGGTGGTCGCGCAGCGAGACGTAGTGGCACACGGTGTGCGGGTGGCCCTGCATGCGGCGCTGCACGGCCTTGAGCAGGCTGCTCTTGCCCAGTTGGCGCCCNCCCACCACGAGGTAGTTGGCGGGCTCGCGGTTGATNACGCGGGCCAGCAGCTGCGCNCGGCCAAAGAAGGCGCCTTCGCGCGTGACGCCGCCACGCGTCTGGTATGGCGAAATGCGCGTGATGCGCAGCTGCGCGGCCAGCAGGCGCAGCAGCACCTGCAGCGCTTCGCCCCCCATCAGCCACTCGGTCTGGCTGGCGCTGTCCACCATCACATGCAGGTTGGCGCGGTCTTCGGCGTGGGCCAGCAGCAGCAGCCTGGGCGTGTCCACGCTGTGCTCGCTCAGGATCAAGAGCACGTCGCTGCCGGTCTGCGCGGCGCGCAGTTGGCGCAGCACCATGGCCTCGTCCATGCCGGGCGTCGGCACGAAGACCAGGCAGCGGTCCAGCGACACGGGCAGGTCGGGCGGNAACTGCCACTCGAACACCTGGCCGGGCAGCGCCCAGTCGCTGCTGGGCTGGCAGCGGGCGGACACGCGCTCGGCCAGCGCGCGCGCCAAGGCCGGGGCGTGGTCAGCCCCCGTGGCCAGGGCGCACAACACGGCGCGGCGCCAGTCCACCAGGCGGATGTCGGCCGCCAGCAAGGTGGGCTCCAGCCGGCGCAGCCAGCGCAGCAGCCGGTCGATCTGCGGCAGGCGCGCCAGGGGCGTGCGGCGCAGGCGCGCGGGGCGCAGCTGCCCGGCGCCGATCATGGGGTGGCGCAGCACCCACACCACGGCGCCCACGGCAAAGATCACCGCGCACCACAGGATGAGCGAGCGCAGCCAGCCCAGCGGGTCGGCGTTGGCGGTGGGGGGTGGCGTGCCGGGCGAGAAATCGTCGCTGCTGCCCTCCAGGCAGTTGATGGGCAGGTAACCCTGCGGGATCGGCGGGTTGCCGGGGCGACAGGTCCAGACGTGTGTGCCGGGTTTCAGTTCCAGCACCACCTGCGTGCCGGCCAGCGCGCCCAGCTCGGGGTTGTGGGCGATGTCGGCCTGCAGCACATTGGGCCGGGGCGAGGTCACGCGCAGCTGCGGGCGGGTGACGGGCGGCGCGTATTCGTGGATGTCCTCGGGCCAGCCGTCCAGCTCGTTGCGCGCTTCGATCATGGCGATGCGCCACTGCACCAGCTCGCCCCACACCGGGCCGACATTGACCGACGCCAGGAACGAGCCGCGCGTGACCGGGTTGAGCTGGGGCGTGAACAGCGCGCTGGCCACGAACAGCGTGACCGCCGCAATGACCACGGCGCGCACCACGGCCCTGGAGAAGAAGGGGCTCAAGCGTTCGAACACGATTCCAGCACCATCAAACCCGCATCCCGAATGGTGGCGCAGCGCCAGTGCAGCCGCGCCGCGTCGCCCGTGCCGCGCACGTGGATGAGGTTGCCCCAGAACAGGCTGCGCAGTTCGTCGTCCTGCAGATAGGGCCGCGCACGGCCCAGGTCGTCGGCCTGCAGCAGTTGCTGCAAGCGCGCGCGCGTGGCGGGCGCCTGGGCCAGCGGCAGGAAAGTCTGCCACAGGCGCGGGCTGCTGGCCAGGTGGGTGCGCAGCGCGGCAGACGACGCATAACCATCGCCAACCCCTTGGTCCACCAGCCACTGCAGCCCTTCTTCAAACAGTGCGGGGTGGCCGCCGCTGAGCGCCTGCAGCGCCGCCACCACTGGCGCGGTCCAGGTGTGCTCGGGCCAGCGGTGGCGGGCCAGCTGCATCAGGTCGTCCAGCGACGGGTCGGGCCAGTGGTTGACCTGCGCGATGTTGAGCAGCGAGAGGTCGCCGCTGCGGTACTTCAAGTCGGCCAGCGCCTCGCCACCACACAGCAGCAGGTGCAGGCGGCCGCTGTGCATCTCGCTCAGGCTGCGCAAGATGCCGGCCAGGGTTTCGCGCAGCGCGGGCGTGCCCTGCTCGAAGCGGCTGACCAGGCAAAACAGGCGCTCGCCCGCCAGCAGGCGGCGCTCCAGCGCGGATTCGAACTCATAGTCCGACGCCACCTCGCCCAGGCCGCACTGGCGGCCGATGGCGGCGAAGTAGTCGGCCTGCGCGGTGCTCACGCTGTAGGGCGGCTGGATGTGCAGCACCGAGCCCTCGCCGTACTGCGCACGGGCGCGCTGCAGCAGCTCTTGCCGAAACGGCGGCTGCCCCCAATGCGCGGGCGACAGCAGCAGCGAGATGGGGTACGGCACGGCCTGTGCGAGCTGGGCGAACAGGCGGTCCTGGAACGCGGCAAAAGGCTGCGCGCCCACCGACTCGGCCTGCAATGGAAATTCGGGCTCGAAGCCTGCGGCGCTGAGCAGGCGGTTGGCCTCGCTCTCCGTGAGGCGCAGGTAGCGCGTGCAGGCCACCACGCGGTCGCGCGAACGAACGTTGGGGGCGGACACGCCGTTGCGCCAGTTGTTCACCGCCTCGCGGCTCAGGCCGATTTCGGTGGCCACGCCCGAGGCGCTGGCGCGGATGCGCCGCATGTAGAGCGACAGCAGATCGGCAAAAGAATCGGTGGCCATGAACAGAAGGGGCAAGAGGCTGGCGGCAGGGCAAGGCCGCCAAACACCAGGAAAAGAAAGAGAAGTGCGGCGGGTGGCTGGCACGGATTGTCATCTGTGCCGCAGCCCCGGCCGCAAAAAGGCAGTGAATCCAGCGGTCCAAGGCCCCGGCCGTCGGTCGCAAGCCAGGGCTTGGGGTTTAGGATGCATCTAGATCAGCGGCTGAACCAGCGGCCACGCTTTCACGCAACCCAGTCCACACGCCGCCAGCACCGGGCTGNACAGCACCAGCGCGCCCACCACCGACATCAACCAGCCCGGCTCTTCGTCGTCGCCTTCCGCAGCGGGTTTCGCTTCTCCGCCCTCCCCTCTTTTGTTTCGTATGTCTTCGTCATCGCCCTCGCCAGAGTCGCCCGTCATCTCCTGCACCAGCATCACCACAACGATCACGAGCGATGCGCTCAGCACTGCCAGATACGCGTACTGCAGCGCCAGATGCTCCAGCGGGTAAAAATACCCCGCCAGTACCAGGGCGGGCAGCAGGTAGAAAGCGTGCATCTGCAGCCGGTACCACGAGATGCCTTCGTCCTTCTTCTCCAGAGCGCCCATCACCATCCGATGGGTCAGCACGCCCACCACAAAGATCAACCCGCCCCACCATTCGATTTGCGTCAGCATGTTGGACTACCCCCTGGCCATGACGGTGGCCGGGCTGCCGTCGTCGTCATTGCTGTCGTCGTGGTTGTTGTCGGCATCGTCGTCATCGCCCTTGATGTCCTTGTATTCGCTGAGCATGTAATACAGCGGCAGCACCACCGCCAACACCAGCCCCAGGCCGAGCCACAACCACAAGCCCTTGAACAGCAGCACGGTGACCACGGTAAAAACAAACGCCTGCAGCAGCCCCTTGAGCCCGGCGCGCAGCAGCAGCACGGCGATCAGCCCTTGCACGGGTGAGGTGCCACTTTTGCCCATGGCCTTGGCAAAGTCGACGATGGCCTCTGCGGCCTCCTGTGCCTCGCGCTTGCGCTTGGCCTCCTGTTGGCGCAGCCGGGTGATGGAAATGGCTTGGGCAGGGTCTTTGGAGCAACCGTGGTCCGCATCCGCATCCGCGTCCTCATCGCCGTCGTGGGTTTCACCCGGGTCGCCGCGCACGGCCTTGGGCTCCAGCACGGGGAGCCACTGCGGATGGTTCTGGAAGAAGGTTTGGCGCGACACCCATTGCCCGGCATCGAAATGCATGCGCTCGGTCTCACCCACCTGGTCGTAAAACACCTGCAGCACGGCCGCCTTCAAGCCGTGGGAAAACAGCGTTTCGAGAGCGTGCAGCGGCAGATCGCCGCTGGTGCCGGTGTCAAAGCGCAGCACCAGATGGGATGGCGCGGTCGACACGTCCAGGTTGAACCACTGTTCATCCCACAGNGCGGTCAGATCNGCCTCCCCNAGCTCGTTGGCCCAGCGNTGCGCCTGTTCGGTGTCGCCGGTGACCAGGTACTGGTACACCAGCTGGCAGCGCTTGAGCTGGCTCGGGGTTTCAAAGAAGAGGTGAAGGGTATGGGCGTTGTGCGACATGGCAGGGCAGTTGTTGGATGGGGTGCGCGTTGAAGTGCCCGGATTGTTGTGGCCCCGCAAAGAACTGTCCCTCCCCACCTTGTCCATGGCGCACGGGCAGGACTTGACGGAATGTCAACGGCCCGTGCGCGGGCACAGAGGCCGCATTTCAGTCCGCCTCAGGGAACAACAACCCCGCCAAGCCGGCAGACGGGTTTGGCAAGGACAGTTCGGAGCCATGTCACAAACGGTGGTGCTGTGTCGTTTAGATGGATGAAGCCACTTTCACCGATTCATCGATAGGAGAACGAACATGCGTCACTCGCAAGCACCGAACACCGGCCGCCGCCCAGGCATGGGCCGCACCATCGGCCTGGTGCTGCTGATCCTGCTGGGTCTGGGGGCGTGCGGGGCTCTGACCCAAAGCCTGTTCACCGACCAGGCGCGCACGCGATACGCCGCACCCGGAAAAATGGTCAACGTTGGCGACCACAGCCTGCACTTGAACTGCCTGGGCCAGGGAGAGCCCCTTGTGCTGCTGGAGTCGGGCCTGAGCGGCTGGTCGCAGGATTGGGCCCTGGTGCAGCCGCGGTTGGCTCAATACACAACGGTGTGCAGCTACGACCGCGCGGGCTATGCCTGGTCCGATGAGGCTCCCACCGCGCGCACCGGCCTGCTGGCCGTGGAAGACCTGCGCACCCTGCTGCGCAATGCCAATCTGCACGGCCCGATTCTGGTGGTGGGGCATTCGTGGGGCGGCATGCTGGCCCAGATGCTGGCGCAAGCACACCCCGACGAGGTGGTGGGCTTGGTACTGGTGGATGCCTTGCACCACGACCAGACTGCCAGCATGGACCCTGCGGCTCATGCGCGCTACAGCCGTACCATGAAGATGCTGACCGGCTCCGCCACCTGGATGGCACCCCTGGGGCTGACGCGCCTGGCGAATATGCCCGCGTCGGTGGTGCTGGACAAGCTGCCCACTCATGAGCAGCCGACAGCACGCGCCTTGGCCTTCCAAAGCAAGAACTACCGCGCGCTCCATGCCGAGTACCTGGGCATTGACCCGGCGCTGGAGGTGGCCCGTCAACTGCCGCCGGTGCCACCGGTTCCCACCATCGTGCTCAGCACCAATGCGCTGAGCGAGTTCCCGCCGGGCTGGGAGCGCGAGGACATGCGCCAGCACTGGATGGCCGGGCAAAAACGATTGGCCACGCAAACTGCGGCCAAACACGTGCTCGTTCCCGATGCCGGCCACTACCTGCACCTGGAGCGATCGGCTTTGGTTCTGGCGTCGGTTCAAGAGGTTTTGCAGCAGGTGCGCGCTGCAAAAAGTCACCACAATGGGCGACCATGAAAGACGAAAGACCGCAGCTGTTTGAAGCCCACATACGCCATCTCCTGGCCCTCGCCTATCGCATGCTGGGCTCGCGCGCCGACGCGCAAGACGTGGTGCAGGACACCTGGTTGCGCCAAAAGGATGTGGATCTGTCCGAACTTGAATTCCCACGCGCCTATCTCTCTCGCATCGCCACCAACCTGTGCCTGGACCGCATGCAATCGGCGCGCGCCCGGCGCGAGCAGTACGTGGGTTTTTGGTTGCCCGAGCCACTGGAAGACGAAGTGGGCGAGTTTGATCCGGGGCCGGAGGCGCGCGTGGAATACGCACAAAACGTATCGGTGGCCTTCATGCTGGCGCTGGAGCGACTCTCGCCGCTGGAGCGGGCGGCCTTTTTGCTGCACGACGTGTTTGATCAGAGCTTTGAGGAAGTCGCGCAACGCCTGGGGCGCAGCCCCGCGGCGTGTCGCCAGTTGGCCGCACGTGCAAGGGTGCACGTGCAGAGCGAACAGGTGCGCGTCGATCTCCGGGAAGAGCAGGCCGAACTCCTGCTCGGCGCCTTTGTGCGAAGCATTGTCAGCGGGGACGCCGACGCTTTGGCCCAACTCCTGACTCAGGATGCGGTCATGCTCTCCGATGGTGGAGGCATCGTCACGGCGGTGGCCCAGCCGCTCAGCGGCGCGGCCTTGATCGCCAAGGCCTTGATTGGTTTTGCCAAAATGTGGCGAGCGCAGGACTACCAACTGCGTTTCACCCGCATCAACGGCCTGCCGAGTGCCGTGCTGTACGACGTCCAGGGTCAGGTGCTGCAGACCACCGCGCTACGCGTCGAGGCGGACGGACACATCAACGCCATCTACGTGATGCGCAACCCGCAGAAGCTGACACACATCAGGCCGATGCAGCCATCGGCGGATGGAATTCGATAGAGAGTCTCTTAAACGAGCCGAAGGGCGCCATCGTGCAGCCCCCAGACGACCAACTGACCAGCCCCAAAAAAAGAAGCCCGAACCGCTGCCGGCTCGGGCTTTCCTTTCTTCCTACGAAACGCCGAAGCTGTTCACTTCTTGCTCGGCGGCAAGTCCGTACACGACCCGTGCGCCACCTCCGCCGCCATGCCGATGCTCTCGCCCAGCGTGGGGTGCGGGTGGATCGTCTTGCCGATGTCCACGGCGTCGGCACCCATCTCGATGGCCAGCGCGATCTCGCCGATCATGTCGCCCGCGTGGGTACCGACCATGCCGCCGCCCAGTATCTTGCCGTGGCCATGGGCTTCAGGGCTGTCGTCGAACAGCAGCTTGGTCACGCCTTCGTCGCGGCCGTTGGCAATGGCGCGGCCCGAGGCCGTCCAGGGGAACAGGCCCTTCTTGACCTTGATGCCTTGTGCCTTGGCCTGGTCTTCCGTGAGGCCCACCCAGGCCACCTCGGGGTCGGTGTAGGCCACGCTCGGGATCACACGGGCGTTGAAGGCGGCCGCGGCCAGTTCCTTGTTGCCTTGCAGTTCACCGGCGATGACTTCCGCCGCCACGTGTGCCTCGTGCACCGCCTTGTGCGCCAGCATGGGCTGGCCCACGATGTCGCCGATGGCGAAGATGTGCGGCACGTTGGTGCGCATCTGAATGTCCACGTTGATGAAGCCGCGGTCGGTCACGGCCACGCCGGCCTTGTCGGCGGCGATCTTCTTGCCGTTGGGCGTGCGCCCCACGGCCTGCAGCACCAAGTCGTAGACCTGCGGCGCGGGGGCGGTGCCGCCCTCTTCCGCGGCGGCGAACGTCACCTCGATGCCTTCGGGCGTGGCCTTGGCCCCCACCGTCTTGGTCTTGAGCATGATGTTGTCGAAGCGCTTGGCGTTCATCTTCTGCCAGATCTTGAC
>C687J26845_10000334_pt1 | contig 31499 bp, 24 predicted proteins | sample RifCSPlowO2_12_FD_26845 | JGI IMG/M metagenome (IMG submission 26845)
AGTATGGCTCGCCGCGAGTTCCTGCAAATCATGGCGGTCGCCGCGGCCTACGGACTGCCCGTGGGCAGCGGCAAGGCGCTCGCGGCGAGCCGCATCGATCGCTTTTATGACTTGCCCGGGATCGGCAAGGGCGTGACCTTGATGCACTTCACCGACTGCCACGCCCAGTTGCTGCCCATCTACTTCCGCGAGCCCGACGTCAACATCGGCCTCAATGCGGCGTTCGGCCGGCCGCCGCACCTGGTCGGCGAGGCGTTGCTCAAACACTTCAAGATCAGCCCCGGAACGCGGCTGGCGCACGCTTTCACCTATCTCGATTTCGCGAATGCCGCGCGCACCTACGGCAAGGTCGGCGGTTTCGCGCATCTGGCGGCGCTGGTAAAGCGCGTGCGCGCGCAGCGCCCCGGCGCGCTGCTGCTCGATGGCGGCGACAGTTGGCAGGGTTCGGCCACCGCGCTGTGGACCAAGGGGCAGGACATGATCGACGCGAGCAAGCTGCTGGGCGTCGACATCATGACCGGCCACTGGGAATTCACCTACGGCGCGGCTCGCGTGAAAGAGGCGGTGGCCCGGGATTTCGCGGGAACAATCGAATTCGTCGCGCAGAATGTGAAGACCGCCGATTTCGGCGACCCGGTGTTCAAATCGCACGTGATGCGCGAAGTGAACGGCGTGCCGGTGGCGATCGTCGGCCAGGCTTTTCCCTACACCCCGATTGCCAATCCGCGCCATTTCGTGGCCGACTGGACCTTCGGCATCCAGGAGGAAAACCTGCAGAAGACGGTGCACGACGCACGCGCTAAAGGCGCGCAGGCGGTGGTCCTGTTGTCCCACAACGGCATCGACGTCGATCTCAAGCTCGCCGCGCGCGTCACCGGCATCGACGCCATCCTCGGCGGACACACGCACGACGCGGTCCCCGATCCCGTGGTGGTCAAAAACGCCTCGGGCGCGACGCTGGTCACCAACGCCGGCTGCAACGGGAAGTTTCTCGCCGTGCTCGATCTCGACGTGCGCGGCGGCGCAGTCAGGGGTCATCACTATCGTCTGCTGCCCGTATTCTCCGACCTGATCGGACCCGAAACGGAAATGGCGGCGCTGATCAGAAAAGTCCGCGCGCCATTCGAGGCAAAGCTTGCCGGGAAGCTGGCGGTGAGCGAAGCGCTGCTCTACCGCCGCGGCAACTTCACCGGCAGCTTCGACCAGGTCATCCTCGACGCGCTGATGGAGGTCAAGGGCGCGGAAATCGCCTTCACGCCCGGCTTTCGCTGGGGCACCACGATATTGCCCGGCCAGACGATCACATTGGAGCATGTGATGGATCAGACGGCGATCACCTATCCGTATGTCACCGTCAACGACTTGGCCGGGGAGACGATCAAGAACATCCTTGAAGACGTCTGCGACAATCTTTTCAACCCCGATCCCTACTACCAGCAGGGCGGCGACATGGTGCGCGTCGGCGGCATGCAGTATACCTGCGACCCGGCGCAGAAGATCGGCAGCCGCATCAGCAACATGACACTCAAGGGCAAGCCGATCGAGGCAGACAAAAAATACAAAGTGGCAAGCTGGGCGCCGGTCGCCGAGGGCGCGTCGGGCGAACCGGTCTGGGACGTCGTGACCCAATACCTGCGCGACACCAAGGTAATCCGGCCGCCCACGCTCAACCGGCCGCGGCTGATCGGCGTCAAAGGCAATCCGGGCATCGCGTAAGTTACGTGCAAGGCAACCCAGGCAACGAGGTTGCCGAGACGAAAGCAACGGAGCTATGCCACCTCGAAATGCATTTGCTTGAGGCTGGACTCGGGCACACGCTTGCCAGCATCGAGGATCTCTATCCCGACAACTTGGCTTTGCTCGTTGAAGTCGAGAACGATCCCCGGCTTCACTTCCTCAGACTCAACGATCCTGGAATCATCAAGACGGAAGTAAAGTGCGTCCGATTCTCGGTCAAAATGAACCTTCATAGCTTGATCGATCGCTCAGCGATGACTGTTTGAGCATGCGCGGAGAGAACATACTTCGACATGCGCAGATTATATAGCATGCCTTCGTGGACATACTTAACTCTATTGCGCTTATTCATGTCCGCCTCTCGGTGAAATTATCTCCCCGGCCGGTCAGGTGTGGGTCGGGTGGTGAGAGACCAATTTCTAGCGATACGCTTCACGACGGTGTCGAACCGCAAAGATATCAACCAAGCGTTCCTTGTCGGACAGCCGATAAACAATGCGCCAGTCGCCCACGCGAATGCGCCAGAGATCGCTAGCGCCTTCCAGCTTTATCACGCCTGTGGGGCGGGGATTGTCCGCGAGCGCCTCAATACGCCTCAGAACGCGGGCAGCAACGGCCGGATCCAGCGCCTGAAGTTCTTTGCGCGCGGAACGCGCAAAGACTACAGCGTATTTAGCCACGCGCCTTGCGCTTGCCCTTGGCTCCGATCAGGCACTTTACCGTTGCCAAAGATTCACGCGGCTCGCTACGGCGACGATGAGCAAGGTAAGCGTCGTAGAGATCTTCCCAGAGACCTTTGTGCGTTTTGAGGTCAATAAGCACCGCCTTCTTCCGGCCTTTGCGGTCAATCAGAAACTCGATTCCTGGCATGTTCATAGCACGTTCCACGTATCAGATACTGCTAAGTATAACGCGCTGCAGGTCTTAGCCTCTACCCTGATCAAACAGTATGCGCACTTAGACGGGCTAAACAGGCGTCAGCGCGCTTCGCGCAGCATGTTCCAGAACGGCGCGAACCTGCTCGGGTGTAACACCGGGAAACCACTGCACGAACTGCGAAACCTGTGCGCCGTCCTCAAGGTTTTCAAACAGCGCGGCAACAGTCACGCGCGTGCCGCAGAACACCCAGGCGCCGCTGACACGTTGAGGGTCCCGCTCGACGGCGGGGCACGTTGACCAATCGATCATACGTTTAATGGTATCACCGTCAGGCTCTGAAGACTAACCACGCGCCGGCTAACCGCCGGCGCGCTTGCGCGATGTCCGTGTTGAGCGAGAGGTTACAGGTGCTGCGTAGGTTGCCATTTCCTCCCGTAGCACTCGCCGCAGTGTCTCAGCAAGAACCCCATCTTCGCGAGTGATGTGCTCCCGCAAAGCAAGGTTGATAAGGGTCTGATAATTCCCACCGCCCTGATCATGAACCTGACGGCGAAACCATGCGCCATTGCATGCACATACGTGCACGGCGTCAATGCCGATGAACAACACCTTCAACTATTCAACCGCAGGAAGGTGCTCTATCCCCCTTGCGAGGGAAGCGGGGTTGGGGGAGTGGATAGCGAACGCGCTAGAACGCTGCGCAAGTACTTGAGTGGATAGCGTCGAACAGCGAGTTTGACCCCTCGGCCTTAAGTATCGGTGAAGAAAACCGCTTCGGTTGGGTGACCCAGGCCGCTTGGGACGCTCTGGCTGAGGCGATTGACGTTCGCAAGCCTTTTCTGCGGCGCATTCGGGTAGAGCTTGCGAAAGCACTGCCCGAGTCCGCCAAAGCGCTCCTCGCACGACCCGAGTTCACCGGCGAGGAACGGCAATTTCTTGAGACCGTCGTCGGCATCGTGGAAGAGCACGCGAAGTTTGTGCTCGAGAAGGAATAGTCGACAAAATGGGTTTCAGCGTCGAACTGTCACCCCGGCCAGGAAATCTTCCAAGGCGCGTATTGGCGCAATATCTTCAAAAAGAACTTGACGCGACGCCTCGATGCGCTCGCAGATATGCCGGCGATACTGCGCGTCCTTTGCGAGCTTGACTACAAGCGCGATGTAGTCTTCTTCTGACGCCGCGACCAGTCCCGGCAGCCCCATCCGTTTCAGGATGCCGCTTGCCAGCCTGCCGCGCAGGAAGCGGCCTTCTCTGGTCACAATCGGAACACCGCATTCCACCGCCTGCATGGCGGTATTGAAACCGGAGAAACCGATGGTATCCAAATAAACATCGGCGCGTTTCATCAGCCCGTAAAACCCCGAACTGCTCTGCCAGGGAATGAACCTGACAAATTCATCAAAATCCAGCCCACTACGGACAAACACAATTTCGAGCCGCTGCCGCAGCTTCTCTGACACTTTGCTGAGCCGATGCGTAAAAAAGACAAATCGGCACCGGCCCAGTCTGCGGGCAATTTCGGTCAAAACCCAGTCGTGCTGCGGCGCATACTTGAACGGCACACCAGGACAAAGAAGCAGCGGCAACTCCGGTACGATGCCCAGGCCGTGCAGATCGGGACTCGCGGCGGCAACCGGGAAGGGCTTATAGAAACAGCCCAGATGGGGCAAAGCAACGAGTCGTTCAGTGTAATTGTCCTGCGCGTTCGGGGGCTCCAGATCCACCGCGGACAGGTAATAGTCGATTGTCGGTAGGCCGGTGGTTTCCGGATGGCCCCACGTGGCCACCTGGACCGGCGCAAGGCGCAGGCTGGCCAGCCTCATCGTCATGGGATCCATTCCGACTTCCGGATAAATCAACACGTCAGGTTGTTGGCCAATAATGACCTCAACCCACTGACGCAAATCTTTTCGCCCGTGCTCGAAATGCGACGCGTTGGCCTTCGCAAACTGCGTTTCCTGATCCTGTCCCGACCCAAGATGAAACACATGAAGGGAAAAACGCTTGCGGTCGAGCTGTTGGAACCAACCTTTGATGATTGCGTTCCAGACGGAATGATTGTGAAAGTACTGGGAAACGACCCCGATTCGGATAGCGCCGTCGCGCTCGCGTTTCCGTCGCTCGGAAAACCCCTGCCGATGGAACCAGTCCGACATCAAGCGTGCGCAAAGGCTTCCGTAGCGCCGAAGCAAATCCCGGTTGTTTTCTTCCTGATACGCCAGACAAAACGGCTGCTGTACACCAACCGCTTTAAAACCTTCCGCGATGCGGGTTGAGTCGAACCAACGATCCAACTCGTCAAGCTCCAGGGAAAACGCGGTCCTGAAGCGCGCAGGGGCAGCGTCTGCGTCGTAAACTGCGGGTATTTGAGACATCGTAAGCGCCCAGCGCGCCTCGGCGTAATTCGGTTTGAGCGCGAGCGCCTTGCGATAGCATTCCAGGACTTCCTTCAGCCGGTCTTGATCCTTCAGGGCGTTTCCAAGGGCATAATCCGCTTCGGGAAAATCAGGCTTGAGCGCGAGCGTCTCGCGGTAGCACGCAATGGCTTCGTCGAGCTTGCCCGCATCTTTCAAGGCGTTTCCCAGCGCATAATGCGCATCGGGAAGATCCGGCTTGAGGGCAAGCGTCCTGCGGTAACAGGCAATGGCTTCGTCGAGCCTGTCCTGGTCCTTGAACGCATTCCCGAGATTCAGGTGCGCTTCCGGGATGCCCGGGTCGAGCACAATGGCTCGTTCGTAGCAGACGATGGCCTCATCGGCCTTGCCCTGATCCTTGAGCACGTTCCCGAGGTTGATGGTTGCCGCGGCCGAATCGGGCTTGAGTGCGAGCGCCTTCCGGTAGCAAGCGACCGCTTCGTCCAGCCGCTCCCCATCCTTGAGCACATTCCCAAGATTGAATTGCGCTTCGAAGAAATCGGGCCTGAGCGCAAGTGCCCGCCGGTAGCAATCAATGGCTTCGTGCCGCTTTCCCTGGGCTTCGAGCAGATTCCCCAGGTTGAGATACGCCGTCGGGGAATCAGGCGTTAGCGACAGGACTTTTTCGTAGCAGGCAACCGCTTCGTCCAGCTTGCCCTGCGCCCTGAAAAGAGCACTCAGGCTGATGTGCGCGTCGACATAATCCGGTCTGAGGGCGAGCGCGTTCCGGAAGCAAACCAGAGCTTCGTCCGGCTTGCCCTGCGCCCTGAAAACATTTCCGAGGTTGTTATGCGCGGGCGCATTGGACGCGTTCCGGGAAAGCGCCTGCGATATCAATGCCGCTGCCTGTTCGTGCTTCGCGAATTGATAGGCGATGACGCCCAAGAGATGCAAGGCATCAAAGTTGTCGGGATCGACTGCCAGCACCGCATGATAGGCGGCCTCGGCCTCCGCAAGACGCCCCGCCTGATGGTGCTGCAGGGCGATGTGGATTGTCGACGAATGATCGCCAACACCACTTTCATTACTTGCGTTAGGTGAATGCTGCGGCTGTGGTGCGCAGGTGGTCTTCTTATCGTTCTTAAACAACCACTTAAACATGATAGCGCGACCGAACATTCCCAAATTAGCATAACTTCTTGGTCGGAATGCGGCTATTTGCCACAACCTTCTCGAGAAAGCTTTCAAGCGCTCGAACCGGTTCGATATCGTTATAGACGATTGCGCGTGCTTGTTCCATGCGCATCCGCACACTATTCCGATAATCGGCATCGCCGGCGAGCTTCACGGCAAGATCGATGTATTCGTTTTCGCTCTTTGCGACCAGATCAGAAAGCTTCATGCGGTCGAGAATTGCGCTGGCGAGCCTGCCACGCATGAAACGGCCTTCTCGGGTAACGATCGGTAAGCCGCATTCGACAGCCTCGATGGCAGTGTTGAAGCCCGAGAATCCTATCGGGTCAAGGAACACGTCGGCACGCCTCATCAGGCCGTGGAACTCGGCCCGGTTAAGCCAACGGACAAATCTCACATGCTGGTCGAAGTCGAGGCCGGACGCAGAAAAAGCGGTGCGCAAACGACGACACAGGAGCGTGGAGATGCCGTGCCAGGGGCCTGTAAAAAAAACCAATTGGCAATTGCCAATACGCCGCGCAATCTCAACGAAGACCCGGTCGTATCGGGGCGAGTACTTAAACGGCGTTCCCGGATTGAGAAGCACCGGGCGGCCAGCGTCAATCCCGAGTGCCGGCAGATCAGGATCGGTATAGGGGACCGGCAAAGGCTCGTAACAAACGCCGAGCCCCGGCAATTTGACCAGCGATTCAGTGTAGTATGCCTCGGCGCCCGCTGGTTCCAGATATTCGGCGGAAAGGTAATAGTCGATAGTCGGCAGTCCCGTGGTTTCGGGATGTCCCCATGTCGCGGCCTGGACCGGGGCCAGACGAAGGCTCGCTAACCTCAGTGTTATCGGGTCCATGCCAATTTCCGAATAAATCAGCACGTCGAGACGTTGCGAAACGATTGATCGGACCCATTCCTCCACGGACCTCTTCCCGTGCTCGAAATGCGACGCCCTTGATCGGGCGAACGCCGTCTCCCGGTCCGATTCAGTGCCGAGATGGAAGAAACTCAGGCTGAAACGCGTGGCATCCAGATTCCGAATCCACCCTTTGATGATTGCATTCCAGACCGAATGGTCGAAAACATGCGCGGAAACGATCCCCACTTCAATTCGGCCGTCGCCGATCTGATCGCCGCCCACCGGCGCAAAGCTGCGCAGCCAGCCGCCCATCAGATGCGCGCACAACTCGCCGTGGCGTGCAAGCAGATCGCGATTGTTCTCTTCCGTGTAGGCCAGGTAAAACGGCGGGATAACGCCGACCACCTCATGGCTGGAAGCCGTACCATTCGAATCGACCCACGCCTGCAATTCAACTATCTCGCGTACAAACGCGGCGCGCGTGAGCGCGATCTCGGCTGGATCGCTGTATATCGCAGGTATCTGCGCCATGGTATGTGCCCATCTCGCCCGTAGATATTCCGGACGCAGAGACAGCGCTTTTTCGAAAGCGTCCAGCGCCTTGTCGCGATCACCTTGATTGAACAGGATGTCGCCAAGCAGGTAATAGGCTTCGACATAATCGGGCTTGAGTGCAACCGCGCTCCGAAAGCAGTTTTCCGCCCCAGGGAGATCGCCCAGCATTTTGCAGACGTTACCCAATGCGGCATGCGCCTCCGGAAACTCGGGCCTGCGCTCCAGAACCAGGCGAAGAAGCTTTTCGGCCTCGTGCAGCGCTCCGCGCGCATGAAGCAAATTGGCAAGCTCATAACTCGCGTCAGGGTTTCCGAGATCGATTGCAATGACACGCGACAGCGCGGATTCCGCCTCGCTTAACCGGCCCAGTTTCCTTAGCACCATTCCATAGTTGAACAAGGCACCGGCCCAGTCCGGCCGCTGCGTCAGCGCAGTCTCCAAGGCCACCACTGCGGCGCTGAGGTTCCCTTGCGCCTCATACACGCTGGATAAGACGACATGCGCTTCCGGAAACTCGCGCTTGTGCTTCAGCGCGGAGTGAAGCAATTCCTCGGCGCGGGACAACGCTCCCCGGGTGTAGAGCAGCTTGCCGAGGTTATAGCTCGCATAGGCGTTCGCAGGATCGATCGCGAGCGCCGCCTCGTAACAATTGACTGCGCCATTACCGTCGCCCAGAGCTTCCAGTTCTACGCCTAGATTGAGCCGTGCCCTTGCGTATCCCGGAGCGGCATCCACGGCCTTGCGATATTGCTCGCATGCATCGAGCATATCCCCGTTGGCCTCGGCTTGATCGCCCCGTGCAATCAGTCGATCAGCCTCTTCTTTCCCGAAAGATGCGGCACGGGCGTTCAGCGCCGGTGAGCGTCCAAAAGAGGCCAGTTGATTTAGCAGTTTTCGCAGCAAAATCGTTGAACGTGGCGGAATCAGGACCCCGTTTTTTCGCGACCCCTGGACGCCAGCGCGACTAACGTAGCCAGTTCATATGTCCAGGACTCGACAAACTCTGGCGGATAACCGGCATCCTTTAATGCCCATCGGAATTGGTTGGCCAGACGGGCTTTCTTATACACGTTGAGCTTGCGCGTACGCGCAAATTTTCCGGCGCGCGCAAAGATCGCATCGTGCGTGTTCCGCAGCCGGGTCGCCGCTTTCTTATCTTTAGCAGGCAGCGTAGATGGCGGAACGCGCGTTACGAGTTCCGTAACAATCGCCCGCGCGAGTTCGTCGCCGTCTTCGGTATCGAACCATTCAAATATAGCCATGCACCAATACTACCAAAAAATAAACTTAACGTTGCAAAACCGCCGCATAAGCCTGAACAGCGATTACGGGGCGACTTGATGCGTGTGTAATAATGGCGTTTTGTGTGATCTGAAAATCAATCTCTCGGCCTGCCACATAGCGTGAATCCTGATACCCGCACTCTACGGGCAGCGTTGCTCAAACGCCTTCTATTGGTTCTGATTCTAAGTATCGGCGCATCGGTCGCCTGGACGATCGTCACCGGGCAGGATCTCAACTTCGATCTCATCACCTACCACTTCTACCTCGGCTACAGCGCTTTCGTGCCGCGGTTTCACCTGGATTTCCTCCCTGCGTGGGTCTATGCCTACCAATCCCCTTTGCCGTTCACAGTCTTGTACTGGCTGGACAGCATCGGCACACCGCCGATTGTTATTGCCATCCTTCACGCCACGTTTCACGCGCTCAGTCTGGTCTTTTTGTATCTTCTCACCGAGCTGCTGGTCGGCAGGACCAGCACTAGGCCGGAACGTGCCAAGGTGTTCGGATTCTGGTTGCTGGGCGCGATCGCTCCGATCTACTGGACACTGGTAGGCACGTCGTTTGCCGATCTACTGACCAGCGTTCCAGTTCTCGCCGGGCTTTGGCTGGTAGCCCGCGCCATCGCAGAAAACGGCCGACTGCGGACTGCCGAAATCGCCTGGATCGCGGTGGGCGGAGTGCTAATGGGCGCCGCAAGCGGCGCACGGATTCACAACAGCATCTATGTCGCCGGCATGTTATGCGCGCTTCTCTTCATCCGTTTTCCAGGTCAAAGGCCGGGATTCCGCGCACCAGTGGCATTCTCGCTTGCCGCGTTCGCGGGCTGGCTGCTGTGCTTCGCTCCCTGGGCGTACCGACTTTATAGGGAGTTCGGCAGTCCGCTATTCCCGCTTTTCAATGGCGTGTTCCGTTCTCCCGATTTCCCTGCGTCGAACCTGCCTCTGATCTCGTTTATTCCCAGCAGTCTCTGGGAGCTGATTACCCTGCCGTTCTGGATGGCAACTGACACCCCGTGGGTGTACGTGGAGCTGCCTCTCCCGGACGTTCGGCCGGCAATCCTTGCTCTCACTCTGATAGCATGTGCTCTGCTGTGGCTCGGCAGCAGACTATTGCCGGATATTGCCGCCGCATTAGAAGCGGGAACCGTTGACGGCGAGGGCCGAACCGCGCGAGCGCGGCGTGTCATATTTATTTTTTTTGCGGCGAGCGCCGTGTTATGGCTCGCGACGTCGAGCAACGGCCGCTTCGGCGTGGCGCTTTTCCTGCTCGGCGGCCCGGTTTCCGGTGTACTACTGTCCAAGATACTACCAACGCGTTACGTGCTCCTTTTTGTCGCGGGTGTAGTGCTGTGGCAGGCCCTGCTGCAGGAAGTGTTCTTTCGCCAGTACAGGTTCAATTCAATGCCTTGGACAGTCCGGTATTTCGACTGGAACCTCCCGGACCGCCTTACGCGCGAGCCGGCCACGTTTCTTTCTCTCGGCTTTCAACCGGCTTCGACACTTGCCCCGCGCCTGCACCGTGAATCCTCCCACATCAATCTGGTCGGATATCCTGCTGTCGACGCGCCGGGCAGCGAGCGGATCAGGCGAATCATCGGCGTTCCTAACCGGCCGGTCTACGCAGTGTTCGATGTGAGGCGGCACGATCCCCCGGCTGTGAAGACGTCTTACCGGAACCAGCTCGCGCTCTGGGGATTGGCGTTTACCGACGACCCGTGCGAGCTCATTACACTCAAGCCGCCGTCGGGAAGCTGGGCGCGGCTCAACGGAGTCGCCGGAGTCACGCTCCGTTACCGCCCTCCCGCCTTCATGATCTGCGGCCTTCAACCCAGCGCGCCTGCGGACCAGGAGCACGCGCTGTCGGAATACCGAGACTTTGTGAGCAAAGTCGCTCGCTTCGGCGTGAAATGCCCGCAATACTTTGGCAAGCCGCTCGGCTATGTACATACCCATAGAGGATGGGTGGTGACGAGCTTTGCCTCGGCTGAAATGAGGCTGGAGTTTTACGATGAGGGCCCGTTCTATCTGCAGCAAGTGAGACCCCCGCATGTCGCGCTCGAACTGGGCCGGGTGACGCGTGACGATATCATCGCTGACGAGCCTGACTGTCGGAAGTGGTTTTCGCGGTTATCGGAACTCTCCGCACAAGCTGCCCGGCGCTGACAGCGTCGCCCCCGTGAAGCAATAAAACACGACGAACAGAAAATAGGTTAAGCAGAGCGTGCGACTGTAAAGCCGGCTGATCGGCCTATCCTACTTCTGCGCCCAAGCCAGATTCGCTATAGGCTGGAGAATGTAAGGCTTCCTGAGTTTTAAGAACGGCGACTCTATAAAACGGTAACTCAGATACCCAACAGGCACCATTATTGCCAGGAAGCAAGTCAGAGACCAAAGACAGGCTACGTAGAAGTTGGACATGTCCATGACGTTTTCATGAACGAACCGCGCGGCTCGAAACACGAAGAAAAAGTGGAGCAGGTAGATGGAATACGAATACTCTCCGATCTTCCCGATGAACCAAGAATCCCCCTTGTTCGATGGAGAAAATGAACTGTCATACCACGCAATACCGACCGCGTAAGCAAGCCCCTCTATGGCAGGAAGGAAAATCCAGATCGAGCTTGGTGACGGGTAGGACGGGTTTTGATTGAGACCGCCATTAAGATCAAACTGCCAGTAAAACACCGCGAATGCCAAGAGCACGGTAATAGCAACCAAGTGCCTCCTTGCGATGTAGGAGCGACACTGATACGTCACCATCCCGAGAACAAACTGGTCGATTCTTCCAATAAGGGTCAGGTAGGCGAAGGACTGCACTTCACCCCATTCACTGTGAATGAAAAACCGCAGCAAGACAGCAGCGGCGATAACCGAAAGAGGCAAGAGCCGCGACTTTCTCATCATCCACAAGAGAAGGGGAAGGATCACATAAAAATGGAACTCTGCCGTAATCGACCATCCGCCATTTGGAAGAACGGGAAGCACGATACCCCGAGCAATGGAACGAATATAGAAGTCGACACGTCCGAGTTTTATGAAAAGCAGGACGCCGACAAAGGATAGAACTACAGCAAGCAGCGGCAGCAGGCGTAAAGCCCTGTTCCAAAGAAACGCCTTGTAATCTATCGTCTTGCCATCCAGCAGCTTTGCGAACAGGTAGCCGCTGAGCGTCATGAAAAGAGCTACACCTGTATGACCCTCTGCAAGCAGGGAAAATGGGATTATTGGGACGAATTCAAACGGGACAGGATAGCCGTTCTCCGCATGGGTAAAGTGCCATGCAAAAACCATGAAAACGGCAAGCGCCCTGACGTGATCCAAGGCAATGAAGTGAGCGCCGGAAGACGACTTCATGCAAGCAGCATAGCAGTCAGTCCCAAGGCTTGACGCACTACTAGCGGTTCCCTCACCGGCTCGCAGGTTGTGGAGCTTCGGCAGCCTAGGGCTAAATCATTACCCGAGTGTTTTGGATTGCGCATGGAACCGTTATCAGCCAAGCAGCATGCGGATCTTTTCCCATTCGTTGGGGAACAGGTTCAGCTTTCCAGGCATATCTTCGTCGAGGTACGAATAGTCGAGCGCCAGGAACTCTTCGCACAGCCGCTCGTAGTGCTCCAATAGGAAGTGTGAGTTGGGATCGAGATTTCGCACGAGTCCTAAGCCGGTGGGAGGCGTTCCAATGATGTTAATAGAAAGATCGGGGCGATACTTTTTTAGCAGCACGATCAGACGCCAGATATCCCCACTCCAGTTGACGATTCGCGGAGCACGGCCCGCGGATTCCTGGTCGAGCGGATAGCAATCATGAATCAGAATGATCGAGTCGCGCGCACAGTGGCGCTCAAGGTTGGCAAAATCGCGCAACGCAAACTCGAAGTTGTGCATACCATCGATGAAAGCCACATCGACCGGCCGGCCGCCGAGCTCGGCGCGCAGGTCGCGACCCGCGAAAAACGCGTCGCTGGTTTCCGCGAAAACCTTATGGTTCTCGGCTAGCGGGGCAGTAAGTTGAGGCTCCGGATCGATGCCTATCGCCAGCGTCGGGGGCTTCGCGAGCCTTAGCGAATCTCCCCGGAAAACGCCTATCTCGACGTAGGTGCGCGGCTTTACCTGGTCCAGAATACGCGCAAGGACCTCCATATAAAACTCCCCACCCAACTTGATTTGGGCCAGCAGCGCGAAAAGCATGGTCGAGTCAGGGGCAATCCGCCGCCCGCGCTCACAGTACTCAAGCGCGAGCCGGTGGTTGCCAAGAGCGTACCAGCCGGCTGCCAACTCACAAAGACAATGCGGATCATCGGGATCGAGATCTTCAGCGCGAGCAAAATCAGCCATGGCCTCGCGCAGCCGGCCGGCTTCACGCTTCGCGACACCGCGCAACATCAGCGCTGGTACACAGTCGGAGTTTTGCTCGAGCAGGGACGTCAGCATCTCGATGGCCTCGTCGTGCAACGATTGGTTACGGAGCTCGCTGGCACGCCTGAGAATATCGCGTTCGACGGGTGCCTTACGACTGCTTATCAGATCTTTTAGGAGTCTAAGGAGCATGGATGCATGGTCATGGTTATGGTTTACTCAATTCCCAAGATATTTCGTTGCACTGGATAAACGCATGTGATTAGTTTCGAAACGGTCTAAATGCGAGATTGTCTCGATTCCCACCGCCAAGCGTCTTCCACGATGCGCTCCAGATTCGTATAGCGCGGCGCCCATCCCAACTCTTGCCTCGCCCGGGAAGCATCAGCCACCAGCCGCGCGGGGTCGCCCGGCCGACGCGGCGCGTCCTCGACTCCGATAGCCCGCCCCGTGACGCGCTGCGCGGTGTCGATCACCTCCTGAACGCTGAAACCGTTTCCGTTGCCGAGATTGAACGCATCGGTCTGCCCGCCATCCCCCAGGTAAGCGAGCGCCAGAAGATGCGCCTCGCAGAGGTCGACCACATGCACGTAATCCCGGATGCAGGTGCCGTCGGGCGTATCGTAATCGCGGCCGAAGACCTTCACAGCCCTGCGCCGGCCGGACGCCGCCTGGAGCACCAGCGGAATGAGATGGGTTTCGGGGTCGTGCCGCTCCCCCAACAAACCATCCGGATCGGCGCCTGCCGCATTAAAATACCGCAACGACATCGATCTCAGTCCGTAGGCATGATCGAAATCGGCCAGCATCCGCTCGACCATCAGCTTCGACGTTCCGTAGGGATTGACGGGATTCTTCGGATGGCGTTCGTCTATTGGAACGCATTCGGGCTCCCCGAATACCGCCGCGCTTGAGGAGAATATCAGGTTTCCGGCTCCATGCTCGTGCATGGCTTCAAGCAGGTTCAGCGTATTGGCAACGTTGTTGCGGTAATACCGGTCAGGCTTTTCTACCGACTCGCCGACCTGAATAAGGGAAGCAAAGTGAATGACCCCATCGAAGCGATGGCTGGAGAAAATCCGGTCGAGAATAGGCTGGTCGCCCAAATCGCCTTCAATCACTTCGCCGCCGAGAATCGCATCGCGATGGCCGGTAGAGAAATTATCGAGAACGGTAACGGAATTACCGCTTTCAAGCAGCAGTTTGACCATGTGGGAGCCTATGTAGCCGGCCCCGCCGATCACAAGTACATTCATACTGCGAAGACTCCTTCTACCGTCGAGTTTCTATACTACTCAGTTTTCCGCCGCCGCGATGTGAAATATGTCCATGACGCACGGACCGCAGACGCGTTAGACTGGTGGCCTTTGACTGTGGCCCCCTTTGTTCGAATTGGGTCCAATCATGAGCCGGGCCCATGACACTCACGTCGCGCTCCTTTAGAATCCCCATCATAGCAATGACAGGCAGCGCCCAATGAAAGCAGTAATCCTGGCTGGCGGCCTCGGTACAAGGCTGAGCGAGGAAACGGTAATGCGGCCTAAACCGATGGTGGAGATCGGCGGCAAGCCGATCCTCTGGCACATCATGAAGCACTACTCCCATTTCGGCGTCAACGACTTCGTGATCTGCCTCGGCTACAAGGGCTATATGATCAAGGAATACTTCGCCAACTATTTTCTGCACATGTCGGATGTCACCATCGACCTGGCCCGGAACCGAACGGATATCCATGAGAACAAGGTCGAGCCCTGGCGCGTCACGCTGGTGGACACCGGCGAGCAGACGCAGACGGGCGGGCGACTGAGGCGGGTTCGGAACTATCTCGACCAGGAGCCGTTCTGCATGACCTATGGCGACGGCGTGGGCGACATCGACATCCGGGCGCAACTGGAATTCCACCGCGCCCACGGCGGGCTGGCGACGATCACCGCGACGCAGCCGCCCGGCCGCTTTGGCGTGCTGGACGTGGACGAGCAGCGCGTCTCGGGAATTCGGGAGAAACCTAAGGGCGACGGCGCCTGGATCAACGGCGGATTTTTCGTCCTCTCGCCGCGCGTGCTCGATTACATCGATGGCGACGACACGCTTTGGGAGCGCGCACCTCTGGAGCGCCTGGCCGCCGAGGACCAACTTTTTGCCTACAAGCATAGTGGCTTCTGGCACCCGGTAGACACTTTGCGCGACAAAACGTACCTTGAGGAGTTGTGGGCAACCGGCCGGGCGCCATGGAAACTGTGGCAATAGACGCCGCGTTCTGGCACAGCCGGAAGGTGCTTGTTACCGGACATACTGGATTCAAGGGCTCCTGGCTCACGCTCTGGTTGCAGCAGCTCGGCGCGCAAGTTGTTGGATACGCGCTGGAACCGCCCACGCGGCCGAGCCTGTTCGAAACTGCGCGCGTTAAAGAAAGCATCGTTTCGGTAACTGGCGACGTACGTGACCTGGATCGTCTTTCCGCAGTCGTCGTTGAACACAGACCGGAAATCGTTTTCCACCTCGCCGCCCAGGCGATTGTGCGCGAGGGCTACTCCGATCCCGTGTCCACCTTTTCGGTCAATGTCCTTGGCACGGTGCACGTACTGGAAGCGCTGCGGCGCGCCGGCTGCGCTCGCGTCATCGTCAACGTCACCAGCGACAAGTGCTACGAGAACCGCGAGCGGATCCGGCCGTACCGGGAGGACGAACCGCTCGGCGGCTTCGACCCCTACAGCAGCAGCAAAGCCTGCTCCGAACTGGTCACGAGTGCTTACCGCAGTTCCTATCTCGCCTCTTCGGGAACCGCGCTGGCCTCGGCGCGTGCCGGCAACGTCATCGGTGGGGGCGACTGGGCGAAGGATCGCCTATTGCCCGATCTGGTGCGCGCGTTCATGCAGAGCGAACCGGCGATGATCCGCTACCCGGAAGCCCTGCGTCCCTGGCAGCATGTCCTCGACCCGCTGTGCGGCTACCTGTTGCTGGCGCAGGCGCTGTGGCACGACAGTCAGAATTTTGCGGAGGCTTGGAATTTCGGCCCCGATGAGAGCGACGGGCACCAAGTCGCCTGGCTCGTGGAGCGCGCTGTCGCCGAATGGGGCGCCGGGGCGGCTTGGCAGCGCGGCGCTACCGCTCACCCGCACGAAGCCAATCTGTTGCGCCTTGACACAAGCAAGGCGCGGATGAGGCTGAATTGGCGGGCCCGCTGGCACGTGGAAAAAGCGCTGTATCATACGATCGCCTGGTACAAGGCGTGGGCCGCCGGGGACGACATGCGAGCCTTTTCGCTGCGCCAGATCGCCGAGTACGCGGAACGCCGATGACAGAGGAAGAACTGCACGCGTTGCGCAGGAAGATAGGCGAACTCGCCCGCACCTATGCGCGCGTCGCCTTTGAGCCGGCGACATTCGTGCCCGGCAGCAGTAGCGTACCTCCATCGGGCAAAATGATCGGCGAGCATGAGATCGCAAATCTGATAGACGCTGCGCTCGACGGCTGGCTGACCGCCGGTCGCTTCAACGTCGCATTCGAACAAAAACTTGCAGCTTATCTCGGCGTCGCGCACGCCATCACCACCAACTCGGGCTCCTCGGCCAACCTGCTGGCGCTCAGCGCACTGACCTCGCCGCAACTCGGCGACCGCGCACTCCAGCCCGGCGACGAAGTGATCACCGCCGCCGCAGGCTTCCCCACTACGGTCAACCCGATCTTGCAGAACGGGCTGGTGCCGGTACTCGTCGATTCTTCGCTGCCGACTTACAACATCGACGCCGGCCGGATCGAGGGGTCGATCGGAGAACGAACACGCGCCATCATGGTCGCGCACACGCTGGGAAACCCGTTCGACGTCGACGCCATCACGCGCATTGCAGAGCGCCACAACCTGTGGCTGGTCGAGGACTGCTGCGACGCCTTGGGCTCGACCTGGCGCGGGCGCAGGGTCGGCACGTTCGGTCACCTCGGAACGCTGAGCTTCTACCCGGCGCACCACATCACCATGGGCGAAGGCGGCGCCGTATTCACCAGTGACGCAACGCTGAAGCGCATCATCGAATCCTTTCGCGACTGGGGCCGCGATTGCTGGTGCGCACCAGGCAAGGAAAACACTTGCGGCAAACGGTTTGCCTGGCAGCTAGGCGATCTTCCCTTTGGGTATGATCATAAATATACGTATTCACATTTGGGCTATAACCTTAAGATCACAGATATGCAGGCCGCAGTCGGCCTGGCGCAGCTTCAAAGGTTGCCGGAATTTGTTGAAAAGAGGAAGCAGAACTTCCGGTACTTGAAACAACGCCTGCAAAACGTCGAAGAATTCCTGATATTACCGGAAGCAACGCCAAACAGTGATCCATCGTGGTTCGGCTTTCCCGTAACCATGCGTGAAAATGCGCCGGCCGCTCGCGTCGATTTACTGAAATACCTGGACCAATACAAGATCGGAACCCGCCTGTTATTCGCGGGCAACCTCACGCGCCAACCCTACTTCAAGGGCCGGCCTTATCGAGTCGTTGGAGAACTCAAGAATGCCGAAACGATCATGAACAACACCTTCTGGCTCGGGGTATATCCGGGCCTCGATAGCAAAATGCTAGATTACGTGGCGGATCATATCGAGACTTTCTTCGGCGTCAACTTTTGATGCCTGTGGCCGAATAGCGGGACGGCTGTTAACAATGGTGATATTGCTTACCGGTCGGAGTGGATATATCGGCCGCAATCTTCACGAGCAAATGGCGGGCCGCTATAAAATTCTGGCACCGCTGAGGCAGGAACTGGACTTGATGGACTCGGATGGCGTAAGGCGATATCTCGAGCAGCACCTGGTTGACGCTGTCATTCATTGCGCCACCACTCCAGGCCATCGCAATGCTCCGCTAGTGCCCGATCTTGCGGCCAGAAACATCCGCATGTTTCTAAATTTCGCGAGAAGCCGGCACTTGTTCCGAAAGATGATCTATCTTGGTTCAGGGGCAATATATGACATGCGGTATTACACGCCGCGCGTGAGGGAAGACGACTACGATAATCATGTTCCCGTGGATGACCACGGGTTCTCCAAGTATGTTATCGCAAAACTTGTGCAGAGCTGCGACAACATTGTCGAGTTGCGGCTATTCGGCGTGTTTGGCAAGTATGAAGACTACGCGATCCGGTTCATATCCAATGCCATATGTAAGGCTTTATACGGCCTGCCTATTACATTGAAGCAAAATAGGCGATTCGATTATGTATACGTAGACGACCTGACGCAGGTGATCGACCATTTCCTGCATAATCAGTGGATACACAAATGCTATAACGTGACTTCAGATGAAACCATCGAATTAAAGGCCGTTGCTGAACTTGTAAAAGAGTCCGCTGCCCGAGACATCGATATCGTGATTCAACAGCCCGGTCTCGGACTGGAATATAGCGGTGATAATGCAAGACTGAAGAGTGCGATGGGTAAATTGCCATTTGCTCCTCTATCGGTGTCCGTCAAGAAACTTTTCAAGTGGTACAAGGAAAATTTCGACTCAATAGACAAAACCAAACTTCTCGTCGATAAATAGCAGCTCATATGATCAGAGTCAGCGATTACTTGGCCAAGCGCGTTGCGGAAATGGGAGTCCGCCACGTTTTCATGATTTCAGGCGGCGGAGCAATGCACCTTAATGACGCCTTCGGAAAACACGAAGACCTGCAATACATCTGCAACCATCATGAGCAGGCGTGTGCTATTGCGGCAGAAGGTTACGCTCGCATCTCGGGAAACATCGGAGTTGCGGTCGTCACGAGCGGACCGGGTAGTACTAATACCATTACCGGTGTATTAGGCATGTGGCTGGATTCGATACCCGGGTTAATCATCTCTGGCAACGTGAGGTATGCGACAACAGTCGAGAGCACGGGCCTGCCGCTGCGCCAACTTGGAGATCAGGAAGCGAATATTATCGCCATCGTGCGGTCCGTCACCAAATATGCGGTGATGGTCAAGGATCCGAGCAGCATTCGGTATCACTTCGAGAAAGCGGTTTATCTCGCCAAGCATGGACGTCCCGGGCCAGTGTGGCTCGATATCCCGCTGGACGTGCAGGCCGCGAAAGTCGAGGAGTCATCGCTCCCCGGCTATTCCCCAGTTGAAGACGAAATCCGTTTTGAGCCGGACGCCATACGTAAGCATGCCTTGGAAATCATCGACCGTATCCGCTCATCCGAACGCCCCCTGCTTCTCGCAGGCAACGGCATCAGACTGTCGGGAGGTTTGGATGCGTTCTACGAAGCGGTGGACCGCCTCAATATTCCAGTGCAAACGGCAATGGGCGCCAACGATCTTATCCATTCAGACCACCCGTTATTCTTCGGCCGCCCTAGCGTCACTGGTGACCGCTCCAGCAACTTCATAGTCCAGAACTGCGATCTATTGCTCAGTATCGGTGCACGCCAAGGGGTACGCACCATATCGTACCTGTTTGAGGCGTTTGCCAGAGATGCCTACAAGATTCATGTAGACATCGACGAAGCGGAATTGAAAAAACCGACGGTATTCCCGGATCAACGTATCCACTGCGACGCGAAACTGCTGCTTGAAGAAATCGTGTCTCAGCTGCGCCCGAGTGAACTGGAGCCTAAAGCCAACTGGATCGAGTGGTGCCGCGAACGCCGTCACCGCTATCCAAGCGTCATTCCGGAATACCGGGCGCAGAAGGAGTTTGTGAACTCGTTTCATTTCGTCGAAGTGCTTTCCCAACTTGCCGCACCCAACGATATTTTCGTGCTGGCAGACGGTGCTGCGAATACCTGCACCTTTCAGGCCGTGTCATTGAAACACGGACAACGGCTATTTACCAACTCGGGCTGCGCCTCGATGGGCTACGATCTCCCCGCGGCAATTGGGGCGTGCTTTGCCGGCAACCGCGGCAGAATCCTTTGCGTTGCAGGTGATGGGAGTATTCAGTTGAATATTCAGGAACTCCAGACCATCGTTCATCACCGGTTGCCGATCAAGATCTTCCTGTGGAACAACCGGGGCTACGCATCCATCCGGATGACGCAGGACGCGTATTTTCCGGGCGGATACGTCGCCGCTGATCCGTCTAGCGGCGTCTCTTTTCCAGATATGGCAAAGATAGCCCAGGCCTACGGATTGCCGGCTCTTCGCGTCCACGACCACACGATACTTCGGGAAAGCATTCAGGCAACCCTGGACAGTCCAGGGCCCGTATTATGCGAAATCATTATGGCGCCTGACCAACCGCTATTGCCGAAGCTTGCCTCCGAATTGAAGCCGGACGGTACAATGGTATCTAAGCCGCTCGAAGACATGTTCCCGTTCCTTTCTCGCAACGAATTCATGGAAAACATGCTGATAAAGCCTTGGGAAACGAGCACGTGAGTGAGCTAAGAGCCACCGACATTCCTTCCGTGGTCAGTGGGCTCAGAGCGCTGAACGTCGATGCAGCTATCGGTTTGCCCGAGGAGCTTTTCCTTTATGTTAGCTCCATTACCCCGCTAGTTAATGTGGACTTGCTAATCAAGGATGATCGCGGGCGAGCCCTGCTGACTTGGCGTGACGACTCTTACTACGGGCCTGACTGGCACGTACCGGGAGGGATCTTCGGTTCAAGGAAACGTTCATGGACCGCATCCAAGCCGTTGCCAGGATCGAACTCGGGGCAACCGTGAGAGCGGACACGACACCGTTGGCCATAAACCACGTGATAGATCCGTCCCGCGATGTGCGGGGGCACTTTGTTTCTCTCCTGTTCAAATTCACGCTGACATCGGCGCCTGATGAGACTCGCTATTTTAACTCCGGAGCTCCTCTACCTGGACAATGGTGTTGGCATGACACACCACCGCATGGTCTCCTTGTCATACAAGAAATGTACCGCCCATTCTCTCGCTGATCGTCGACCAGGACGGTTAATGCTTGTCTCAAAATCATTGATACCTTCCGGGTCCTATGTCCCCAGCCACCGCGAAAATACGCTTACTCTGTAAAATCGTCTTGCCAGGGTTCGCTCTCGCTGTAGTTTTTCATTATTGGATGGGTGAGTTTTTGAACTTAGGCCACCCATGGAACTCCTTCCTGTTTTTGCCCCAAGATCGGTTCAATGATTGGCATAATTCAGTTTTTTCTGCTGCCACGTATGATCCGTACTTTAAGCACGGGGCAGCAATTTCTGCATATTTTCCGTTTTCATATATCGTTTTTCTTTCCGCTGCTGGGCTGTCTCGGCAAGCTAGCATCATTTATTTTCTCCTTATCTCTCTCGTGCTAGTGTTGGGTAGCGTTTGCCTTTATTGGCAAGTTGTTCTGAGGCCCCTCCTGAAGGAGGAACGGGACAAACAAAGTCTCGTTGCGCTTTGTGTGTCGATCGCAGTCTCCTACCCGCTGCTCTTCGCACTAGACCGCGGGAATATCGATGCTTGGATTGCCGCAGCCTGTCTTGTTTTCGTATCTCTCCTACGAACACGATTCGCTGCGACGGGGTCTATGGCGCTCGGAATTGCCATTGCTCTCAAAGGATACCCAGCAATCTTTCTCTTGCTCGCCATGGTGGATCGGCGCTACGGCCAGATCATCTTGGCATGCGGCATCGCATTAGTTCTTACTTTATCCGCACTAGCGTTTTTCGATGGAGGTTTGGTCCACAACTTCGTCGGCTTAAAGCTTGGACTCGAAACCTATCGTCAAAGATATGTTCTTGGGTTCGGCAGCATTCATTACAGCGCTGATCCATATAATGCCATTCGCTTCATCTATGAGGGATTACGAAGACTCGCCGGCAGCGGCGCTTCGCAGTCAACAAGTCCATTGTTTCTCGATATTTACAATCTGGTGTCTTTTTGTTTTGCGCTAGTTTTATCCTTCTTTGTTCTGTTCGTTCCATGTTCTCGATGGCGTCGCGTTATGGCAGTTTGCTTATTAGCGATTTTATTTCCCAACGTCGCCAATGACTACAAATTACTAATGTTGCTGCCAGGTTTATGTGCTCTTATCGCGGATGCGGAAAACGCACAAAGAGAAACGAGGGCGCTACAATATGTCGCCGTTCTAATGGTTCCAAAGCATTATTATTTCATTCTCGGCGTAAGTATTAGTAGCATTATTAGCCCGATATTCCTGTCAACGCTTGCTTGGAATGTACTAAAGGGGCGTGAATCGTGGCGCGTCGCGTTAAATCAAGTGCCGGCTCGCCTAATGTGGTACTGTCCCTGGATCTTCCATCGTCGATGGTTATTTGCGAAGGATCGTGATTCCAAAATGCAAAAGGCAAGACAGGCGATTAACGAGTTGAGACCTTTATGAACAGCTTGGGATCGTTGGTTTTATCGATTAGAGCAAAATCTGAAGACGTTCCTGCAAGAATTGAGTGCGAAGAAGGCAGGTGAACACGCTATCTCCGCGCCGCGGCACGGGAGTGGTGCGACCTTTATGAAGAATTCGTCCGACTTAGGCGAGACGCGATTTTCGCAAGCTAAATATCGTGCTAGAAATTTGTGGCCTAAGACTACTCTACTCCTTGAGCCGATAAAATTCTCGGTCGTGGGCTTAGTCGGTTTTGTGGTGAACATGGTTAGCTTTAAGTTATTGCTTCTAGCTGGGGTTAGCTCCCTTTTCGCCCCGATCCCGGCATTCTTGATAGCCGTTACGAATAACTACATTTTGAATTCGAAATTTACTTTCCGGACGCCTTCCCACAAATATCTTCGATTAGATAAATATGCACTTTACGTTGGGGGCAACGTAGCCGGACTCGGCGTAAATCTAACGGTCTACTATCCTTGCCTGCTCTTATTGGGTCTGTCGCCTCTCGTATCACAATTCACTGGCATTCTTTCCGCCGCGATATGTGACTTCATAGTTGCCCGCATGTTACTGCGTACATAGGACAAATGGATAAAAGTAGAATTCTCGTCACAGGGGCAACTGGCTTTCTCGGCAGCCTCCTATGTAAGCGACTTGCTTCTATAGAACACTACAAGCTCTACTGTACGCACCGGGAACGATCCAACCTATCAGTGTTGTCGCAAATTTGCGACAAGATAGAGCTGGTACGGCTAGATGATCCGAGGCGATTAGCTGACGCGGTCGAAGGGATTAACAACATTGATGCGATCATCCATTGCGCGACCAATTATGGCCGAGGCTCACAAGATCCCAATGAGCAGATAGAGGCCAATCTCGTACTTCCTCTTCAGCTTATCCAGCTAGGAAGCCAGCTTGGAATTAAAGTTTTCATTAATACCGACACCTACTTAGACAAAGGGGTCGATTATTATTCTCTTTCCAAAAAACAGTTTGCGGAGTGGCTCCGATTTTTTGCAGAACGCATTAATTGCGCAAATGTTGTTATCGAGCATTTCTTTGGACCATCAGATGACCAGACGAAATTCGTCAGCTGGTTAATCCGGTGTTTTTTGGATAAGGTTCCAGAGATTGAACTTACCGAAGGGCGGCAGCGGCGTGATTTTGTTTACATAGACGATGTTGTAGAGGCGTTTGTCCATGTCTTGGCCCACTCACTTCACAAGAAATTACCACTGACAAGATACGAGGTGGGATCGGGATACAGCGTCCCTATTAGGCATTTTGTCGAATTAGTACAGTCTTTATGCGACGGGGTCTGCACTAAGCTCAATTTTGGTTCTGTACCATATCGGAAGAATGAGCCAATGGAAGCCTCTATCGATCTTAGTGCGCTGTATGCCTTAGGATGGAAACCTAACGTAACGTTGGTAGATGGACTTCGAAGAACTATCGAGCATGAAAAGAAGGCCAGGCTAGTCCAATGATGTTCTTAATAACCGGAGGGTGCGGATTTCTAGGTTTCTCCGTTACACAACGACTTGTCGCGCAAAAACGGGGGCGAGTCACGGTATTTGACAATCTGAGCCGCATTGGCACGCGGGAAAATCTTACCGTGCTTGAGAAAAACGACTTAATAGATTTCGTTCCAGGAGACGTGAGAGATCGAGATTTAGTGGAAACGGTTATCGAGCGGATTCGGCCGGACGTCATTTACCATTTAGCGGGGCAGGTCGCTATGACGACTTCATTGGGCCAACCGAGGTTCGACTTCGAAGTCAACGTCTTGGGCACGATTAATGTGCTAGAGGCAGTGAGACGACAATCTCCTCATTCGATCATCGTGTATTCCTCCAGCAACAAGGTATATGGGGATTTGGACTATTTGCGGTATACCGAATTGGAGACCCGCTATAGACTTGACGACTTTCCTAAAGGTCTGAATGAGTCCACACGATTGGATTTCACCACGCCATACGGATGCTCAAAGGGGGCCGCTGATCGGTATGTTAGTGACTACGCAAGGATGTTCGATATAAGGACGGTGGTTTTACGGCATTCATCGATTTATGGCGTTAATCAACGTAGTACGGTCGATCAGGGGTGGGTGGGGTGGTTTTTATCAGAAATGCTGTCTGCCCAGAATGAAGAGGAGGGGAAAACAATTGCGGTCGCCGGTGACGGGAAACAAGTACGTGATCTGTTGTTCTGCACAGACGCAGCAGAACTTTATTCACGTATTCCCGATTATATTGATAGCGCAAGCGGCATGGCCTTTAACGTTGGGGGCGGTGTTAGAAACGCAATGTCCATATTAGAGTTGGTTCGGTTTGCTGAAAACAAACTAGGGACACAGGTAAAACTCCAACATAACCCGCGCCGTCGCAGCGATCAAAAAGTCTTTATTTCAGACAATAGTCTCGCTTCAAAAGTTTTTGAGTGGCAGCCGACTGTATCTTTTGAAGCCGGCATATTGCAGACAGTGGAATGGCTCAAAGATGGAAGCGCAAGATCTCACAATTAGTATTTGCATTCCTGCATTCAGAGAAGCTGAGAACTTGGTTCGCCTACTTCCCGAGCTCCGTAGCCATCTAGATGCGACACGCATAAACTACGACATCATCATTATCGACTCCATGTTGCCACAAGATAGTACGCAGGAGGTGTGTAAGTGCCACGGCGTACGCTATATTAATCGGGTTGGCGACGATTCATACGGCGCTGCAGTCCGAACGGCAATAAGCTCGTTCTCGGGTGACTACATAGTATTTATGGACGCCGACATGTCCCATAATCCAGCGTTTCTCGGAGAATTTATAAAGGTTATTGGGCAGGGCAATGACCTCGTTGTTGCTTCCCGTTTCGTCAGCGGCGGCGGGACTGAAAATTCTGTAGTTCTTCGTCTAATGAGTATTTTTTTGAACCATGTCTATCGGTTTGTTCTTAAACTCCCCGTCCTTGACGTTTCGAACAGCCTTAAAGGATATAGGCGATCGTTGGTAGAAGGGCTGACTTTGCATGCAAAAAACTTTGACATAGTGGAGGAACTCTTGTTTCTCGCTGTTCGCCGCCAAAATGAACGCGGGGTTCCTATTAAGATCGTCGAAATGCCAATGACTTTTCAACGCCGCTATGCGGGGCATTCAAAAAGACGCTTAGTCGTATTCATCGTAGACTATGTTTGTTTGTTGATGCGGCTACTTAGAATGAGGTATTGGTCATGACTGTAAACCGCCACGTGGTTTTGATCTCCGAGAGGCAGCGCGACTACAACGAGGTGCGGCACGCAGCTCCATAGGCAGGTAATGACGCAATACGAGAGATTGTTTAATCTTGCAACCTAGGACGCTACTAACCAAAAATTGGCGGCGCTAAAGGGAGCAGGTAACTTTCGAAAAACCTCTATAGGGAGCACGATGAATACCGTAGAAAGAGAAATGGTCAGGGTTCTTCAAGACCTCAAACAGAATCACCACGTCAGCGGCGTCAAAGCCGAGTTTGAGGCTGAAGGCACGCGCATGGAAGAAGCGATGCGCCTTAAAGAGGTCGTGATGGCTGCCGGGCTCGACCTTACCATAAAGATTGGCGGCTGCGAGGCGATTCGTGACATGTACGAAGCGCGGGTGCTCGGCGTTGAGCGAATCGTCGCGCCCATGATTGAAACCGCTTTTGCGTTGACCAAGTTCATCAAGGCCATCGAGTTGGCCTTCCCCGAAGACGAAAAACGGCACATGGATTTCGCGGTCAACGTTGAAACCATCACCGGGACAAGGAACTTTGCCGAGATGCTCGCCGCGCCGGGCGTAGAGAGAATCGGTGAAGTCGTTATCGGTCGGGTTGACATGACAGGCTCGATGGGGCTAGGCCGCGACGATATCAACACGGATGCCATTTTCAATATCGCCAAGGACATTTGTGCCAAGGCCAAAGCAAAAGGACTGAAGACCGTAATCGGTGGAGGGGTATCTGCGCATTCTTTACCTTTTTTCAGGAATCTTCCGAAAGGACATCTGGATCGCTATGAAACACGCAAAGTTATCTTCAGCTGCCCCGGCGCGCTGAGCGACGACGCCGAAAAAGGCATCTTGAAGGCCGTTTACTTCGAGTTGCTGTGGTTGAAAAACAAGCGCGACTTTTACGGTCTGATTTACACCGAAGACGAAAACCGGATCAATATGCTCGAGGACCGATATAAGAAGACGATGGAGAAGCTCGGAATCGTAGGATGAAAGGGCGGATTGCTCTGGTAACGGGCGCATCCCGCGGCATTGGTCGACACGTCGCGGAAGCGCTGAAGTCGTATGGCGCCCATGTCATAGCACCAAGTCGAGCGGAAATGGATTTGGCTTCTCCAGAAGCCGTAAACCACTATCTTGGCGCCGTCGGAAGGCAAATCGATATCCTCGTGAATAACGCCGGGATTAACGACCTCGCCGGCGTCGACGAAATCACCGATGAAATTATGCTCCGGACGATGCGGATCAACGTGCTCAGTCCACTGCAAATCACCCAGCACGTGGCGGCTGGCATGAAAGCCCGGCGTTACGGGCGCATCGTAAACATAAGCTCGGTCTGGAGCTTCGTCACGAAAGAACGCCGCCTACCCTATTCCGCCAGTAAGTCCGCCTTGAATGGGATTACGCGAACGGTCGCCGTCGAACTGGCCCCTTTCAACGTCCTGGTCAATGGGGTTGCTGCTGGCTACGTCAATACCGATCTCACCCGGCAGAACAATTCCCCCGAGGAAATCAACGAGATTGCCGCGACCATACCCATGAACCGGTTGGCCGACCCCTCTGAAATCGCTGAACTCGTAGCTTTCATGTGTTCAGAGAAAAACTCTTACATGACAGGACAGGTCGTCGTCATAGATGGTGGTTTTATATGCAAGTGATCAACGTCAAATCGGCGTTGCGGGATTACCAGGTTCACATTACTGAGACAACCGACTTCATCCGTGACCTAGGAAACATAAAAGAGCGTCTTTACGTCATTGACAGTAACGTATGGGAGATCTACCGGGAACAGATTTTCCGAGGCATTGACCCATCCAAAGTCATGGTGTTGCCGATACACGAAGACCGGAAGAACTTGTACACGGTCATGGAAGTTTACGACGAGTTGATGTCGCGAGCCGCCAAACGGAATATGACCTTGATATCGATTGGAGGCGGGATTGTCCAGGACATCACGGGCTTTGCGGCATCAACGTTGTATCGGGGATTGAACTGGCTCTATGTGCCGACCACGCTGCTCGCACAGGCCGACAGTTGCATCGGCTCCAAGACGTCTCTTAACTACAAGAATTACAAGAATCTGGTTGGGACATTTTTCCCACCAAACAGTATTTACCTGCACCCTTCATTCCTTAAGACGCTACGCGACGAAGACTTTTATAGCGGACTTGGCGAGGTCATCAAGCTTCATCTGATAGGGGGTGCCGACCACGTGAAATCGCTGCTGGCTCGAATCGACCAGGTACGCGAACGCCAACCGAATGCCCTGTTGGATGCGATCAGCGGCTCGCTCAATGTGAAGCTGGGATTCCTGGATGACGAGTTCGATAGGGGAAAAAGAAATTTTCTGAATTTCGGCCACTGCTTCGGTCATGCCCTCGAAGCCACATCGAATTTCGCCATTCCTCATGGCCAGGCAGTGATGACCGGTATGGTTTTTGCGAACATTGTGGCCAAGAATAGAAGGTTCATGTCCAAAAATTTCTTCGCCGAGCTGAATGAAAAAATTCTTCTTGATAATATTGTCTCACGGCCTACTCAAGATCATCTCAATATGGAGCATATCTACTCAGCCATGAAAATGGATAAGAAACGCATAGGAGACGGGTTGACGTTGATCATGCAGGGCGATGGCTACAAGATGACCAAGATTACTGATCTCTTTCATCCTGAACTTGAAAAATCCATAGATGAGCTGAAGGAAGTGATTGGTGTTATTTAGGACCCACCCCGACCGTATCTGCCATATCAAAGAATCTATGAGGGCGTCCGTCGGTTTTGGGCCAAATGTGCCTGCCGAACCAAGTAGTCAAGCTTTGTCCGAGACATCGCTTGATCAACAGCCAGGTATACAATCAGTTCTCGATCGATGGCTTCCAACCCTACACCGCCGACCATGAAACTCATCAGCGTCGTCACCCCTTGTTACAACGAAGAGGATAACGTCGCGCAACTCTGCGAGAGGATCAGGGCGCAATTCGCGACCCTGCCCAAGTATCGATGGGAACATATTTTCATCGATAACGCGTCGACGGACGGAACGGTCGATCGAATCAAGGCCATAGCCGCGACCGATAAGAGCGTGAAACTGATCGTCAATTGCCGCAATTACGGCCACCTCCGTTCCCCGCTACATGCTTTTTTTCAAGCCGGTGGCGACGCCGTGATCGTGATGGTTTCGGATCTGCAGGATCCGCCGGAACTAATCCCTGAATTCATCGCCAAGTGGGAGCAGGGTTTCAAGGTGGTCGCCGGGATCAAACCCAAGAGTCGAGAGACAGCACTTATGTTTCTCGTGCGACGGCTTTATTACAAGACGATCAATAGGATCTCGGATGTTCCTTTGATCGAGAATTTCACCGGCTTTGGTCTTTATGACCGGGAGGTCGTTGAAGCAATCAGAAATACGGGTGACCGCAACCCTTACTTCCGTGGGCTCATTGCTGACCTGGGGTACCCTCGCGCCGAAATTCCCTTCGTTCAACAGAGACGCACCCGCGGCGTCACCAAGAACAATTTCTACAGCCTATACGACATGGCAATGCTCGGCGTCACCAGTCACTCCAAGGTGCCGTTGCGATTGGCCACGATGGCTGGCTTTGGGCTTTCCCTGCTCAGCTTGCTGGTGGCCCTCGGCTATCTCGTCGCCAAGCTCTTATACTGGGATAGTTTCAGCCTCGGGACGGCTCCCATCCTGATCGGCCTGTTCTTCTTCGCCTCGGTGCAACTCTTTTTCATCGGTATCCTCGGGGAATACATCGGGGCCATCCACACCCAGGTGGTCAAGCGACCGCTGGTAGTTGAGAAAGAGCGCGTCAATTTTGATGACTGTGTCGGAGGGAGATGAAATAGGAATGCTGCGGCGCGCCCGAGATCTATGGCAGGGCAGCGAAAAGACGCGCTTCCTCGTCGTCGGCACCTGGAACACCGCCTTCGGCTATATGGTGTTCATTATCGCGTATTTCCTGCTGCACCATGTGCTGCATTACCTCATCATCATGCTGATCGCGCATTTCATCTCGGTGTGCAACGCCTTCGTCGGCCACAAATTGCTGGTGTTCCGCAGTAGCGGCAGCCTGCCTGGCGAGTTCCTGCGCTTCAACATGAGCTACGGCGGAACCATCGTCTTCGGCCTGAGTGCGATGCCGATAATGGTGGAAATCCTGCATCTGCATCCCATCGCAGCTCAGGGCATCCTGATCGTCGTCACCGTAGTTCTCAGTTACTTTTTGCACAAAAAGATTTCATTTCGCCGGCACCCATGAGTTTTTTTTCCTCTCGGCCCGTGCCGGAAGGCACGGCCGCGGACATCATGGGACTCCCGCCGATCGACCTCGCCGATCGCTTGGCGGTTGCCTACCTCGCATTTCCGGTGCTGATTTTTTTCCTCGGCTGGTTCTCTCCCGAAGTTGGAGGAGTGCTCGCCCTGCTCCTGCTGGTTGGGGCCTCGCCGCTATTCGGCGGGCGTGGCGCCGGGTTGGGTTTCGGCCCCTCGCCGGGCGTCGTTCTCATCGCTCTCGCCGCCGCGCTGGCGTGGACCGGACTCGGCGGCGCGGGCCATTTCGTCTACGCCAACGCCGACTGGCCGACACGGGATGCCGTATTGCGCGATCTCGTCGTCTCGGGATGGCCGCCGAGCTACGGCACGATGGGCGGCGTCGACATCATCCTGCGCAGCCCGGTCGCGTACTACCTACCTGCCGCGTTGCTCGGCAAGGCGCTCGCGCTGGAATGGGCGGATTTCCTGCTGTTCCTGTGGACGGCTCTTGGTGTCGGATTGTTTTTCGTGATTGCACTATCAGGGACGCGCACGGTACGGCACGTCGTTATCGCGATTGCTGTCATCGTCTTTTTCAGCGGCATGGACATTTTCGGCACCAATCGTTTCGTCGTGGACCGGCCCGACCTGACCGATCATCTCGAATGGTGGGCGGGGATATTCCAGTATTCCGCCAATACCACTCAGCTCTTGTGGGTGCCCAACCACGCTCTGCCGGGGTGGCTCGTGGCGGCGCTCATCTACAAACACTGGCGCAATCCGGAATTCCTCAAGATCGCGCCGATTGCGATCGCGGTGACGCCGCTCTGGTCGCCGCTCGTAACCATCGGTCTGGCGCCGTTCGCGATCCTGATTGCCGCGCATCACCTGCGCCAGGACACGTGGCGCGCCGGCGTGCTTCCCTGGTCATGGCTCGGAGCGCTGACGACGATCGCAGCCACTGGCTACTACCTCGTGCTCGACGGCGCCAGCATTCGCTCAGGCTGGACGGCAGGTTTCATCAACTCGCTTGATGCTCTGGCGAACATATACGTTAAATTCGTTTTGCTCGAATTCGGCTTTCTCGCCCTGGCGGTATGGCTCATCCGGCGCGATGTCCTGATCGTGGTGTCCGCGCTTATCCTGCTGGCATTGCCCTTCTACATGTTCGGGCCGGGGAACGACCTTGCCATGCGCAGCTCCATCCCGGCGCTCATGATCCTCTGCCTGTCGGCGGTCGATGCCCTGTCACAGGTAAACTGGAACGAGCGCCCCAAGCAGGTCATTCCGCTGCTGTTCTGTCTCACCATCGGCTCCGTCACCGCCATCCACGAGATTGCGCGGGCGGTGCTCTTTTCGCGCTGGCCGCCGGAGCTGCACCGCAATCTGATCGAGGTTTCACGCGGCACGCCGGCGCATTATGTGGCGCGGCTGAGCCCGCTCCTCGAGCGGGCGATGCGGCCGCCGCAGCCGGTGCCGGGGCTAAGCCTGACCCCCCACCTTAATCCTCCCCCACAAGGGGGGAG
>C687J26845_10000341_pt1 | contig 31197 bp, 22 predicted proteins | sample RifCSPlowO2_12_FD_26845 | JGI IMG/M metagenome (IMG submission 26845)
CCCGCCGCGTCGAGGTGCGCGGTCTCGCACTCGACAACGGCCTGCATATCCTGCTTGGCGCTTACCGCGAAACCCTGCGGCTGATCGGGCACGTCAACCCCGACGGTGGCGGCGCCTTGCTGCGCCTGCCGCTGGACTGGGTGATCTACCAACAGTTTCGCCTGCGTGCAGTGGCGCTGCCCGCGCCGCTGCATCTGGTTGTGGGGCTGCTGCAGGCGCGGGGCATATCTCTCACCGACCGGCTAAGCGCATTGCGTTTCATCATACGCATGCGGTTGCGCGACTATGCTCTCGCCCGGGACGTGACGGTGAATGAACTGCTTGACCGCTTCGGACAGAGCGCGCGACTGCGCCGCATGTTGTGGCATCCGCTGTGCGTGGCGGCACTCAATACGCCGCCCGACAAGGCTTCCGGCCGCGTTTTTCTCCGGGTGTTGCGCGACAGCCTGGGCGCGGCGCGCGACCACTGTGATCTGCTCCTGCCCAAAACCGATCTGACCTCCTTGTTTCCCGAGCCTGCGGCTGCGCACGTCAAAGCGCGGGGGGGAACAGTGCGCATCGGATGCCGCGTCACTGCCATCGATCCTTGCGACGCGGGATTCAGCGTGAGCGTGGGTGGCCGGCAGGAAGTGTTCAGCCACGTAATTTGTGCGCTGCCTCCACATCAGGTCAACGCGTTTCTGATCGGGATCTCGGCGCTGGCCGAAATCGCTGAAATCATCGAGAGCTTCAGCTACCAGCCGATTTACTCGGTCTACCTGCGTTATCCCCGAAGCATCCGGCTGCCGGCGCCGATGGTGGGATTCGACAGCACGCTCCTGCATTGGGCATTCGACCGCGAACTGCTGTGCGGACAGACCGGAGTAATCGGGATAGTGATCAGCGCCGAGGGCGCGCACCAGCAACTCAGCCAGGACGAATTGGCCCGGCTGGTGCACCGGGAACTGCAGCAGCACATCGCGCCCCTCCCCGATCCGCTATGGGCTCAGGTCATCGCCGAGAAGCGCGCCACTTTCAGCTGCACGCCCGCGCTCGCACGTCCATCGCAGCAGACTCCGGTGAAGAACTTCTTTCTGGCCGGTGATTACACTGAACGCGATTATCCGGCTACGCTGGAGGCAGCGGTGCGCAGCGGAATCGGCGCAGCCCGCCTTGTTCTCGAAAAGCGTGACTGATGAGACGTGACATGGTGATGCGTGACACGGTACGGCGTGGATGGTTAAACGATTTACGCCTTATCACGTCACGCAGTATCACGTCACGCTACGCCACGTCACGCCGTATCATGTCACGCTGTTCCAAGGTGTAAGTCGCCGTGATGCGCTCTATAATTACGGCAGGTTTCGATAAAACAGTCGGGGTGGGAAGTGACGCAACGCGAATCGATGCAATATGACGTCGTGATCGTCGGCGCCGGCCCGGCCGGACTGGCGGCGGCGATACGCCTCAAGCAGCTTGCCGCAGAACGCGGCCAGGAAGTCGGTGTCTGCGTGCTGGAAAAAGGCTCGGAGGTCGGCGCGCACATTCTGTCGGGCGCGGTGATGGATCCGCGATCGCTCAACGAACTCCTTCCCAACTGGCAGGAACTCAACGCACCGCTCAACGCACCGGTGAGCGAAGACCGGTTCCTGTTCCTGACCGGGAGCACCTCCTACAGCGTGCCGAATTTTCTGCTGCCGTCCTGCTTCCAGAATCACGGCTATTACGTGGTGAGCCTGGGCAGCGTCTGCCGCTGGCTGGCGCAACAGGCTGAAGCGCTGGGCGTGGAAATTTTTCCCGGGTTTGCCGCGGCGCAGGTGCTTTACCATGAACACGGCGCTGTACAAGGCGTGGCGACGGGCGACATGGGTATTGGTCGCGACGGCAAGCCGACCGCTGCTCACCAGCCGGGCATGGAACTGCACGCCAAGTACACCTTCTTCGCCGAAGGGTGCCGCGGGCACTTGGGCAAGCAATTGCAGGAACGCTTCGGCCTGCGCAGCGGCGCCGACCCGCAGGTCTACGGCATCGGATTAAAGGAACTGTGGGAGGTGAAGCCAGAAAAACACCAGCGGGGCCTGGTGATCCATACCGCCGGCTGGCCGCTCGAAAGCGACACCTACGGCGGCTCCTTCCTTTACCACATGGAAGACAATCTGGTTGCCGTCGGTTTCGTGGTTGGCTTGGGGTACGCCAATCCGTATCTCAGCCCGTACGAGGAATTCCAGCGCTACAAGACGCATCCCGCGATACGCCCGTTCTTCGAAGACGGCAAGCGCCTCGCCTACGGCGCGCGGGCGATCGCCGCCGGCGGACTGCAGTCGCTGCCCAAGTTCGTGTTTCCCGGCGGCTGCCTGATCGGTGACGACGCGGGTTTTCTCAATGCTTCCCGCATCAAGGGCAGCCACGCCGCGATGAAATCGGGCATGCTCGCGGCGGAAGCGACGTTCACGGCGCTCGTGTCAGGACGCTCCGGCGACGAGTTGTCGGACTATCCCGACGCGTTCCGCGCCAGCTGGCTCCATGACGAATTGTACCGCGCGCGCAATTTCAAGCCGTGGATGAGCAGGGGGCTTCTGACCGGCACGCTGATGGTCGGCATCGACCAGGTCGTGTTCGGCGGCAAGGCGCCGTGGACCCTGCGTCACCGGCACGCGGATCATGAAACGCTCAAGACCAGGCACGAGGCAAGGCCGATTGAATATCCCAAGCCGGATGGCGTCATCACTTTCGACCGGTTGTCGTCGGTATTCATCTCCAATACCAACCACAACGAGGACCAGCCCTGTCATCTTACACTCAGGGACGAGACGGTCCCGATCAAGGTCAATCTCGAGCTCTACGACGCGCCGGAGCAACGTTATTGCCCGGCCGGCGTCTATGAGATCGTGCGCGATGCGGACGGGGCCAGCCCCCGTTTGCAGATAAATGCGCAGAACTGCGTTCATTGCAAAACATGCGACATCAAGGATCCCACGCAAAATATCGTTTGGGTTGCGCCGGAAGGCGGCGGCGGACCCAACTATCCGAACATGTGAGGCGCCGGTACTCGGCCGAACTTTGGCCGTGATACGGCGCGGGTCCGCGGCGGATCGTGAACGCCCGTGAGGACGGCTAACCGCACTAGAACAATCGGAACTCGCCACTGCCGCCGAGCATGGCGTCACGCAACCGGCCGTCAACCGGCTTCTTGCCGATCCAGATGCGCAACATCGCCTGGAAGAAATCGTCGCCCTTGATCGTGATTTTCTCCTCGCCGTTGACCGTAATACGGGTTCCAGCGCCGGGCAGATAATCGAGCAACACTATGCCGCCCTTCTTGATTACGCCAACCGAATTCATCATGCGATTGAGATTCTGAATGCGGCTCTCGATGAGGGCCAGTTCGGCGGGGATGTGATTCGCTGCCAGCGCATTGTTGAGCGATGCGGTCAGTTCCTTCGCCGTCAATTCGTCGATCAGGATATGCATCGCCACGCGCTTGGGTCCGGGGTCCGCGAGCACATCCTCAGTACTGGTCTTCTTCGCCGTGAGGTAGAGTGCGCCGACGTAAACCTTGATCATCATCATCCGGTGGCGCACCCCGGCGCCATTCAGTACGAGCCGCGGCCCGCCCTTGCCGAGCGTGATTTGATCGTCAATCTTGACACCTTCGATTTCGAGTGCGAACGCGGGCGCCAATCCCGCCACGAGAGCAACGACCATCACCACAACGCCCGCGATAGTTGCCGCGCCCCGCGCGGCAGCACTCGTCAGGCCCACATACATACGGGCCTCGATGATCTCCCCCCTCATGTCCCCACCCAATACGCGGCGCGCGGAACCTTCTGGTAATTGGCCGTCATTTGTATCGTTAGTGTTAGTTTTCGAGGCGTTCAAAGAGCCTCGAAAACTCCGGCCGCGCCCATCCCGGTACCGATGCACATGGTGACCATGCCGTATTTCTTCTGGTGGCGGCGCAATCCGTGCATCAGCGTCGCGACGCGGATGGCGCCGGTTGCCCCCAGCGGGTGGCCGAGCGCGATTGCACCGCCCAAGGGATTCACCCGGGCATGATCGAGCCCGAGGTCCTTCATTACCGCCAGCGACTGCGCGGCGAAGGCTTCATTCAGTTCGATCCAGTCGACGTCGTCCAGCTTGAGACCCACCTGCTGCAGCGCTTTGGGAATCGCCTTGACCGGTCCGATGCCCATGATCTCCGGCGGCACGCCGGCCACCGCGTAACCCATGAAGCGACCGATCGGGGCGAGATTGAAACGATTGAGCGCCGCCCCGCTCATCAGGACCACTGCCGCAGACCCATCCGACATCTGCGAGCTGTTGCCGGCGGTGACGGTGCCCTTGGCCGCGAACGCCGGTCTCAGTTTGGCGAGCCCCTCGGGCGAGGTGTCACGGCGCGGGCCTTCGTCGTTGACCAATTCGCGTGTCTTGACCTTGATCTCGCGCGCCTCGAGATCAGGAATTTTTTCAGCGATGGTAAACGGCGTCACCTCATCCCTGAATTCGCCGCTATCGGCAGCACGCAGCGCGCGGCGATGGCTTTCGGCGGCGAACATGTCCTGCTCCTCGCGGCTCACCTTCCACTGCGCGGCGACCTTTTCCGCGGTGATGCCCATGCCGTAGGCGATGGCGATATGCTCGTTTTTTTCAAAGACCGCCGGGCTGAAGGTCGGCTTGTGGCCGCCGATCGGCACCATGCTCATGCTCTCGGTGCCGGCGGCAATCATCACGTCGGCCTCACCGAGACGGATGCGGTCGGCGGCGAGCGCAACCGCCTGCACGCCGGACGAGCAGAAACGGTTGATGGTCATTCCCGAAACGCTATTGGGAAATCCTGCGAGCAGCAGTCCGATGCGGGCGACATTCATGCCCTGCTCCGCTTCCGGCATGGCGCAACCCACGATCACGTCCTCGATCACCGCGGGGTCGAGTCCGGAACATCTGGCGAGCACCGCGTGCAGCACATACGCCAGCATGTCGTCCGGCCGCACGTTCCGCAACATGCCGCGCGGCGCCTTGCCCACCGGCGTGCGGGTCGCGGCGACAATGTAGGCGTCCTGAACTTGTTTAGGCATCACCAGTCTCCCGACCAACGATGAACGCGGAACGATGAACGATGACCATAGGGTCGTGTTGTTTTCCGTTCATCATTCATCATTCATCGTTCATCATTCAGTTTCTCAGCGGTTTCCCCGTCTTCAGCATATGCTCGATACGTGCCTGCGTCTTCTCGGTCGCGATCAACTCCATGAAGTGCTGGCGTTCAAGATCGAGGAACCACTGCTCGTCCACGAGGCTGCCGCCTTCGACCTCGCCGCCGCACATCACGATCGCGACCTTGCTGCCAATCAGGTAGTCGTGCTCGGAGATGTGGCCGCCTTCGAGCAGGTTAACCATGAAGGCTTTGATGGTCGCAATCGCGCTGCGACCGGCAGCCGGAATTGCGACGGCCCTGAGCGGCGGACGGTAGCCGGCAGCGGCCAACGCGCGCACTTCGGCCTTGGCGATTTCGAGCAATTCGAAACGGTTCATCACGATCTTGTCGGTGGGCTTCAGGTAGCCAATCTCGCGCGCGTGCTCGGCGCTGCGGCCGACTTCCGCCATCGCCACCGCCTTGAAGTACTTCTGGAGGAACGGCGATATGTCGTTGCCCTTGGCCTCCGCAACCGCGCGCATCGCGAACTCCTTGCAACCGCCCCCGGCGGGAAGCAGCCCGACCCCGGCCTCGACCAGCCCGATGTAACTCTCGAGCGTGGCAACCGCGCGATCGCAGTGCATGATGAATTCGCAGCCGCCCCCGAGCGCGAGTCCATCGACCGCGGCTACCGTCGGCACCATGGAATACTTGAGGCTTTGCGTGGTGTCCTGAAACTGCTCGACCAGTTGCTCGACTTCGGCAAGTTTGCCGGCCATCAGCGTGTCGGCCACGTTGAGGGCGCGCGCCGCTTTCAGCGCCGCCGACTGCGCAGCGCGCCTGATCTGCCTGAAGAGTTTTCCCGCCGCCGATGGCTGTCCCGGCTTCGCGCCGCCCGACGGCGTCTTCTTGAGATTGGCCCCGACCGAAAACGGCGGTTCGGTCTGCCAGATGACGAGCCCCATGTAGTTGCGCTCGGCCTCGTCGATCGCCTGGAGCACGCCGTCGAGCACATCGTCGCCGATCGCGTGCATCCGGCTCTTGAAGCTGATGATCGCGATGTCATCCCCAGTATGCCAGCAGCGCACCGCCTCGGTCTCGAAGATGGTTGTGCCGTATTGGGTATCCTCGCCCAACAGCCGATCGGGAAACGGCTGGCGCTTGTAGACCGGCAACGCGGATCGCGGCTGGTAGGAATTCTGCGCCGGCGCATAGGAGCCCCGTGGCGTGTGCACGCCGCTGCGGCCGGCTTCCATCGCCCAGGCGGGCAAGGGCGTATCAACCAATGCCTTGCCGGCAACGATGTCTGCGGAGACCCGGTTGGCAAGCTCGCGCCAGCCTCCCGCCTGCCAGATCTCAAAGGGCCCCTGATTCCAGCCGAAGCCCCAGCGGATCGCTAAATCGAGATCGCGTGCGTTGTTGGCGATCTCAGCAAGATGCACCGCGCAGTAGTGGAAGCAATCGCGAAAGATGGCCCACAAGAACCGCGCCTGGGGATGACTCGCGGCATGCAGTTGCGTAAAGCGTTCGGCCACGTTGTGGTTCTTCAGGATCTCCACCACCGACTCGTCCGCCTTGCCATCCGACATGCGGTAGTTCCCGGCCCCGAGATCGAGCACGTGGATGTCGCGGCCGATCTTCTGGTAAACGCCGCGCCGGGTTTTCTGGCCCAGCGCGCCCTGATCGATCAACCCCTTGAGCCAGGCCGGCACGGCGTAGTACTTGTGCCAGGGATCGTCGGGCAATGTGTCCTTCATGGTGTTGACGACGTGGGCGAAAGTATCGAGTCCCACCACGTCGGCGGTGCGGAAAGTCGCGCTCTTCGGCCGTCCGATCAGGGCGCCCGTCAGCGCGTCCACCACGTCGAAACCGATGCCAAGCCGCTCCGCGTGGTAAACCGTCGCGACCATGGAGAACACGCCGACGCGGTTGGCGATGAAATTGGGCGTGTCCTTGGCGCGGATCACGCCCTTGCCGAGCGTGGTGACCAGGAATTTTTCCAGATCGTCCAGGATCGCGGGCCGGGTATCGTTGCACGCGATCAACTCCACAAGATGCATGTAGCGCGGCGGATTGAAGAAGTGCACGCCACAGAACCTGTTCCGCATGTCCTGCGGAACAGATTCTGAAAGTTTCTTAATCGACAGACCGGAAGTATTGGTGGCAAAAATGGCGTGGTCGCCGACGCATGGAGCCACTTTCCGGTACAGGTCGGCCTTCCAGTCCATGCGCTCGGAAATCGCCTCGATGACGAGGTCACATTCCTTCAGCAATTCCAGGTTCTGGTCGTAGTTTGCCGCCTTTATATAGTCTGCTTTCGACTTGACCGAAAGCGGGCTCGGCTCGAGCTTTCGGAGGTTGTCGATGGCCCTCAGCGCATTGCCATTGGGATCGCCCCCCTTGGCCGGCAGCTCGAACAGGATGGTGGCGACATTGGCGTTGACAAGATGCGCTGCGATCTGCGCGCCCATTACCCCGGCGCCGAGGACCGCGGCCTTGCGAACAACAAAGGGTGGAGCGGCGGACATGATACCCCCACGCGTAGTGCCGGCATTCTAGCACGCGCCGAGGGGAACAAATGAATAGACCGGGCGGCTCAAGGGCCGCCCGGTCTGGTGTCGACGGTTAAAACGAGTGCGAGTATTGAACCGAGATGATATCGGCCTTGTTATCAAACTTGCCCACCAGCGCGCCAGGCACGCCCGGCACAGCGACATTGACGCTCGCGTCGCGTACGAACTCGTGGGCATATCCGAATTCAAGCACGCCAGCCTTCGACACGCGGTACTGAACTCCAGCCGCCAACCAGATGCGGTCCTGGTCCGGCAGGCGCGGAGTGCGCGTGGCATCGTTCGTTGGCGTCTGGTCGTAAGCGAGGCCGAAGCGGAACTTCGCTTGTTGGTTCGCCTTGTAATTGGCGCCGACCCCGAAGCGCCACGTGTCGTCCCACCGGAACGCGAGTGAAGTTAGCGTCGAGCCTGCCGGCGCGCCGAGGCCGGTAGCCGTCGTGCGTATGACGTTGAGCTGCTGAACCCGGCTCCAGCGCGTCCAGGTGATATCGCCCATCAGTTCCCAGTTCGGATTAAGCGCCGTGAAGAAGCTGGCGGATACACTCTCAGGCACTCTCAAGTCGGCTCTCACGCTGCTGCCGAGCAGCGCGCCGGCAGTGCCGCTGAAGCCCGCCGTGCCTTCGAGCTCATATTTGATCGAAGAGCGATAAGTGAGGCCAAAGCGCGTGCTGGGTGTGGCCTGGACCAGCAGGCCCAGGTTGGCTCCGTAGCCGATGTCGTCGGCATTGAGCGTCAAGACCCCCGTCGCGGCCGACCCCGCGAAACCCGACAGCTCGGCATCCAGCTTCTGCACGCTGATCCCGGCGCCAATTGAAACTGTGTCGCTCACCTTGTACGCGACCGACGGGTTGATATTGACGCTTTTGATCGCCGACTTCAGCCCGGTGAGTTGCCCGCGCCAGCCGTTGTCGTACTCGGTCTTCAGGCCGAAGGGGGCGTTGAGCGCGAGCCCAAAACGCCATTGCGGATTGATGTTCATCGTGAAAAATGCGTTGGGCACGAACGCCCAATCGCCGCCGTCACCTCCGTCGCTGGCACCCGCCGCCCCAAATACAGGTCCGGTCGAGCCGGTGTTCTGGAACTTGAACGACGGCCTGAGGGCGTGAAGCGCACCCGCGACTTGCTTTCCGGCCGGCAGAACCGTCATCGCCGCCGGGTTGTACCACGCCACGCTCGCGTCATCGGCCGCTGCCGCGCCGCCGGCGAACGCATTTCCCGTTCCGCTGCCGCTTTGCGTGCCAATCGCGAATCCTCCCGCGCCGGCGCTCTGCACCAACCCTGCCGTGGCTGCGGCGACTGCGAGTGATGACAGCTTCTTCTTGAACGTTGTCATGGTCACACCCCTCTTGAATTGCGGAGCAAGTTTCAGAATGCCTAGGAGTTTGTCGGACTTAGGTCGGACAAACTCCTAATGCAAAACCGCCCGCACGAAAACGGAAGAAAAAGGCAGTGAAAACCTCATTTTGAGCCTGCTCGCGCGCCCATTGGAGAGCAAGAGCGGTCGTCATCATCAGATTCATCCCAAATCCGTAGGCGGTTTTGCTGTTAGCAGCCTGTCGGACGCCTAAGCCCGACAGGCTGCTAAGGTATATGAGTCTTATGTTACCCCTTGCCACCCTCCTGACAACACGATGACGACATCATTGTTGCGCTGATACAACACGTGGCCGGCGGTCATCGTCGACCGCGACATAGGTCAGCGTCGCTTCGGTGACCTTGACGCATTCCTCGCGGTCCGGCCGGCGCTGCGCGTAGACCTCGACATTGACCGTGATCGAGGTGCGGCCCACCCGGACCACCTCGGCGTAAAAACTGACCACGTCGCCGACGGATACCGGCTTCTTGAACACGAAGGAATTGACCGCCACCGTCGCCACGCGGCCTTTGGCCGCCCGCACGGCTGGAATGCTGCCGGCAAGATCGACCTGCGCCATGATCCATCCGCCGAAGATATCGCCGGTATGATTGGCGTCCGCCGGCATCGGGATGACGCGGAGGGCCGGCTCCCGGCCTTGTGGCAAGGTGGTCGCGTGTTCGATGCCCCGTTCGCTCATTTGCCCAAACGATGAACGATGAATGATGAACGATGAACAAACCCAGAATTATCCCGTTCCGCGTTCATCGTTCATCGTTCCGCGTTGCTTTTCAGTGTCCCTCATACATCCGATCGATCTCGGCGTTGAATTTTTCCATCACTTTCGCGCGCTTGAGCTTCATCGTCGGCGTGAGCAGGCCGTTTTCCACCGTCCACGGGTCGAGCGTCAGCGTTGCGCGCCGCACCTGCGCATAGCCGGGAAACTCCCTGAGCTGGCGCCCGATGTGTTCGAGCGCAATGTCCTCGACCTGCTTCGATCGCACGGTGTCGGGGGCATTCGCGTCGAGGTCGTGCTCGGCGCACAGCTTCTTCCAGTTGTCGGCGTTGAGCACCGCCATCACGCCCAAGTACGGCTTGCCCTCGCCGAGCAGCATGACCTGCTCGAACAGCGGATCGCGCATGATTGCCGCTTCCATGTCCACCGGGGCAACTTTCTCGCCGTTTGACAGCACGATGATTTCCTTGAGCCGCCCGGTGATGAATACGTGTCCCTTTTCGTCGATGCGCGCAGTGTCGCCGGAATTGAGCCAGCCGTCGGACTGAACCATGGCCCTGGTCGCCTCTTCGTTGTTCCAGTAGCCGAGCATCACGTTCGGTCCCCTGATGAGCAGCGCGCCCTTGTCGCCGATCTTCACCTCCACGCCGGGAACGGCCTGTCCCACGCTGGCCGGCACATTGTCGCCCGGACGGTTGGCGCAGGCGACAGGACTGGTTTCAGTCAGCCCATAACCCTGCAGCACGGGCAAGCCGAGGCCGATGAACACGCGCGAAATTTCCGGCGACAATGCGGCGCCACCGGAGAGCGCGGCGCGCATCCTGCCGCCGAGCCGTGCCAGCACCTTGCTCGCCACCAACGCATTGAGCGCCGGCCACAGCAGAAATGACGGTTTCCACGGACCGCGCCCCTGGGCGTGCTCGAAACGGTCATAGCCGATCCGTGCCGCCAACAGGAACAGCTTTTTCCGGAACGGCGGGCCCTCGTCGAGCTTGGCGCGGATCGTACCCCAGATGCGCTCATAAATGCGCGGCACCGAGATCAGCATGGTCGGGCGTACGGTCTGAAGATCCTCGCCGAGCTGCGGAATCGAGCGCGCGTAAGCGACCGTCGAGCCCGACATCATCGTCAGGTAATAGCCGCAGGTGCGCTCGAAGGTGTGCGACAGCGGCAGAAACGACAAAAAGAGGTCGTCGTGACCGATGGCCATCACCTGCAGGCACGAATAGGCGTTGGTGAGGATGTTGTGGTGCGACAGCATGACGCCCTTGGGGCGACCGGTGGTGCCGGAAGTGTAGACGATGGTGGCGAGCGCATTGCCCTCGCGTGGCACGTGCCGTGTCTCGCCGCCCTCGCCCGGCAACCAATCCACGATCGACTTCAAGCGCGGATCCTCGGCAACGCCGAAGAGCGGCTCCACCGTCAGGATGCGCACCAGCCCGCCGAGCTGGTGCCGCACATCGGCGAACATGGTCCACTGCTCGAACGTGCCGAAGAGCAGCACCTTGCAGCCGGAATCGTTCACGATGTAGGCGACGTTGTCGGGACGGTCCTGGGTATAAAGCGGCACCACCACCAATCCCATGCCGAGCGCCGCCTGGTCGAAAATCACCCACTCGGGCGAGTTGCGCAGCATCACTGCCACGCGGTCGCCGGGTTTCACGCCGTCCTTTTCCAGCGCCGCCTGCCAGCGCGCGACCTGATGGTTGATCTGCGCCCAGGTATAGTCGCGCCAGTTGCCGTGCTGCTGGTTGAAATCGCGGTAGGCAACCAGGTCCGGCGTGTGCTTGACGCGCTCGCGGAACAATCCGTCGAGTGTGACCGCCGCTTCGACCGAAATCACGTGCGCAAGATCGGCATCCTGTGACATGATCGTCTCCTCCTCTTAGTCCAGGAACAAATCAGTATACAAGCTCGTCCCCGGCGTCACCGCGTAGCGCTCAAAGTCCGTCACCCCCTCCTCGCGCAGCACGGCTTCGTCGACATAAAAATTACCGGTCGCGCTGCGGCTGTCGCGGTTGAATACCACGTACGCGGCATCGGCCATGATCGCGGGCTTGCGGCTCGCCCTGAGTATCGCCTCCGGAAAGTTCACCTCGATGGCCGCCGTTGCAATGGTGGTGCGCGGCCACAGCGAGTTCACCGCAATGCCCTGCGGCTTGAATTCCTCCGCCATGCCAAGCGTGCACATGCTCATGCCGTATTTTGCCATGGTATAGGCGCCGTGGTCCTTGAACCAGCGCGCGCTCATGTTGAGCGGGGGCGCCAGGTTGAGGATATGGGGGTTTTGCGCTTGCGCCAGATAGGGAATGCACGCCTGCGAGCATACGAAGGTGCCGCGCACGTTGACGCCGAACATGAGATCGAAGCGCTTTACCGGTGTCGCGAGGGTGGCGGTGAGCATGATCGCGCTCGCGTTGTTGACCAGGATATCGATGCCGCCGAAAGTGTCCGCAGCCCGCCGGGCCGCCTGCTGCACCGCATCCTCGTCGCGCACATCGAGCTGAATCGGCAGCGCCCTGCCGCCGGCGGCTTCGACTTCCTGCGCGACGCTGTGGATGGTGCCCGCAAGCCTGGGATGCGGATCGGCGGTCTTGGCGGTTATGACGATGTTGGCGCCATCGCGCGCACAGCGCAACGCGATTTCGCGGCCGATGCCGCGGCTCGCCCCGGTGATGAAGACTGTTTTTCCTCGCAGGGACAAAGTATTCGCTCCGTTTTTTTCGCCCTGGAATCAGCCGCGAGTCGAGTGAACCGTGAAAAGTGAAGAAGTGAACCCCTCACCCTACCCCTCTCCCCGGTGATCGGGGAGAGGGCACGTTTCACATTTCACGTTTCACTGCCCCTTGAACACTGGCTTGCGTTTTTCGACGAACGCCGTCACGCCCTCCGCGAAATCGCGTGTTGCGGCGCAGCGCGCGAAAGCCTGCGCCTCCTCATCCAGATGCGCCGCCAGCGAGTTGTTGAACGCCTGGTTCGCAAGCCTCTTGGTCGCGGCATAGGCCAGCGTCGGGCCGGTCGCAAGCCGTGCGACGATGCGCCGCGTTTCCTATCGCTCAAGCCGTTCTCCTGGCAGCCCCGGCCATCTGCGTCTGCACGTCGTGCTGCGGAGCGTGTTCCTTGCCGAAGTCAACCGGGAAATCGTCCACCATGATGACCGCGCGCCGCAACGCTTTCGCGCGTGCAACCGCTTCCAGTTCCTCGCGCGTGATGATGCCCTGCTCCTGCGCGCGCGCAGCGAGCTCGTCCGGCGTCCTGCCAGCGATGCGTTCCTGCCTGGCTGCGGCGTAGATCCTGGCATAAACCGCCTCCACGCCAATCGCCGCGCGCAGCGCCAGTTCGAGCTGCGCTATCGGGTCTTCGGGATTGTCGGGGATGAACACGCTCTCGGTCAGGCGCTCCCGAACGGCGGAAGGCTCCAGCAACAGGCTCGCGACCCTGTGTCCGAGTTCGTCGCTTGCGGGCGAAAAGTGCCGGCCGGCGGGAAATGTGATGACGCTCAACAGCAGCGCCGCCAAACGACTCGGAAAATTCTCGATCAACCCGACAAAAGCCGACTGGATGCGAAACAGCGCGTCCTGTATCGACCAGTCGAGCAGCGGCAGTTCTGCGCGCTGACGGCCGTTGTCTTCATAGCGTTTCAGGGTCGCCGAGCACAAGTAGAGCTGGCTCAGGACATCGCCGAGCCGCGCGGATAATTTTTCCTTGCGCTTGAGCTGCCCGCCCAGCAGCAGCATGGCCATATCCGTGGCGAAAGCGAATGCGGCACTGAGCCGCGTAAGCTGCTGGTAATAGCGGCGCGTATCGGCGTCACCCGGTACATTCGCGAGCCTGCCCCCCGTCAACCCCAGGAACAACGCGCGTGCCGCGTTGGAAACGACAAACCCGATGTGCCCGGAGAACGCGTCGTCGAAATCGCGCAGCGCCTTGTCGGGGTCGGCTTCCCGCGTCGCGTTGATCTCGCGCAGCACATACGGATGGCCGCGTATCGCACCCTGGCCAAAGATGATCATGCAGCGGGTGAGGATGTTGGCGCCCTCGACCGTGATCGCAATCGGCGTCTGCTGATAGGCGCGCCCGAGGTAGTTTTTCGGCCCCATGCAGATCGCCTTGCCCCCATGCACGTCCATCGCGTCGTTGATCACCTGCCGGCCGCGCTCGGTCAGGTGATACTTGGCGATAGCCGAGATCACCGCCGGCTTCTCGCCCAGGTCGATCGCGCCGGCGGTCATGATGCGCGCCGCGTTCATCATGTAGGTGTGGCCGCCGATGCGCGCGAGCGCCTCCTCTACGCCTTCGAACTTGCCTATCGGGGTGCGGAACTGGATGCGCACGCGCCCATAGGCGCCGGTGGTGAGCGCGGCGAGCTTGGCCATGCCGACACTGTTGGCGGGCAGCGAGATCGAGCGGCCGGCTGCGAGGCAGTTCATCAGCATGCGCCAGCCCTGCCCGGCGTGCTTCAATCCGCCGATCACCCAGTCCATCGGAATGAATACATCCCTGCCCGAATTGGGCCCGTTGAAAAACGCCGAGTTGAGCGGAAAGTGGCGGCGCCCGATGTCTATCCCCGTCGTGTTGGTGGGAATCAGCGCCAGCGTGATGCCGATATCCTCCTTGTCTCCGATCAGGTGCTCGGGATCGTAGAGCTTGAAGGCCAGTCCGAGCAGTGTAGCGATCGGGCCGAGCGTGATGTAGCGCTTCTCCCAGTTGAGACGTATGCCGAGCACGTCCTTCTTGCCCTGGAATTCGCTTTTGCAGACGATGCCGGCATCGGGAATCGAACTCGCATCGGAACCCGCCTCCGGTCCGGTCAGTGCGAAACACGGGATTTCCAGCCCCTTGGCAAGGCGCGGAAGATAGTAGTTCTTCTGCTCCTCCGTGCCGTAGTGCAACAGGAGTTCCGCCGGTCCCAGCGAGTTCGGCACCATCACCGACACCGCGCCGGTGCCGCTGCGGGTGGAGAGCTTCATTATCACTTCCGAATGCGCGAGCGCGGAAAAACCCAGGCCCCCGTATTGCTTCGGGATGATCATGCCGAGGAAGCCCTTGTCCTTGATGAACTTCCAGACTTCCGGCGGCAGGTAATAAAGCTCGTGGGTGATCGTCCAGTCATCGAGCATGCCGCACAAGTCTTCGACCGGCCCCTGAACAAACGCCTGCTCCTCTGCCGAGAGTTCGGGTTTGGGCAGCGCAAGGAGCTTCCGCCAGTCAGGACGCCCGCTGAAGAGTTCGCCATCCCACCACACCGTGCCGGCGTCCAGCGCTTCCTGCTCGGTCTGGGAGATCTGAGGCAACACCTGATGAAACCAGCGCAGGATGGGCTTCGCGATCAGGCTGCGTCGCACCAAAGCGATGTTGAACAGGGCGGCGATCGCAATAAATGCCGCCCACAGCGCCGCTGTAGCGCTGCGCCCGAGTTCAATGGACAAACCCAGCGCCACGAGCCCCGCCGCGACCGCTGCCGTCCAGACCAGCATTGAAGCACGCCCATAGGCAAGCGCCCATGCAACAGCGAGCACCACCAATACCGACAACCATGCGGTCATGCGCACGCTCCATTCACATGCTTGCCGCCACGCGTCACGGGCAAGATTCGCTGTAGGCAACAGGGCACGCCAGACTCGTTTTAAAGGCTGCGCGAATTTGCCAGACATGTCAACTGACTGGTCCGCAAGGTGACTGGTCCGCAAAGGTGCGAGGAACTCCGGCGTCATGAATACGCTGCGACCGCCCCTTCAAGCGTGCCTCACAGGTCGTTATCAACCCTCGCAATGTCAGCTAGAATGAGCGCGCGCGGTTTACAGCAAAAAATGAAACCTGTCTCTCTGGGGAAGACGACACGGCCCACTCTGGCCGGTGTGCTTCCGCGTGACCGTTTATTCAAGCTGCTCGACCGCGCGCGCACGAGTTCAGTGGTCTGGCTTACCGGTCCGCCCGGCGCCGGCAAAACGTGCAAGAGAAAATGATAGATATGCAAATTCACCCGCGCTTTTCTCCAAATTCGACCGCTTCGGCTAGGTTTTTTCTGAATGGTCAGCCGGTTTTGCTTTTAGCAGCCTGTACGGACGGTTAAGTCCGACAAGCTGCTACCACGGAACGCGATAAGTGGAAACTTCCGTCGCAAGGCAGCACGAAATCAGCGACACCCTCACCAGCGACGAGGCGCTGCTGGAGACGATACGGCAGCTTGCCGCCGAGCTGCATCCGTCCCGCCCGGCGGCGCCGGCCTCGCTCGACAACCGCCTCGACCAGGAATACGGCTTCGACAGCCTGGCCCGGGTGGAGCTGTTTCTACGCATCGAGAAGCGCTTCGGCGTGAGCCTGCCGGAGACCGTCATGGCGAGTGCCGAGACGCCGCGCGACCTCATGCGCGCGATGCTCGCCGCCAGCCCCGCCCGTCACGCATACGCCGGCGCGGTCGAACGCGTTTCCGCGCTCGCGGCGGAGTCGGAGACACCCGATCAGGCTGCCACGCTCCCCGAAGTGCTGGAGTGGCACGTCGAACGCCACCCCAACCGCCCGCACATCGTACTGCAGGACGAAGATGGCGCGGAGCGCACCATCACCTATTCGGAGCTCGGCGAGGCGGCGCGCGCCATCGCCGCCGGCTTGCAGGAACGGGGCCTGCAGCCCGGGCACGCGGTGGCGATCATGCTGCCGACGAGCGCCGAGTACTTCTTCAGCTTTTTCGGCATCCTGCTCGCCGGCGGTATTCCCGTACCGATCTACCCGCCGGCGCGCGCCTCCCAGATCGAGGACCACCTGCGCCGCCACGCCGGCATCCTGTCCAACGCGCTCACCGAGTGCCTCATCACGGTGCCGCAGGCGAAGCCGATCGCGCTTTTGCTCAGGCCGCAGGTGGCAACTCTGAAGAGCGTCGTCACGCCGGAGGAACTGACGAAGTCGGGGCGGCTCGCGTCGCCGCACCGCGCCACGCCGCAGGAAATCGCCATGCTCCAGTACACCTCGGGGAGCACCGGCGATCCCAAGGGCGTGATTCTGACCCACGCCAATCTTCTGATTAACATCCGCGCGATGGGCCGGGCGCTGCGCGTCACGCCCACCGACGTTTTCGTAAGCTGGCTGCCGCTCTATCACGACATGGGGCTGATCGGCGCGTGGATGGGCAGTCTCATCTACGGGTTCAAGTACCCGGTGCTGTCCCCGCTCACCTTCCTCTCGCGGCCGGAACGCTGGCTGCGGACCATCCACCGCCACGGGGGAACGCTCACGGGCGGCCCCAATTTCTGCTACGACCTGTGCCTGCGCCGCATCCAGGACGCGGACATCGAGGGCCTGGACCTGTCGAGTTGGCGCTTCGCGTTCAACGGCGCCGAGCCGGTTTCGCCCGAAACCATGGCGGCATTCAGCAAGCGCTTCGCGCGCTGGGGCTTCAAGCCCGAGGCGATGTCTCCCGTCTACGGCCTCGCCGAAGCAACGCTGGGCGTATCGTTCACGCCGCCGGGTCGCGGCCCGAAGCTCGATCGCGTGGACAAGGACCAATTCATGCGCGGCGGGCGCGCGGTGCCCGTGCCGGCGGATCACGCCGACGCGCTGACCTTCGTCGCGTGCGGCCTGCCGATTCCCGGCCACCAGATTCGAATCGTGGACGGCTCGGGCCGCGAATTGCCGGAGCGGGCGGAAGGCCATATCCAGTTCAGCGGGCCTTCCGTCACCAGCGGTTACTACCGGAACCCTGAGGCGACCCGCAATCTGCTGCACGGCGAGTGGATGGACACCGGCGACTACGGCTATATCGCCGAGGGTGAGATCTACATCTCGGGCCGCGTCAAGGACGTCATCATCCGCGCCGGGCGCAACATCTACCCGTACGAGCTCGAGGAAGCGGTCGGCGCGATCGAGGGCGTACGCAAAGGCTGCGTCGCCGTCTTCGGCAGCAAGGATGCGCGCGCCGGGACCGAGCGCGTCGTGGTGCTCGCCGAGACCCGCGTTGCCGATCCCGGCAGGCAGGAGGCGCTGCGCGCGCGCATCAACGAGCTCGCGGTATCGCTCATCGGCATGCCGGTGGACGAGATCGTGCTCGCGCAGCCGTACACCGTGTTGAAGACGTCCAGCGGCAAGATCCGCCGCGCGGCGAGCCGCGACGCGTACGAGCGCGGCGGCCACGCCGGCACGCGGGCCGTGTGGCTCCAGATCGTCCGGCTCACCTGGTTCGCGATCCTGCCGCAGGCCCGGCGCACTCTGCGCGCCGCCGTCGACCGGGTGTACGGCGCGTACGCCCTCTTCCTGCTCGGCACGATGGGCGCAATGAACTGGACCGCCTGCGCCGTTTTGCCGCGCGCCGAATGGGCGTGGAAGCTGAGCCATCGCATGGCGCGCGCCTTCCTCGCGTCGATCGGCATGCCGCCCGCCGTCCGCGGGCTCGAGCATCTGCCGGCGGGACCTTGCATGATGGTTGTCAACCACGCGAGCTACCTCGACGGCATCGTGGTGGTCGCCGCCTTGGCACAACCGAAGTCTTTTGTCGCCAAGAGAGAATTGCTCGACCACTGGGTGCCGCGCATCTATCTCAAATCTGTCGGCTCCGCGTTCGTGGACCGCCTCGACGCGCAGCGCGGGGTCGAGGACACCGCGCGCTTCGTGGACGTGGCGCGTGGCGGGAAGTCGCTGATCGTTTTCCCGGAGGGGACCTTGCGGCGGATGCCGGGCCTGCTGGAGTTCCGCATGGGCGCCTTCGTCGTCGCGGCGCAGGCGGACGTGCCGGTCGTGCCGGTCACGATCCGCGGCACGCGCTCGGCGCTGCGCGACGGGCAGTGGCTGTTCCACCGCAGCCGCATAAGCGTGACGATCGGCGTGCCGATTGCTCCGGTGGGACGCGACTGGAACGCGGCGATTCAGCTCCGCGACGCGGCGCGGGCGGAGATACTGCGGCTGTGCGGCGAACCGGATTTGAGCGAGGAGACTTCGCTGCCGCCCAAGAAACCCCAACAGCGTGAGGCGTGACGACCACAGGGAAGCGGACTGCACGCAAAAGAACAACTCACCCGAGACACCCGACCACAGGCTCTAACCAACAAGGAGAGAATCATGGCCCAGCCCGTTGATCCCAACGACGTCCTCATGACCGGCGAGAATTCCTTCATCCGTCTCAGCGCGGATGGCGGCAAGACGCATACCTCCCGCGTAAGCCATTGGCGCGTGCTGTGGTGCCCGGCGGGCTCAGGTCACGCCATGTTCCTGCAATCGCCGGTCATCGAGAACCGCGTGCAGGTCTACAGTGACAACGTGGCGGTGGCGCGCTGGCTCCAACGCACGATCGAGACGCTGCTCTACCCCGCTTTCGCGGACACCTCAATACCAGTGTTCGCCGCGCAGTTTTCCCGCGCCGGCGACCCGCGCTCGGCGACGGTCGAAACGGTCATCTCAGGAACCGAGCGCATCGTGCTTACCTGGTACGACTGCATCGATCCCTTCGTGCTCACCATGGCGCCCGGCATGGGCAACCGTCCCATAGGTGTATTCAGCACGTTCTTCCCCGCCAGGTCGGCGCAGATCGAGGTCAATGGTCGCTTCGCACCGGACACGCCATGGGCGGAGATGCGTGGAGATCGCCAGTCCTCGAGCGCGTGCCTGGCATGGTCGGAAACGTGGGTTAAACCGCGCGGCTAGCGATCCTTAGGGCAGCACATTCGGGGTCAGTTTGACCCTTTGAGCGGTTCCGTGTGGATACGCTGCGCGCGCTGCTTGCCGATAGACACGGTCAGACTCCGCTGAAGCTCGCGAAGAAACGCGGTTTTGTGCAGATGGTGCAAATCCTGGAAAAAGCGGGCGCGAAGTAAGGAAGGCGATTCAGAAACCTGCTGAGTCATGCCGTATGACCGGCAACCGGGAAAACGTCATACGCGCCTGGGCAATCCCGCCATATGGCGCAGCAGTTCAATGAACGCGGAGCTATCCACTTCCGCCAGGCCCTGCTGATCGGCCGCCTGCTGCAGTTGGGTCCACAGGCTCGTCACGAGCATCGGCGCCCCGAGACGCGCGCCCTGCTCGAGAGTCAGGCGCGCATCCTTGAGCGAGATGCGAACGCGGCCCTCGGGTGAGTACTCTCCATTCAGCATCTTCGGACCCTTATCGACCATGGTTTTTGAACTGCATGCGGCATCCTGCAGGACCCGCAACAGACTCTCGCCTGCCATGCCCGCTTTCATGCCGAGCACCAAGCCCTCGGCCAGCGCCAATCGGTTGCCGAATAAAATGAGATTGATGATGAGCTTGGTCATCGCGCCGGAGCCGACGGCGCCCATGCGATACGCCGCGCGGCTGAAGCCGTCGAACAGCGGTTTGCAGGCGTCAAAGTCCTCGACCGTCCCGCCGGCGATGATGATCAGATCCTTCTTCCACGCCATGGCGCTGGTCCCGCTCACGCAGGCGTCGAGAAAGCGGATGCCGCGCCTGGCGAGCTCGGCGCCGAGCTTCTCCGAATCTTCAGGCCGGGAAGTCGAAGTGTCCGCCAGGATGAGTCCCTCCGCGGCGGCCTGCGCAACGCCGTTGGCCCCCAAAACAACGTCACGCACGATGTCGCTGGTCGGCAGCGACGTGATCACCCAGCGCGCGCCTCGAGCCGCGGCCGCCGGAGATTCCACGGGCGTACCGCCACAATCGCGCAACTGGGTCATGCGCTTCTCATCGACGTCGAATCCCTGCACCTTGAATCCGCTTTGCAGCAGATGGTGCACGAACGCCTGCCCCATCAGTCCCATGCCGACTATACCGACGCACTCAGCCATGACAGCACCTCCCCGTTGAACAGCAGTTCATCTTCTGCGGATGATGCCACAGCTCACCGCGCCGGGGCGCCGTCAATTCAGTAACCGCGTGCCCGGTCAACCACGGTCTCGAGCGGTTCGCCCGCCAGAAAGCGCCGCGCATTGGCGACAAACACTTCGGCGACGCCTTCGTCGCGCGCCGGATGGAGTCCACCGATGTGCGGCAGCACCACGATGCCTGCGGTCGTCCAGAACGGATGGCCGGCAGGCATCGGCTCCTTGCGGAACACGTCGAGCACGGCGCCGGCGATGGTTTTCGAGCGCACCGCCTCGACGAGATCGGCATCGACGATCAGCGCACCCCGTGCGAAGTTGAGAAGGTACGCGCTGCGCCGCATGGCGCGAAACCGCCGCGCATCCATGAAGTTCTCGGTCTCGGCCGTCGAGGGCAGCAGCAGCAGAACGAAATCGGACGCTCCGAGAACCTCGTCGGTCGCCTCGGGCGGCAGGACTTTCGCCACGTGCGCGAGCGGCGCCGGCGAGCGCTTGGTGCCGATGACCTTCATCTCCAGCGCATCGGCCTTGCGTGCAAGTTCCCGTCCGATCGCGCCCAGACCGAGGATGCCGAGCGTCTTGCCGGCGAGCGGCTCCGAGATGCGGCGGATCCAGCGGCTGTCACGCTGGTCGAGCGCACATTGCATCAGCGGTTTCGTGAGGAAGAACAGGGCTGCAAGGATGTTTTCCGGCATCTGCACGCGATGCGAGCCGCGCGCGCAGGTGAGGACAATGTCCCCGCGCAGGTCCGGGCTCACCAGCCACTGGTCCATGCCGGCCGTCGTGCTCTGGATCCAGCGCAGCCGCGGCATGCCGGCGAGCAGTCCCGGCGCCGGCCGCCAGCCGACGAGCACTTCGCAACGCGCCGCGAGATCGGGGGGGATGGTCTGGTCGACGCGCACACCATGCAGTTCGAGCCGGCCGGCGAGGCCGGTGCGCGCCAGCGCCTGCTCGTAGACGCGCGCTTCGTTCATCCACACAATGCAGACGGGTTTACTCATGAGCGGGCTCCATTGCGTATTGAGTTTTGCATAAATGGATGACAATCCATTTGTGCCGCGAATCTCCCTTCTCCTCCCGGGAGAAGGGTCGGGGATGAGGGATGAGCATTTTCAGGCACTTCTTCAATGCTCAGTAAGATAACACCATTCCGGTTTTGGCCGGATCGCGCCAAAACAGTACTCCCGCCACAGGTAACCTTGGCGCCACGCTCCCGCCTGATTATCCGGTATTGTCCCGCTCTCCGGCGCGATATACTGCTCTGCACGGGAGGTGCCCATGACAACGACACATAGGTGGGTGTGGCGAAACGCTGTTGCGATGGCAGCGAGCGGCCTGGCTGGCATGGCCATCGCGCAACCGTATCCGGCGAAAGCGATCCGCTTCGTGATTACCTATCCGATAGGCGGCGGCTCCGATTTCACCGTGCGCCCGATCGCGCAAAAGCTGTCGGAGCGCTGGAGCCAGCCCGTTATCGTCGACAGCCGGCCCGGCGGCAGTGCGATGATCGGCACCGACTACGTCGTCAGGAGCCCGCCCGACGGATACACCGTGCTGTTGAGCGCTTCGAGCGAGGTGTCGATGAACGTGGTGTTGTTCAAGAAGATGCCATACGACCCGGTGCGGGACCTCCAGCCGGTGACGCTCGTGGGCACGACGCCGCCGATACTGCTGGCCCATCCTTCGCTGCCGGTGAAATCGGTGAAAGAGCTGGTCGCGCTCGCGCGCGCGAAGCCGGGTGCGCTGAGTTATGCGTCGATAGGCACGGGAACCCCGCAGCATTTTGCCGGCGAGCTGATGAAGACGACGTTCCGCATCGACATGGTGCACGTGCCGTACAAAGGCGCGGCGCCGGCGCTGATCGACGTCATCGGCTCCAGCGCCGAAGCCCTCGGCAACCGCCAGAAGACCGACATCGAGAAGTACCGCAAGATCGCCGCGGCAGCGGGAATCACCCCGGAGTGAAACTGGAGCATCGTAAGTCGCCCACAATCACCCATCGCTCATCGGGAGAGATTGCCCTCGAAAATCAGAATTGCTATCGTGCTCAGAGAACCAAGTCCAGATGGTCGTTCGGCCGGGATGCCAATAGAGAGGAGCAAATGAAAATCATCGCAGCAATTGCGGCGACGCTGGTCCTGGCGCTGTCAGCGCCGCTTGCAGGCGCGCAGGAGCCGTTCCCCTCCCGACTCATCACCGTCGTCAATCCGAACGCGCCCGGGGGCACGTCGGACATCATCACGCGCGGCATGTCGGAATCGCTGCAGCGCGCGTTCAAGCAGACGGTGGTCACGATCAATCGCGTGGGCGCCGGCGGCGCGGTGGGCGGAGTGTTCGTGGCGAAAGCGCCTGCCGACGGCTACACCACCCTGCTCAACACGGTGACCCACGTGCTGATCCCGATCACGGAGCATGTGCTCGGCCGGCCCGCTCCCTACTCGCCCGACGACTTCATACTGCTCGCGCGGATTACGGCCGATCCGCTGCTGTTTGTCGTCCACCCCAGCCTGCCGGCCAGGACAGTGAAGGAATTGGTCGCCCTGGCAAGGAAGAAGCCCGGCGAACTGACGTTCTCGTCGCCCGGACTCTACAGCAGCGGCCACATCAGCATGGCGATGCTGATGCGCGCGGCGAAGATCAACCTGCTCCACGCGCCTTACAACGGCGCGGGCCCGGCCATGACCGCCGTTCTCGGCGGCCATGTGTTCATGATGCATGTCCCGGTGGGCGTCGGGAGCCCGCACATCAGCTCCAGCCGCGTGCGCCTGATCGCGCAGACGGGCCCCAAACGCGGGCCGGCGTTCCTCGATACGCCCACGCTGAAAGAAGCGGGCTATGACGCAGAGTTCATGCTCTGGGCCGGATATTTCGCGCACGCGAAGACGCCCCCCGCCGCCGTCAAGGCGTGGCAGGCCGCGCTGCGCGAGAGCGCGGCGGACCCCAGGTTCAAGGCGGCAATGGCCAAGATCAACGTCACGATCGACTACCTGGACGGCGACGCGCTCAAAGCGTGGTACGACGCCGAGCTGAAGCGTCTCGACGGCGAAATCCGGGCCATCGGCAAAATCGAAAGCAGAATGTAAGTGAAAACTGGGGGCGGAGCCCGGTTTTTCCATCATGGAGCTAAACACGACCGGGCTCCGTGCCATTTTCTTCGGGGCAAAACCAGAGGAGACATGACGATGGACCTGCGGGAACTTTACGAGCGCGGCATTGAGCTCCGCCGGCGGATTTTCGGCGACGAGACGGTGGCGAAGCGCATGAACGCTTTCGGGGAGTTCGGCGAGCCGCTGCAGAACATCGTGAACGCCTATTGTTACGGCGATATCTGGAGCCGGCCTGGGCTCCCGCTCAGGACGAAGAGCCTCGCGGTGCTGGCGATCACCGCCGCAATCAACCGGCCACAGGAGTTCCGCGTGCATATGCAGGGGGCGCTCGCGAACGGCTGCACTCCGGAGGAGATCCGCGAAATCCTGCTCCTGGTTGCGCTCTATTGCGGGATCCCCGCGGCGAACGAAGCGCACCGCATCGCCTACGAAACCATCACGAGCAGAAAGGAGGGATGAGAAAGGAAGACTACATGTTGATCCTCAGGACTCGCCGCTGAACGGCCCGGCGCAAGGTATGCTATCGGCGGCGGCTACGCGCCGGAACGAATTATCCCAGGCACCCACCCATGCCCCTGCCCGATTATCACGGCGGCAGCATCCTCAACCTGATGAGTACCATCGCCACCGCGTGCGGTGGTTCCAGCCGCTATGCGCCGCTGCGCGGGCTCGATCCGGCACGGCTCGCGGCGAAACGCAACCTGGTGCTGCTGCTCGTTGACGGCCTCGGCTACAACTGGCTCACCCGCAACTGGCAGGACAGCCTCTTCTGCCGACACTTGCAACAGCGCGTCACTTCGGTGTTTCCCTCGACCACTGCGACCGCGATTACGACCGTGATGACCGGGCTCGCGCCGCAGCAGCATGCGCTGACCGGCTGGCACATGTATTTCCGCGAACTTGATACCGTCGCAGCGGTGTTGCCGTTCCGCACGCGCGCCACCAACGAGTCGCTGACCTGCATCGGCGCCGACCCCGCCGCGCTGTTCGATCATGCGCCCATCTACGACGGCCTTCAGGTCGCAACGCATCTCGTCTCGCCGCAGTCCATCGTCAACACCGAATTCAACCTGGCGCATGCTGGACGCGCCGCGCGCCACGGCTACACCAAACCGTCGGAGCTTTTCGAAAACATCGTGCGCGTGCTGTCTGGCGGTTCGAATCGCAAGTTCATTTACGCTTATTTTTCCGAACTCGACGCGCTGGCGCACGAGTTTGGCATCGCGAGCCCCCAGGTTGCCGCCGAATTTACGCGTCTTGACGCCGCATTCCGCGGTTTTCTGGCCCAAATCGCGGGCAGCGACACCTATCTCGTCGTTACCGCCGACCACGGCTTCATCGATTCTCCGCCCGAATGCCTGATCGAGCTGGACAACCACCCCGCACTCGCCGCGATGCTGGCACAACCGCTGTGCGGTGAGCGTCGGGTGGCGTATTGCTACGTGCGGCCCGAGTGCCACGCCGATTTCGAACGCTATGTCGCCACGAAGCTCGGCGATCATGCGGCACTGCATCGCAGCGCTGATCTGATTGCGCAGAACTGGTTCGGCCCGGGCGCGCCGCATCCGCGGCTCGCTGAGCGCGTCGGCGACTATACGCTGGTCATGAACAGCAACTGCACGCTCAAGGACTGGCTGCCGAACGAAAAGCGCCACGCCCATATCGGCGTGCACGGCGGCATCAGCGACGACGAGATGTACGTGCCGCTCGTCACGCTGGCCGCGTAAACATATCGGCCATGTCCAAACGGTTCAGTCACGTCGTCGGCTTTGATGATGCGCCGTTCGACCGCGCGCATCGCGGCGATGTGCTGATCGTCGGCGCGGTGTACGCGCGCGGCCGGTTCGATGGCGTGCTGTCCGCGCGGGTGCGGCGCGACGGCGCCAATGCGACGCGTGTCATTGCCGATTGCGTGCGGCGCTCGCGCTTCTTTCCGCAACTGCATGCAGTGCTGCTGCAAGGCATCGCTCTTGCCGGTTTCAACGTCGTTGACGTGCACGCGCTGCACCGCGCGCTTGGCCTGCCGGTGCTGGTGGTGGCGCGCCGGCGCCCCGATCTTGCCGCGATCCGCCGTGCCCTGCTCGATCACGTGCGTGGCGGCGCCCGCAAATGGCGTCTGATCGAGCGTGCCGGGCCAATGGAGCCGTTGGCAGGGCTTTACGTACAGCGTATCGCGATCGCGCCGGAACAGGCTGCGGCACTGCTCAAACGCAGTGCAGTCAACGGAGTGATGCCGGAACCGCTGCGCACCGCGCACCTGATCGCCGGCGGCGTGACCACCGGCGAGAGCACGAGCCGGGTGTGATATCGGGTGCGCACGGACTTGAAAACTCGCATCGCACCGGTGCTATGCTATGGACACCGGTTGCATCCATTTGCTGCCAATATCGCGTGAATTATCCCGGCACGACCCAGAGCACTTTCCGCCCCGCCTACCGAGCGCTGCACGAAAGCGGCGAACTCAAGCAGCGCGCGGAGCAGGCTTGGGCCCGTCTCGAAAACTGCGATCTGTGCGCGCGCTACTGCCACATCAACCGCCGCGTCACGACGGCCGGCGCGGTATGCCGCACCGGCGAGCGCGCGGTCGTCCACAGCTACGGCCCGCACCACGGCGAGGAAAATCCGCTGCGCGGCTGGGCCGGGTCGGGCACGATCTTCTTCAGTTGGTGCAACCTGCGCTGCGTGTTCTGCCAGAACTGGGACATCAGCCGGAAAGGCATCGGGCGCGAAGCGGCGCCGGAGGAACTCGCCGCGATGATGCTGGAACTGCAGGGCATGGGCTGCCACAACCTCAACTTCGTAAGCCCGTCGCATGTCGTCGCCCAGATCGTCGCCGCGGTCGCCATCGCGGCCGAGCGCGGGCTACGCCTGCCGCTGGTGTACAACACCGGGGGCTACGACAGCCCCGAAGCGCTGGCGCTGCTCGACGGCATTATCGACATTTACATGCCGGACATGAAGTACGGCGAATCCGAGGCAGCGCATCATTACTCGCATGTGCGCGACTATTGGGAAGTGAACCGCGCCGCGGTCAAGGAAATGCACCGCCAGGTCGGCGATCTCGTGCTCGATGCGCGCGGCATCGCGCAGCGCGGCCTGCTGGTGCGCCATCTCCTGCTGCCCAACGCGATCGCGGCGAGCGAGCAAGTATTCCGGTTCATCGCCGAGGAGATCTCACCTGAGACCTACCTCAACGTGATGGACCAGTACCACCCGTGCTATCGCGCCGGGGAATATCCCGATCTCGACCGTCCCCTCACGCACGATGAATTTCGGCAAGCGCTCGACTTCGCGCATCGCCATCGGCTGCGCCGCCTCGATCACGAGCGCAGCCGCCGCTCGCATTATTGAGTTTTGCGTAAATGGATGACAATCCATTTTCGCCTCGAATGCGCCCGCGGAGGGCGGAGCAGGTTCCGTCGGCCTTGGCCGATGGATGCGACCCCGCAGCGGGATGCAGCGCCGCGATGGACCGCGTGCTTATGTGCGCCTTCACGGTCGCATCCCCAAAATCGGGGCCCCTGCTCCACGTTCCGGCGCCCCTTCTCCCCTCGGGAGAAGGGCCGGGGATGAGGGCTGAGCATTGTCATCCATTTCTGCAATGCTCAGTAAACTGGCGTCAGGCTTCGCAGCACACGCACGCGCTCCTGCCCCGCGGCGAGCATCAGGTTCCACTCGTTGGCGGCGGTCAAAAAGCGCGCGCCGAGCTTGATCACCTGCTCGATGCGCTTGGTGTCGCCGCCCGTCAGGCCGCCGACGCCGGGGATCTTTCCGTGCTTGCGGCAGGCGGCGACCAGGCGCTCGATGCCGGCGAGGACCGACGGATGCGTGAGCTCGCCCGTCACGCCGAGGTCGGTGGCAAGATCGTTGCTGCCGACGTGCACGATGTTCACGCCCGGTACAGCGGCAATGGCTTCCACATTCTCCAGCGCAGCCCTGCTCTCGATCATGACGATGAGCAGCGTGTTGTCATTCAGTAACTTGCGCGCTTCTGTCGCCGGCAGCGCGCGATACCCAAGCTGCGGCCAGCTCCCGTAAGCACCCCGATTGCCGACGGGCGCGAACTTGCAGTGCGCGACGGCCCGCCGCGCGTCTTCCGCAGTGGAAACATCCGGCATGACGATTCCGAGCGCGCCGGAATCCAGCATCCGCAGCGCCACATCGTAGCCGCGGTCGGGCACGCGCACCAGCGGCGTGACACCTGCGTTGAGCGCAGCAACGGAAATCTGCGCAACGACCTCTTCCGGAGTCGAAGTGTGCTGCAGGTCGAAATAGAGCGCGTCAAAACCGCAAGTTTGCGCGGCGAGCGCGATATCCACCGTGCGCGCATGCCTGATCATCAAAGCAAGACCGAGCCCCCCGCTGCGCAAGCGTTCAGCCAGGGGATTGACCAGACGGGGCGTTTCGGACGAATTCACAGTAGTCTCCCTATTTTTGATAATGGCGGCGAGTGAGTGAGCAGCACGAGAATAAACGAATATTACTCGTAGGGTGCGTCACACGCACCACGGACCGGTGCGCACGGCGCACCCTACACGCTGCACAATTGTAAACGTAGGACGGGGTACGCGCAGCGTTCCCCGACGTCCACTTGGCCTGCCTGTGCGTGACCGCACGCAGACAGGTCAGGTAGCCGCCGATGCGGCAACCCACGCTTAACATTACTCCCAAATTCATCAAATACAAATTAGTGCCCTGCGTTCGGGCGCGCGCCTGAACGTGCTGGCCGCAAGCTATTTCCTCGCGCTCTTTCTCCGATTCCCGTAACCTTGCATTTTGAATATTTCTTATTCAAAATACGAGGATGACACATCGCCCTATCGAGCGCGACGCGCTGCGGCAACGGTTGCGTCGCAGTCTGCGCGACAACCCCATAGCAGCGCTCGTCGGGCCGCGACAGTGCGGCAAGACGACGCTCGCACGAGAGATCGCGCACGGCCGGCGCGCGACGTATTTCGACCTTGAGGATCCGGTGAGCCTGGAGCGGCTGGCGCAGCCGAAGTTGGCGCTCGAATCGCTCGAAGGTCTGATCGTCATCGACGAGGTGCAGCGCCGGCCGGATCTGTTCCCCGTGTTGCGCGTGCTCGCCGATGCGGCGCGGCCCGGACGGCGCTTCCTTATCCTGGGCAGCGCTTCGCCGGAGCTGCTGCGACAGGGTTCGGAGACCCTCGCGGGGCGCCTTGCGATCGTCGAAATGGCTGGGTTCAATCTGGACGAAGTGGGTGGCGCAGCGCTGCGCAAGCTGTGGTGGCGCGGCGGTTTTCCCCGTTCCTATCTTGCACGCAGCAACCCGGCGAGTGTCGCCTGGCGGCAAGACTTCATCCGTACCTTTCTCGAGCGCGACATGCTGCAGCTAGGCGTTCGCATTCCGCCGCTGACCTTGCGCCGCCTCTGGACCATGATTGCCCACTGCCACGGACACATCTGGAATGCGTCCGATATCGCGCGCGCGCTCGGCGAAGCGCACGTGACGGTGAAGCGCCACCTCGACGCTCTTACCGGAGCGCTCGTAGTGCGGCAATTGCAGCCGTGGTTCGAGAACCTCGGCAAACGCCAGGTGAAGGCGCCGAAAGTTTACGTTCGAGATACCGGGCTGTTGCACACGCTGCTCGATCTTGCGTCGCCTGCGGCGCTCGCTGCGCACCCCAAGGTGGGCGCGTCGTGGGAAGGATTCGTGCTCGAGGAACTGATCGGGCTCGCAGGCGAGCGCAATGCCTACTACTGGCGGACGCAGGCCGGCGCGGAACTCGACCTGCTGCTCCTGCTGGGCGGACGCCGCATTGGCGTCGAGGTGAAGTACGCCGACGCGCCCTCCATGACGCGCTCGATGCACGTCAGCCTCGAAAGTCTCAAGCTCGACCGGCTCTACATCGTTTATCCCGGCAGCGAGCCGTATGCGCTCAGCCCCCGGGTAGAGGTACTGCCTCTGCCTCTGCTGCGTGAACGGCTAGTCGCCGCCCGCGGCCGTCGCTCGCCGCGCCGCTAACCACCGCACTTCTCTAACCTGCAAACACCCTGCCGCGGAATATACCCTTGCCGGTATCAGCGCGATGCGAATGCTTTCAGGTACGCCAGCGCCGCGGCCAAGAGCAATCGTTTAGGGGCGTATATAAAGTAAAGCGCTGACCTCGTTGTCTCCAATGCTGACCCCGTTGTCTCCAATGGCAGTTGTCAGGTCCCAGGCGACGGAAAGGCAGCAACATAGCCAAAATGCCTTAGGCATCCATGCTCAAACAGGCGAGACAGACCGCGTAGGTCAAGGCCGATTATCATCAATTTTCCTTGTCTTGTTGAGAATATCGTGCCAGGAGAGAGCTCGGCGATCAGGCGCGCAAAGTGAACGAATTCCGAGCGCATCTGATAGAGAGACCTAGCCAGGGCATCAATCGGTGGTTCGTGATCCTTGACGGTGATGTGCTGCCGGAGAAACTCCTTGTCTTCCTCATCGAAGGAATTGAAGAAGCGAATAGCCTTCTGTGTTAGGCCATGAACCTGCTTGTACTGAGTGTAAAGCTCTTGAAGCTTGACGCGGTCGGCAATGGGGAAAACAGCATCCTTTTGTTTCCGCATCAACCAGATGAAGAACTCTTCGTAGTCGTCATCTGCATACAGGGCTTCAATCAGGGCGAAGAGAGCGATGAATTTGTAGGTTTCGTCTAGATAGTCAACGTAGGTGGGGGCATAGTTGTCATAGAGGCAATACCTTCCATCAACGATCAGGAACTTGTAGAAACTTGAGATCTTAAGAAAACGGTTCTTCTCCTCATCCGTGGGAATCGCGTCGAAGAGACGCTCGAGGCCTTCGAAATCTGCGAAGTACGGCTCCAATACATCGTACGCATACTTGAGAAACTTGCCACGAGCGTCGAGATACCTCATGTCCGGCATTGTCCCCTCCTCCATTGTCGGGTCAGATAGGCTGGGGCTTCGTTCCAAGACAACGTATCGAGTAAATGGCAAATGGGGTAACTTGTCCGTGGGACGAGCCTATCGCATTGCGATAATCTTACACCGATAATCAATAATTGACGGCCATACAGACTGTAAAATGCCCACATGGCAACTAGAGAGATCCGCTTCGGCGTACGCGACGACCTTGGCCGACGCGCAGCGACATGGAATCTGACGTTCGTGCCAAGGCCCAACGAGCCTCAGGTCTACCTAATTTGCAGGTCCATAGCTGGAACCTTGAAAACCAGCTTCCACCCGAAGGTGTGGCGCCACGCGTACATCAAGGAAGCGTTTCCACGCTTATTCGAAGGCGTGGAAGACGCCCCGGATGATCGGTGCATCGAGGAGTGGACGCGGCCCGAGGAGCACGGCCCCGGCGTTACATGGGCGCTCCGCATTCTCGTACCGTGGTCCGCGCCGAACGCACCGACCGAGGATGAAGACAAGAGGATCATCTGGATTAGTAGCGCACCTGAGCCCCGGTGGGCCTCAGCGCTCACTGAAACGAACCCACTTCTGCTCACTAAAACGGACCCTGCAAATGCGCACGGGTTGGTGCGGTTGGCGCGGTAGTCCCGAAGTTGA
>C687J26845_10000342_pt1 | contig 31182 bp, 35 predicted proteins | sample RifCSPlowO2_12_FD_26845 | JGI IMG/M metagenome (IMG submission 26845)
TATTGTGAGGTGTAGACATATTCTTTGGTTAGATTACTAATACGACTATTTTTACTATTAATCTTACCGGAAAATGTGTCTTAAATTTGGGGTACCTGTCAAGCCCCCGGGCGTAGCTGGATCATACGGACGGTCCTTTCCAGCTTTTTCCATCGGGTCGCGGAGGTCCGCCCACCGGAGTTTGTCGTAGCCGGCATTAGTACCACGGAAAACAAGGAATTCCTTGCCTTCTCGTGATTGCCACGAACCGGAGCTCACGGTCGCGTATCGCCAAAATACGACCGTTCCATCTTCATGACGACGAATTTTTATTTCTCGTCTTTTTTCCTCCGCTTCGGCAAGAACTTTTTTCATCGTCGCTAAGTCTTGCCGAAAAATTGCTGAGACAATAGTCGTGTCCGCGCCGGTGTAGGTCTCTCCATTCCGGATTTGAACCCATACGGCTCCCTCTTTTCTTAACGCAAATTCTAGGTCAGTTGCGCTACCGGCATGTTTCAACCGGGCAAACGTGCCTCCCTGTCGCGCCGTAGACAAGCTTGCGCTTGTCAAAAACTCATACGCTTTCTTGTTCATATTCTCCTCCAATTTCGGAATCGTCTCAACGAATCACCATGATCCGTTTTGCGATCCCTCTTGCCGTACCAAGTCTTAAGTTTTTTACGCTATCTCTGTAGTCCGGCGAAGAGGAATAACAAATGGAGTCGTCCTTACGGACAGTTGTTCTCCGTTATACCCACAAAGACTTTTGCAAATCCTTGTTTTTACTTCGATATTTTGTTTTCAATGACCTATCCATTCTGTTTTAACAAAAAAGACGACTAGCTCTTTGAGAAGAGCCAATCGTCTTTTTCCAACGTTGGTTGTTTGGCATGCTATCTGTACACACAGTTATGTATCAGTTTTAGCTTACCAAGACTCTCTCCTCTAAAGATTGTCTTAATGTTTGATTGTAATGAGCTTTTCCCGATTCCGTATCCTACACTAGTAGTGTAGCACACCATATACTTTATGTCAACTATTTTTTCCATTTTCTTTTTCAAAATCCTGTAAAATGCCTATAAATAAGGGTATTTTAGGTGCTGTTTCAAAATGAGTCGTAAGGATCACGGGAGCTTCCCGCCATGAGTTCAAGTGACGGGAATTCTGGTGCGCGCACGGTGGGTGGAGTGAGAAGCGAATACTTGAAGCTTTGCAAGACCTTTAAGGAGTGGACGAGGCGCGCATTGTTATTTTTCTGAAAGATTTGAAAGGACAACTACCATCCACAACGATAGTTTAATGAAATTAAAGAGGCCGCCAGAGCATGGCGGCCTTGTGGACATCAATCAAAAAGTTCCAGGATTTTTTTTAAGAATTTCTGCGGATTGAAGTCGACGGGAGTGTAGAATATTACAACTCCCGGGTGCATCTTTTTTGTCCGATGAAACCTTTGAAGAGATGTCGTTACGCCGAAAGACCTTTTTTCAAGACTGCCATTCACTTTTCGGTATACGGTAATATCCTTGCCTTGAAAGTCTGCTTTGCTGAATTGTTTGTGATGGAGCACTCCTTCAAAGACTTGATTTTCTTGCCCATCCACGGCATTTTGCAGAAATAAGGCAATTTTCTCTTCGATTTCCAAACCAACCTGGGCATGTCTCCTTGATTTGCGGTTGTTAATTTCTTTCCAGTCTTTCTTTGTCACGTATGGTTACCCCCTTTCTATTGGTGATACTAAATTTATTTTGTTCAACAGTCAAGTTTTGATATACTGTTTAGACTAATTTTTACTATGAATAAACCAAAAATGATTATTTTTTCGTCAGGAACAAAAACCGGCGGTGGCAGCGGATTTGAAAACTTGGTGCGGACGCAAAAATCCGGAGAACTTTCGGCTGACATTGTTGCCGCAGTTTCCAATCACGAAGCGGGTGGCGTCAGAGAAAAAGCTGACCGGCTCGGCATACCTTTTATATTGTTTCAAGGACCTTTTGAAGCCAGTCAATACCAAAGAATAACAAAACAAACTGGCGCGGAATGGATTTCTCTTTCCGGCTGGCTGAAACTTGTCATTGGACTTCCGCCGGCGCGAACATTTAACATTCACCCGGCGCCCTTGCCGAGATTTGGCGGCAAAGGAATGTACGGACATTATGTTCATGAAGCGGTAATGGAAGCATTCAAGCGGGGCGAAGTAACACATTCGGCGGTAACTATGCATTTTGTTACGCCTATCTACGATGAGGGCCCGATATTTTTTCAATTTCCGGTGAAAATTTTAGCGGATGATACGGCAGAAACTCTCGGCGCGCGGGTAAATAAAGCAGAACACGAGTGGCAACCAAAAATCACAAATATGGTGGTCAGTGGAGAAATAAGTTGGGATGGCAAAAATAGAGACAGTTTGAAAGTGCCAGAGGGTTACAAGTTTTTATAATTTGGTGCGGGTACCCAGAATCGGACTGGGGTCCTAGCCTTGGGAAGGCCATGTTCTACCACTAAACCATACCCGCAATTTGATTTTCAGTATTTATCATGATAACATATAGGTTATGAATACAATTATTTTGTCTAAATCAGAATATGAGATACTCAAAGCTCAATCCTCCGCATATGAGCGTTTGTTAAGTGCGATTACTGCACAGAGTATTGTTACTCCGCCGACAAAAAGCAAATCAAAAACATTATCAGCATTTAGGAACACAGGAAAATACAATAAAAATTTCCTAGTTTCCTTTAAAAAAGGATTACATCGCTCGTCGTTTTTTACTGACAAATAATATGATTGTCGCCCCGCTCCACCATGACATCATATTATATTTGAAGAAACATCAATTAATAAAGAAATTTAATAAACAAATTAGGACTTTAAATTTTATTTGGAAGAGTGGCAGAGTGGTCTAATGCACCGGTTTCGAAAACCGGCATAGGGTAAAACCTATCGTGGGTCCAAATCCCACCTCTTCCGCCAATTCTGGACAGAAAAAAAGTTTTGAGTAATAATGACCGCATGGCAAAAAATATTGTTTTAAGTTTAATAATTATCGGAGCGATAGTTGCAGGAGGATATTATTTCTTTTCAATGCCATCGGTGGATAATGCGAAGAATTCACAAACACTCGGTGAGAGCGTAGCTATGCCACCCACACCAAGTGTTTCTGCTACGATAATTACCAGCAATACTAACCACTCGACAAGCTCGGGGCAAGTCAAAAAATCACACATGATTACAATAGACACAAATTATGGGAAAATTGTTTTTGAAACTTACGATAGCGACGCGCCAAATACGGTTAAAAATTTTGTTACACTAGCGGAGAAAAAGTTTTACGATGGTTTAATATTTCACCGAGTCATAAAAGGTTTTATGATTCAAGGAGGGGATCCTGGCACTGGAGGTCCGGGGTATCAATTTGCTGATGAGCTTGACCCAAGTACAACTTCATACAAAGCTGGATACAAAAAAGGTGTGGTGGCTATGGCAAATGCCGGTCCGAATACAAACGGTAGTCAATTTTTCATAATGACCGCGGATTATCCACTACCAAACAATTACACTATTTTCGGCAAAGTTATCTCTGGCCAAGATGTGGTGGACAAAATAGCAAATGTTAAAACAGGCCAAAATGACAAACCAGTTTCTCCAGTTATAATGAAAACTGTTATAGTAAAATAGCATTTTTCCATGCTATTTTAGAATACTTGACTATTATATATTTAAGGTGTACAATACAAAGTCCACAGGCACACACTGATTTTTGACGTAAAAACAACTTTCCAATTTCCGAGGTTAAAAAGATGAAGAAAATTATAGGTCTGCTGTTCGTATTGATGATGTTCGTCGCAATGCCGGCTCCGGCCCAAGTCCCGACCCCACAGACCTCAACATTTACTGCTCAGAACTTTTCCGGTATTCTCCGAGAAGATCAGGGGTACGTGAATGCTATATTCAATCTCAACCGAGAATTGACGGGGACAACTCTCGTACTCTGCAACAGAGTGCTGGATGGAGGATACTGTACCTCACCGCAGGAATTCCGTGAACAAGAAGTTCCACTCCCAAGTGTCAATGCAGGCAATTTGCGGTGGTTAAGCATACCGATTGTCCGCGAGGGATGGGATCAACGCGTTAGCCTCTACCAGATTAAGGGTGGTTCGGTTGAGAGACTGGCAATGCTCAGTCTCAATCCAAACGATAACTTCAATCTGGTTGTGGCGGCATATGAACAGCAACTACCGGCCTCGAATCCGTTCCAGACAACATCAACGGTGCTCAAGATTATCGGCGGAGCTTTCGACCCATACCAACCGGCAACTATATTTGCTGGAAACGAGCAGATTCGCCTTGAACCAATATCTCCACCTTTTCGAGAAGGCGGTAATGTGTCGGTGCGTGAAAGCGTTATCAAAATGGATAACTCAGTGCTTGACCGCTTGCCTCCGACATATCCACTGACNATTTGTCAGTNNGGNNCGTGTCAGACNGTNANNGTCAAGCACATCCNNACACAGNCAGGTAGTGGGGGTGGTAGGGGCTAAAAAACAAAAATCAGTCGTACAACGAATCGCCGAGCGCCAATTTGGGCTCGGCGGTTTTTCTTTGATTACNAATCTACATACACCTATCACACGCTATAGCGTGTGATAGGTGTATGTTAAGAGCCCTAGACTCTGCGAATTCAAATACGTTAATAATATGCTATAGCATATTATTAACGTATGTGGATAACATCACAATACATAGATTTGCTATTTTTGCGGGGGGGGTAAAATTAGGCATATGAATAAAAAAACATTTTTTAGGACTTTTTTCGTAGGATTAACAGTAGCAGTAATGTTACCAACTTTGGTTTTAGCGGTAGTAAGCGACGTTGACCCAGATGATGGAGGGTCACAATGTGTGTTACTAAATTTTAACCTTAAATACAGGTCGCGTGACGCAAACACAAATGGCGAAGTGTCCACTCTTCAGGATTTTTTACAGTCGCAAAACTATCTTAGTTCTGAACCGACGGGATATTTCGGAATTCTTACTCTAAAAGCTGTCAAGGATTTTCAAAGAGATAATGGTATTACGCCAACGGGATATGTCGGACCAATCACAAGAGCCAAAATAAACGCACTTTGCGGAGATGTTTCCTCTGGTGGAGGTGGCGGTGGCGGAGGTGGGGGACCTGTCAATCATGGTTCTATTACCGTTCTTTCACCGAATAGTAGTACAATCTGGACAAAGGGTCAAAATAACACTATATCTTGGACAGCAACAAGGTATCCTTCAAGTGGTTATGTAGCTCTCGTACTTCAAGATGCTAGTGGTACTACGGTGGGAATTATTAAGAATATATTCTTCTCTACTACACAGCCAATTAACAATCAATCTTATGTATGGGATACACAGACATTAACTAGTATCGGAACAGATGCTAATGGAGTTGAAATTCCTCCTGGTAACATTCAAACTGGTGGCAAATACGCAATCAGAGTTGGTATTATTGATTATAATACTGTACCAGCTGGCGTTGTTGCATCCTCTGACAGTTCGCTGTTTACGATTGTTTCTTCTACACCGACAATTTATTCAATACTTCCAGCGGGTTGTCCCTCGGCTACAGTATATAGTTCTATAACTGGTGAATATTGCGGGAACGCTCGCGTCGGTGACATGGTTTACGTTAATGGTACGAATTTTAATTCAAATTCTCGTATGTGGTTAGATAGTGGGTATACTAATTCTGAAGACGGACGTTATAATGCTATAGCTACAACTTTTATCTCATCAAATAGACTTAGCTTTTTAGCTTTCGATCATTATGGTACTGGTATTATCACTGTCTTAGTAGGTCAAACTAGATCTTCTTTGAGTAATGCAGTTAGATTAAATATTATTATTCCTCAAACTTCTAACATAACTATCACTACCCCCTCTCCACTCCCTAATGCGAAAGTTGGAGCGAACTATCAAACTATTTTAGGTGTTGCTCGTGGAAGCACTAATTTATCCATCAGTGAAGCCACTAATGGCTTTACTTGGACTGTAGTAGATGGTTATGTGCCTCCGGGTTTATTCTTGTCTGGGAGTGCCGATATTGGACCAGCTATTACTGGCAGACCAACTGTAGCAGGAACTTATACTTTCTCTATTAACGCCACAAATAGTTCACAAACTGTTATCAAGCAATTTACTCTGACTGTAGATCCGGCAGATGTTACTCCAACTAACGCACTCTCTGTTTCTCATTCCTCGCTTAACTTTACCGCATTTGCCGAAGCGCAAGGCACAACCCTTTCCCAGCCAATTGTTCTAACAAATACTTCAACCCAATCTATAAAATGGACAAGAACCTCATCGGCTAACTGGCTTTCCACGTACGGAAGCGCCGGAACAATCTTTACTGGTTCCGGATTTAATGTTTCCCCAGAGTTGCCTGTTACAATCAATACCACTGGGCTTGCCGTTGGCACCTATAACGGAACTTTGACTTTCAGCCCTAACTCCGGTTCCAACTTTACTCCCCAAACGGTTTTGGTAACCTTGAACATAACCGCCGGCTACCGTTATCTGCAAGTGAAATCTACCAGTAATTCTTGGGTTGCATGGAATGAAATTCAAGCTTATGACGGTAACGGTAATTTGCTTACTCCGGTAAGCTGTACTCCTATGAGTGGCTATCAATCAACCTGTATAGATGTTTATCCTGGTCGTGGTGGGTATTGGAATTCTGGCGGCTACAGTGGGACTATCACTTTAGACTATGGTAGCGATAAAAATATTACCCAGGTTAAACTTTTACCCAGCAATAGCCCCACTCTTGCCAATGCCACGCATACGGTTTCTGCTTGGGCAGATGGGGCAAGTGAAGGTAGCGCCACTGTTCTAAAAACTTTCAGCGGGCAAATTCAAGACCAAGTGTGGCTGACATATCAGAGTCCAATAGCCCAGTCTAACGCTTCTCAATTGGCAAGTATCTTAGATGCTCTCAAATCTGCCCTAGCTTCTCTTAAAAAGTCTCTTCAATAATTTTAAAGAAGACATACTATTGATTGACTTATTTTGTGGAGTAGAGTATACTGGAACCAATGTAAGTTTCTCGTATGTTTCTGGCGCAATTTATTTTGTTTGCTGTGAAAAAGAAGAGAGTTCGTCGCCTTACAGCTTAAAATAAAGACGAAGATAAAGAACAGTATGGCAAAGAAGTTATACGTTGGCGGTATTTCATATACTACTAACGACAGTGCTCTGCGAGATGCGTTTGCGCAAGTAGGGGAAGTTACTTCCGCTACAATTATCATGGACAGAATGACAGGCCGGTCAAAAGGATTTGGTTTCGTTGAAATGACCAATGATAGTGATGCAGATGCGGCAATCGCAAAGTGGAACGGTGTGGAACTTGATGGACGCAAGCTTACGGTAAATGAAGCTCGTCCAATGGAACCACGAGCGCCACGAACTGGTGGTGGTAGTTTTGATCGTGGGAACGATCGAGGTGGCCGAACTTGGTAATATCAGAACTTCCAAATTTAGCGAAATTCTTTGTTGGAATGCAAAAAATAATTCTTCACCGTACTACCAGTACGCCTCGAATTATTTTTCACATTCCGCCTCGAATTTCATCTAAATTATGAAAGTTTTGAAAAAATCAATTCAACAAAAAGCGCCCTCACGGGTGTTTTTTGTTTGTTTGCGATATAATTAATACAGAATAGTTCTTAAAAAAATTTGGAGGACAAAATCATGGAAAGTTCACAACTTGCCGAAAAACGTCCGTGGGAACTTCCATGGTGGAAACCTTCGGATGGTAACAGAAAAACGTTTACGTATATTGTTTCGATTCATGTTTTGGCACTGGTTGGAATATTTCTTTTTCCTATTCCAGGATGGGGATTATTTCTTTTGGTGCTGGCAGTCATTTCTTGTGGCGGATTAGGTACCAGTTTGTGTTACCACCGCGCCCTAGCTCATCGGTCTGTCAAACTCCACCCGGTTGTTGAACAATCGCTCATTTTCTGCGCTGTTATAAACGGTTCGGGAACTCCGAGCACCTGGGTTCCAAATCACAGGAATCATCACGCAGATTCAGATACAGTTGATGATGTTTCAAGTCCTCGTCACGGGGGATTTTGGTGGGCTCATCTACGCTGGGTTTATCAGTGGCCAGCTTCCAATTTGAAGAAATGGGCTCCCGACATCAATCAACCGAAGTATTTGATTTGGGCAAAACTTCAGCCAATTCTCATACTTCTTTCCATTTTCTCCGGCTATTTTGTGGCTGGTTGGAAAGGATTTTTCTGGTTGGGGGCCATTCGGCTAGTTTACATTCTGCACATGCAGATGTTTGTAAACAGTCTGCTTCATATGACACCCGGACTTCCAGAGGGAGTTGATTCAAGTCGAAACGTCTGGTGGCTCGGACCATTCCAAGCGACTGCTTGGGGAGAGAATTGGCACCGCAATCATCACTCCAAATCAGCTTCGGCCTGCTTTAGCCGAGAGTGGTGGCAGGTTGATGTACCTTGGTACGTCATTAAAATACTTTCGTTTGTTGGACTTGCTACAAACGTCAGAACTTGACAACAAATGTTGTCTCTCCGCTCCTGTCAAAGGGAGCGGATGATTTTTTATGATAAAATGATATTTATGCTTTCAAATAATAAGATTTTAATTCTAATTATCACCATTCTTATTTTTACTGTGATTTTTGGTTTCATTTACGGAAATAAAACTCAATCACAGATTATTTTAAATGGGAAAATTTTTCAGGCAGAGGTCGTTCGTAGTCAATCTGAACTTGGAAGGGGATTGTCTGGTCACAAAGGACTTTCGGATAACGAAGGAATGCTTTTTATCTTTGACAAGCCAGATAATTACGGTTTTTGGATGAAAGACATGCGGTTTCCGATTGATATCATTTGGCTGGACCAAAATTTCAAAGTAGTTCATGTAGAAAAGTCGGTAGCTACTAGCACATACCCGAAAGTTTTCTATCCAAGTGGTCCTGCCACATATGTTTTGGAGGTAAATTCAGGAATATCAGATTCGATTAATCTGCAAATTGGTGATGAAGCAAAATTTATAAAAAAGTAACTTAAAAAAGCCCTTACTTTCGGCCTCTGGTAGCGTTCTTTTTATGACCACTTTACACACAAGTCTTTTTATTTTATGAGTTTAAAAAAGATGAGTTATCCACTTTTTTATAATTGAAAAAAGAGTACAATAAACAGACCAAAAGCAAAATTTTTCAATAAATTTTGCTAATTTTAATCATAAAAAGTTAATTTATTGGAAAAATATGTCAAAAGTCACAAAAAAGAGCAAATTAATCAAAAGTGTTGAGAAAAGAAACGGTCAGGTCGTAGCTTTTGACATTGAACGCATCACAATTGCTATTAAAAAGGCCATGCTTGCCGCTAATGAGGGTTCTTTGGAGGAGGCAGGTATGGTGGCCAACAAGGTTTTTGCCGACCTTGTTCGGATTTCCAAAAAACATCCTACTTTTGTGCCGACTGTGGAGGGTATTCAGAATTCCGTTGAAAAAGAATTGATGCTTTCTGAATATGTTGTTACAGCAAAAGCATATATTTTGTATCGCGAAGAGCGTACCCGCCTACGTTACAAAGGAATTGAGGTTTCAGAAAAGGTAAAAAAGTTGGCGATGGACAGTAAAAAATATTTCAGAAATCCTCTGGGTGAATTTGTCTATTATAGAACATATTCAAAATGGATTCCGGAGGAAAATCGTCGGGAGACTTGGATAGAAACAGTGGACCGATACATGGATTTTATGAAAGAGAATCTCGGCAAGAAATTAAAAGATTTGGAGTACAAAGAAGTGCGTGAGGCCATTTTGAAACAAGAAGCTATGCCATCCATGCGACTCCTCCAGTTTGCTGGTAATGCTACTCGAGTCAATAACATCTGCGCTTACAACTGTTCATATATTGCTCCGGAAAAATGGCGAGACTTCTCTGAAATAATGTTTATATCAATGAGTGGCACTGGAGTTGGCTGGTCAGTGGAAAGTGATAACATTCAAAAACTTCCCCAAATAAAAAGACAAACTGGGAAAAAATTAGCAACGTTTGTTGTGCCGGATAGCAAGGAAGGTTGGGCCGAGGCGTTGACACTTGGAATGGAGACATGGGCATCGGGGCTTGATATTGATTTTGATTTTTCACAATTGCGACCAGTAGGAGCTAGACTCAAAACTATGGGAGGAAAGTCGGCTGGACCAGAGCCTTTGCGAGACCTCCTTGCTTTCACCAGAAGAAAGATGCTCACTCGCCAGGGCAAGAGATTAGAGAATATTAATGCTCATGATATTATTTGTAAAATAGGAGAAAATGTTGTTGCTGGTGGAGTTCGTCGAAGTGCCATGATTTCTCTTTCCGATTTGGATGATGTTGCAGTTCGTGATGCAAAAAAAGGACAGTTCTGGAACACTGACCCGCAGAGAATGCTAGCCAATAACTCAGCGGTGTATGAGAGTAAGCCAACAAATGAGGAGTTTATGGACGAATGGATAGCTTTGATGAAGTCTAAATCAGGTGAAAGAGGAATTTATAATCGTGAAGGATTGAAGTACACACTACCAAAACGACGTTTAGACCAATTCGGTCCTGACCAGACTCCGAGATGGGGAGGCAATCCATGCGGAGAAATTATTTTACAGTCAAAGCAGTTCTGCAACTTGTCAGAAATCGTTGCTCGGGTAGATGATACGGAAAAGTCACTTTTGCGAAAGCTACGCATAGCAACTATTCTCGGCACATATCAAGCATCACTAACTAATTTTCCATATCTTTCAGCCGAGTGGAAAGAAAATTGCGAGAAAGAAGCTCTTCTCGGAGTTTCCATCACGGGTCAGTTTGACTGCCCGGCTGTCAGGACGCCAGAAATGATGAGAAAACTTAAACTTGAATCTATTAAAGTAAATAAAATGTATGCAAGACGATTTGGCATTAATCAATCCACATGTATTACTTGTGTCAAACCATCTGGCAATCTTTCTCAGACAGTAGATTCATCATCAGGAATTCACCCTCGCAATTCCGCATACTATATTAGACGTGCTCGCATTGCCTCAACTGATGCTCTATTCAAAATGTTGCGTGATCAAGGCGTGCCATTTCACCCAGAGGTTGGTCAAACATTGGCTTCCGCCACAACATTTGTTTTTGATTTTCCTGTGAAAGCTCCGGATAAATCAGTTTTCAAAGACGATCAGACAGCTATAGAACAACTGGAGTACTGGAAAATGGTCAAAGAAAATTTCACCGAACACAATCCCTCAACCACTATCTCTATTGGCGACGATGAATGGATAGAAGTAGCCAACTGGATTTATAAAAATTGGAATATTGTCGGTGGGCTGGCATTCTTACCGCGAGACAATCATGTTTACCAGCTTGCGCCATATGAAGCTATTGACGAAACAACATATAAAGAAATGCTCAAACGCTTTGAACATATCGATTTTTCAAAGATTGTAACCTACGAAGTGACAGACGAACTAAACCAGAAAGACGAGCTGGCATGTGTTGGAGGAGTTTGTACCATAGACGATATACCGGTTGAAGTGACTAAGGTCTAGGATAAAAGACGCACCGTCTGGTGCGTCTTTTGATTTGTTTTGATACAATATATTAATGAAAATAATCAAAGTTGCTATAAACGGTGTCGGACGGATTGGACGGGCATTTCTTAGAGTTGCAATCCTGCGAGAAGATATAAATATTGTTGCCATAAACGACTTGGGCGATATAGACAATATTGCTTATCTTTTGAAATACGATACTGTCTACGGACAAAAGTTTTCTTCTGTGGTTGTTTCTCCAGACAAAAAGAAAATAATTATAGATGATAAAGAGATAACATTTTTCTCTGAAAAAGACCCTAGTCTTTTACCGTGGAAAGATTTAGACATAGATGTGGTAGTAGAGTCTACTGGATTTTTTACAACTTATGAAAAAGCTCGTGCGCATGTTACTGCTGGAGCAAAAAAGGTAGTCATTACCGCTCCGGCTCACGATGATCCGGCTGGTAATGTTTGCGCTCCAGACGAGGGCACTATACTTACGGGTGTTAATTGTGATTCACTGTCGGAAAAAGTTGTTACATCAAATGCTTCTTGCACTACAAATGCAGGCAGTCCTGTCCTGAAAATTCTAAATGATGCTATTGGCATTGAAAAAGCGGTATTGAACACTGTCCACGGCTATACTGCCAGCCAGAATTTGGTAGATGGACCGAATGCAAAAGATTGGAAAGAAGGTCGAGCTGCCGCTGTCAATATTGTACCGACTAAAACTGGCGCAGCTCTGGCCACTACAAAAGCCATGACAGAACTTGCGGGGAAATTTGACGGCATTGCTATGCGTGTGCCTGTGGTCTGCGGTTCTATTGCGGATATTACTTTTATTGCCAAAAGAAATACAACAGTGGAAGAAGTAAATGACATACTGAAAAAAGCGGCAGAAGATAAACACTGGGAGAAAATATTTTCTGTGACAGAAGATCCTATTGTTTCGTCGGATATTATTGGTAGTAAGTTTGCTTCTATCGCAGACCTTGGACTGACTCGCGTTGTTGATGGTAATTTAGTGAAAGTTATGGCGTGGTATGATAATGAAGTTGGGTATGCGCATGTTTTGGCTCTGCATGTTGTCAAAACCGCTTCATTTTTGTGATGCTCGGGTCTTTTTCACGAATCCTTACAGGATCTGTACACCTTTCACATCTGAGTACAGATGCTCAAGGTCTTGCGAAGTGATAACATCACTTCTCACTCATCGTCTAAAATCTAAAACTTCCTCGTCACCTACCAACGAGGTAGGCTCCGAGTTAGTTCCAGATTTTATACGCGACCTTCGCGAAACCTCCTTACAGGAGCAGTATACCTTTTGGATTTTTTGTTTCGCAAATCTCACAAAAATTCTCAAAAGGTTTTACGAAGTCATAACATGACTTCTCACCTCCGAGCTAGTTACAAATTTCTTGGATAGATGTAAAATAGGACAATGAAACTATATATAGGATCGGATCATGCTGGGTTTGAAATGAAGCGGGAGTTAATCACTTTTCTTTCGGAAAGTGGTTTTGATGTTGTAGATTGCGGTCCAAATGTCTATGACCCAGAAGATGACTATCCGGATTATGTTTCTGTTGTGGCTAAAAATATTTCAGAGGATGTTTCAAAAGATATTGAGTCCTTTGGCATTGTCATCGGCAAGTCTGGGCAAGGCGAAGCTATGGTAGCCAATCGCTTTCCCAATGTTCGATGCACCGTTTTTTATGGTGGGTCAAAACACGTTTTGANGCTTTCTCGAGAACACAATAATGCAAACATGCTTTCGCTAGGTGCAAATTTTTTGACAAATGTGGAAGCACGACAAGCGATAGAATTGTGGCTTAACACCAAATTTTCCGGTGATGCAAGGCATGTTAGGAGAATACGGAAAATTGAAAATATCAAAATCTAAACTTCCAATGTCAAATCAAATCCAAAATCCAAATATTAAAATTTTGAAATTTAATCATTTGATATTGATTGGAAATTTGGATTTTGTGATTTGAAATTAAATATATGCAAGTCGTCCCAGCAATCATTCCTCAAACAAAAGAGCAGTTGGAAGAGGAAATAAATAAAGTAGCAAAATTTGCAAACCTGATTCAGGTAGATATCTCCGATGGTATTTTTACGGGAACTAAATCATGGCCTTACAACGGGCGTGACACTGATTTCTTTGATTCATTGACTAAAGAAACAGTTGGATGGCCTATGTGGGAGAAGTTGGATATAGAAGTTCATCTCATGGTTAAAAGTCCGGAAAATGTTCTTTCTGATTGGATACGTACTGGCGTATCTGCCGTCGTCGCTCATATAGAAGCCACGGATAATTTTCAAAAAGTCATAGATATTTGTAGAGAACATACTGTGGCAGTAGGCGTTGCTATAAAGCCATCAACTGACATCGCGCGACTTGAACCAGTTGTTTCCCAAGTTGATTTTATTCAAGTCATGGGTAACGACTTACTTGGAAAACATGGAGTAGAACTTGATCCAAAATCAGTAGAGCAAATAAAAAAATTGCACACGCTCTATCCAGAGCGTATAATTGCTATTGATATCGGTGTGTCTGAAGATACTGCGCAGACTCTGGTATCTGCCGGCGCAAACAAACTGATTTCTGGTTCGGCTATTTTGGATTCAGAAAATCCAGAAGAAGTTTTTAAATATTTTGAATCTTTGTAATCATAAAATTTCTTATTCAACATATCTGTTTTTGAGAGACGCCGTATTTTTCTACTGAAAAATCGTCTCGCTCTCGCACCGTCGTGCTCCGAGACTCTCAAAAACAGATATGATTGAAACGAAATTTAATTTCATGCTCAATAACCTTACCAATGAAAAAACAAAGTTCTTGGAGGAAAAGGCCAAAGATATCCGTATTTCTATCATAGAAATGCTGGTTTCGGCTGGCTCTGGACATTCGGCAGGTCCCTTGGGTATGGCAGATATTTTTGCCACGCTCTATTTTTACATTTTACGCCATGACCCAAAGGTGCCCACATGGCCTAGTCGTGACCGACTTGTCCTTTCCAATGGTCACATTTGTCCAGTTTTGTATGCCACAATGGCTCATGCTGGATATTTTCCTATTACCGAGCTTCTGACTTTGCGCAAGTTCAAATCGCGCTTGCAAGGTCATCCTCATCGGGATTTTTTGCCTGCTTTGGAGACAAGCTCGGGACCCTTGGGTGCGGGACTCTCTCAAGCTGTGGGTATGGCTCTTGCTGATAGAATGGACAATGGCAAAACATCCGGCAAATTTTTCTATTGTATGATGAGCGATGGTGAGCTAGACGAAGGACAGAGTTGGGAAGCAATACTGCTGGCCGGCAAGGAAAAACTGGGAAACTTAATTGTTATTGTTGACCGTAACAACATTCAAATAGATGGCTATACCGAAGATATTATGCCGTTGGAAAATCTCTCGCATAAATTTGAAAGTTTTAATTTTCACGTGGAGGAAATCAATGGACATGATTTTAACGAAATAGTTTCCAGTGTCGGTCGAGCTCAAGCGGTCTTTGATGGGCCGTCTGTTATTATTGCCAGGACTATTCCTGGTAAAGGTGTTTCTTTTATGGAGCGCGATTACAAATGGCATGGCTTGCCGCCAGGAACGGATATAGCAGGCGAACCACCAAAAGAGGAGCAAGCCAAAATCGCTCTTCACGAGTTACGAACATTAGGTGGGCAAATAAAAAGCGAACATGAATAAAATGCTAAACCAATCACAAAAATTAAATCCGAAATTGTGGGACAAGAAAGTGGATGCAGTAGCCATCCGCAAGGGCTTTGGAGAGGGGCTTGTTTTGATAGGAGAAAAAAATCGCCATGTGGTTGGACTGTGCGCAGATTTGACTGAATCCACTCAAATGCACTTGTTTCGGAATAAATTTCCCGAGCGTTTTATAGAAATGGGTGTGGCCGAACAAAACTTGGCCAGTGTGGCTTCTGGTTTATCCGCTATGGGTAAAATCCCTTTCATTTCAAGCTACGCCATGTTTTCTCCCGGGCGAAACTGGGAGCAGATTCGTACAACTATTTGTTACAACAATCGTGCGGTAATAATTGCCGGTTCACACGCTGGCATCTCTGTCGGTCCAGATGGGGGAACTCATCAAGCGATTGAAGACATTGCAATAACTAGAGTGATTCCTCGGATGGTGGTTATCTCTCCATGCGACCATATAGAAGCACGCAAGGCAACCTTAGCTTCGGCAGAGCTTGGTGTGCCAGTCTATATTCGTCTTGCCCGCGAAAAAACTCCAGTCATTACCACAGAAGACACTCCTTTTGAAGTGGGGAAGGCGCAACTTTATTATGGTGATGAGGAAACTAAAGCTGATGTTGGGATTATTGCCACAGGGGCGCTTGTTTACAAAGCTTTGAAAGTTGCCGAAACTCTGAAAAAAGAAAACGTTTCGGTAAAAGTTTTAAATATTTCTACGATAAAACCGCTTGATACTGAAGCTGTTATTGCTCTTGCAAAAACTTGCGGAGCAATTGTTACGGTAGAAGAACACCAGATTGCCGGAGGTCTCGGCTCTGCAGTTGCAGAAACTATCACACAGGGTTACCCTGTGCCGATTGAATTCATCGGCGTCCGAGACCAATTTGGCCAGTCTGGAACTCCGGACGAACTACTTGAACACTATGGTATGGGGCAGTCGCACATTTTGGCTGCCTGTAAAAAAGTAATTGATCGTAAAAATCAATAGAATAACATTTTTTAAAATCATACCAGATCTTTGCGATCGCAAGAATCTGGTATGATTTTAATTTTCAATATATTTTTAAAAAATAAAATGATAAAATAAATACAATGGAGCAAGAAACATTTTGGACACTGTTCTATAGTTTGCCTCATTGGGAATTTGAAATATTTCTGATGATAATATTTGATGTGCTCATAGGTGTTCTTATCTGGCCGAAGATTAAAAAATTTACAAAGCATCACAAAAGCGATGACGAACGAATGGCAGATTTGGAAAGGGAGGTGGACAAACTCAAATCAAAACTATAATTTGTAAAATTATTGTTTTATGCTAGTCTGTTGACAGGGAGGTTCTATATGAAAACTGAAACAGTGAATACGATTGTACCCGGCATTTACCGACATTTCAAAGGCAATTTGTACTTTGTTTTGGGATTAGCCTGGTCTCGTGATGATTGGGCTAATCCTGAAAAAGCTGAGGTGATATATCACCCGCTCTATCCAGTAGAGAACCTTGGATGGAGGAGGGACATCACTTTGGAAAAGTTTTTTGGGCCAGCGGGAGCTCCAGAACCAAGTTCCTCGACACCTCGATTTCTCAAAGTCATTGATTGGGAGTTGCCCAACATTCTTCCCGGAAAAACTTTTGTTGAAAAGGGTCGGTCTGATCTTGGAGTTTTTACCATCAAACAAGTCATTCAGGTTTCAACTAGAGAAGTTCTAGTTGAAGCGACTGGAGTGAATGTTGGTCCGGTCAAAATTGGTGTCGAAGCCTTTAGGGCTTCGAAATACCAAATAATCAACTGAAAAAAGCGCGGAGAAATCCGCGCTTTCTATTTTCATAACTTTTGGGGTTTGTAGTTGTCTGGGGCTTTTGCCAAATACTCTTCTATTTTTTCTATTGACAGGAGACCTTTTTGAGCGCCGACATATTGGGTAACGGACATGGAGTTAATCCCAGCCCACCGCAGGCCTTCTTCGAGAGTTTTGCCGAGAGCAAGAGCGGAGACTATTGTGGAAGCATAGGCATCTCCTGCGCCGGTGCGCTCTATAGGTGTATGCGGATAAATTGGCATAAACCAAGAATTGCTGTTGTCGTCTCTGATGTCATAGGCATAAGCTCCATTATATCCGTCAGTAATAATTACTATTTTGGGTCCAAGTATGGCAATATCACGAAGAAGCACAGCAAGGTCGCGACTTTTTTTCCCAAGTATTAACTGCGCTTCTTCAACATTACAGATGAATATTTCCGTTCTTTTGTAAATTTTTTCTAACTTTTGTACTCCCGATTTTATTTGGAATGTGCCGGGTTGAAATGCCAGTTTTACTTCTGGATTTTTCTCCAAATATTCGGCAATTTGCACATGGAAATCTAAAGAATTTTCACCAAGAGATGACAAGTATATCCATTTTGGAGCAGTTATGGTTCCAAGGTTGTATGTAAAAGTTTCATGTTTTACCAGTATAGTGCGGTCAACGTCGTACCACAAAACATAATGATAATTTGTTTGCTTGCCGGCTTCTGTCCTGACATACTCTATGTCAACATTATTTTTTTGCAATTCTTCCAGGCACTCTTTACCATTTTGGTCATCTCCAATGTATGTAAGCAGTGACGAGGAGAGACCCAATCGTGATGCAGAGACAGAAGCATTGGCGCTGTTGCCGACCGCTCTCACTACTTCTACCGATTCATAGGGAATTTTACTGCCAAAATCCATGCAGAGTTTATAGTTTTCTTTGCCTATATCGCAATGCACTTCTGCTTTGCCGAGCTTGATAAAAGCATCTGTCGTAATATCGCCAATGGCGAGAATGTCTGTAGGTTTCATAACAATATTATATCATGTTATACTTTTTAGATGAAAACACTACGGGAATGCGTACAGGAAGCTGGGGAGAAGAAAGTTGCTATTGGACATTTTAATATTTCCAATACGGAAGGACTGTGGGGTGTCTTTCGTGCGGCCCAGGGTCTCGGTGTACCGGTTATTATTGGCGTGTCGGAAGGTGAGAGGGATTTTATAGGTGTTCGTCAGGCGGTGGCTTTGGTCAAAAGTCTGCGTGACGAGTACGATTATCCGATTTTTATAAATGCAGACCACACTTATTCATTTGAAAAAGTAAAAGAAACTGTAGATGCTGGTTTTGATTCTGTTATTTTTGATGGAGCAAAACTTTCATTTGAAGAAAATGTAAAAATTACTAAGCAGTGTGTGGAATACGCAAGAAGTGTTAATCCGGAAATTATAGTGGAAGGTGAACTAGGGTTTATTGGCACTTCCTCAAAAGTTTTTGATAAAATTCCTGAAGGAGTTAGTCTAGATGAGAAATCTTTGACCGACCCTGTCAAAGCAAAAGAGTTTGTCACAGAAACAGGAGTGGATATGCTTGCGCCTGCTGTCGGCAACTTTCACGGTATGCTTCGCGGGGGAGTTGACCCACGGCTAAACATTGACAGAATCAAAGAAATTTCCGGAGCTGTCGGTATTCCACTTGTATTACATGGTGGCTCGGGCAATAGTGAAGAGGATTTTAAAGAAGCTATCGCAAATGGTGTCGCAATCGTTCATATCAATACCGAAATTCGTGTCGCCTACAAACAAGGTCTTCAAATTGGCCTGTCCGAAAACCCGGACGAAGTTGCACCATATAAATTCCTCCGTCCAGCAGTCCAAGCAATTTCTGATGTGGTAGAAAAGAAATTAAAATTATTTAATAACTTATAAATCAGAATGAAAGTATACATAACACAGCAGATTCCGGAAATTACGGAAAAGATGTTACGGGAATTAGGACATGAGGTAGATGTGAATCAACAGAATAAAATTCTTTCTAAACAGGAATTAATCACAGTGCTTAAAGCGAAACCATATGACGGAGTTGTTTGTTTGCTGACAAATACTATTGACGGAGAAGTTTTTGATGCAGTACCGACAGCCAAAATATTTGCAAACTACGCGGTGGGGTACAACAATATTGACGTGGTGGAAGCAAACAAGCGGGGGATTATTGTGACCAACACTCCGGGAGCTTTGACGGATGCGGTGGCCGAACACACTGTTGCGCTGATTATGTCAGTCGCACGGCGGGTTGTTGAATCAGACAAATATTTGCGTGAAGGGAAATTCAAAGGGTGGGAGCCACTTGGTTTTCTCGGGTTGGATATGAAAGGCAAAACAGTCGGTATTCTTGGCGCTGGACGTATTGGTTTTAGAGTTGGGCAGATTTTGCACAAAGGTTTTGATATGAATGTTATTTACTACGATGTTAAAAGAAATGAGATGTTTGAAAAAGATTTAGATGCAAAATATTTTGAAAGTCTGGAAGAACTTCTGAAAGTTTCTGACATTGTTTCGGTCCATGTTCCACTTTTGGATTCAACAAAACATTTAATAAACAAAGAAAGACTGCAAATGATGAAAAAGACTGCATATCTAGTGAACACATCGCGTGGTCCAGTGGTGGATGAAACAGCACTGGTGGAAGCTTTGAAAAATGGTGTTATTGCCGGAGCTGGTCTTGATGTTTTTGAAAATGAACCTGCTCTCGCACCCGATCTTGCCGACCTATCAAACATTGTCATCACTCCGCATATCGCTTCCGCTACAGTCCATGCCCGCAACGAAATGGCAACTCTGGTTGCCCAAAATATAATCGATTTTCTAGAAGGTAAAGTCCCAGCTAACAAGGTTATAGCATAATTTATTCTCATTCTAAAATATCCTCAAGAGTGGTGGTCAACTCTAGTCCGGTGTCGCAAGATTCCGGGCTTTTCTTTTGCAAAATAATCTAAAAAATGATTATCAATTACCACCAGTATACTGGTACTAATTATATTTTGGTACAGTATATTGTACCAAAATGAAAAAAGACAATTTTGAATTAGCCACAGTATACTGGTGGTAATTGTTAGTAAAATCACTAGCAAAATCTCGTCGAGATAAAATCTTTTCAGAGCATCCACAGGTCTTGAGCATGGTTTTTGTCAACGACCATGAGGTAATCCGAATGGCTCATTGACAAAATCAAGGCCGAGGACAGAGTAAACTTTTAGCTGGAAAAGTTTACGTCTCTGGAAAGGTTTTGATGAGAAAGAGATTTTGCGAATATGGAAGTTGATTTTTTGTGACCTTTTCTATATACTGGCGCAATGATTACTTTGGACGTACAAGTGCGGGACAAGTCGGCGAAACTTGCTGATTTGCGAAAGGTGGGCAAAATGCCGGCGGTTTTTTACGGCAAGAAAACGGCAAGCACTCCTATTTCTGTCTTGCAAAAAGATTTTCTGAAAGTGTGGAAAATAGCCGGCGAGTCCAGCGTGGTTACGCTGAAAGATGCCACAGCAGAAGTGGATGTTTTGATTCATGATGTTGATGTAGACCCTGTATCTGACATACCTCGNCATGCNGACTTTTACGTATTTGAAAAAGGAAAGAAACTTGAAATCTCCGTNCCGCTCACATTTGTCGGCGTTGCTCCAGTTGTAAAAGACCTTGGTGGAAGTCTGGTTAAAGCTTTACACGAACTGAAAATTTCAGCAGACCCTCAGCATATTCCGCACAGTATTGAAGTAGATGTTTCGTCACTTGTTGATTTTGATAGTCAGATTTTGGCAGAGCAAATCAAACTTCCAGAAGGTGTGGATTTGGTTGAACTACCTGCTGAAGTCGTGGCTTCAGGGGCAAGGCCAAAAGAAGAAGAGGTAGAAGAAACCACTCCCGTAGACCTCTCTAGTATAGAAGTTGAAAAGAAGGGTAAGAAGGAAGAGGAGGGTGTTCCAGAGGCTCCTGAAAAAGCTGAAAAGGAAAAAGATTCAGAAAATAAAGCAAAATAACCCTAAAACCGAGGATTCCTCCTCGGTTTTTTGTATGTGATATAATAGAGGTCATGTACAAACGGTTTTTCTTATTGATTTTTCTTATTTTTTGCTTATTTTCCGGAGTATCGGGAAGTGTTTTTGCCTTGACAGAAGAAGAGCAGGAGGCCGAATGGCGTGCAGAGCTAGCCCAGACCGAGCTAGACATTGCCAAGTGGCAGGGCATATTGGATAGTACCAAGGCAAATACGGCTTCCTTGAAACAAGAAGCCGCGGTTCTAAATGCCAAAATTCAAAAAGCTAAAGCTTTTATAAAACAAAAAAATGTTGCCATTTCCAAGCTTGAAAAAGATATTGTCCAAAAAAATGTCCACATTAAAACCTTGGAAGAGGATATCCGCGATGGCCATGAATCGCTCTCTCAAATCCTGCGCAAGACAAATGAGCTGGATGAATTTAGTTTGCCTGAAGTTATTCTAGCAAACAAAGATATTTCTGATTTTTGGAGTGACTTGGACACATTTCAACAAGTCAATCGTTCTCTGGAGGACATGTTCAATCAAATTCGGGCAATGAAAGATTTGACCCTAAAGGAAAAAGTCGCCTTGGATGTCCAGAAAGATAAAGAGGCAGATATAAAAGCGGCTGCCCAAATAGAGCAGAAAAAAGTTGAGGTAAATGAAAAAGAGAAAGAATATCTCATAAAAATAAACAAAACCCAGGAGAAAACATACACACAAGTTATCGCCGACAGACAAGCCAAAGCTGCCGAAATCAGAGCAAAACTCTTCAAACTTGCTGGTGGTAGCGCGGCTATTCCGTTTGGCACCGCTCTTATATATGCTCAAAGCGCTTCCAGCCAAACAGGAGTCTCTCCGGCATTTGTCTTAGCTATCCTTACTCAAGAGAGCAATCTGGGTTCAAATGTCGGTAAATGTTATTTGACTGATGCTGTAACTGGAACTGGTGTCAATGTTAATAGTGGAAAAGTGTGGTCCAATTTGATGAAAGCGCCGAGAGATGTTGTACCTTTCCTGGATATCACTAACAAACTTGGGTTTAACGCCTTAAACACAGTTGTTTCTTGTCCAATAGCGCCTACTGGTGGCTATGGTGGAGCCATGGGACCTGCCCAATTTATTGCTTCAACATGGAAAATATTTGAAGACCGTCTTAGAGATGTATTGGGACATGATGCCAGTCCTTGGAACGCCCAAGATGCATTTATGGCTTCGGCTATGTATCTCGACGACCTCGGCGCGGGAAAAGGTACATATAGTGGGGAGATAAGAGCGGCATGCAGATATTATGGTAGTGGCGGTTCCACTTGCTCATATGGCAGGAGCGTCATGAAACTTAAAGAGAGCATTCAAGCCGATATTGATTATCTGATTCAGTATGGAGTATCAAGAAGATAAAATTTTAAAGCCGGAGTAGTTTGTGGTATACTTTATCCATGGCAAAAGGCGAGACTCACAGAAAAGAAAAAAAGAAACCAAAGAAGAAGAAATAGGTTTGTTGCAAAGACAGTGGTATTTTGGTAGAGTATTTTGGCAATGAAAACAGCAACAAAAATAGAACAAATTCTTCCGGAATACAGACCAGTACTTTTTATAGACGACTCTAACGGAGCCGAGTTTATTATCTCGTCAACAGTTGCTACTAAAGAAACTGCAAAAGCCAAGGATAAGAAAGAATATCCAGTTTTCCACCTAGAAATTTCAAGTAGCTCNCATCCATTNTATACAGGCAATGAAAAGATTTTGGATACTGCCGGACGCGTAGAGAAATTTAAAGCTCGACAAGCTGTAGCAAAAGAATCAAAATCTAAAGTTAAAAAAGTAAAAAAATCAGTAAAATAACCCCATCTGCGTTGTTGCGTTTCAATTTTGCGAGCTCATCTGCGCAGCGAGGCAGGCTCACTCACAAAATCTCACGCGCCCAACATCCGGAGCTATTTTGCTGATTTTTTGTTACCATATTTAAACACTATGGAAGACTTAGAAAAATATTTACAAAATCAAAAGACGTCATATCTGGCCGAAAGTTATAAAAAACTGGAGAAAGAGGAGAAGGCGACGGAAGAGATGATAGCGGGAGACAATTCTCTTGCCGATTTGGCGCAGATGGAACTTTCGGAAATTAAAATACAAAAGGATGCTTTGCTGAAACAGATGGAAGAGATTTTAGTGGAGGATGAAAAGGAATCTCTTGACGAATTCGGGACAAACGAAGTCATACTAGAAGTCCGAGCAGGCGCTGGTGGGGAAGAAGCGTCACTTTTTGCCGAAGAGTTGGCTCATATGTATACGAGGTATGCAGAAAACCAAGGTTGGAGTGTGGCGAAAATAAATGAGTCACTCTCTCCTATTGGTGGTTACAAAGAAGCCTCATTTGAAATCCGAGGCAGGGATGTCTACAAAAATTTGCGTTTTGAAACAGGGGTTCATCGTGTTCAACGAGTGCCAGCTACAGAAAAAATCGGTCGTGTGCATACATCCACTGCGACTATCGCTGTCCTACCTGTGCGCAAGAAAACAAATATTGTCATAAATCCAGCAGATATAGAAATAGAAACAAGTCGTTCTGGTGGCGCAGGCGGACAAAATGTTAATAAGGTGGAAACTGCAGTACGCATAATACATAAACCTAGTGGTATAGACGTTCGCTCTACCTCACAGCGAAGTCAGCTCAAAAACAAAGAGATGGCAATGTCGATTCTTATCGCTAAACTGGAAGCAAAAAAAGAAGAGGAGGAATCTTCCAAATATTCGGCAGATAGAAAGTCCCAGATAGGCACCGCCGACCGTTCCGAGAAAATACGGACATACAATATTTTACAGGATCGAATAACCGACCACCGCATCAAACAATCCTGGCACAACATTGAAAAAATAATGGAAGGAGGTATCGAGCCAATCCTTGAAGCAATGGCCAATAATTTTTAAATTCTTTACTTTTTAAGAGTTTGTGATATATTCATAGAAGGTCTTCGTTGTCTTAACCGAAAGGAAAAGGCGATGAGAAAAATATTCAAAATCTTTGCCGGGAACAAAGTTTCCCCACAAGATATTTCAGATAAAAAAGTGGAAAGGATAAAGAAACCGCGAGCGCCGAAAGTGGCCCGCACGGGAGAGAAACTTTCTTCGAAGCAATGGGAGTACTTGGAGAATCTTCCGTGTTGGAATTTCTTTGAATGGAAAAAATTGTATGTGATGAAGAAGCATTACCCCAGACCAGTTACCCCAGACCAGTTTCGAGAGGAGTTTGGGAGTGAAGGGTTGTGGGTACAGAGCAGTTTTATAAACATTAATCAAAAGCTCAAAGACCTGCGCCTTCCATACCGAATCTCGGCTGTGGACGGAAGTTTTCAAGTTTTCGTAGTAGCTCCTGTTTCGTAGTACAAATCGGGCTGTGCGTCACACGCGCAACCCGATTTATTTTTTTACATGGAAAATATAATTACCCACAGTATACTGGTGGTAATTAAAAATTATAGTCAAACTGTAGTGGAGATGATTTTGAATAATTTTGTTTGAAAATAGGTGATATGATACACTATATTAGTAATGATATATTACACGGGACATGTCAGGGGGAGAATGCTTTTACGAGGAATTACGGAGGAAATGATACAGAAAGCTTTGGTCAATCCTGATAAAGTAGGTGTGGGTTATGATGTCAGAGATTTAGTTTTTAAAAAGTTTCCAAGAGGGATAATTAAAATTGTTTTTATAAAAAAGAAAACATCTTACATCATAATTTCTGCCATCTGGCACACAAAAATATGAAAATAACATACGATAAAAAAATAGACGCAATGTATCTCCACTTTCAAGAGGGAACTTTCTCGCGCAACAAGGAAGTTGAAGATGGTATTATTTTAGATATTGGAAAGGGCAACAAAATCCTCGGTATTGAGATTTTGAACGCAAGTAAACGAATAAAACCAAAAGGTTTGGATTATTTGGATTTCCAAATTCCTATCAAAACACTAGCATAAGCTCAAAAACCCTTTATTTTCAGGGCTACTTTGACATTTCTATTTACAAAATAGTAAAAGTATTGACAAATAACACTGAGTTTGCTATACTTACAGCAGATAAAAGGTTCCTCGTTCTGCTAAAGCGTCCCAATTTTTTGGGATTCTCCATCAGAACCGGGAATAAATACTTGCATGGTGCGAGTAAACTCCTGAAGGTTCTTTGAGATGAGGAGGTGTCTATGAGTAAAGAAGTTGCTGAAATCGTTGGTGCCATGTCTGCTGGAGTTGCCAGTCGTCATGTCGCCGCCGAAATTCTTCAGAAAGTTGCAGAGCATGGAAGCTTCGGAAGCTTTCCAAGCGATGTGACTTGTGAAGAAGTTGGCCGGGCACTCTTTCGGATCGCGATGAACTCGCCTTCGAGAGACCCTCTCATGGACATTATGAGTGGGTATCGTGCCGCTGAAGCGGAATACCAGCGACGCGCGGAAGAAAGCCACAATGAGTCCGTTGCAGAATTGCATCGGGATCTCAGAAGGCTCAATCCACGCTGGCCTAACCCGCCCAGATAAAATACTGGATGTATTTCTTATCTTGGCAAAGCCCGACGTAATTCGTCTGGCTTTTTCTTTTCCCGGTAGTAGAAGTTGGCATTGCATGGAATATCGTGCAAGAAAAATAAATGCCAACTTCACTACGGGGTTTGTCTAAATAATTTATAAATTTATACGGAAACTATAATTACCCACAGAATTCTATACAAGATTCCACCTTGTATCACATACACCTATCATACGCTATAGCGTATGATAGGTGTATGTGTAGTTTGAAAGTATTGAAACATTTTAACATTGAAAATTGATTAAAAAAGATGGCACTGAGCAAAATCTTCCACATACACTTTTTCGGAACATCCACATCCCTCCCCAGTTTTTGAAAAAACTGGGGAGGGAGAGGACAGAGCAAACTTTTGGCTGGAAAAGTTTGAGTTTCTGAAGAAGTGTGTGTGGGAGATTTTGCGACGGTCTAACCATTTGCGGATAATGCCAAGTTCTGCTAGGATATACCCTACATATGTCAAAGACACAGGAAACTTCAAATACGGAAAATAGCGTTGTGGACGCCCTTTTTTCTGTCGGGGCGCACTTTGGATTTGTAAAATCTAGACGACATCCGTCGGCAAAACCCTTTATTTTTGGGGTTAAAAACAAGATTGAGATATTTGACCTAGAAAAGACCTCNGAAGCTCTCCACAGTGCCCTGGAATTTGTGGAGACTTTGGGTTCCAAAAATGCTATGATTCTATTTGTCAGTGGCAAAGAAGAGGCAAANAAAGCCATCGTCTCTACGGCAGAAAGTATCACTGCCCCTTATGTCGCTGGACGATTCATTGGAGGAACACTAACCAACTTCCCTGAAATCCGCAAACGAGTGGAAAAAATGGAGCGTCTCGTTTCAGAAAGGGATAAAGGTGAACTTGCAAAGTACACAAAGAAAGAACGGCTCTTGATTGACCGTGATATTGCCAAATTAAAGGAATTTTTCTTTGGCATAAGCNTAATGAAAAATCTGCCCCAAGCTCTTTTTGTGATAGATGCCAAAGCAGAATCAATTGCAGTCAAAGAAGCCAAAAAAATAGGTATTCCTGTAGTTGCCCTCTGTGGCACAGACAACGATTTAAGCCAAATTGATTATCCTATTCCAGGAAACGATTCNTCAAAAGCAAGCATTGAATTTTTTCTCCAAAAAGTTGCAAATAGTTACAAAATTGGCCAACTAAAGAAAGAGGAAGTTAAATAAGTATTTATTCGTAGCCATTCGTGTATTAATTCGTTATTTCGTATGACTATAACAACAGAACTTGTCAAAAAGTTGCGTGACGAAACCGGCATCTCTGTCATGCAGTGTAAAAAGGCCCTAGAAGAAGTTGGGGGAGATATGGAAAAAGCCAAAGTTTTTTTACAGCAGAAAAGCGCTGAAATTAGTCAAAAGAAAGGCGACCGTACTCTCGGGGCTGGTGTTATTTCTTCTTANATTCACGCTACCGGCAATGTNGGCACTATGATAGAGCTTCTGTGTGAGACTGATTTTGTGGCTAAAAATGAGGAATTCAAAAGTTTGGCTCGTGACATAGCTATGCATGCCACAGCCATGAATCCGGAGAACGAACAAGCTCTTCTTGTTCAGCCATTTATCAAAAATCCTGAAGTGACAATAACGAACTTGCTCCAGTTGGCAGTGCAGAAATTTGGTGAAAAAATAGAAATTTCACGCTTTATTCGATATTCTGTTTCGCAATAATTTTTATTTGAAATCATATGATCACAATAATATTTTCATTATCTTGTTTATTTTTGTCTTTTATGCTTCTCTCAAAGATTTTTGAGATAAAAGTCAGAAAAATACACTTTCTATCAAATTTATTTAAAAAAGGTGACCACAAAATTCACGATTTTATAGAGCGCATACATATAGTGATTTTCCGCTACAAAAAAATCGCTCGTATTTTCATTTTTGATTTTGTCCCTGCCTATTGTTACGAGCTTCTTGTTCGGATGAAAGATTATGTTTCAAAGAAATACTACGAGGCCGGCGACAACTTTCGTGGCCGACGGATACTGAAAAGTCGCGGTTCGGTATCGTTTTTTCTGGAAAAGCTCGCTGAAGAAAAACCAAGCACGAATTCTCGTAAGGTTTAGATTTGAATAAAGTCTCCAATGATGCTAGATTGATTGTGTTTCTTTTGTTTAGAAATTAGAAATTGAAAATTAAAAATTTCATCCGCCGCCTTAGCTCAGTTGGCAGAGCGTTACTTTTGTAAAGTAAATGTCCCCAGTTCGATCCTGGGAGGCGGCTCTACAATGTTTTTCTTGATAAGTCAATATGTTGTATTTAGCGAACAGTCGCCTCGTAATTTTTTTTAGTAGCTTCTTCCAGCTTTTTGTGAATATTATCTATTTCGTTAGATGTTAGTGTACGGTCAAGTGAGCGGTAGGTGATACGAAAAGCATAACTTATCATACCGCTTCCAAATTTTTCTACATTCTCATATTTGTCCAGAAGTTCTACTTGCTCAACGATCTCCGGCGCAGTTTCGCGCACGATATCAAAATAATCATTAGGAACGAATGAATTTTTTACCACAAAGGAGATATCACGGACAATCGGAGGATACTTGGAAACTTCAACGAATTTTTGCCCAAGTTTGAGCTGTTTTGTTACCCGCTCGTCAGATGACCAGAGGAGCCGGATGTCCGGGAGCTCCATGGAAATAATCGCAAGTCGCTCCAAACCGAAGCCGAAGGCCCAACCATTGTATCCTTCAATGCCCATTTTTGAAAGCGAACTCTTTTTGGGCATCCCGCCGCCGAGAATCTCAATCCATTCTCCATTGACTTCCACTTCCACCTGAAGCGATGGGTCAGTGTACGGAAATGTGTCATCCAAAAAGCGATATTTCACATTTTCACCGAAGAGACTTTTGACAATCTGCGAGAGGACTTTTCGCAGTTCTTCAATGGGTACAATGCCCATGCTGTCGGGTTGCAAATACAATCCGCCGAACTGGTGGAAAATATTCATGTGCTTTCTGTCAATTTCATCCTTGCGGAACACTTTGCCATAGCAGACGACACCCACAGCTTCCCCTTGTCCGATTTTTTCTTTGACCTCGGGAAGATTCAAATAGTAATACCACATGACGGTATCATGTGTGCGCAGGACATGCGTATCATCCGCATAATACGTATCCGACTTGCTTCGGGCCGGATGGTCGGCGGGGAAATCAAACAAATCAAAGAGTATTCGAGTGTCAATTATTTCCGGAATGTCGATATCGTCAAAGTCTTTGAGTGAAGGCGTGCTTTTGGCCTTTTCCACAATGTCGCGCAGCGGATTTCCTGGTGTGCGAGAAAGGTCCGGCATGGCCAAATAGCGCTTGATGCGCGCCGTCTCGGCATTCTGCCGCATCTCAAGCTTTTTCAATATCTCTTTCTCCTCGTCTTTCGAGGCGATGTAGTAGGCCATACATTTAGAATACCGAAAATGAAGAAAAATAAGAACTTGACAAGTAAGTCGTAAGTATGTTAGCATGTGAGCTAGAAATCCTGACCGTATTTGGCAGGTGTATTGAAAAGGAAGGATGATACCGATGTCACCATTGGCTACGTCTACAACCGTCACAGATCGCGACCCGAAAGGCCTCCACTTCATGCAGAAGTGTGCGGCAGTCTACAACAAGGCTGGTCTCGATGAAGATCAGGCTCAGCAACTCAATGAGGATCCCGAGTTCGCAAAGGAACTGGCGATGCTCATCGACAAACGTTCACAACCGGACAATCGTTTCGAACTGATCAACAGCTTCGAGATTACGGTCCCGGCTGACTACGTTCACGCCACTCGCCTGACCAGCTTCGGCAAAGCGCACAAAAAGAAGTTTTACTACTACAATCCTGAATTGACCGACGCCAACTTCGCTAAGACACCTGCACTCGTTCCCGGCAAGAAATTTCTCGTCAAGGCGTTCCAAATCAAAGGACGCGTCACGTCGGATGACTGTCTGACTCAGCTCAAGCGTGTCAAAGCAACACTCATCGGCGCTCAAGGCGCCAGTCTGGCCTACGAACAGAAGAAAGACGAATTGACGGTTTCCCAGTGGTCACTCTCTTTTGATGAGAAGGACAACCTTCCTTTCGTTGACGGCTACCACAGGGTGCCGAGCGTGTACCGGGTCTCCGGTGGCGGTTTCGGGTTCGACCTCGACGGCTTCGAGTATGATTGGAGCGACCGCTACGTTCTCCTGGCCTTCTGCGACTTGCCCGCCGGCGAGGCGTAGACCTTGGACGCTTGGTCACTCTGACATTGTTCTTGTATTTCTTTGGCTCTTTGAGCCCGGCCCCTGCTTCACCGCGGGGGTCTTTCTTTATCCAAAAATTTTATATACAATGACTCCGGATTTTCGATCGACATGCGACAACAGGTTTTTCTGAAATCTCATGACTCGGAATCTCGTTTTAGGAATTTTGCCAGTAGTCTGTCGGTTACGTACTTACGGATGTGTGCAATCCTTTGCGAAAAAATAAATAAGTCGGTGCATCATACTATCGAGCGAATCAGTTTTTACACACAAGGCTCTCGATCGGTTCAAAGTCTTTGCTGGGAAAGTTTCAAAAAATTATACGCGCACATGTTATGTCCTGAAATGTGATATACGAAAATTCTTTGCCTCGATTGATCAAGAAGTAATGATAAAAGTGCTTGATAGACATGTTGAAGATCCGGAAATTAAGTGGCTTATTGGACAAGTGTTAAAAAGTTTTCACACAACAAAAGAAGGAATAGGTTTGCCTCTTGGCAACTTAACATCGCAGCTTTTGGTAAACGCGTATATGCACGAATTTGATGCGTTTGTAAAACAAAAGCTTCGAGTAAAATATTATATCCGCTATGCGGATGATTTCGTTTTTCTTTCGCCAGATAAAGGATATCTTGAAGAATTATTGCCAAAGATTGATTTATTTCTTCGAGACAAACTCCATCTCTCGCTACATCCCGACAAGGTGTACATACAGTCATATACTTCCGGTATTGACTTCCTGGGTTGGACTCACTTTCCACATCATCGAACCATAAGGACGAGTACAAAAAGAAAAGTGCCCAAATCTCTTAAAGGATATCCCCGACCTGAAACTCTTAATTCATATCGAGGACTATTGAGTCATGGCAATACGTACGAAATCCAAAAGAAGACAGGAATCAATGTGCGGTAATTTTTGTCAATTTAAGCTTGTTTTGAATAGGTATTTTTGATATACTGGAAGTTCATGGCAAAGGTAAAAGAAGACAAAAAGGCAGAGAAAACAAGTAGCTATGGAGCCGAACAAATCACCATATTGGAGGGCCTAGCGCCGGTGCGAAAGCGTCCCGGAATGTACATTGGTACTACTGGACTTGATGGCCTCCAACATCTCATAACAGAGATTTTTGATAACGCTCGGGACGAAGCTATGGGTGGTTTTGCAAACGATATTGAGGTCACACTCCTTCCGAACAATCGTGTGCGAGTAACGGACAATGGTCGCGGTATTCCGATAGACATTCATAAGCAATCAAAAGTTTC
>C687J26845_10000347_pt1 | contig 30898 bp, 30 predicted proteins | sample RifCSPlowO2_12_FD_26845 | JGI IMG/M metagenome (IMG submission 26845)
AAGCCACCGCCGGCGGTTGGCTGGTGGTGTAGATATAAGGGCGGGCGAACTGGATCAGGGTTTCGATCAGCTCCTCGCTGCCGGCCACGAAGGCGCCGGCGGTGCCGAAACCCTTACCAAGGGTGCCGACCAACACCTGCACATCCTCCAGGCCCAGACCGAAATGCTCGACTATGCCGCCACCCGTGGCGCCCAGCGGGCCGAAGCCGTGGGCGTCATCCACCAGCAGCCAGGCGTCTTTTTCCTTGGCCGCAGCGCAGAGCGCTGGCAAGTCGGCCAAATCGCCGTCCATGCTGAACACACCATCGGTAACCACCAGGGTGTTGCCGCTGGCCTTGTCCAACCGACTGGCGAGGCTCGCCGCATCGTTGTGCAAATAACGGGAGAACCGCGCGCCGCTGAGCAAGCCGGCATCCAGCAGGGAAGCGTGATTGACCCGGTCTTCCAGCACTGTATCGCCACGCCCGACCAGCGCTGTGACGGCGGCCAAGTTGGCCATATAACCGGTGGAAAACAGCAAGGCGCGCGGGCGGCCGGTGAACTCGGCCAGCGCCTCTTCCAACTCATGGTGCGGGCTGCTGTGACCTATCACCAGATGGGAAGCGCCGCCACCGACGCCCCACTTGGCCGCACCTTGCTGCATGGCGGTGATCACCTCAGGGTGACAGGCCAACCCCAGATAATCATTCGAGCAAAAGGCCAACAACGGCTGACCATCGACCAGTACCAGCGGCGCCTGCGGGCTTTGCAGCTGAGGGCGCTGGCGATACAGATGGGCGGTACGGCGTTCGCTGAGGCGAGTGGCGAGATCGAAGCTCATGGGCATTCCTGGTGGCGCTGTTTCTATCCACCCAACTGATGATCAAACGGCGGCGTTATAGAACTGCTGCGAACCGCGCTGCTCCACCAAGGCCTGCTCGATGGCGGCTTGATGCACTTCGTCGGCGTACTCTTCGCGGGCTTCCGGCTGGATGCCGAGGCGGGCGAACAGCTGCATGTCCTTGTCGGCCTGCGGATTGGCGGTGGTCAGCAGTTTGTCGCCGTAGAAGATCGAGTTAGCCCCGGCCAGGAAGGCCAGCGCCTGCATCTGCTCGTTCATCGCCTCGCGGCCGGCCGACAGCCGCACATGGGACTGCGGCATAAGGATGCGCGCCACGGCCAGCATGCGGATAAAGTCGAACGGATCGACCTCCTCGGCATTCTCCAGCGGCGTGCCCTTGACCTTGACCAGCATATTGATCGGCACCGACTCGGGATGCTCGGGCAAGTTGGCCAGCTGAATCAGCAGCCCGGCGCGGTCATCCAGCGACTCGCCCATGCCGAGAATGCCGCCGGAGCAGATCTTCATCCCGGCGTCGCGCACATAACCCAGGGTCTGCAGGCGCTCGCCGTAGGTGCGGGTGGTGATGATGCTGGTGTAGAACTCTGGCGAGGTGTCGAGGTTGTGGTTGTAGTAATCCAGCCCGGCGCCGGCCAACGCAGCGGTCTGCTCCTGATCGAGCTTACCGAGGGTCATGCAGGTTTCCAGGCCCATGGCCTTGACGCCTTTGACCATTTCCAGCACATAGGGCATGTCTTTCGCCGAGGGATGCTTCCAGGCGGCGCCCATGCAAAAACGGGTGGAGCCTATGGCTTTGGCACGGGCGGCTTCCTCCAGCACTTTTTGCACTTCGAGGAGTTTTTCTTTCTCCAGCCCGGTGTTGTAGTGGCCGGACTGCGGGCAGTATTTGCAGTCTTCCGGGCAGGCGCCGGTTTTGATCGACAGCAGCGTCGACACCTGCACCCGGTTGGCGTTGAAATGCCCGCGGTGCACCGTTTGCGCCTGAAACAACAGGTCATTGAACGGCTGTTCGAACAGCGCCTTAACCTCGGCGAGGGACCAATCGTGACGCAGGTTCGAGCTGAGGGTGCTGCTGGCTGAGGCGCTCATGGGTTGTTCCTTATTAGTAGTCGCTGGCTGCTAAAGTGAAATGGCAGCCCACGGATATTGGGCATGGCTTGGCATAGATAGTTAGGGAAGCTTTATGCGCTGTCAACCTACCGGTGGCAAGGCGGTTTACAACTGGTTAAAAACCAACCAGCACTGCCTGCTGTGCGACGAACCCAGCGACAGCCCGCTTGCCCTGTGTGGCGACTGTGAAGCCGAGCTGCCGTGGCTCGGCAGCCACTGCTTAAACTGCGCGCTGCCCCTGCCCTGTGCCGGCTTGAGCTGCGGCGCTTGCCTAAAACGACCACCGAGCTTCACTCGGGTCGAGGCCGCCTGGCGTTACAGCTTCCCGGTCGACAGCCTGATCACTCGCTTCAAACATCGGGCGCAATGGCCATTGGGACGTCTGCTCGCCGAGCTTTTGTCACATCACCTGCAACATGCCTTTAGCGAAGGGCTGGCCAAAGCCGATTTGCTGCTGCCGGTGCCCCTGTCGCGCCAGCGCTTGCGGCAACGCGGCTTCAATCAGGCCCAGATGCTGGCCGACTGGCTCAGCCACAGCCTGCAACTGCCGCAGGCCAGCGAGCTGTTAGTGCGCACCCACGACAGCCCGGCGCAGCAACAGCTGACGGCCGCCGAGCGCAAACGCAACCTGCGTCGAGCCTTTGCCTTAACCGATCAGGCGCCTATCAAGGGCCGCCATGTGGCGCTGATCGACGACGTGCTGACCACCGGCGCCACCGCCGAAAGCATCGCCCGCCTGCTGCGCAAGGCCGGCGCCGCGCGGGTGGATGTCTATTGCCTGGCACGCACGCCAAAGCCCGGCGAAGGTTAAACGAGTAGACTGCAACCTTATCTCTTGTGGACTAACGCGCATGTCGCATCCCTTTGCCGCACTGACTCCTGACCTGGTGCTGGACGCCGTTGAGAGCATTGGTTATCTGTCCGACGCCCGCGTGTTGGCGCTGAACAGCTACGAGAACCGCGTCTATCAAGTCGGCATCGACGAGCAGCAACCGCTGATTGCCAAGTTTTATCGCCCCGAGCGCTGGAGCGATGCGGCGATTCGTGAAGAGCACAGCTTCAGCCTGGAGCTCAGCGAGCTGGAAGTGCCGGTAGTCCCGCCGATCGTGCGCGACGGCGAAACCCTGTTCGAGCACGCCGGCTTTCGCTTCGCGCTGTTCCCCCGGCGTGGCGGCCGGGCACCGGAGCCGGGCAATCTGGATCAGCTGTACCGCCTCGGCGGTCTGCTCGGGCGCATGCATGCGATAGGGGCGATCAAGCCTTTTGTGCACCGCGAGGTCACCAGTGTCAGCCATTTTGGCGATGCTTCCCTGGCCACCTTGCTGGAAGGCAATTTCATTCCGCGCAGCCTGCAAGCCACCTATCAAACAGTCGCAAGCGAACTGCTCACGCGCCTGCACAGCTTGTTTTCCGGCACTTCCTACACGCCGATTCGCGTGCATGGCGATTGCCATCCGGGCAACCTGCTATGCCGTGACGACAGCTTTCATATGGTCGATCTGGATGACTGCCGCATGGGCCCGGCGGTGCAGGATTTGTGGATGATGCTCGGCGGCGGCGAGCGCTATGAGCGGTTGGCGCAATTGTCGGAGCTGATGGAAGGCTACCAGGAGTTTCACGACTTCAACCCCCGCGAACTGGGCCTGATCGAAGGCCTGCGCTCCTTGCGCATCATGCATTACAGCGCCTGGCTGGCACGCCGCTGGGATGACCCGGCGTTCCCGCTGAACTTCTCCTGGTTTGGCAGCGAGCACTATTGGAACGAACAAATCCTGCTGCTGCGCGAGCAACTGTCGGCGCTGGATGAAGAGCCGCTACGGCTGTTCTAAACCACGCTCTAAACCATGACTGGCGGCAAACAGTTTTGTAGGGTGGGCTTTAGCCCACCAGCGCTGGATAAGGGCCTCGGTGGGCTAAAGCCCACCCTACGTTTGCACCCAACACGTAACGGGTACAGAGCCTTGTTTAACACCCCTGCTGGCAAATACCGGCAGCATCCATATCAAGGATTGTGCATGCACAGCGTCAACCTGCGCCGCGGCTATCTGCTGGGGATTTGCGCCTACGCGATCTGGGGCTTGTTCCCGCTGTATTTCAAGCTGCTGGCCCAAGTGCCGTCCGCCGAGATTGTGGTGCACCGGGTGCTTTGGTCGGCGCTGTGCGGCTCGTTATTGCTGCTGGTATGGAAACACCCCGGCTGGTGGCGCGAGCTGCGCGCCCATCCACAACGCTTGCTGGTGCTGACGGCCAGCGGCCTGCTGATTGCCAGCAACTGGCTGCTGTATGTCTGGGCGGTTAATCACGATCAGATGCTGGCCGCCAGCCTCGGCTACTACATCAACCCACTGGTCAATGTGCTGCTGGGCATGCTGCTGCTCGGTGAGCGCTTGCGCCGCCTGCAATGGTTGGCGGTGGGGCTGGCGGGGTGCGGGGTCTTGCAGCAACTGTGGCTGCTGGGCAACTTGCCCTGGTTGTCGCTGGCGCTGGCGTTGACCTTTGGCTTTTATGGTGTGATCCGTAAAAAAGCCCCGGTCGCCGCCCTGCCCGGCCTGGTGGTGGAAACCTGGCTACTGCTGCCGCTGGCGCTGCTGTGGCTGCTGCTCAACCCCAAAGCGGTGAGCGCCCAGGCGGCATTCTGGCACGACAGCACGGCGCTCTGGCTGCTGGCCGCCGGACCCATCACCCTATTACCGCTGCTGTGCTTTAACGCCGCCGCCCGCCATCTACCCTACACCACCCTGGGCTTTTTGCAGTACCTGGCGCCAACCCTGGTGCTGCTGCAGGCGGTGTGGCTATTTGATGAGCATCTGGACGCCAACAAGCTGCTGGCCTTCGGCTTTATTTGGGCCGGCTTGCTGGTCTATAGCCTCGATGCCTGGATCAGTCGGCGCAGGCTTAGCTGAGCAAAAAACGTACAGCGCAGCGTAACCCACGGCCAACCTGGGCTGTGGCCACTACTCCCAAGCTTATCCACAGAACGATCCCCGGTAATTGTCCATAAGCCGGCAAAAATTGCTTATTTTTCAACCACAAAGGGCAAAGCCGCGGAACACTACGGCCTGCCGTGAGACTCCCCAGCTTATCCACAGCTCTAGCCACACAGAAGGTGGATAGTTGTTAAACCTCGGTGCGCAGGCTTAGCTCGACCATCAGGTCGTCGGCCAAGGCTTCGAGCTTCTCTTGCAACACCTCAAGTTTCAGGGTCAGCGGCACGGCCAGCAGCGCCTCGCAATGAAACAACGGTTCGCTGCTCATCGGCGCCGGTCGCACTTCGGTCTGCAGGCTTTCCAGGTTGACCCCGTGCTCGCTGAGCAGGCGAGTAATGTCGCGCACTATCCCCGGCCGATCATTGCCGACCAGCTCCAGCAGAATCGGCTTCCAGGTGCAGGACGGATCTATCCCGCTTTGCGCCAGCAGCACCCGAATCCCTTGGGCGCTCAGGGCCTGCAGTGCCTCGACCAACTCGTCGTAGGCCTCGGCCGGCACCGCCACCTTGAGAATCCCGGCGAACTGCCCAGCCATCCGCGACATACGGCTCTCCAGCCAGTTACCGCCATGGGCGGCGATGCATTGCGCGACTTTTTCCACCAGCCCCGGTTGGTCGGGGGCTATTACCGTCAAGACCAGATGATCCACTGTCGTCTCCTTAATGCAGCCTGTAGTGATAGATCCAGCCTAGTCGCTCAATTGCCCGGCAGCGCCAACCAATAGCTGTAATAGACCTCATCGCGAACATAGCCCAAACGCTCATACAGCGCCTGCCCGGCCAGGTTGGTCTTCGCCGTTTCCAGCTGCAAACCGCAGGCACCAGAGGCCTGGGCATGCTCACGGGCAGCATTCATCAGCGCTTCAGCAACCCCTTGGCGACGGGCGCTGGGCGCCACATACAGGTCGCTCAGCAGCCACGAACTTGCCAGCGCCAAGGACGCCTGCAACGGATACAGCTGCACAAAGCCCTGGGCGGCGCCCTGTTGATCACGGGCAATAAACAATTGCGCATCGCCCTGGCTTAGCCGGGCCTGCAAAAAGCTGCGAATTTCCGCAACCGACCGGGGCACCTGATAAAACTCCAGGTAGCCGGCAAACAGCGGCAGCAGGGCTTCAAGATCATGGAGAGTGACTGCAGTAACCGACATAAATGCCTCGAAATAAGGGATTCAGGCCAGTATAGCCAGGCGGCTCCGGGTGACCATAAGATCGCTGTTAGTCGCGAAGCGACTGTCACCCGCTGATTTTTTCAGCTGCATCATGTAGTATCCGCCGCCTCTACTACATGGCCGCCCGGCCCCGGTTTAGAACCTATTCAAGGTCGTCGCTCACGATGTAATTGCGCCGCCTGCAACAGAGCTTAAATAGGTTCTTTAGAGTTGATTTCGACAGAGAGAGGCAAGCAATGACTCAGCGCGTTCAAGTCGGTGGCCTGCAGGTCGCCAAAGTCCTGTTCGACTTCGTGAACAACGAAGCGATTCCCGGTACCGGCATTGCAGTCGAGCAGTTCTGGGCGGGCGCCGAAGAGGTCATCAATGACCTGGCGCCGAAAAACCGCGCCCTGCTGGCCAAGCGTGACGCTATCCAGGCGCAGATCGACGGCTGGCACCAAGCCCGCGCTGGTGTAGCGCACGACGCCGCCGCTTACAAAGCCTTCCTGCAAGAAATCGGCTACCTGCTGCCGGAGCCGGCGGATTTCAGCATCACGACTGAAAACGTCGACGAAGAAATCGCCCGTCTGGCCGGCCCGCAGCTGGTAGTGCCGGTGATGAACGCCCGCTTCGCCTTGAACGCCTCGAACGCCCGCTGGGGCTCGCTGTACGATGCCCTGTACGGCACCGACGTGATCAGCGAAGCCGATGGCGCCGAAAAAGGTAAAGGCTACAACAAGGTTCGCGGCGACAAAGTCATCGCCTACGCCCGCGCCTTCCTCGACCAAGCCGCGCCATTGGCCGCCGGCTCCCACGTCGACTCCACTGCCTATCGCATTGAAGCCGGCAAGCTGGTGATCAGCCTCAAAGGCGGCAGCAACAGCGGCCTGCAAGACGACGCTCAGCTGATCGGTTTCCAGGGCGAAGCTGCCGCGCCGACCGCTATTTTGCTCAAGCACCACGGCCTGCACTTTGAAATCCAGATCGACGCCACCACCCCAGTCGGCCAGACCGACGCCGCCGGGGTTAAAGACGTTCTGATGGAAGCCGCCCTGACCACCATCATGGACTGCGAAGACTCGGTCGCCGCCGTCGATGCTGACGACAAGGTAGTCATCTACAAAAACTGGCTCGGGCTGATGAAGGGCGACCTGGCGGAAGAAGTCGCCAAAGGCGGCACGACCTTCACCCGCACCATGAACCCGGATCGCGTTTACAGCGCCATCAACGGTGGCAGCCTGACCCTGCACGGTCGCTCGCTGCTGTTCGTGCGTAACGTCGGCCACCTGATGACCATCGACGCCATCGTCGACAAAGACGGCTTCGAAGTACCGGAAGGCATCATGGACGGCCTGGTTACCAGCCTGATCGCCCTGCATGACCTGAAAGGCAACAGCACCCGTAAAAACAGCCGCACCGGCTCGATGTACATCGTTAAGCCGAAGATGCACGGCCCGGAAGAAGCCGCGTTCACCAACGAGCTGTTCGGCCGCATCGAAGACGTGCTGGGCATGACCCGCAACACCCTCAAAGTCGGCATCATGGACGAAGAGCGGCGCACCACCGTCAACCTCAAGGCTTGCATCCAGGCCGCCAGCGAGCGCGTGGTGTTTATCAACACCGGCTTCCTCGACCGCACCGGCGACGAGCTGCACACCTCCATGGAAGCCGGCGCCATGGTCCGCAAAGGAGCCATGAAAACCGAGAAGTGGATCGGCGCTTACGAAAACTGGAACGTCGATATCGGCCTGGCTTGCGGCCTGCAAGGTCGCGCCCAGATCGGCAAAGGCATGTGGGCCATGCCCGACCTGATGGCCACCATGGTCGAGCAGAAAGTTGCCCACCCACTGGCCGGCGCCAACACCGCTTGGGTGCCATCGCCAACCGCCGCCGCCCTGCACGCCATGCACTACCACCAGGTTGACGTGTTCGCCCGTCAGGCCGAACTGGCCAAGCGTCCACGCGCCTCGGTGGACGACATTCTGACCATCCCGCTGGCGCCTAACACCGACTGGACTGCCGCCGAAGTGCAGAACGAGCTGGACAACAACGCCCAGGGCATCCTCGGCTACGTTGTTCGCTGGATCGACCACGGCGTCGGCTGCTCGAAAGTGCCGGACATCAACGACATCGGCCTGATGGAAGACCGCGCCACCCTGCGCATCTCCAGCCAGCACATCGCCAACTGGTTGCGCCACGGCGTGGTCAGCCTTGCGCAAGTGATGGAAAGCCTCAAGCGTATGGCGCCGGTGGTTGATCGACAGAACGCGGGCGACGCCCAGTACCGCCCATTGGCGCCGAACTTCGACAGCAACATCGCCTTCCAGGCCGCTGTTGAGTTGGTGGTTGAAGGCACTAAGCAACCGAACGGCTACACCGAGCCAGTGCTGCACCGTCGCCGCCGCGAATTCAAAGCCGCCAACGGCCTGTAATTTGTAGCGCAACGAAAAAACCGCCTCTCGGGGCGGTTTTTTTATGCCGCGCTTTTAAGGTGTGAGCGGGCGGTGCTCGATCTCTAAGCGGCTAAAGCTCGCCGCGCCCGCCTCGGTTTCATAGCCGGTATTGTCCTGGGTGTAGACCCCGGCCTTGAAGTACAGCGGTTTAACCGCCCAAGCCGGGTCGATTTTGCCGTACCAATTCACGCTATTGAAGCTGATGCTCAAGGTGCCGGCTGGAGTCAGATGCACGTAATAACTAAAGGACTGATTAAGCGGCACGCCGCTGACCAAGACATGGGTGGTCGACTCAGCATCCGTGGGCTTGAGGCGGATCTTGTAAACCAAATTGGCCGTGCCAGAGCTCTTCATCTGGAACTCAAGCTTGAGCAAGGGCCAGTTACTGTCGGCGCTGTGAATCTGGCCGATCACCAGCTTGCCGGTCGAGGGCACCTGGCTCACCTTGAGGTTGGCCCGCAGGAAGTTATCGGCCTGGGGATAAGCCCAGTTACGCGCGCTGCCGTTGCTGTAGGTTTCGCGCAGTTCGCTGCGCGGATAGATGGCGTTCAGGGTCGTGGTGCCGTTCACCGGCGCCCAGAAAAACAAGCTCTGGTCATTCGACTGGAAGTAATGATCCTGATAACCACCGGCCAGCACAGGGGTACTGATGGTGGTGGCCGGCACCCCGACTGGGATACTCAGGTTCCAGGTGGAAAGGTCGATCATGGCAAAGGCTCCCGTAACTAAACCAGCCCTCGCCGGAACACCCATAACCTCGGTGGGCGCGGCACAGCTGACGAGAAGGCGGCTTACTGCTTGATTAAGGGTTTTGGGCTGCGAGGCGCCGTTCAGACGCCTCGTGGTCTAGGTATAGCGCTCTAAACAGCGCCGACCATGACCGCCAGTCTATATATTGGCGCCATTTAGTTGGCTTGTATTTATAGCGCCGCACATTCTGCCGATGACCAAGGGTGGCCTGCCGCTCGGCTGCGCACCCGCTGCCGGACCCTCGGCCACACCACGCGGTGCTTAGACTTAGGTCCAATGGGCCGGGCGCCACAGCCGGTCGATGATGGGAACGTCGACAACTGCGCAGGTGCGTGATGAGCCAAGCGGATGGTTTTGCCCAAACGGGCAAGGTGGCGGTGCAGCAGAACATCCATGGGCTGATGGAGTTTCTGCGCAAATACCCGCCCTTCAATCAGATGGAAAACGCCCATCTGGCCTTCCTGCTGGAGAACTGCCAGCTGCGCTTTTATGCCGCCGGCGAGAGCATCATCAAGCCCGACGACGGGCCGATCGAGCACTTCTACATCGTCAAGCAAGGCCGGGTGCACGGCGAGCGCCCCCACAGCGGCCAAGACGCCAGCCAGACCACCTTTGAAATAAGTGCCGGCGAGTGTTTCCCGCTGGCCGCGCTGATTGGCGAGCGGGCCACCCGCACCGAGCACCTGGCAGCCCAGGACACGTTCTGCCTGCTGCTGAATAAACCGGCCTTTATCAAACTGTTCAGCCTCTCCAATCCGCTGCGCGACTTTGCCTTGCGCGGGGTCAGCAGCCTGCTCGACCAGGTCAATCAGCAGATCCAGCTGCGCGCCGCCGAAACCCTCGGCGCCCAGTACTCGCTGGAGGCCCGCCTCGGTGAGCTGTCGATGCAGCAGCCGGTCAGCTGCCGGCCGCACACACCGCTGCGCGAGGCGGTGAAGCAGATGCACGAGCAGCAAGTCGGCAGCATGGTGATAGTCGATGGGGCGCTCAAACCCCTGGGAATCTTCACCCTGCGCGACCTGCGCCGGGTAGTGGCCGACGGCTGCAGCGATATGAACCAGCCGATCAGCCAGCTGATGACCCAGCAACCCTTCCATTTGTCGCCCCAGGCCAGCGCCTTCGACGCGGCGATGGCGATGACCGAGCGGCATATCGCCCACGTCTGCCTGGTGGAGGATGGGCGCCTGTGCGGGGTGATTTCCGAGCGCGATTTGTTTTCCCTGCAACGGGTTGATCTGGTTCATCTGGCCCGCAGCATCCGCCACGCCGGCAAGCTGGACACCCTGGTGGCGCTGCGCAGTGACATTCGCCAACTGGTCGATCATATGCTCGCCCACGGCGCCTCCTCGACCCAGATCACCCAGATCATCACCCAGCTCAACGACCACTGCGTGTGCCGGGTGATCGAGTTGAGCATCGAAGCCCTGGGCGACCCCGGCGTGCCATTCAGCTGGCTGTGCTTTGGCAGCGAAGGCCGCCGCGAACAAACCCTGTACACCGACCAGGACAACGGCATCCTGTTCGACGCCAGCGATGCGGCGCAGGCCGCGGCCATTCGCGGGCGCTTGCTGCCACTGGCCGAGCACATCAATCAGGCCCTGGACAGTTGCGGTTTCAGCCTGTGCAAAGGCCAGATCATGGCCAGCAACCCGACGCTGTGCCTGTCGCGCAAGGAATGGACGCGGCGCTTTAACGATTTTATCCGCGAGGCGACGCCGGAGAACCTGCTGGCGTCGAGCATCTTCTTCGACTTGCGGGTGGTCTGGGGCGCGGAAGAGGGGTGCGCGCAATTGCAGCAAGAACTGCTCGAACTGGTGGCCGACAACCCGTTGTTCCAACGTATGCTGGCCGAAAATGCGTTGCGGCAAAAACCGCCGGTGGGCCGCTTGCGCGACTTTGTGGTGGCGCGCAAGGGCCTGGAAAAAGACACTCTCGACCTCAAGGTGCAAGGCCTCACGCCTTTTGTCGACGGCGCCCGCCTGCTGGCCCTGGCCCACGGCATAGCCGCCAGCAACACCCTGGAGCGCCTGCGCCTGCTGGCCGAGCAAGGGGTGATCGACAGCCAGGACAGCGCTGCCTATGTCGAGGGCTATCACTTTATCCAGCAAACCCGCCTGCAACTGCACCAGCAGCAAGCGCGCAGCGGCTTGCCATTCTCCAACCGCCTCGACCCCGACAGCCTCAATCAGCTGGACCGGCGCATCCTGCGCGAATCCTTTCGCCAAGCCCAGCGCCTGCAAAGCAGCCTGGCGCTGCGTTACCAGCTATGAGCCTGCTCAACTGGCTCAAGCCCTGCCGCGCGCCATTGTCCGCCGCCCAGCTGCGTCGCCGCGAGCAACTGCGCGCCGCCGCGCCGCTCAGCGACGGGCCACTCAATGAGCAACGCCTGGTGGTTCTGGACCTGGAAACCAGCGGCCTGAACACCAACAAAGACTTGGTGCTGTCGATCGGCGCCGTGGTCATCGAGCACGGCGCCATCGACCTGGGCCAACAATTTGAATGCACCTTGCAACGCGCCGCCCAGCCGCACAATCAGAGCGTACTGATTCACGGCCTCGGCCCCAGCGCCATCGCCGCCGGTTGCGAGCCGGCCGAAGGCTTGCTGGCCTGCATGGAGTTTATCGGCGCCAGCCCGGTGCTGGGTTTTCATGCCCCCTTCGATCAACGCATGCTCGGCCGCGCACTGAAAACCAGCCTCAACTACCCGCTGCAGCATCCCTTTATCGACCTGGCGGACCTGGCGCCGCTGCTCTACCCCGACGCCGGCATCCACAAGGGCGGGCTGGATGCCTGGCTCAAGCACTGCGGCTTGCAGATCGCCGAACGCCACAACGCCGGCGCCGACGCCCTGGTCACCGCCGAGCTGGCGCTGATGCTGTTCAGCCGCGCGCGCCGACAGGGCCTGGACAGCCTCAGCCAGCTCAGCCAGCGCCTCGCCAGCTGGCAGCGGCGGCAACAGCTGCAGCGTCTTTAATCGCGCCCCATCACCCCAGGCACCGGCTCGGCGCGGCCAAAACTCCGACTGCTGATCGGCGCTCCGGCCTGCCGCAACGCCTCACGCTGCTGGGCAATCGGCGTGTGTGTGCAGATCAGTTCGAAGGCCGCCAGGCGCGCAAAGGCCGGCAATTCCAGGGTGCGCGCCATGCTGCCGGCCAGCCGTGGCCAACGGGCCGCATCCAGCTGGTAACGGGCGAACTGGGCATTGCGGATAAAACAGGCCAGGCTAATTTCAGCCATCGACGGCGCGCCGAACAACCAGCCCGACTCCGGCAACTGGCCTTCGAGGTAGTCGAAAATCGCCGGCAAGTCCTGCTCATAGGTGCGCGCAAGCAACGCCTGATCCGGCTCCTTGCCCCACACCGCACGGCGGATCACCAGCTGGTTGAACAGCTGCCAGATGATCACCTGGCCCATCCGCGTGTCGGCAAACTCCTCCAGCCAGCGAGCCTGGGCGCGCTGGCCAAGATCGGTCGGATACAGCGCCGGCGTCGGGTAGCGCTCCTCCAGGTACTGGCAGATCACCGTCGAGTCATTCAGCACCAAGTCGCCATCCACCAGCACCGGCACCTGGCGCAGCGGGCTGAGGCGGGCAAAGTCATCATCGCCAAAGAACGGCACTATCGGGTCTATCTCATAGGCCAGACCCTTGCTCTCCAGGCAGACCAGCACCTTGCGCACATAGGGCGAGACATAGGAACCGACGATCAACAGGGGCGCACTCATGAAGCCTCTCCTCAAACTGATGGCTGACACAAAAAAACAACAGTGTCTGGTAGCCGCGCAACAGTGTCTACTCACCGGCGACTTGCCGAGCGCGAGTATTGCAGTAAGGATAGAAGCCGAATATTTTCTCAGCCTCCAGGATTTCAGATGCCGAGCATGACGCTGTTTTATTCGCCCACCTCGCCCTTCGTGCGCAAGGTCATGGTGCTGCTGCACGAGACCGAGCAGCTGGCCAAGGTTGCACTGCAAGAAGTGCAACTCAGCCCGATCAGCCCGAACCCCGCGGTGAATGCCGCCAACCCGGCCGGCAAGATTCCCGCCTTGCGCCTGGCCGACGGCAGCCTGCTGTTCGACAGCCGGGTGATACTCGAGTACCTCGACCAGCAACACGATGGCCAACCCTTGTTGGCCACGAGCGGCAGCGCACGCTGGAACGGCCTGACCCTCTGTGCCCTGGCCGATGCCCTGCTGGACGCCGCGGTACTGATCCGCTACGAAAGTTTTTTGCGCCCCGCGGACAAACGCTGGGATGCCTGGCTCGCCGGCCAGCAAGACAAAATCGAACGGGCCCTGGCATATTTTGAACAAGTCGCCAGCGCTAGTTTGAGCGAGCATTTTGACCTGGCCGCCATCAGCCTCGCCTGCGCCCTGGGCTATGTGGATTTGCGCCAACCCGAGCTGGCCTGGCGCCAGCGCTACCCGCAACTGGCGGCCTGGTATGCGGCAGTCAGCCAACGCCCGTCACTGCTGGCCACTGCGCCGCCGCAGTAATGGCTAGCGAGCGAGTACCCAGAGTTGCGCCTGTCACCTACCCTGAAGACGTTGCGATTATCGAAACATGCCGGTAACTACAGATCGAATTTTGGACCCGCACTTTATGAACCCAATGGAACAGCCAGAGGGCGAACTGCTAGCCACTTTGCAAGACAGTGTCAGCCGCAAGGTCGGTCGCTGCATCCTCAGGCTGCAGCAGTACGAGCAGCTGATGAAACGCCTGCTGGCCGCCCACGACCGCCCCCATGTGCGCAGCCCAAGCGACGCTCTCAGAGCAACCCCGCCAACCAGCGGAATCGCCAGGCTAGCCAGCAACAACCGCAACCATCCGCTGGCCAATCTAGAGGCTAAAATTGGTGCCCTGCACGGCTCTGCTCAGCCTTCTTTGAAGCTCCACAGGGGGGGTGAACTAAGCGAAGACGACTACCAAAAAGCCAAGCAAGACCTGGCGGCCTTGGTGGCGCGACGCGATCACCTGGTGCATCACTTTATGCAGCAGTTCGACCTGTTCAGCGAAACCGGCTGCCAGGCGGCAGAGCTCTATCTGGATGAGACCTACCAACAAATTGATCAGCATGATCGCGCGCTGCGTGCCTGGACCAAAGGCATGGAACATGGCCCCGAACACACCCATGCCTTTATGCAATCCACCACCTGGCGGGATGTGCTGCTCTATGGCCTGGTCCCCGGCCAGCCAGTGGACTGGCCTTGCACCACCATCGTTCAGCAACTGAGCCGCGCCGAAAGTGCCTGCCATGAAGCCGGCTGGACCAGCCTGACCACCGCCATAGGTTTTATTCATCTGGACTGGCCCGAGCTAAACCCGAAAAAATACGGCTGCAGCAGCTGGCGCCACGTCATCCATCAATCCGGGCTGTTTGAAATCCAAAAGCGCAAACCCGCCGACAGCGAACGCACCCAGGTCTGGTATCGCAGCAAGCCGGCGCTGAGCTGAGCGCTGCGGGACCGGTTAACCCCGCCGCCCTTGGGCCTTGCGCCGCTCCTGGTAGTGCGCGGTAGCTGTGGGCGGCGTAAACAGCCGGGCAATCTGCGCCGCCAGCAGCGCGCCAATCCGGGCATCGTCACGCAAACCGACGTGCCCGCTCATGACCGATACCAGAGGCGATACAAGCCCAGCGCCGGTAACAACGCCAACTGGCCAAGCGCCACGCACAGCTGCAAGAACGACTGCACCGCCGGGTTCTGCCCGGCGCCGCTGACGCCAGTCAACGCCTCCCAGAAACCGGCCGGCAACAGCAGCAGCGCCAGCTCGCTGAGCAACTGTCCGGACCACAGCAGCTGCTTGATCAAGTCCGTTTGCTGGCTAAACAACAGCCCCGCCAACACCACCACCGCCATTACCAAGGCCAGCAGATAGCAGGCCAAACCACGCATCAGCATTAACATCGCAATCTCCTCAATTGGAAAAGCCGACCCGGCACCGCCGAGTCGCTGTTCGCGCGCTGAATAAGTCCGCGCTGACAAAGTGCTTTTCGTAGGGTGGGCCTTGGCCCACCGCTGCCAAGCCCGATACCTCATCTTATCGGTGGGCTGAAGCCCACCCTACGCACCGTTCAGGCGCTTGTGTCGGGCTTGCCAACCCCATACCAATCGAGTTTGCGAGTCAGCAGCATCACCCCGGCCAACAGGCCAAAGACCAGCAGCGAGCCCATCAGCAGGGCATAGTCTTCGGCGCGCAGCAGGCCATACAACATGGCGTAGAGGGCCGCCAAGGCGGCGCCAAAACCCAGACCGCGCAGCGCGCTTTTGAGCACCGCGGCCAGATACACCCCCAGCAAGGACACGCAGGCAATCGCCGCGATGGCATAGGCGGTGGCGAACGGCAGGTGCTCGGACAACGACAGCAGCAACAGGTAAAACAGCGCCAGCGCCAGACCGACCAAACCGTACTGCACCGGGTGCACGGCCAGCCGCTTGAGCACTTCGAACAGGAAGAAGCCGGCGAAGGTCAGGGCGATAAACAGCAGGGCATATTTAATCGCCCGGTCGGTCTTCAGGTATTGATCGACCGGGTCGACAAAGCTCACCCCAAACTCGCGGCTGTTATAGGCATCGCAGTTGTCGTTGTTGGCGCAGTCGTCCAGCACTTCGGCAAAGTTGGTGGCAAAGAAACTGGTCTGCCAGTCGGCAAGAAAACCACTGTCGGTGACATCGCGTTTGACCGGCAAAAACTCGCCGACAAAACTTGGGTGTGGCCACTTAGAACTCAGCTGCACCTTGGTTTCGCGGCCCACCGGCGTCACCCAGAGTTGCTCGGTGCCTTGCAGCTTGAGGTTAAAGGCAAACTCCAGACGCTGGCCGTGCAGCCCATCGACATCGGGCAGCGGCGCATGCACGCCATTGGCCAGCATATGATCGGCGCTGCCGGCGGCAAACGGCAGGTCGGTGCCATTGAGGCGCAACTTGAGATCATTCTCGATGCCGCGAATATCGCTGATGCCAACACTCAGAAAAGCCGGCTCGAAGCGGTAATCGGCATAATTTTCCGTGATGCCGTACTGCGCCGGCAGCTGGAAGTGGCCGCTGATCTGGTTATCGCTGTGATACAGCCGCGCCTGGTAGATGCCGCGCTTGCGCTCTTCGGTGACCACATTGCCGCTGAGCTGGAACTGCTCAGGCAAAAAATACAGACGGCTGCGGACTTCGCTTTCCTCCAGATAGCGCACCCCGGTTTTTTCGTGGGTTTTCCATTCGCGCAGCGTCTTGCGGTAAGGCACCACCAAAAACGGCCCGGTCAGGTGCTGCTCTCCGCTGGAGCTGCGGGCGATGTCGGCCAGCACGCTGTCACGCAGCGCCTGCCGATCGCTGACCATGCCACCGATCATCAACAGTGGAATCATCAGCAGCGCCATCAGCAGCGCAATCACGCCGAGCTTGATCGCTAAATTGCGGTTCATGAGTAGTTCTCCCCGTGGTTAGCCAATTGGCCGATGGGGAGAGTCTGGGCAGCTGAGATGGTATTGCTGTGGGGCGAATGTGCAGACTCTGTGGCGACTCGGTGAAGATTGGCCGACATGGGCCCAGCAATTCACTACGCCAAGGCTTGGCCGCCAGCGCCCCGAGTGGCGCTCAACGGCGATCGAGAGCGGCGGTTACTCGCCGCGGATGTACTGTTCCAGATGGTTAATCAGGCCTTCCTGCTCGGCCACTACGTCCTTGACCAGGTCGCGAATCGACAACAGACCGACCAGCTTGCCGTCTTCCAGTACCGGCAAGTGCCGCAGGTTTTTCTCGATCATCAGCTGCATGCAAAAGCGCGTGCGATCTTTTGGGGTGACGGTCAGCAGATTGCGCGTCATCACCTCGCCGACCGTGGTCACGTCGGGGGCCAGCTGCTTGCGCGCCACCCGGCGCACGTAGTCGCGTTCGGTGACAATGCCGGCCACCTGACCGTTTTCTATGACCATCAAGGCACTGATGTCGGTGTCGGTCATCAGGGTGATGGCCTCCAGCACCGTGGTTTCTGGATTGACGCTGATAATGCTGACGTGGGTCTTGGCCTTGAGGATTTCGGCAACAGCTTTCATGCAACAACTCCTAGTTTTCTATTTTTTATAGCAGAAGTTTATGACTAGCACGATTTCGGCCAACAACAAGCCAGCTATAGGTCGGTCGTCATAGACCCCACCCCGACCACGATGCAACAACCGCTGCGCATTCTCGCGCCAGCATGCGACTCCGCCACAGCAACCCACGACGCACGCCGGCAGCAGGCCCTAAAGGCTCGCCAGCGGGGCATGCTGAGCCGTATCACCCTCAATAGCTCCGCATGGGAGCACTGTGCGCCGCAGTCCGCCCCGTACGCACCAAAGCGGTGCAACCCTGTTCAGGTGGCGAATAACGGCTCAGGCCTGCGGCGCATGTCCCAGGCCCACACCAAAAAGCGCAGCAGTCAGGCGCCAAGAATCAGGTACAGCTTGCGCACCTCGCTGAGATTTTCCCAGGTGCCCCGGAAACCGGCGGCCACCACGAAGGAGCTGCCTGGACCAAAGGTGCGGCTGATGCCGTCACTGTCGGTGAGGCGTACCTGGCCCTCGAGGATATGGCAGAACTCGTCAAAGTCGCAGGCGCAGCGCTCCAGGTGCGGCCCCGCCTCCCAGACGCCGGTACTCAACTGCTTCTGCGGGTTGCTGAAGTGGCGCCAGGTGCGGCTGTCGTAAGGCGCATCGACCAGGGCCGGATCACTGACTTGCGCCAATATTGGCGCGACCTGACTGGCGGCAAAATCGATGACATGGGCAGGCAGCTTGATATTCATGGGTATTCCTTGTGGCCTGGATGGCGGTAAGCGCTCAGGAGTCGAACCCCACGCCGAAGGCGTCGAGGGTTTTCAACAGCAGGTTGCGCTTGCCCGTGCGGTCCTGCGCCGCCAACCCCCGCTGTGCCAGGCTGACGCCGAGGTAACGCAAGGGCTCCGGCGGGAAAGGCACTGGCGCGCGGGAGAGCATCTTCAGGGCGGTGCGCTCGGTCGACTCGCCGGCCAATAAATCCAGCATGGTGGCGGCGGCGAAACGGCTGGCGGACACCCCCTGCCCGGTGAAACCCAGGGCATAGGCAATCCGCCCACCCGCCGTGCTGCCGGTGAACATGGTGGTGCGCGCCGAAGAGTCGATGATGCCGCCCCAGGCATGGCTGAAGTTCAGGTCCGGCAGTTGCGGGAAGCATTGCTGGAACTGCTCGGCCAGCCGCACGAAGGTTTCCGGGCGCTGGGTCAGGCCTTCATCGAGCTTGCTGGCGAAGGGGTAAACGGCATCGTAGCCGCCCCAGAGGATGCGGTTGTCCTGGGTCTTGCGCAGGTAGTGGAACTGGTTGCCGGCGTCGGCGATGCCATAGCGGCCGTTCCAGCCAATGGCCTGCAACTGTTCGTCGCTCAGCGGCTGGGTGGTCAGGGCATAGTCATAGATAGGAATCACCGCCGACTTGCGCCGCGGCAACAGATCAGTGAACACGTTGGTCGCCAGCACCAGCTGGTCGGCCTGAATCTGCCCGTAGTCGGTCGTCAGCAGCAGGTGCTCGGAGTGCTGCACCAGGCTGCGCACCGGGGAGTGCTCGAACAACTCGATCGCCTGCTCGATACAAGCCCGGCGCAGCTCCCTGACCATCTTCAGCGGATTTAACAAGGCATAGTTAGGCTCGAACAGCCCGGCGCCATACTGCGGCGAATCGAGATAGGGCTTGAGCGCCTGACCTTCGAGGTAACGGCAGTCGATGCCCAGACGCACATATTGCTCCTGCTGGCTGCGCAAGCCCTCGACCTGCCAGGCGCTGGTGGCGACGTTCAGCTTGCCCTGGCGCTCGAACTCAACGTCCAGGCCCAGGCGCCGCACGTCGCCTTCCAGCTCATCGAGATTCTGCCGGCCCAGGCGAATCAGCGTCTCGGCTTCCTTGGGCCAGCGCTTCAGCGCGTTGGACACCCCATGGGAAATGCTCGGCGCGCAAAAACCGCCGTTACGCCCACTGGCCGCGCCACCGCAGGCCTGGCCCTCAACCAGCACGATGCGCGCCTGGGGATAACGCTGGCGCGCCAACAGCGCGGTCCACAAGCCGGTAAAGCCACCGCCGACTATGGCCAGATCGCAACTGATAGCCCCCACCTGACGCACGAAGCTCGGCGCCGCGGCGACGCTGTCCAGCCAATAGGGTTGCGGGATAGCGTGCTCAAGGCTGTGCAGGGCGCGATCGGTCATGGCGAGTCCAGTGGTGGGGGGGTTAGCTAATCAGGCCTGGAGCAAACCGAGGATGGCGCGGGCCGCCACCTCGGTACCGCGGGATGCCTGCATGGCGGCGCTGCAAGCCATGAGCCGCTGCTGCATCGGCCGGTCTTCGAGCAGCTGCTGCAACGCCGCTGGCAGCGCCGCGAGCGGATCCTCATAGCGCGGCAGGTAGCGACCGACCCCGACTTCCTCGGCGCGCCGGGCATTGTCATGGCCGTCCCAGCAGTAGGGAATGATCAGCGACGGCAGGCCAAAATACAGGGCCTCACAGAAACTGTTGTTGCCGCCGTGATGGATAAACAGCTGGCATTCCCTGAGCACCGCCGGCTGCGGAAACCAGCTGTTCAGGTAGACATTGTCCGGCACCGTGTCGTACTGCTCGCGGTAGGCGCCGACATTGATCAGGAAGCGATAGGGCAAGCTGGCGACGGTGGCGATCAGGCGCTTCATCATCCCCACGTCGGCCGCCCCCAGGCTGCCGAAGCTGAGGTAGACCAGCGGCGCGTCGTTGTTCTGCGGGAACTCGGGCGGCACGTACGGCGCCTCGCGGCGCACACAGCCATCCAGATAGACAAAGCGCTGCGGGTCGAGCGGTTGCGCCCGCGCATAGCGCACCGGCGTCGGCGACAGCAACAGGTTGAGCCAGGGTGACTCCTCGATAAACTGTCCCGGCGCACAGGCATGGCCACAGCTTTCCAGAAAGCGCGCGAAGCGCCCATGGGCCGGCGCCACGGCCGCCAGGTAATGCTGCTCAAAGGCCTCACGACCCGCCCTGTCCGCGGCGCTGCAGCCGGACAGATAAGGCGGTACGAGCGCATCGGGCAACTCTGTCTCGGCGCAGGAAATCATCCGGACCCAAGGGCAGCCGGCCCTGGCAATGGCCGGAAACATCACCACGTTATCCAGCACTATGGCATCCGGTTTGAGACGGGCGAGCAGCTGCTGCAGCGGTTTCTCCGCCTCGATGGCGGTGTCGATGATCGCCTCCCAGGCGGGCACCACATAGCTGTCGATCTGCGCCAGCGGGGTCTGATCGAAATAGGGAATGTTGCGCTCGATGAAACGCTCCCAGTAGTGCTGGTGCTCGGCGGCCGACAGCGGGCTGTCCAGCAGCAGCGGGTATTCGGCAAAGCCGTACTCGGCAAACATGCCCTGGAAATGCGCATGACAGATGAACACCGGCCGAGCGCCCAGCTCACGTAACGCCTGGGCGATACCGATGCAGTTCAACGCGGCACCGAAACTGGCTTCGGGAAACAGGGCGATCAGTTTTTCTTTGGGCATGATGGGTCACATTTACGGCCAGAAAGGCTCCGGCCTTACCAATAGAATCACATGATGTATTTTTTCTACCAAAAAAACACTTGTTTTTATTAGCCATCAACGCCGAACGGGATGCATCCCCTGCGGGATACCACGATTGGCCGTCTGCGGACGCTGCGCCGCCGACAGCCGCAGATGCAGGCGCAGCAGATCGGCGGCGATCTCCAGCTGCCCGCGCTCGATCTGTTCGATAATCCGCAGGTGCTCGCGCAAGGCCTCCTGCAGGCGGTGCAGGCTGACCATCGGCAGCAGGTTGGGCAGGCGCCGCAGCCGCTGATGGCGCAGCAAGGCGTCACCAATGAAACGATTGCCACAGCTTTGCGCGATCAGCTCATGAAAGCCGATATCCAGCTCGCGAAACTGCTGGATATCGAACCGCTCCACCGGGCTTGCCAGCAGGCTTTCCGTGCTGCTGCGCAACAGCGCCAGGCGCGCCAAATCGACCTCGAAGCCCGGACAGAGCAAGGCCTCAGGCTCCAGCACCAGGCGATAGCGCAGGCTATCGGCCAAGGCCGCGAGGTTATCCAGCAAGGGGCGAAACAGCCAAGACTGGCCGGGGCCGCGATCCAGCACCTGCTCCTCACCGAGCTGTGCCAAGACCTTCTGCGCCACCGGCCGCGCCAAGCCATAGCGGCGCATCAACTCACTGGCACTGATGCTACTGCCCAGGCGCCCCGCCATACGATCGCGCAGCACCGAGGCCGCCAGTTCTTCCTCCGCCGCCTGGGGCAGCACAGGGCTGCGCGCCTGAGCGCCGGAATCGGCCGCCAGGCGGTAGCCTTTGCCCGCCTCGTACTCAACCAGCGCCTGTTCAAGCAGCACCTTGAGCGCCGCCCGAATCAGGGTCCGCGAGACCTGAAAAGTGCGCGCCAGAGACTGCTCAGACAAGGCCTCGCCCGCCCCCAGCGCCGCATCCTGAGCGTGCTCGATGATGCGCCGAGCCAACTCCAGGTGATTGGTGCGCGGTTTTTTTTCGATGCTTGTGCTCAATCTGCGAATTCCCCCCTGGGACTTTAAGAAACGCCACACACCTTATGCCACAGCCTAGCGCCCCAACAAGGAAAGAAAAACATTGACTTGCCAGTCACACTGGTATTTATTTGCAAAAAAAGACATACGCAACACCCGTTGGCAACCTTCGAACAACAACAATCAATCGTTAGGTGCACACCATGAAAAAGCTGAAAACCGTACTCATCACCAGTCTGTCTCTGTCTATCGCGATGGCCGCCTCCCTGGCCAACGCCAAAGACCTGGTGATCTCCATCTGGGATGGCTACATGGCCCCGGATGCCATGGCGCAATTCAAAAAAGCCAGCGGCATCGACGCCGACCGCTCCCTGCATGCCACCAATGAAGAGATCATGGGCAAGCTGATGGCCTCCAATGGCGACGGCTACGACGTGGTGTTCGTCTCCTCGCCCTTTGCCGAGGTGCTGGAGAAGCAGGGCCTGCTGGCGCCCATCGATGCCAGCAAAGTGCCCAACCTGAAAAACCTCTACCCCGAGGCGCAGCAGCTCGCCTACGACCCGGGCAATCACTATTCCGTCCCTTACACCTGGGGCACTACCGGCATCTGCTACCGCTCGGACAAGGTCAGCCCGGCACCGAGCAGCTGGAATGAACTGCTCAAACCCAGCGACGCCCTGCAAGGCAAGGTCACCCTGCTGGCCACCGACCGCTGGTTGCTCGGCGCCGGTTTCCTGGCCAACGGCTGGTCGGTCAACGACAGCGACCCGGCGCACATCCAGGTGGTGCGCGACGAGTTAATCGGCGCGAAGAAACGCATCCTGTCCTTCGATGACACCACCTTCTATTCCAAGCTGGCCTCCGGCGAGACACAGATGGCCCATGCCTGGGATGGCTGGTGCAACTACGGCACCCAGGCCAACGCGACGATCAAGTTCGCCCTGCCCAAGGAAGGCTCCGATCTGTGGGTCGACACCATGGTGGTGCTGAAAGGCTCGAAGAACCTCGATGGCGCTTATCAGTTCATCAACTTCATGCTGGAAAAGAACAACCATGCCTGGGTGGCCGAGAACATCCTCTACAAGGTGCCTAACCAGGCGGCCATGGCCGGGCTCAAGCCGGAGCTGCTGAGCCAGTTCCCGAACCTGGCGACCACGCCCGTCGAACTGGTCAAGCAGCAGCTGCTGCGCGATGTCGGTGGCGACACCCAGAAGGCCTATACCCGCACGGTCACCGAGATCATGTCGGCGCAATAAGCCTTGTTTCAGCGGGGCGTCTGCGGGCGCCCCATTCCTCAACTCTGATCCACACAACCCCCGGTTTCAGGCCTGGTAAAAACCCCGCGCAGTGGTTTTTACCCGGCCTGGCTCACGGGGCTAGGGAACCTGCGCATGAGTGTTTTGCAAGCTGACAGACGCCTGTCGGTCTGGCTACTGGCACCCGGACTGGGCTGGCTGGCCATGTTTCTGCTGCTGCCGTGCCTACTGGTGCTGCTCTATAGCTTTCTCGAACGTGGCGCCTATGGCGGCATCGAATACATCTTCACCTGGGAAAACTACCAGCGCGCGGTCGATCCGCTGTACCTGGAGATTCTCCTGCGCTCGGCGAAAATTGCAGGCTTAGCCACCCTGTTCGCCCTGCTGCTCGGCTACCCGGCGGCCTATGCCATTACCCGCGCACCGCGCCAGCGGCAGGGCATGTACCTGTTTTTGGTGATGCTGCCGTTCTGGAGCAATTACCTGATTCGCACCTATGCCTGGATAGTCCTGCTCAACCGCAAAGGCCTGCTCGCCGGCTTGCTTGAGCCCCTGGGACTCTATGGTGACCTGCTGAATATCCTCTACACCGAGTCGGCGGTGGTGCTGGGCCTGGTCTACAACTACCTGCCCTTCGTGATACTGGCGGTGTTCGCTTCGCTGTCCCGGATCAACAGTGAGATTTGGGAGGCCTCCGCCGACCTCGGCGCCTCGGGCTGGATGACCTTTCGCCGCATCATCCTGCCCCTCAGCGTGCCGGGCATCGCCGCCGGCGCGGTGTTCGTGTTTGTGCTCAGCATCGGCAACTTCATCACCGCCGACCTGCTCGGCGGCAAGCAGGTGCAGATGATCGGCAACCTGATCTACGCGCAATTTCTCACCGCCCGCGACTGGCCCTTCGGCTCGGCGCTGAGCTTCTTTCTGATCGGCATCATGCTGGTGCTGCTGTTTATCCAGGCCATGCTGGCGCGCCGCGCCCAGGGAGCGACCCATGAACAGCACGTTTAACACCTCGCGCCTGGCGCTGGGCAGTCACCTGTGGCTGGTCTATGGCTTTCTCTATGTGCCGATCCTGGTGCTGATCGCGCTGTCCTTCAACGCCAGCGGCCTGCCCACCGCCTGGGGCGGCGCCTCGCTGAAATGGTACGCGGCGCTGGCCGCCAACCAGGCGATCCAGCAGGCGGCGCTGAATACCCTGATAGTCGCGCTGACCTCGACCTTTATCGCCTGCGTGCTCGGCACCCTGCTGGCGCTGGGGGTGGAAATGCGCAGCCATGCCAGTGGCGGTGCCGGGCGCGGTGGCAACCTGGCCGACACCTTGCTGATGGCGCCGATGATCATTCCCGACATAGTCCTGGCCATCGCCCTGCTGAGCTTCTTCAACCTGTTGAAGATGAGCCTGGGCCTGCACTCGATCATTCTCAGCCATGCGGTGTTCAACATCGCCTTCGTCTGCGCCGTGGTGCGTACCCGCCTCAAGCACTTCGACTACTCGATTCTCGAGGCCTCGATCGATCTGGGCGCCAGCTGGCCGACCACCCTGCGCCGGGTGCTGCTGCCCAGCATCTTCCCCGGGGTGCTGGCCGGCGGGCTGCTGGCCTTCACCCTGTCGGTGGACGAATTCATCATCGCCTTCTTCAACTCAGGTTCGGGCAGCGCCTCGACCACGCTGCCGATGCAGGTCTATTCGATGATCCGCTTCGGCGTCACCCCGGAAATCAATGCCCTGGCGACCCTGGTGATGCTGGTCAGCTTCACCGCGCTGTTCGCCTCCCAACGGCTCAACAAGGTGCAGTCCCAACATGCAGACTAATACGCCTAACGTACTGGTGCTGAACCAGGTCAGTAAGTCCTTCGGCCATGGCATGGCGGTCAAGGATGTCAGCTTGAGCATCCGCGAGAACGAGTTCTTCGCCCTGCTCGGCCCCTCCGGCTGTGGCAAGAGCACCCTGCTGCGGATGCTGGCCGGCTTCGAGACGCCGACCTCCGGCAACATCTACCTGGACGGTCGCGACATCGCGCCGATGCCGGCCAACCAGCGCCCGCTGAACCTGATGTTCCAGTCCTACGCGCTGTTTCCCAATATGAACGTGCAGGACAACATCGCCTATGGTCTGGAGATGGAACGCCGGCCCAAGGACGAGATTCGCCAGCGGGTCGACGCCATGCTGGACACCGCGCAGTTGCGCGACCTGGCCAAGCGCCGGCCGGATCAACTGTCCGGCGGCCAACGTCAGCGGGTGGCCCTGGCCCGCGCCCTGATCAAACGGCCCCGGGTGCTGTTGCTGGACGAACCCCTGGGGGCGCTGGACAAGAAGCTGCGCGGCAAAATGCAGCTGGAACTCAAGCGCCTGCAACACGAGAGCGGCATCACCTTTATCGTGGTCACCCATGACCAGGAAGAAGCCCTGGTCATGGCCGATCGCATGGCGGTGCTCAAGGATGGCGAAGTCTGCCAGTACGGCAGCCCCAGCGACCTCTACGAAAACCCCAACAGCCGCTTCGTCGCCGACTTTATCGGCATCAGCAACCTGATCGAAGGGGTGCGGGTCGGCGCCGACCAGCTGCGCGCCGGCGACCAGCTGCTGAAGATCGAGCCCACCGCCACCGCCGGCCCCAATCAGGTCGCCCTGGCCGTGCGCCCGGAGCGCCTGCGGGTGCTGGCCGATCCCGCCGCCAGCTGCGACAACCAGCTCAGCGGCGAGGTGCTCGAGGTCGCCTACCACGGCCTGGACACCAACCTGCATGTACGCACCGCGGTCTCGGCCAAGCCGCTGATCGTCCGTGTGCCGTCCAGCGATTACCACTTCAAGCAATTTCGCAGCGGCATGCCGATCCGCCTCGGCTGGCAGGCCGAGCATGGCCGCGTGCTGAACAACTGAACATCTGCACACACAACAAGAACACAGGAGCAGTTCCTATGAATGAGCGCAAGGTTATTGCCTTCTTCCCCGAGGCCGCCTACGGGCCGGCCCTCAACTCGGTGGGCATCGCCCAGGCCTGCGAGGCCCTGGGACACAAGGCGGTGTTTCTCACCGACCCGGGGATGAGCGGGGTCTATGCCGCCTACGGTTTCGAAGAGCATCAGGTGAACATGTCCGAGCCGATGCCGGCCGAGGCCATGGCCCGTTACTGGAGCGACTTCGTCAACGGCCATATCCCTAACTTTCGCAAGGCGCCGATCGACCAGCTCGACAACTATGTGAAGGAATGCTGGGCGGCCATAGTCGAGACCGCCAAGTGGGCGCAAAAAGATCTGCCGGCGATCCTCGAGCGAGTCAAACCGGACCTGATCTGCGTCGACAACGTGATCCTGTTTCCGGCCATCAAGCAGTACGGCAAGCCCTGGGTACGGATCATCTCCTGCTCGGAAAACGAGGTGGAAGACGCCGATATCCCGCCCTATCTGTCCGGCATGAGCATCGACGACAAGGCCGGCCACGCGCGCTTCCGGGCCAAGTTCGCCGAAGTGATCGCGCCGATCCACGCCGACTTCAACCAGTTCCTCGCCCGCTGCGGCGAGCCTGCCTATCCGCTGGGCAGCTTCTTCGAAGAGTCGCCCTATATGAACCTGCTGCTCTACCCGGACCCGGTGAAGTTCCAGCGCCGCAAACCGCTGCCGGCCGAGCACTTTCATTACCTGCAAGGCTGCGTGCGCAACGACAAGGCCTACGAGATTCCCGAGTTTCGCGCCAACCAGGACAAGCCGCTGCTCTATGTCAGCTTCGGCAGCCTGGGTTCCGGCGACGTCGAACTGCTCCAGCGGCTGATCACCAGCATCGGCCGGCTGCCCTACCGCGCACTGTTCAACGTCGGCGAGCACCTGGAGGACTACCCCGAGCTGCCGGACAACGTGCTGATTGCCAACTGGTACCCGCAGCCCTCGGTGATCTCCCAGGTCGACGCGGTGATCCACCACGGCGGCAACAACAGCTTCACCGAGTGCCTGTACTTCGGCAAACCGGCGATCGTCATGCCCTACGTCTGGGACGGCCACGACAACGCCATGCGCGCCCAGGAGAGCGGCCACGGTTTCCGTCTGGATCGCTACGACTGGAGTGAGCAGGAGCTGGCCGAGAAGCTGGCGCTGTGCATCAACGACAGCGCCATGCGCCAACGGCTGCAGGCGACCGGCGCCTATATGCGCGCCCACCCTGGCCCGGCCGCTGCCGCGCAGGTTCTCGACGGGGTGCTGCAACATGGCTGAGACCCAACTGCAGTCCAGCGCGCCCCATATAGTCGGCGCCCACGACTATGCCGAGCTGGTTGATATGTTGGCGGCGTGCAGCGGCGATGCCCCACAACACTTCGACGGAGTGCTGCAACATGGCTAAGACCCAACTGCAGTCCAGCGCGCCACATATTGTCGGAGCCAGGAATTACCAGGACCTGGCCGACTGGGGCCTGCAGGGCAATGCCCTCGAAGGCGCCTCCCATTCCAGCGGCCGCCTGCTGTTCAAGGGGCCAAACAACCAACCCGAATGCGGCCTGTGGGTCTGCACCCCGGGGCGCTGGCGCCTGACCATCCCGCGCGACGAGCTGTGCCACTTCATCCAGGGCCGCGCCACCTACCGCCACGACAACGGCGAGGTGATCGAGGTTTACCCCGACACCCTGGTGCTGTTCCCCGCCGGCTGGTCCGGCGAATGCCTGGTGCAGGAAACCCTGCGCAACACCTACCTACTGACCTGAATAGCTTTTTTGGAGCCCATTAAATGACCACCCCCGTTCTCTACAACCCGCTGCAAGTCACCGACGTCAAAGACTGGGGCGTGATCCCGACCATGCTCGAAGGCCAGTCGAAGGTCTCAGGCGTGGTGCTGCACAAGGGGCCAGAAGGCCAATCCGAGTGCGGCATCTGGATCTGCACCCCAGGCAAGTGGTTCTGCCATGTGACCAGCGACGAGTTCTGCCACTTCCTCGAAGGACGCTGCACCTATGTGCACGAATCGGGCGAGGTGATCGAGATAGTGCCGGACACCGCCGCCTTCTTTCCCCTGGACTGGAAAGGCGTCTGCACCGTGCATGAGACGATCAAAAAGGTCTACATGATCCGGTGAACACCATGACCGAAGTGCTCGACACCCCCAATCTGGCGGCCAGTCAGCGCGCCAGCTTGCGCGCCGATTTCCTCGCGCTGCATGGCTTCGCCAGCCTGACGCCGCTGGCCCTGCCGGCGGACGCCTCGGCGCGGCGCTACTTTCGCCTGGCCGAAGCCGGCTTGCTGCTGATGGATTCGCCACCGGCCAGCGAGCCGCTCGGCCCCTATCTGCGGGTCGCCGATTTGCTCTGCCGGCTCGGCCTGTCGGCGCCGCAAGTGCTGGCGGCCGATGAGCGCGCCGGGCTGGCGCTGATCGAGGACTTCGGCCAGGACACCTACACCCGCCTGCTGGCCGCCGGTCACCCCGAGTTGCCGCTGTACCAGCTGGCGGTGGATTGCCTGGCCCAGTTGCACCAGGCGCCCGCCAGCCTTAGCGCGGCCCTGCCGGCCTACAACGCGGCGCGGCTGGCCGAGGAGTACGGGCTGTTTATCGACTGGTACGTGCCCCTGCTAATCGGCGCCGAGGCCGCCGCGGCCCTGCGCGAGCGCTACCTGCAGCTGTTCGCCCAGGCCTGTCAGGCCGTCGCCAGCCGCCGCGAGGCGCTGGTGCTGCGCGACTTCCACGTCGACAACCTGATGCTGCTGGCGGATCGCCCGGGCACGGCCGCCTGTGGCCTGCTGGATTTCCAGGATGCCCTGCAAGGCGCGGCGGCCTACGACCTGCTGTCCCTGCTGGAAGACGCCCGCCGCGACCTGCCCGACAGCCTGCGCCAGCAGATGCTGAGTCGCTACCTGGGGCAACGGCCGGAGCTCGACGCCGCGGCCTTTAACGCCGACTACCAGGTGCTGGCCGCCCAGCGCCACGCCAAGGTGCTGGGCATCTTCGTGCGCCTGGCCCAGCGCGACGGTAAAAAACATTATCTGGGTCATCTGCCGCGCACCCTCGGGCTATTTGTCCGCGCGCTCGACGCACCAGCCCTGCAACCACTGCGCACCCTGCTCGACCACCACCTGCCCGCGCACTGGCGCCACGGCCTTGACGACAAGGCCCAGGCCCAACTGCGCGGTCCCTCTCATTGCATGCCGCAGGAGCAACCATGACCCTTTTCCATTGCGACACCCCGCTGCGCTTTATCAGCCCCGACTACCAGGCGATGGCCAGCCGCCGCCTGCGCGAGGTCATCAACCCGGCCAGCCTGGAATGTGTCGGCCAGATCGGCCTGGGCGAGCAGGCCGATGTGCAGGCCGCCATCGAGGCCGCCAATGCCGCCCAGCAACACTGGGCCCGGGTCGACGCCAAGAGCCGCGCCGCGCTGCTGCACCAGCTGGCCAATGCCATCGAGCAGGACCTGGCCTGCAACCGCGAGGCCGCCCGGCTGATGACCCTGGAGATGGGCAAGCCCTTCCCCGAAGCCATGGGTGAACTGGCCAACTGCGCGCCGATCTTTCGCTACTACGCGGAGATGGCCCGGGACGACGCCGGCAAAGTGGCCGGCACCACCCAGGCCGGCTCCTTCCAGCATGTGCGCTACCAGCCCTATGGCGTCAGCGTGCACATCATGCCGTTCAACTTCCCGATCCTGCTGATGTGCTGGACGGTGGCCGCCTCCCTGGCGGCCGGCAACGCCTGCATCATCAAGCCGGCGGAAAGCACCAGCCTCTGCACCCTGAAGTTCATGCAGCATTTTCGCGCCCTGCCCGCCGGGCTGATCAGTTGCATCCCCGGCGACGCCAGCACCGCCCAGCTGCTGGTGCAGTCCGACCGCACCCACGCGGTGGCCTTCACCGGCAGCGTCGCCGCCGGCAAGGCGGTGGCGGTGGCCTGCGCCGAACGGATGAAACCTTGCGTGATCGAGGCCGGCGGCAGCGACCCGATGATCATCTCCAAACACGCGCCGCTGGAAGTGGCCGCCGCCGGTGCCGTGACCGCGGCCTTCCACCTGACCGGGCAGATCTGCACCTCGGCGGAGCGGTTTTTTGTGGTTGAGGAGATCCATGACGCCTTCGTCGCCCGCTTCGCCGAGCGCACCCGCGCCCTGCGCATCGGCCACGGCCTGGAGCACGCGGAGATCGGCCCGCTGGTCAGTCAGGCGGCGCGCGACAAGGTCATGCGCCTGGTCGCCGACGCGCTGGACAAGGGCGCCAGCCTGGTCTGTGGCGGGCGTATTCCGCCCGCGCAGCCGGTCGGCTGGTTCTATGAACCAACCATTCTCACCGGCGTCACCGCGGCCATGACGATCTTCCACGAGGAATGCTTCGGTCCGGTGGCGGCCATCTGCAAGGTCGCCGACTTCGACGAAGCGGTGCGCCTGGCCAACGACTCGCCCTTCGGCCTCGGCGCCTCGCTGTTCTCCACGGATCTGGCCGAGGCCATGGAGGCCGCCGAGCGCCTGGAAGCCGGCATGGTCTGGGTCAACAACCCGCTGATCGACAACGACGCGCTGCCTTTTGGTGGCTGGAAGATGTCCGGCATGGGCCGCGAGCTGGGCCGCCAGGGCCTGGAGGCGTTCCGCCGCTCGAAGATGGTGATCATCGACCACCAGCCGCGCATTCAGGACTGGTGGTACCCCTACAACGACGATCAGTTCTATCGCGCCTAAGGCAGGAGGCACGCATGCACTATTGCCCCGTTGCGTCGCCGGCTTGCAGGCCGTTGAAAAATGTCGGCGAGGCCGCCGAGACAAGGCAAAGACAGGCGAGGAAGCGGAGTTTACGAGCTGTAAATGAGCATTCCGAGCCTGTTTTTAACGCCGTATCGGCAACGCAGGTAGTTTTTCAACGGCC
>C687J26845_10000359_pt1 | contig 30412 bp, 27 predicted proteins | sample RifCSPlowO2_12_FD_26845 | JGI IMG/M metagenome (IMG submission 26845)
CGGCCCTTCGGGTTGCGCGAGAAATGGCCCCCGCTGTCGTTGCAGGACTTGGCAAGGGAATAACCATTACCTGCGTCCTGCGCCTAACCGGGGGTCATTTCTCGCGGCAACGCGGCTCGCGATGAAGCGGCAACAGACCCTAGGGGGCAGGCTGAATAGCCTGCCCCTTTTTGTTTGGGCGGCGGATGTTGTTTGAGCCTGGCCTTAGCGCTGTTTTGCTGCGGGTTTTGGGGCGACTATGCGGGCCTGTGACATCCAGTCACAAGTGTTTGCCTTGAGTCGTGGGGGGGAGGGGCGGATAATTAATCAATCCGATTCTCATTTGGTTTTACCTATGCGTCCTCGTTTCACTTCTTGGCTGTTTGTGCCGCTGTTAAGTCTGTTTTGTCTCAATCTTTACGCCAACACCGCTGATCCAGCGGCGCGGGCTTTGCACCTGCTCGGTTATCTCAGTGCCGATTACCCGGCCACCGTGGCCGCAGGCGAGGTGATTGATGCCGGTGAGTACCGCGAGCAGCTGGAGTTTCTCGGGGTGTTGCAGGGCTTGCTGCTGGACTTGCCGGCGCACGCGCAGCGCGCCGAGCTGGAAACCGGGGTCGCGCAGTTGCGCCAAGCGGTTGAGCAGCGCGCCGAGGGCGCCCTGGTTGCCGTGCAGGCCCGGCAGCTGGCCGAGCGTTTACGGACGATTTACCAACTCAGCCTGTTGCCGTCGATTACCCCCGACCCGCAACGTGGCCAGCCTTTGTATGCCGAGCATTGCAGTGTCTGTCATGGCCCTAGCGGCGCTGGTGATGGCCCGGCCGGCGTCGGCTTGCAGCCGCCGCCGGCGAATCTGCAGGCGGTCGCGCGGCTCGACAGCCTGAGTCTCTATGACCTGTTCAATACCCTCAGTCTGGGGATTGATGGCACCGACATGGCCGCCTATAGCGATCAGCTCGATGAGCGTCAGCGCTGGGATCTGGCCAGCTATATTGCCGGTTTCAGTGCCACGCCGATTCAGGCCGGCAGCAGCAGTTTTACCCTGAGCGAATTGGTTGAGCAGACTCCCGGGCAAATCCAGGCGGCTCAAGGTGAGCCTGCGGCTGCCGCGTTTCGCGCCCAGCGGGCCAAGCCCGCGCCGACCCAGCGCGGCCCACAGCAGTTGATCGAGTTCACCGTGCTTACCCTCGACAAGAGTTTGGCGGCCTACGCCAGCGGCGAGCATGAGCAAGCCTACGACCTGTCGGTGGGCGCCTATCTGGAAGGTTTTGAACTGGTTGAAAGTGGCCTGAATAACCTCGATCCACAATTGCGTAAAGCCACCGAAGCGGCCCTGATGGCTTACCGCCAAGGGGTGCGGGACGGCTTGCCGCAGGCACAGCTGGAGCAGCAGTTGGCCCTGGCGAAAGGCAAGCTGGCCGAATGTGCGGCGTTGCTCAAAGGCGACAATATGAGTGGCTCCTTGAGCTTTATCTCCAGCCTGATGATTTTGCTCCGTGAGGGGCTCGAGGCGATTCTGGTGTTGGCGGCCATTTTGGCCTTCTTGCGCAATACTGGGCAGAAAACCGCGCTGCGTAGCGTTCATCTGGGTTGGGGCCTGGCCTTGTTGGCGGGGCTGGCGACCTGGGCGTTGGCTGCCTATGTGATTGGCGTCAGTGGCGCCCAACGGGAACTGCTGGAAGGTGGCACGGCGTTGTTTGCCAGCGTGGTGCTGCTTTGGGTCGGCGTGTGGATGCATGATCGCCGGCATGCCGCGGCGTGGCAGACGAGCATTCGCAGCCATCTGCAAGGTGGCGGCGGGCGCTTTGGCTTTGCCGCGCTGGCGTTCTTTGCGGTCTATCGCGAGCTGTTCGAAGTCATTCTGTTTTATGAAACTCTCTGGTTGCAGGCCGGGCCGAACGGCCATTCGATGGTGCTGGCCGGTGCCGGCACGGCCTTGGTGTTGTTGGTGCTATTGGCCTGGGTGATTTTGCGCGGCAGTGCCAAGTTGCCCTTGGCGACCTTCTTCAGTGTCAATGCGGTGCTGCTCTGCGTGCTCTCGGTGGTGTATGCCGGCCACGGGGTGAAGGCCCTGCAGGAAGCCGGGATCTTTGGCGCCCATCCGGTGGCGTTTTTTGAGTTCGACTGGCTGGGGATTCACCCGGATGCCTGGTCGCTGGCGGCTCAGTCACTGGCGCTGCTGGGCGTGGCCATGCTCTATGGACGCAGTTGGCTGCGGCAGAAAGCCTAATGTCGGAGGCTCGCGAGAAGCAACCGATGCGGGTCTGGATCGATGCTGACGCCTGCCCCAAGGCGGCCAAGGATCAGCTGGTCAAGTTTGCCCTCAAGCGCCAGTTCGAGGTGGTGCTGGTGGCTGGCCAGGCGCAGATCAAACCGGCCTTTGCCTGCGTCAAATTGATCGTGGTGCCCAGTGGCCCGGATGCCGCCGATGATTATCTGGTCGAGCACGCGGTGCCCGGCGAGTTGGTGATTTGCAGCGATATTCCGCTGGCCGACCGGCTGATCAAAAAAGGCGTGGCGGCCCTTGATCCGCGCGGCAAAGAGTTCGATCCAGGCAATATGGGCGAGCGTCTGGCGGTGCGTAATCTGTTCACCGAACTGCGCGAGCAGGGGCAGATGAGCGGCGGGCAGGGCGCCTATGGCGAGCGTGACAAGCAAGCTTTCGCCAATGCCCTGGACCGTATTCTTACCCGTCTGCAGCGTGCTCGGGGTTAAGCGATTATTGGGCCGCTGCGCTCAACCCATCCTACAAATTGCCAACCAAGCCGGGCGCGGGGCTTAACCGCACAGATAAGTGCCGGTACCCACTGCCACCAGGGTGCCATCGTCCGAGTGCAGTTCGGTGCGCACCACCGCCACCTTGTTGCCCGAACGTAACAGCACTGCCTGGGCGGTAAAACGTTGGCCGCGGCCGGGGCGCAGGTAGTCGACGCGCAGGTCGATGGTGCCGAGTTTCGACAGTTTGCTCAGGCGTTCGGCGCCGGACAAATGCTGATGACGCTCGAAGGCGCCAATCAGTGCCATGGCGCCGCCTGCCACATCCAGCAGCGATGAAATCACCCCGCCATGCAAGATGCCGTGGAGGAAGTTGCCGATCAGCTCGGGCTTCATCGGCAGGNACATCAGCACTTTTTGCGTAGTCATTTCGCCCAGCTCAATGCCCAGCACTTTATTGAACGGAATCCGCTCGAGGAAACCCTGCAGTGCGTCGTGCAGGTCGGCGGTGAGTTCGAACGGGGCGGTAGTCATGGCGAACCTAGGCGAGGGAGTCAGAAGCGCTAGGCTGGCGCAGTCACGTCGATTTAGCCAGCGTGGCGGCGTAACTGGCGGGACCGTTGGCGCAATAGCCCGCACTTTGCTGGTGATCGGTCGCTGTTGGTTGCCGGTAGCTGTCGCCAAATGCCGCTTGCTTTGTCACTTGCCGTCGCGGTCGCGGTGCGCTGCTGGGCTAGGATTAAGTTAACCGGCCAAGGCATTTGCAGACCAGTAGCGCCGGGCTGTTAGGGCTCTGCCATGGGTGACTCATGAACTACGTGTTATACGCGATTCCGTTTTTCTTTCTGCTGATCGGCCTGGAGTTACTGGTTGATCGCTGGCGTGGACTCAGCACCTATCGGCTGGCGGATGCGATCAACAGCCTCAGCGCAGGCGTGCTGTCGCAGATCAGCGGGCTGCTGACCAAGGGCCTCGGGCTGCTGACCTATGCCTTGGCCTGGCAGCATCTGGCGCTGTTTGAAATGTCGGCTGAGCCGCTGTGGGTCTGGCTGCTGGCCTTTGTGCTGTATGACTTTTGCTACTACTGGAATCACCGCCTGGGGCATGAGCGCAATGTGCTCTGGGCCGCGCACTCGGTGCATCATCAAAGCGAGGATTACAACCTGTCGACGGCCCTGCGCCAGACCAGTACCGGGTTTCTCTTCGGCTGGATCTTCTACCTGCCGATGGCCCTACTGGGCGTGCCGCCGCTGGTGTTTTTGACGGTGGCGGCGTTGAATTTGCTCTATCAGTTCTGGGTACACACCCGGCACATCCCCAAGCTTGGCTGGTTTGAATGGGTGTTTGTGACGCCGTCCAACCACCGCGCCCACCATGCGCAAAACGCCGTGTATATGGACCGCAATTACGGCGGCGTGTTTATTCTGTGGGACCGGCTGTTTGGCACCTTTCAAGAGGAGCTGGACGAGCAGCCGGTGGTTTTCGGGGTGACCACGCCGCTGGCCAGCTGGAATCCGCTGTGGGCCAACCTGCAGTTTTATGCCCAGTTGTGGCACGACGCGGCGCGTGCCGAGGCGACCTGGGACAAGCTGCGCATCTGGTTTATGCCCACTGGCTGGCGGCCAGCGGATGTGGCCGCCAAGTACCCCTTGAACAAGCCCGAACTCAGCCAGTTTGTGAAATACGAAGTGCCGCTGGCCGCTGGGCAAAAACGCTATGTCGGGCTGCAGTTTGCGCTGTGCCTGCTGGCGGGCAGCTATTTGCTGGCGATCAGTGCCAGCCTCACGCCCGCGCTGCTGTTGGCCGCGTGGTGCTGGGTGGCGTTGAGTTTGTATGGTTTTGGCCAGTGGCTGGAGAACCGCCCGGCGGCGTTGTGGCTGGAGGCGCTGCGCTTGCTACTGAATCTGCCGTTGCTGTACTGGCTGCAGCAGGCCGAACTCTTGCCCTTGAGCGCTGCCGGCTGGGCCCTGGTCGGCGTCTATAGCCTGGGTAGTGCGCTGTGGTTGTGGCGGCTGCGCGGGTTGTTCAAGCGCCGCTTAGACGCTTTGGGCTTTCTTAAAGCGACGTCTTAGCCACAGGCCGAAACCCACCAGCAGCAGTGCGCCGAGCACCCAGAACTCATAGCGCTTGATGTCGCCCAGCAGGCTTTCCATGGCGGCGCCGAAATGGAAGGCGGTGCTGCCCAAGGCTACCGCCCAGACAATCGCGCCTATGCCATTGAGGATCAGGTAGCGCAGCGGTGGGTAGCCGGACAAACCGATGGCCACCGGCATCACGGTGCGCAAGCCGTAGAAGAAGCGAAAACTCAGCACCCACAGATCCGGGTGGCGACTGATCAGCCGCAGCGCGCGATCGCCCATGGCTTGCCAGTTGGGCTTGCGCGCCAAGAGTTGGCGGCCTTTATGGCGGCCCAGGTAATACCAGAGCTGATCGCCGGCATAGCTGCCGAAAAACGCCGTGATAATCACCGTATAGATGTTCATGTACTCGCGCGAGGCAAGAAACCCGGCCAGTACCAAAATAGTTTCACCCTCGAAGAAAGTTCCGAGAAACAGGGCGAAATAGCCGAAATCCTGTAAAAATTGCTCGAGCATAATGGCGGCGCGTACGGAAAAGAGTCGGCAGCCTAACCCTTCCAGTCCTTGTGGGAAAGCGCTGGTCGCCGTGGACGCCGCTGTGGACAATGACTTTAGTCGCATTGCCGGGCTCAATGCGACGAGTCGCCGCAGCTTTGCCGCAGTCGTCATGCTTTAGTCATAATGTCCGCTTATAACTGTCACACTCGCTCGCCAGTGCGGGCTTAGGAGTTTGCTGTGAGCTTTACCCCTGCCAATCGTCTGTTTCCCGGTACTCGCCTGCGCCGTAATCGCCGTGATGAGTTTTCTCGCCGGCTGGTGCGCGAAAACCAACTGACGGTGAATGACTTGATCCTGCCGGTGTTCGTTCTCGATGGCGAAAACCGCCGTGAAGCGGTGGCGTCGATGCCGGGCGTCGAGCGCCTGTCGATCGATTTGCTGTTGCAAGAAGCCGAAGAGTGGGTGGCGCTGGGGATTCCCGCGTTGGCGTTGTTTCCGGTCACCGCCGCCGAGAACAAGTCGCTGGATGCCAGTGAAGCCTGGAACCCCGAAGGCATTGCCCAGCGCGCCACCCGCGCCCTGCGCGCGCGCTTCCCGGAGCTGGGGGTGATTACCGATGTGGCCCTGGACCCCTTCACCACCCATGGTCAGGACGGCATTCTCGACGAGCAGGGTTATGTGCAGAACGACATTACCGTCGACGCGCTGGTGCGCCAGGCGTTGTCCCATGCCGCCGCCGGCGCTCAGGTAGTCGCGCCCTCGGACATGATGGATGGCCGCGTGCAGGCGATTCGCGAAGCCCTGGAGCTGGCCGATTATCCCAACGTGCGGATCATGGCTTACTCGGCCAAGTACGCCAGCGCCTATTACGGGCCGTTTCGCGATGCCGTGGGTTCTGCGGCGAATCTGGGCAAGGCCAACAAGGCCAGTTACCAGATGGACCCAGCCAATGGCGACGAAGCCCTGCATGAGGTGGCCGCGGATTTAGCCGAAGGCGCCGATATGGTCATGGTCAAACCGGGCATGGCCTATTTGGATATTCTGTGGCGAGTTAAAACTGAATTTCGCGTGCCGACCTTTGTCTATCAAGTCAGCGGCGAATACGCCATGCACATGGCCGCGATCCAGAACGGCTGGCTCGGCGAGGCGGTGATTCTCGAATCCCTGACCGCTTTCAAGCGAGCCGGTGCCGATGGCATCCTGACGTATTTCGCTAAACGTGCGGCGCAACTGTTAAAACAGGGCCAGTAAGCCCCCTAGGACGAGCAAATGAATAGCGAAGGACTCAGCCAGAATCTGCTCCCGGCAGAGCTGCCCGAAGTGGTTGCGGAGCTGGAGAACCTACCCGTGGTTGAGCCGGTCGTAGCGCCTACGCCGGCGGTCTATGTGGTTCCGGGGCTGGACGACAGCAGCCTGTATATCCACCGCGAGCTGTCGCAGCTGAAGTTCAATATCCGCGTGCTGGAGCAGGCGCTGGATGAGTCTTATCCGTTGCTGGAGCGGCTGAAGTTTCTGCTGATCTTCTCCAGCAACCTCGATGAGTTCTTCGAGATTCGCGTCGCCGGGCTGAAGAAGCAAATCACCTTTGCCCGCGAGACCGCCGGTGCCGATGGCCTGCAGCCGCATCAAGTGTTGGCACGGATCGCCGAGCTGGTGCACGAGCAGGTCGAGCGCCAATACGCGATCCTCAACGATGCGTTGTTGCCGGCGCTGGAAAAGCACCAGGTGCGCTTTATCCGCCGCCGGCATTGGACGCCCAAGCTGAAAGCCTGGGTGCGGCGTTATTTTCGCGATGAGATCGCGCCGATCATCACCCCGATTGGCCTGGACCCGACGCATCCTTTCCCCTTGTTAGTGAACAAGAGCCTGAACTTTATCGTCGAACTGGAGGGCGTCGATGCCTTCGGTCGCGATTCGGGTTTGGCGATTATCCCGGCGCCGCGGCTGTTGCCGCGGGTTATCAAGGTGCCGGAAGACGTCGGCGGCCCTGGCGCCAACCACGTGTTCTTGTCGTCGATGATCCACGCCCATGCCGATGACCTGTTTCAGGGTATGAAGGTCAAGGGTTGCTACCAGTTCCGCCTGACCCGTAACGCCGACTTGGCGGTCGACACCGAAGACGTCGAAGACTTGGCGCGGGCCCTGCGCGGCGAGTTGTTCTCGCGCCGTTATGGCGATGCGGTGCGTCTGGAGGTGGCCGACACCTGCCCGCAGCACCTGGCCGATTACCTGCTTAAGCAGTTCAGCCTGAGCGAGAGCGAGCTGTATCGGGTCAACGGTCCGGTGAACCTGACTCGGCTGTTCAGCATCACCGGGCTGGCCAGTCACCCGGAGTTGCAGTGCAAGCCGTTTACCCCAGTGATCCCCAAGTTGCTGCAAAACAGCGAGAACATCTTCAGCGTGATCAGCAAGCAGGACATCCTGCTGCTGCACCCTTTCGAGTCGTTCACCCCGGTGGTCGACTTGTTGCGCCAGGCCGCCAAAGACCCGCAAGTCTTGGCGGTGCGCCAGACCCTGTATCGCTCCGGGGCCAACTCCGAGATTGTCGATGCGCTGGTGGACGCGGCCCGTAACGGCAAGGAAGTGACCGCGGTGATCGAGTTGCGCGCGCGCTTCGATGAAGAGTCCAACCTGCTGCTGGCCAGCCGTTTGCAAGCGGCCGGCGCCGTGGTGATTTACGGGGTGGTGGGGTTCAAGACCCACGCCAAGATGATGTTGATCTTGCGTCGCGAGAATGGCGAGATTGTCCGTTACGCGCACCTGGGCACCGGTAACTACCACGCCGGCAACGCCAAGCTGTACACCGACTACAGCCTGCTGACTTCCGATGACGCGCTCTGCGAAGACGTTTCCAAGCTGTTCAGCCAGCTGATCGGCATGGGCAAAACCCTGCGCATGAAGAAGCTGCTGCACGCGCCCTTCACCCTGAAGAAGGGCATCCTCGACCTGATTGCCCGGGAAACCCAGCACGCCAGTGAGGGCCGGCCTGCGCACATCATGTTCAAGGTCAACTCGGTGACCGATCCGAAGATCATCCGCGCCCTGTACAAGGCCAGCCAGTGCGGCGTGAAGATCGACATGGTGGTGCGCGGCATGTGCTGCCTGCGGCCGGGCGTGCCGGGGGTTTCGCACAATATCCAGGTGCGCTCGATCATCGGCCGCTTCCTGGAGCACAGCCGCATTTACTACTTCTACAACGGTGGTGATGAGCAGCTGTACCTGTCCAGTGCCGATCTGATGGAGCGCAACCTCGACAAGCGTGTCGAGACCTGCTTCCCGATTGAGGGCAAGCGCTTGTTGCTGCGGGTCAAGAAGGAGCTGGAGGCCTACTTGAGCGATAACACCCAGAGCTGGATTCTGCAGCCCGATGGCCGCTACCTGCGCAACAGCCCGAGCGGCAATCAGCATGCCCGTAACGCACAAAGCATGCTGCTGGAGAAACTCACCAGCCCGGCACCGGTGCGTTAAGCGCAAGACCTTGTCGCGCAATAAAAAAACGCCCCGAGCAGCTGTGCTGACGGGGCATTTTTTATGCGGCGGCGGATGGCGCCATGCCTGCCTGCGGCTAGCGCACCCGTAGATTGAAGCCGGTGCGGCTCAGCCATTCGGCCTCTTGGGCAAAGTCGGCTTGGGTCAGCGGGTTGGCGTGCAGCCAGCCGGCGGGGAACTGCACGTCCAGGCTTTGCGGCCCGGCAATCAGCTCGACCTGCGGCATCTCCTGACCGCCGCGGATATGGTGGAACAGAATCGCAAAGCGCAGCAGTACGCAGAGGCGCAGCAGCGTTTGGCTGTGATCGCCAAAGTCGCCGAGTTTGTCGCGGGGGATATTGCGTCGGTGTCCACGTACCAGCAGCGCCAGCATTTGCTGGTCGAGCCGCGAGAAGCCGGCCAGATCGGAGTGCTCAATCAGGTAGGCGCCGTGCTTGTGGTACTGGTAGTGCGCAATGTCCAGACCCAGTTCATGCACCCGCGCGGCCCAGCTGAGCAGCTCGCGTTGCCAGTCGTCGTTGAGCTGCCAGGACGGCGCGACCTTTTCCAGGGCGCTGAGGGCTTTGGCTTCAACCCGGGCGGCTTGCTCCAAGTCGACGTGGTAGCGCTCCATCAGCGCGCCCAGAGTGCGCTCGCGTACATCTTCATGGACATGGCGGCCCAGCAGGTCGTAGAGCACGCCCTCGCGCAGGGCGCCTTCGGAGTGGTTCATGCTGGCGAGCTTCATGGCATCGAAGATGGCTTCCATGATCGCCAAACCAGCCGGGAACACGCCGCGCCGATCCGGTTTGATGCCGTCCAGTTCGAGCTTGTCGACATCGCCGAGCTTGAGCACCTTGCGCTTGAGCCAGGCCAGGCCTGGGGCGTTGACCTCACCATTGCCGTGGCCGGCGGCCTTGATCACCAGGCCGATCGAGCGAATGGTGCCCGAGGCGCCGAGGGCCTCTTGCCAGCCCAGGCGGTGCAGGGCGTATTCGATGCCCATCAGCTCCAGGCGCGCCGCGGTATAGGCCTGGGCATAGCGGGCGGCGGTGATTTTGCCATCGCGAAAATACCGCTGGGTAAAGCTCACGCAGCCCATTTGCAGGCTTTCACGCAGCAAGGGCTCGAAGCGCTGGCCGATGATAAATTCGGTGCTGCCGCCGCCGATGTCCACCACCAGGCGTTTGCCCGGGGTGTCGGCGCTGCTGTGGGAGACGCCGAGGTAAATCAGTCGGGCCTCTTCACGGCCGGAAATCACCTCCACCGGATGGCCGAGGATGTCTTCCGCGCGGCGGATAAACTCGCCGCAGTTACGCGCTTCCCGCAGGGCGTTGGTGCCGACAATCCGCACCGCGCCTTCCGGCAAGCCGGTAATCAGCTGGCCAAAGCGGCGCAGGCAATCGAGTCCGCGCTGGATCGCTTCTTCGCTGAGCAGGCGTTGATCGTCGAGCCCGGCGGCCAGCTGAACTTTTTCGCCAAGCCGTTCAAGGATACGAATTTCACCATGATCGGCCTTGGCCAGGACCATGTGAAAGCTGTTCGAGCCAAGGTCAATGGCGGCGATCATCGGAAAATGCTTGGCAGCGGTTGGCAGCATGATGGGCGGGTCTCGGTGCAGAACGGCGACATCCTGCCATGATCGGCGGGAGAGGCCAACGCGGGTTAGGCTAAGCGCGGCACCATGTCGCGCCGCCACTGCGTGGTCGATTGATCGATTCTACCCGTTATCGCCATAGCGAAGCTTAATCGTCTGCGCCTTTCGGCCAGCGCCAAGGCGGGCTATCATTAGCGCCACTTTATGAGCACTTTTGCTTGCGAACGCGGAGATTTTCCATGAGCGAATTCATCACCAATGTCACCGACGCCAGTTTTGAGCAAGACGTGCTCAAAGCCGAGGGCGCGGTGCTGGTCGACTATTGGGCCGAATGGTGTGGCCCGTGCAAGATGATTGCACCGGTACTCGAAGAGATCGCCCAGACTTACCAAGGTAAGTTGAAAGTGTGCAAACTGAACATCGACGAAAACCAAGACACCCCGCCAAAATACGGCGTGCGCGGTATTCCGACCCTGATGTTGTTCAAAGATGGCAACGTCGAAGCGACCAAGGTTGGCGCGCTGTCCAAGTCGCAATTGGCCGCGTTCCTCGACAGCAATATCTGATCCTGCGGCGTTGCTGAGCGACGCCTGCGGCCCTTCAGATTGTTGTTGTAAAGCCCCGCAGATTGCGGGGTTTTTTATGCTTGAGGCTAGACGCCTCGAAAAGCCGGTGTTACATTCGGCTCGCAACGGTTTCTCCGTTGCCCTCTACCAGCCGTCGCCACTCCATTCTTATTCACCTAAGTTCACCGAATAAGTGCAGTGTTCCTGTCGCCTTTCTCGCGACGCGGCCTCTTAAGCCAAGTGCTTACCTCCCTCTTTCATGAATACGTCATTCCTATGAATCTGACTGAACTCAAGCAAAAACCCATTACCGATCTGCTCGACATGGCCGAACAGATGGGCATCGAAAATATGGCCCGTTCGCGCAAGCAGGACATTATTTTCTCCCTGTTGAAGAAGCACGCACGCGGCGGCGATGAAATCTCCGGTGATGGCGTGTTGGAAATTCTCCAGGACGGTTTCGGCTTTCTGCGCTCCGCGGACTCTTCCTATCTCGCCGGCCCAGACGATATTTACGTCTCGCCGAGCCAGATCCGTCGCTTCAACCTGCGTACCGGCGACACCATAGTCGGCAAGATCCGTCCGCCCAAAGAAGGTGAGCGTTATTTCGCTCTGCTCAAGGTCGACACGATCAACTACGACCGTCCGGAAAACGCCAAAAACAAGATTTTGTTCGAAAACCTGACGCCGTTGTTCCCCACGGTGCGGATGAAGATGGAAGCCGGTAACGGCTCTACCGAAGACTTGACCGGTCGGGTGATCGACCTCTGTGCGCCGATCGGTAAAGGCCAGCGCGGCCTGATCGTCGCGCCTCCGAAAGCCGGTAAGACCATCATGCTGCAGAACATCGCGGCCAACATCACCCGTAACAACCCGGAAGTTCATCTGATCGTGCTGTTGATCGATGAGCGCCCGGAAGAAGTGACCGAAATGCAGCGCACCGTGCGCGGCGAAGTGGTGGCTTCGACTTTCGACGAGCCGCCGAGCCGGCACGTGCAAGTGGCCGAGATGGTCATCGAGAAGGCCAAGCGCCTGGTCGAGCACAAGAAAGACGTGGTCATCCTGCTCGACTCCATCACCCGTTTGGCCCGCGCCTATAACACCGTGATTCCAAGCTCCGGCAAGGTGCTCACCGGTGGTATCGACGCCCACGCCCTGGAGAAACCGAAACGTTTCTTCGGCGCCGCACGGAACATCGAAGAAGGCGGCTCGCTGACCATCATCGCCACCGCGCTGGTGGAAACCGGCTCGAAGATGGACGAAGTGATCTACGAAGAGTTCAAAGGCACCGGTAACATGGAGCTGATCCTCGATCGCCGGGTTTCCGAGAAGCGCGTGTTCCCTGCCATCAACATCAACAAGTCCGGCACCCGCCGTGAAGAGTTGCTGACGGGCGAGGAAGAGCTGTCGCGCATGTGGATTCTGCGCAAACTGCTGCATCCGATGGATGAAATTGCCGCCATCGAGTTCCTCTTGGACAAGTTGCGTTCGACCAAGACTAACGAAGAGTTCTTCCAGCTGATGAAGCGCAAGTAAGACGATCTACTGCGCTTAGGTGATGCTGCGTTAAAAATGGCTGACCTTCGCTCGCTACGATCTTGAATTGCCGTATGACACAAACTAAGGCCGGGGAAACCCGGCTTTTGTTTGTCTGCGATTGATTGAAATTTCGGAATAACCCTGTTCGGCGCTAAACTTTGGCTCCGACAGTTTTGCCGCAGATGAGGCTCAAGCATGCAGTATCGCGACCTTCGCGACTTTATCCGTGGGCTGGAACAGCGCGGCGAACTCAAGCGCATCCAAACGCCGGTTTCTCCCGTGTTGGAGATGACCGAAATCTGCGACCGCACCTTGCGCAAGCAAGGCCCGGCGCTGCTGTTCGAAAACCCCACGGGTTTTGACATGCCGGTGCTCGGCAACCTGTTCGGCACGCCGAAACGGGTGGCTCTGGGTATGGGCGCCGAAGAGGTCAGTGAACTGCGCGAGATCGGCAAGCTGCTGGCCTTTTTGAAAGAACCGGAGCCGCCCAAGGGCTTTAAAGACGCCTGGTCTAAGCTGCCGATCTTTCGCAAGGTGCTGGCCATGGCACCCAAGGTGGTCAAGGACGCGCCTTGCCAGGAAGTAATCGAAGAAGGTGAAGACGTCGACCTGACCAAGCTGCCGGTGCAAACCTGCTGGCCGGGCGATGTTGGTCCGCTGATTACCTGGGGTCTGACCATCACCAAGGGGCCGAATAAAGAGCGGCAGAACCTGGGCATCTATCGCCAGCAGGTGATAGGGCGCAACAAGGTGATCATGCGCTGGCTCAGCCACCGTGGCGGCGCCTTGGATTATCGCGAGTGGTGCCAGAAGTACCCGGACCGTCCCTATCCGGTGTGCGTGGCACTTGGCGCCGACCCTGCGACCATTCTCGGCGCGGTGACGCCGGTGCCCGACACCCTGTCCGAATATGCCTTCGCCGGCTTGTTGCGTGGCCATCGCACCGAGCTGATCAAGGCCCGTGGCAGCGACCTGCAAGTGCCGGCGAGCGCCGAGATAGTGCTGGAAGGGGTGATCCACCCCGGCGAGATGGCCAACGAAGGCCCCTATGGTGACCACACCGGTTACTACAACGAAGTGGACAGCTTCCCGGTGTTTACCGTCGAGCGCATCACCCGCCGGCAGAAACCTATCTACCACAGTACCTACACCGGCCGGCCACCGGATGAACCGGCGATTCTCGGCGTGGCCCTGAACGAGGTGTTCGTACCTATTCTGCAAAAGCAGTTCCCGGAAATCACCGACTTCTACCTGCCGCCGGAAGGTTGCTCGTACCGCATGGCGGTGGTCACCATCAAGAAGCAGTATCCCGGCCACGCCAAGCGCGTAATGCTCGGTGTCTGGTCGTTTTTGCGACAGTTCATGTACACCAAGTTCGTCATAGTCACCGACGACGACATCAATGCGCGGGACTGGAACGATGTGATCTGGGCCATTACCACCCGCATGGACCCCAAGCGTGACACGGTGTTGATCGACAACACGCCGATCGACTACCTGGATTTCGCCTCGCCGGTGTCGGGCCTGGGCAGCAAGATGGGCCTGGACGCCACCCACAAATGGCCGGGCGAAACCCCGCGTGAATGGGGCCGGGTGATAGTCCAGGACGAGGCGGTCAAACAGCGCGTCGATGCCTTATGGTCAGAGTTGGGAATAGATTGATGGCGACCACAGTTGTCCCGACGGCTCGGAGCCAAGGCTTATGAACGTCACCCTGCAACCATCCGGTGCGGTACTTAAATTAGAGCCCGGCGAGCGCATTCTCGACGGCGCCCGCCGGCTCGGCTACGACTGCCCGCAAAGCTGTCGCAACGGCAATTGCCATATTTGCGCGGCCTTGTTGCTCGATGGGCGGATTCGCCAAGCCGGCGAGGAGCGTGATCACGGTGAATTGTTCACCTGCATCGCCGAGCCGCTGCAAGACTGCCTGCTGCATTGGGATGGGGTGTTGGCGCCGCACGAGCTGCCGACGCGTCAGCTCAGCTGTCAGTTGCTCGAGTGCGCCCCTGTGGGCGGCGATGTCTGGCGGGTACGCTTGCGCACCCCGGCGGGCAAGGCGCCGCGCTACCACGCCGGGCAGTATTTGTTGATCGAGCGTGAGGGTGGCGAGCCGGCGGCTTTCTCGCTGGCCTCGGCGCCGCACTGCGGGCGCGATCTTGAGTTGCATATCCTCGCCCGTGAAGCGAGCAGCCTGGAGCTGCTGGCGCAATTGCAGCGTGAGCGGATGGCGCGGGTGCAGTTGCCGTTTGGCGACACCCATCTGGCCGAGTTGCCGGATGGGCCGCTGGTACTGATCGCCGCCGGTACCGGCATGGCGCAGATGCACAGCCTGATCGAGCATTGCCGCTCGGCCGGTTTCAAACACCCGGTGCATCTGTATTGGGGCGCCCGGCGGGCCAAGGATTTTTACCAATTGCCGCACTGGCAAGAGTGGCAGCAACTGCCCAACTTATTTTTGCACCAGGTGGTCAGCGATCCGCGCGATTGGCATGGCCGGCTCGGCCAATTGCACCAGGCGGTGCGCGAGGACTTTAGCGACCTCAAGCCCCTGCATGTGTACGCCAGTGGTTCGCCGGGGATGGTCTACGCCACCCTGGATGCGCTGGTCGAAGCCGGCATGGACCCGCACCAGCTGCGCGCCGACGTGTTTGCCTACGCGCCGAGGGATTAAGCGCAATGCTTGCCGCAATGCGCGGCTGAAAGGTGTTTGCCTACGCGCCACGGGATTAACTGGGAAGCAAAGAAAAAGCCGCTCTCGGGCGGCTCTGTAGGGTGGAAAACCGCGAAGCGTTTTCCACCGGCAGTATTGGTCGCGGTTTACCCGCTTGTAGGGTGGGCTTCAGCCCGCCGCCGTCCATCACCGGGCTCTTGGTGGGCTGAAGCCCACCCTACGGGTCTCAGTTACCTGACCTGCACCACCACTTTTCCCACGGCCTTGCGTTGGCCGAGGGTATTGATCGCCTCGGCCGCCTGCGCCAGCGGGAACACCTGCGAGACCAGCGGTTTGATTTTGCCCTCGGCGTGCCAGGCGAACAGCTGGGCAAAGTTGGCCGCGTTGTCTTGCGGCTGACGTTGGGCGAAGGCGCCCCAGAACACCCCGAGCACCGCTGCGCCCTTGAGCAGGCAGAGGTTGACCGGCAGCTCCGGGATGCGCCCGCTGGCGAAACCGACCACCAGCAAGCGGCCGTTCCAGGCGATGGAGCGAATCGCCTGATCGAATAAATCGCCGCCGACCGGATCGTAAATCACGTCGGCGCCCTGGCCGTTAGTCAGACGCTTGATCTCATCTTTGAGATTGCTCTCGCTGTAGTTGATCAGCTCATCGGCGCCGGCCGCCTTGGCCACCGCGAGCTTCTCGGCGCTGCTGGCGGCGGCTATTACCCGTGCGCCCAGGGCTTTACCGATTTCCACCGCAGCCAGGCCGACTCCGCCGGAGGCGCCGAGCACCAACAGGGTTTCGCCGGGTTGCAGATTGGCGCGCTGCTTGAGGGCGTGCATCGAGGTGCCGTAGGTCATGCCGAAGGCGGCGGCGCTGTTGAAGTCCATACTGGCCGGAATCGGCATGACGTTGTAGGCGGGCACCGCCACCTGCTCGGCAAAACTGCCCCAGCCGGTCAGCGCCATCACCCGGTCGCCGACTTTTAGGTGGCTGACTTTCTCGCCAACCGCGCTGACCACGCCGGCCGCTTCACCGCCCGGGGAAAACGGGAAGGGCGGCTTGAACTGGTACTTGCCCTCGATGATCAGGGTGTCGGGGAAGTTGACCCCAGCCGCATGCACCTCGATCAGCACTTCGGTTTTTTTCGGCTCGGGGCTGGCGATTTCTTCCAACACCAGGGTTTCGGCGGGGCCAAAGGCTTTGCATAGCACGGCTTTCATCGACAGTAATCCTCGGGTGGTTATCCCCAGACAGTGCCGCAGCGGGCGGCCTCGGGTCAACGAGCATGGCCGGCTCTGATGGTGGTCTATAAGCATTGGGCTTGGGTCGGCGCGCGGCAATGGCTATGCTAGGCCATGCCCCTTTAAGGAATGACCTCTGTGAAAGTTTTGATCGCGCTGTTGTTGGCCCTGTCTCTGCCGTTGTCGGCACTGGCCCAAGAGAAAAAAGAAGAAGCCGAGGGCGAAAACGCTGCGCCGAAAATCATCTATGTCGGCATAGTCCCCGCGCTGGTGGGCAACTACAGCTCCGGCACCAAGATGAAGTTTTACAAGGCCGACATTTCGCTGAAGGTCACCGGCAGCGAGGCCGAAGAGAAGGTCAAATACCACGAGCCGCTGATTCGCAATCAGCTGGTCCAGCTGTTCTCCCAGCAGACCGACGAAAGCCTGGGCAGCATGGACTCCAAAGAGAAGCTCCGCCAGGAAGCCCTCAAGCAGGTTAAGCAGGTGTTGGAGCAGGAAGAAGGCAAGCCTTATGTCGAAGACCTGCTGTTCAACAACCTGATCCTGCAATAAGAAAGCTACTGCGCTCGCTTATGCGGCGTTGGCGGAGCTGGGAAAAATGCTCATTGGCACCAGCCAACTCCGCTTTTTCCCAGCTCCGCCGCCTAGCCTAGCCTTCGCTCGCTACGCTTTCAGTTTTTAGGCGCGGCCCGATCAAGCCGCCAAACTCTTGCGAAAGCGCGCCAGGGCGACGGCAAAAAACAGCAAACCTATGGTCGTCAGCGCCAGCAGCTCGGGCCAGATCAGCGCCAGGCCGGCATCGCGGAACAGAATCGCTTGCGACAGGCTGACAAAGTGGGTCGAGGGCGAGATCTGCATCACCCACTGCAACCAGACCGGCATGCTGTCCAGTGGGGTGGTGCCACCCGACAGCAGCAGCATCGGGATAATCACCGGAATGCTCAGCAGGCCAAACTGCGGGATTGAGCGCGCCAGGGTGGCGAGGAAAATCCCCAGCGCCGTGCTGGCGAACAGGTACAGCGCGGTCACCGCCAGAAACATCGGCTGTGGGCCGGACAGCGGCACGCCAATCAGCCATTTCACCACCAGCTCCAGCGACACCCAGGTGCACAGCACCACCACCAGGGCGTTGCTCCAGATCTTGGCCAGCATGATCTCCAGCGCGGTCAGTGGCAGCACCAGCAGGTGATCGAGGGTGCCGTGCTCGCGTTCGCGCAGCAAGGCGGTGCCGGTGAGGATGATCGCCAGGATGGTGATGTTGTTGACGATCTGGATCACCGCCAGGAACCAGCCGCCTTCCAGATTGGGATTGAACAGCGCGCGGGTGGTCAGGCCGATTGGGCTTGGCGGCGTTTGCCCGCGGTAGTCGCTGAGTTCGCGCTGGAAGATCCGCGCCAGGTAGCCGGCGCCCATAAAGGCCTGACTCATGGCGGTGGCGTCGACATTCAATTGCACCTGGGGCTGGCGCCCGGCCAGCAGGTCGCTCTGGAAGTTCGGCGGCACATTGAGCACGAAGGTGTACTGGGCGCTGTCCAGGGCGTTGTCCATTTCCCCGTAACTGAGCGGTTGCGGTGCCTGGAACTCCGGCGGTAGCAGGGCGTCGGCCAGTTTGCGCGACAGGGCGCTGCGGTCTTCATCGACGATCGCCACGCTGGCGTTGTGCACGCCCATGATCGAGCCCTTGGCCGGCATATAGATGGCGACGCTGAAGGCATACAGCAAGAAAATCAGCAGCACGCTGTCGTGGCGCAAACTGGTTAGCTCTTTCAGGCCGAGGCGGAAAATATGCGCCAGACGCTGCATCTCAGACCTCCTGTTTTTTCAGTAGCGCCACGCTCAGCGCGGTGAACACCACGAAGAAGCCCAGCAAGGCCAGGCACTGCGGCCAGAGCTGGCGCAAGTCCAGGGCCTTGGTGAAGGTGCCCACGGCAATGTCGAGAAAGTAGCCGGCCGGGAACAGATTGCCCATCAGCGCGGCGCCACCGGCCAGGGACGAGCGCGGCACGATCAGCCCTGAGAACTGAATGGTCGGCAGGCTGGTGAGAATCATGGTGCCGAGGATCGCCGCGATCTGCGTCTTGGTGAAGGCCGAAATCAGCAAGCCGAGGCTGGTGGTGGCCAGCACATAGAGCAGGCCGCCGAAGGCCAGGGTGAGCATGCTGCCCTTGAAGGGCACGGCAAACAGCCAGCGGTTGACCGCCACCAGCAGCGCCAGATTGAGCAGGCTGACGGCGATATAGGGCAGTTGTTTGCCGAATAAAAACTCCAGGCGGCTGAGTGGCGTGGCGTAAAAATTACTGATCGAACCCAGCTCCTTTTCACGCACCACGCCCAGGGCGGTAAGCATGGCCGGGATAAACACCAGAATCAGCGCCATCACGCCGGGACCAATGGCATTCACGCTGATCACGTCTTGGTTGTAGCGAAAGCGGGTGGCCAGGCTGGCGCCGGCCGCTGGTGGACTGACCTGACTGCTGTTGCTGGCGAATTCCTGCAGATTGGCCAGGTGCACCGCCTCGATATAGTTGCGGCTGGTCTCGGCGCGAAACGGCATGCTGCCGTCCAGCCACACCGCTACTTGCGGCTGGCGGCCGGCATACAGGTCGCGGCCAAAGCCGGGTGGCACTTCCAGGACTATTTTGATTTCTGAGCGTTGCAGGCGCTGGTGCAGCTCTTGTGGCGAGCTGATCGGCGGGTGTTCCTCGAAGTAGCGCGAGCCGCGAAAAGCCTCCAGGTAGCTGCGGCTCTGTGGCGAGTTGTCTTGGTCGAAGGCGGCGAAGCGCAGGTTCTCCACGTCCAGGGAGATGCCGTAGCCGAAGATCACCATCATAAACACCGAGCCGAGCAGGGCGAACGCCAGGCGTACCGGATCGCGGCGCAGCTCCTTGCCCTCGCGCACGGCCACCGCCCGCAGACGGCGCAGGCTAAAGCCCTGGCGGGGTTGAATCGGGGCGCTTGCGCCGGGCGCGCTGTTGTCGCTTGGGCGGGCTGGCGCGCCAGTGGCTTGTTCGCCCTGGGCGTGCTGCAGGCAGCTGACGAATGCCGCCTCCAGGTTCTCGCCGGCATACTGCTGCTGCAGGGCCGCCGGGGTGTCGCAGGCCAGCACCTTGCCGGCATGCATCAGCGAGATGCGGTCGCAGCGCTCGGCCTCGTTCATAAAGTGGGTGGACAGAAAAATGGTCACGCCCTGTTCGCGGGACAGCTCAATCAGCAAGCGCCAGAAATCATCCCGCGCCGCCGGATCGACCCCGGAGGTGGGTTCGTCGAGGATCAGCACTTCCGGTTGATGCAGCACCGCCACCGCCAGGGACAGACGCTGACGCACCCCCAGCGGCAGCTCGCCGGACTGCTGCTGGGCCACTTCGGTCAGACCGAAGCGTTCCATCAAGGCCTGGCTGCGCGCCACGCCTTCCGCTGCCGGCAGGTCGAACAGGCGCGCGTGCAGCTCGAGGTTCTGCTGCACGCTCAGCTCGCCGTACAGCGAGAAACTCTGTGACATAAAACCGACGCGCTTGCGGGTGGCCAGGTCTTTGGCGTCCACCTGTTTGCCGAACAGCTTGGCGCTGCCCTCGCTGGCCGCCAGCAGCCCGGTGAGCACCTTCATGGTGGTGGTCTTGCCGCAGCCGTTGGAGCCGAGAAAACCGAAAATCTCGCCACGGCGAATGGCGAAGCTGACCTGGTCGACCGCGGTAAAGTCGCCAAACCGCAGGGTCAGGTCCGTGGCTTCGATGGCGATTTCCGCCTCGCCGGGCGGTAGCGGCGGAATCACCAGGGGCTGATGTTGGCTGGTCTGCTCGCCCTGAAAGTGGGTGAAGGCAGCATCGAGTTTGCCGCTCGGGGTGGCGGCCGCCAGTTCGGCGCTGGTGCCTTGGGCAATCAACTGGCCGCGGTCGAGCATCAGGCATTGCTCGAACTGCGCGGCCTCTTCCATATAGGCGGTGGCCACCAGCAGGGTCAGCTGTGGGCGCTGGCGGCGGACTTGCTCGACCAGCTCCCAGAAGTGCCGACGCGACAGCGGATCGACGCCGGTGGTGGGCTCATCGAGGATCAGTAAATCCGGGTCGTGGATCAGTGCGCAGCACAGCCCGAGCTTTTGCTTCATGCCGCCGGACAGCTTGCCTGCCGGTCGTTCGGCGAAGGCGCTGAGGTCGGTGGCGGCCAGCAGCTCGGTCATGCGCGCCCGGCATTGCGCGCGGCTGAGGCCGAACAGGGTGGCGAAGAACTGGATGTTCTCGGCAATCGACAGCTCGGGGTAGAGATTATGGCCCAAGCCCTGGGGCATAAAGGCGATACGCGGATAGAGGCTGGCGCGATGCTGGCGGTCGGTGATGGCGCCGCCGAGTACCTCCAGCTCACCCTGCTGGAGGATTTTCACCCCGGCGATCAGTCCCAGCAGGCTGGACTTGCCGGCGCCATCCGGGCCGATCAGGCCGCAGCGGGTGCCGGCGGCCAGGCTGAAACTGACTTCCTGCAGGGCCTGCTGTTGGCCATAGCTGTGGCTCAGACCGCTGGCCTTAAGCGCCAGTTCGCTCATTGCAGATTGGCCGGCCAGGCCACGCCAGTGCTGCGCACATAACCGGCGCCGGGCATGCCTGGCTTGGCTTGCGGCGCGGCCGCCGGATCCGTCAGGCGCAGTTTGACGCGGAACACCAGCTTCTGGCGCTCGTCACGGGTTTCCACTTCTTTGGGGGTGAACTGGGCTTTGGCCGCGACAAAGCTGATCTTCGCCGGCAGTGCGTGGTCTGGCAGGGCGTCCAGCACAATCCGCGCCTCGTCGCCAACCGTCAGGGCGCCGGCCTGGGCGGCCGGCAAATAGAGGTTCATGTACTGGTCATTGGCGTCGATCATCAGCAAGACCCGGCCGCCGGCGCCGAGTACTTCACCGGGCTCGGCCAGCCGCAGCTGGACGATGCCGTCGATGGGCGCATGCAGGCTGCTGTCGTCGATTTCGCTGGCCAGCTGGGCGACTTGCGCCTCGGCCGCGCCGATGGCGGCGCGCAGCGCACCGACTTGCGCCTGGGCGGCAGTGACGGCGGCGTTGCTGGTCTCCAGGCGCGACTGTTGTTGCTCAAGCAATTGCCGGCTGGCGTAGTTGCGCTGGAACAGCTCGCTGGTGCGCTTGAGCTCCAGGCTGGCCAGGCGTTGTTCGCTCAAGCGAAATTGCACCGTGGCCTCGGCCGCCGCCAGGGTTTCCTTGGCCCGCAGCACCTCGGCTTCGGCCTGGCTGCGCTGGGCCTCGAGGGTGCGGGTGTCGAGGCGGGCGAGCAGCTGGTTTTTGCTGACCCGGTCGCCTTCATTGACCAGTACCTCGGCCAAGCGCCCTGGGGTTTTGCTGGCGATCTGCACCTCGGTGGCTTCCAGCCGGCCGTTGGCCATGCTGAGGCCTTCTGGCAGGCGTGAGCTGAGTGATTGCCAGTAACCGAAGGCGGCCACCGCAAACAAAATCAACAGCAGCGGGATGACCAATAAACTCGATGGGCGGTGCGCGCTAGACATGCTTCCTCCTCCTGAGGTGGGTGCTGCAGTCTGCCGGTTTTGGCCAAAGTTTGTGTTGATACCTGTCAATCCAGACTGTGTGAAAACTACTGCGCTCGGTTATGCGGCGTTAAAAACAGGCTCAAAATGCTCATTTACAGCTCGTAAACTCGGCTTTGGCATCCTGCGTCGCCCTACCTCCTGCATCCATGCAGTCGTGCGCTTTAGCCTTTTTCGCTTGTGACCCACATGGATGTGGGAAATGCAGCTAGCCCGCCGGAGCGGGCGTCGCACTAACCATCGCTCGCTACGTTTTCACACGGTCTGAATCCGCCGCGTTGCGCAGGCTTGTGAGGGGCTAGCCGCGTAATGCCAGCACGGCCTGCCATTGCTCGGCGGTCACCGGCATCACCGACAGGCGACTGCCTTTTTGCAGCAGCGGCATTTCACCGAGCGCGCTCTGGTCGCGCAGTTCGCCCAGGCTCAGCAGGCGGTTAAAGGCCTCGCGGTACTCCACTGTGACGGCGCTCCAGGGATTTTTTTCGGCGCTGGATTTAGGGTCGAAATACGGGCTCTGTGGTTCGAGGGCCGTTGGGTCTGGGTAGGCGCTGGCGCTGATGCGGCCAACCCCGGCGATGCCCGGTTGCGGGCAGCTGGAGTGGTAGAAGAAGAACAGATCACCGACCGCCATGCTGCGCAAAAAATTGCGCGCCTGATAATTGCGCACGCCATCCCATTGGGCAGTGCCCAGGCGTTGCAAATCGAGGATCGACAGTTCCTCGGGTTCCGATTTCATCAACCAATAGGCCATGGACTGAACTCTGTGAGTACCCGCATTGTGGTTAAAAAATGTGCACTTATCGACACTTGAACGCTGGCAAAAAAATTGCACGGACGTGCCGGTTATTGGACAATAGTGGCGATTAAAAAATGCCACCGGACGGCTTATAACAATAATCAGCGTGGAACACTGCGCGAAGCTGTCTATCACGGGGGCATTGATGAAACGTAAGCCAGATATATTGTGGATTTTAATGATTGTGTTCGGTCTGGGCGTGGTCACCAGCGCCTATGCGCAAAGCTACTGGGCGAGCCAGAGTGATGCACCGAGCAGTGTTGCGCTCCAAGTTGAAGCCAAACGCTGATTAGTCAGTGGCACGCTCGCGGTTTGCTGCTCAGCTAAACCGCCCTACATGACCTCAGTCCGATCGCGGCGTGCTAATACCAGGCCCGATCGGTCACAGTCGCCGTCAGCGCCACATCCCAGCTGGCCATCGGCAATTTCCCGACTTTTTGACACTCATGGGCCAAGCCTAATAGCTGCGGTTTCTGTGGCTGCGCGCGGCGTTTGATATAGGCCAGGCTGCGGTCATAAAAGCCGCCGCCCATGCCCAGGCGTCCGCCTTCCAGATCAAAACCCACCAGCGGCAGCAAGATTAAATCCAGCGCCCAGACCTTGCGTTGCCGGCTGCGATTGGCCCGTGGCTCGGGAATTTTAAACCGATTAGGCCGCAGCGGCTCGCCGGCGCGCACCCGCTGAAAGACCATCTTGGTTTTCGGCCAGGCGCTAAGAACCGGCAAATAAATCGCCTTGCCGCGGCGTTGGGCGGCGCGCATCAAGTGCTGCGGATCAATCTCACCGTCGCTGGGCAGGTACAAGGCAATCTGCTGGGCGCGGCGAAACATTGGATGTTGTGCCAGTTGTCGGTACAGGTCGCGGGCGGCCCGCTGTTGTTGGCTGCGGCTCAGGGCGCGGCGGGCAGCGCGTAATTGGCGACGCAGTTGGGCACGGCTGAGTGGCGGCTGAGTGCTCATGCTTGCGGGCGACTGGGTTGGTTAAGCGGTGCTGTAGGCGCTGCGCGCGAGCGGCGCGGCGTTAGAGCGGCGCTGCGGCTCAGCTTGAGCGGCAATGCCAGTAAGAATATGACTCCCCGGAGTGCCGCTGCCGGCTTGGCCCTTGAACCCGAAAGTTCAAGGTGGAGGTTGCAGGAGGCGTTAAGGCTTTCCGTCAAGCGGACATGCGCACCGACCTCAACGTGCAACCCCCGGGGTTGTGCGAATCGGCTCAGGGACATCGCCAACTGGCGCACACACCAGGGAGGAGTTGGCAGTATACCCCCGCGTTCGGCATATGGGTATGCCGCTCGGCTATCAGCCTTGTGCTTCATCGGGATGAGTGATCAGGGCTTGGTCGACTCGTTCGATCAGGTCGCGCACCGATTCGCGGGTTTCTTCGGCAGCTTGGTCGAGACGCTGTTTTTTGTGCAGCAAGTCGTGGCTGATATTCAGCGCGGCCATCACCGCAATGCGATCGGCACCGATGACTTTGCCGCTGGCGCGGATCTCGCGCATCTTGCCGTCGAGGTAGCGGGCGGCGCCTTCGAGGTTGGCGCGCTCGTCGGCCGGACAGGCGATGCAATACTCCTTGTCGAGGATTTGCACGGTAACGCTTTTGGCTTGGGTCATGAGTCTTGCTCTAGGGCCTTGAGGCGCATAATCATCGATTCGACCTTGCTGCGGGCCAATTCGTTCTTTTCAATCAGCTGGCTGCGCTCCTCGCGCCACGCTTTCGCGCTCGCCAGTAGCTGCCGGTTGTGAGCCTTGAGATGCTCGGTGCGCTGGATCAGTAACTCCAGCTTGGCCGTCAGTGCGCGCAGGTCGGCGTCGTGCATAGGTTCTCTACTTTGGCTCTCTACTGGGTGATGAATAAGCAAAAATACTGGCGAAATACAGAGGGTCGTCGCGTGCGGCGGTCAAACCCGTTGCGCACCATCAATGGTCTTGGCGCGGCTGCCGGTGCTAGGATAGCCACCTTCATTCTAGTCATTGCGTCGTCTGACGCCTAGCTCAGAAACCTACTTCGATGCCCGCCACTATGCCCACGCAAAATTCGCCCTACGCCGCCTTCGCCGCCTTGCTTGCCAGCAATGGCCATCCTGTTTCACCCGCCGAGTTGCATGGCCTGTTGCTCGGCCGCAGTTGCGCCGGTGCCGGCTTTGACAGCGAGTCCTGGTTGCTCGATGCGACCGAATTGCTCGACAGCGAGCCATCCGAGCAGGTTCGCCAGGCCCTGATCGGCCTGCAAGAAATGGTAAAAGGCGAGCTGTCTGGCGGTGAGGTGACCATCATCTTGCTGCTGCCTAACGACGATGCGCCGCTGGCCGAACGGGCCCAGGCCTTGGGCCAGTGGTGTCAGGGGTTCCTCGGCGGTTTTGGTTTGACCGCGCGCGATGCGGCCTTGTCGGCCGAGGCCATGGAAGTGCTGCAGGACTTGGCCGGTATCGCCCAGGTGCAGGACGCGCTGGAAGAGTCCGAAGACGGCGAGAACGATTATATGGAGGTGATGGAGTACCTGCGCATCGCGCCGTTGCTGCTGTTTACCGAGTGTGCCAAGCCGCTGGTCGCCGTGCCAAAACCGGCGTTGCACTGATTTTCTGTATGCCCCCGCCGTGATTCGGCGGGGNTATTAAATCGTTCGAGGTCGCCCATGATCAGCATCCCGAAAGCCGAATTCGCGCGCCGGCGCAAGGCGCTGATGGCGCAGATGGAACCCAACAGCATCGCCATTCTGCCGGCGGCGCCGGTGTATATTCGCAACCGCGATGTTGAGCACATCTACCGCCAGGACAGCGATTTCCAGTACCTCACCGGCTTTCCCGAGCAGGAAGCGGTGCTAGCGCTGATCCCCGGTCGCGTCCATGGCGAGTACGTGCTGTTTTGCCGCGAGCGCAATCCCGAGCGTGAGCTGTGGGATGGTTTGCGCGCCGGCCAGGACGGCGCCATCAGCCAATACGGCGCCGACGATGCCTTCCCGATCAGCGACATCGACGAGATTCTGCCGGGCCTGATCGAGGGTCGCGAGCGGGTCTATTACGCCCTGGGCATTCATCAGGAGTTCGACCGCCATCTGATGGAGTGGATCAACGTGATCCGCTCCAAGGCCCGCCAGGGCGCGCAGCCGCCCAATGAGTTTGTCGCCCTCGATCACCTGCTGCACGACATGCGCCTGTACAAGTCGGCGGCCGAAGTGAAAGTGATGAAGGAAGCCGCGGCGATTTCCGCCCGCGCCCATGTGCGCGCCATGCAAGCCTGCCGCGCCGGCCTGTACGAGTACAGTCTGGAAGCCGAGCTGGATTACGAGTTCCGCAAGGGCGGGGCGAAGATGCCGGCCTACGGCTCAATAGTCGCGGCCGGCAAGAACGCCTGCATCCTGCATTACCGCGAGAACGATGCGCCGCTCAAGGACGGCGACCTGGTGCTAATCGACGCGGCCTGCGAGATCGACTGCTACGCCAGCGACATCACCCGCACCTTCCCGGTCAGCGGCACATTTTCGCCCGAGCAGAAAGCCATCTACGAGTTGGTGCTGGCCTCCCAGGAGGCCGCCTTCAAGGAAATCGCCCCCGGCAAACACTGGAACGCCGCCCATGAGGCGACGGTGCGGGTGATCACTGCAGGCTTAGTCGAACTCGGTTTGCTCGAAGGGGCGGTGGATGAGCTGATCGCCAGCGAGGCCTACAAGGCGTTTTACATGCACCGCGCCGGCCACTGGATCGGCATGGATGTGCACGACGTCGGCGACTACAAAATCGGCGGCGAATGGCGTGAGCTGGAAGTCGGCATGGCCATGACCGTGGAGCCGGGCATCTACATTGCAGTCGACAACCAGAACGTCGCCAAGAAATGGCGCGGCATTGGTGTGCGTATCGAAGACGACGTGGTGGTGACCAAAACCGGCTGCGAGATTCTTACCGATGGGGTGCCCAAGACCGTGGCCGCCATCGAAGCACTGATGGCGCAGGCCCGCGTGGACGCACCTGTAGCTGCGGCGGTGGCCGGCTAATGGCACGGGTGCAACTGGCGATTATCGGTGGCGGCTTAGTCGGCGCCAGCCTGGCTCTGGCACTGCAGGCCGGGGCCAAAGCCCGCGGCTGGCAGATAGTGCTGATCGAGCCGTTTGCCCCTGGCAGCAGCTACCAACCCAGCTATGACGCGCGCTCCACCGCCTTGTCGTTCGGCACCCGGCAGATTTATCAGCGCCTGGGCCTGTGGCCGAGCATCGCCGAGCGGGCCGAGCCGATTGCGCAGATTCACGTGTCCGACCGTGGCCGCTTCGCTGCCGCGCGGTTAAGCGCCGCCGATGAGGGGGTGCCAGCGCTGGGTTATGTGGTGGAAAACGCCTGGCTCGGCCATTGCCTGTGGCAAGCGCTAGATAAGGAGGTGATCAGCTGGCGTTGCCCGGCCGAAGTGGTGGTCATGCACAGCCTCGGCGATGGTTACCGGTTAACCCTGAATGATGACTCGAGCCTGGAGTGCGATTTGGCCGTGCTGGCCGATGGCGGCCGCTCCGGCTTGCGTGAGCAGCTGGGCATCGCCGTCAGTCAGCAGGCTTATCAGCAGAGCGCGCTGATCGCCAATGTCAGCGCCAGTCAGGCGCATCTTGGCCTGGCTTTCGAGCGCTTCACCGAAGCCGGGCCCATGGCCATGCTGCCGCTGGCGGACAACCGCTGCGCGCTGGTGTGGACGCGGCCGAGCGCAGATGCCGAGCGCTTGCTGCAGCTGGATGACGGGCACTTTCTGGCCGAGCTGCAGGAGGCCTTTGGTTATCGCCTCGGCGCCTTGCACAAGGTCGGCGCCCGCCATCTGTATCCACTGGCCCTCACCGAGGCCCAGGAGCAAGTGCGGCCCCATCTGGTGGTGCTCGGCAACGCCGCCCACAGCCTGCACCCGATTGCCGGCCAGGGGTACAACCTGTCGCTGCGCGATACCCTGGAGCTGGCCGAAACCCTGCTGGCCAGTAGCGCGCCGCTGGGTGAGCTGGCCTGCTTGCAGGGTTATCTGGACCGCCAGCGCCTCGACCAGCAACTGACCGTGGGCTTTTCCGATCAGGTCACCAAGCTGTTTACCAGTGGTCAGCCGGTGCTGGCCGCCGGGCGCAATCTGGGCCTGTTGGGGCTGGATTTATTGCCGCCGGCCAAGCGCTGGTTTGCCCGTCAGGCCATGGGCCTTGGGCCGCGCGCCACATGAGTGCGAGGTCAATGGGCGAGGCAAAGTCCGGCCGCGATGCGCCAGCACTGTGCGCACTAATTCAAATGAGAGAACTGTTATGAGTGACGCCAAGCTGGCCCGCCGCGCGCGTTTGCTGCGCCTTGGCCTGAACCTCTATCCGCCGTATCTCGGCGCCGGCATCTCGGTGCAGCAGATCAGCCCGGATTGCCGGCAGGCGCGGGTGAAAATGGCGTTGCGCTGGTACAACCGCAATGCGGTCGGCACCCAGTTCGGCGGCTCGCTGTACAGCATGGTCGATCCCTTCTACATGCTGCTGTTGATGCCGCTGCTGGGCGATGACTACTTGGTCTGGGATAAGGCTGCCAGCATCGATTTTATCGCCCCCGGCAAAGGCCCGGTGTACGCCGACTTTGTCATCGACGATAAGCTGCTGGCGGATATCCGCGCCCACACCGCCGCCGGCGAAAAATACCTGCCGCAGTTGCACATTGAAGTGCGCGACGGCGAAGGCACCCTGGTGGCACGGGTGCATAAAACCCTTTATGTGCGGCTCAAACCGCGCGCGCGGCAGGCAGCCTAAGCATGCAACTACACGCGGATGTGATCATCGTCGGCGCCGTTGCTGGCTATGGCGATGGCACGCGGATGGCGCGGCTAGATAACCCCCTTTATGGACAACGGACACCGCGCGCGCGGCAGGTGGCTTAAGCATGCAATTACAAGCGGATGTGATCATCGTTGGCGCCGGTATGGTTGGCAGCGCCTTGGCCTTGGCGCTGCAACACAGCGGCCTGCAAATCATGCTGCTGGACGGCGGCCCATTGAGCGTCAAACCCTTCGACCAGGCTGGCGCTTTTGAGCCGCGAGTTAGCGCCTTGTCGGCCGCCAGTCAGCGCATTCTCGAACGCCTGAACGTCTGGCCGGGGATTGCCGCCCGGCGCGCCAGCCCCTACGGCGAGATGCAAGTGTGGGACGGTTCCGGCACCGGCCAGGTGCATTTCTCCGCCGCCAGCGTACATGCCGAAGTGCTCGGCCACATAGTCGAAAACCGCGTGGTTCAGGATGCGCTGCTGGATGCCCTGTACGACGTGGACCTGGGCATCTTGCCCAACGCCCGGCTGGAGCAACTGCGCCGCTCCGGGGATGACTGGCTGCTGACCCTCACCGATGGCCGCGAGTTGCGCGCGCCGTTGCTGATTGCCGCCGATGGCGCCAACTCGGCGGTGCGCCGGCTGGCCGGTTGCGCCACCCGCGAATGGGATTACCTGCACCACGCCATCGTCACCAGCGTGCGCTGCGCCAAACCGCACCAGCAAACCGCCTGGCAGCGCTTTACCGACGATGGTCCGCTGGCCTTTTTGCCTTTGGCCGGGCGCACGGGCGACGATGGCGAACAGTGGTGTTCGATCGTCTGGTCGGTGACGCCGAGCGAGGCCGAGCGGCTGATGGCGCTGGATGATGGGGCGTTTCGCTACGCCCTGGGCAAGGCGTTCGAGTGGCGCCTGGGCGAGGTGCTGGAGGCCGATCCACGGCATTGCATCCCGCTGCGTCAGCGGCATGCCAAACGCTACGTGGAGCCCGGCTTGGCCTTGATCGGCGACGCTGCCCACACCATTCACCCGCTGGCCGGGCAAGGCGTCAATCTAGGTTTCCTGGATGCCGCGGTGCTCGCCGAAGTGCTGCTGCATGCGCTGGAGCGCGGTGAAAACCCGGCCGATATTCGTGTGCTCAGCCGCTACGAGCGGCGGCGCATGCCGCATAACCTGGCGATGATGGCGGCGATGGAGGGCTTCGAGCGGTTGTTCCAGGCCGACCCGCTGCCGCTGCGCTGGTTGCGTAACTCGGGGCTGAATCTGGTCGATGGCCTGAATGAAGCCAAGGCCTTGCTGGTGCGCCAGGCCTTGGGTTTGTCCGGTGATCTGCCGGAGCTGGCGCGGGCATAAAGGGACTAACAGGCCGTTGAAAAACTACCTGCGTTGCCGATACGGAGTTAAAAACAGGCTCGGAATGCTCATTTACAGCTCGTAAACTCCGCTTCCTCTCCTGTTTTTGCCTTGTCTCGGCTGCCTCGCCTACGTTTTTCAACGGCCTGCTAAAGCCAGATTAATTGATCGGCGGCAATGGGCGGTGGCTGCGTTTATGAGAGAGTAATTGCTAACCTAAATAGCATTCATTAGTATTTGCTTGGTTTTCTCACTCTCCTGAGGTCGTTTTCATGCGCCTGCGCCAGACGTTGCTTGCCACTCTTCCCGTCCTTGCCCTTACCTTGTCTGCCCCGCTGCTGGCGGCCGATGAGCTGGTGGTTTACACCGCCCGTATCGATGAGTTGATCAAGCCGGTGTTCGATGCCTACACCGCCAAAACCGGGGTCAAGGTCAAGTTCATCACCGATAAAGAGGCGCCGCTGATGGCGCGCTTGAAGGCCGAAGGCAGCAACACTCCGGCCGATCTGTTGATCACCGTGGATGCCGGCAACCTTTGGCAGGCCGAGCAGGAAGGTGTGCTCAAGCCGCTAAAGTCGGCGGTTATTGACGCTAATATCCCTGCCCAATACCGCTCTAGCACCGGCAGCTGGACTGGCTTGT
>C687J26845_10000360_pt1 | contig 30370 bp, 32 predicted proteins | sample RifCSPlowO2_12_FD_26845 | JGI IMG/M metagenome (IMG submission 26845)
CACCTCGATCTTGTCCCGCCGTGCCGCGGCCGCCTCGTTGACCGGCTGCAAGGCATCCCGTAGCGGCCATTCACCGGGCGCGGCGCGGCGGGCATCCAGATCGCGCAGCAGATCATTGACCAGGCTCATAGCCAAACCTCCCGCAAGCTCTTCAGCCAAGGCCAGGCGCTTACCAGCAGCGCCGAGCACACACCACCGGCCAAACTCCAGCTCAGCCAAAGTGGCACGCGGCGAGTGGCCTGTACGCCATCGGTATCGGCCAGGGCGCGACGTACCTGGGCGGCACCGACCTGCCGACGGCCTTCGCCATAGGTGGCCATCAGGGCTTTGTTGCCGAGGATGTTCAGCAAGCGCGGAATCCCACCGCTGCCACGCACCAATAAACGTACTGCCGCCTGACTGAATAACGGCTCACCACGATAACCGGCGACACTCAGGCGCTCCTGCAGATAACGGCCAGTGTCGGTGACATCCAGCGGGCGCAAACGATAGGAGAAGGTAATCCGCTGCAATAACTGCCTAAAGTCATGCCGGGCCAGGGTGGCATCCAGCTCCGGCTGGCCGAACAACACCACTTGCAGCAATTTGTTCTGCTCAGTTTCCAGATTGGTCAGCAAGCGCAGCGCTTCGAGGGTTTCCTCGGGCAAGGCCTGAGCCTCATCAATCAACAGTACGGTGCTTTTACCCTGCGCCGCCAACTCGATCAGCCGGTGGTGCAGGGCATCCAACAGGCTCATGGCGTCGTGGCTTTCGACATCGGCAATCCGTAGCTCACGGGCCAGCGCCTGGCGCAAATCCAGCGGCGACAAGCAAGGGTTGGGCAAGTAGGCCACTTGGTATTTTTCAGCATCCAGTAAGTTCAGCAGCGCGCGGCACAGCAAGGTTTTGCCGGTGCCGACTTCGCCAGTCACCTTGATAAACCCCTCGCCTTCGGCCAGCGCCACCCGCAGCAGATTCAGGCAGGCCTGATAGGGCGCCAGCTGCACCAGAAACTCGGTGTTGGGGGTGAGCGCAAAGGGCTTGGCGCGTAAGCCAAAGAAGCTTTGATACATGCCCTACCTCAACTCTTTAAAGGCTTCGGCGCTTTTTTGGATCTCATTCAGCCAGGTGTCTTCACTGATCACCTGGGGGCGCATCAGAATCACCAACTCGCTCTTGCCAAGGTTCTTGCGTTGCTGCTGAAAGGCCCAGCCCAGCAGGGGGATTTTCGACAACCAGGGCACACCGGCATCGACATTTTCGTTGTCGTTCTGCAGCAGGCCGCCGATCACCACCACCTGTCCACTGCGGGCGCGAACAATGGAGTCGGACTGGCGCGAGGTGGTGCGCGCGGTCGGCAGGTTGAGGGTGCCAAATTTATCGCCGAGATTGATCTCGGTATCATCGGCGGTGACCTTGCTCACCGACGGCCGCACATGCAGGGTTACTTCGCCGCGGGCGTCGATTTGCGGGGTCACATCCAACGAGATACCAGAGAAAAACGGCGTCAGGGTAATGTCCGGCGTCGAGGCGCCATCACCGTTGGTGCTGGTGGTGGTGCTGGCCGACACGTCGGTGACGAAGTACTCGTCGGTGCCGACCTTGATCACCGCCTTCTGGTTATTCAGGGTCGAGATCCGCGGGGTCGATAGCACCCGCACCTCGCCTTGAGTCTCGAGCAATTGCAGCACCCCGGTAAAGTCGCCGACGGTCACCGCCGCGCTGAACACCCCGCCGATGGTTTGTGGCCCAGTGAGTGCCGCGCCGGCCAGACTGGCACCGCCATCGCTGCCGAACTGCGCCCAGTTCACCCCGGCCTGAAAGCGATCGAACAGGTTCACTTCGAGGATCTTGGTTTCCAGAATTACTTGCCGCTGCAGGTTGGTATGGGCCTGCTTGAGGAAGCCTTCGACACTTTGCTGATCCGCCGCCGAGGCCCGCACCACCATCAAGCCGGCCTGCGGATTGACCACCACCTGATTACCCTCCTCGTTGCCAACGATCATGCTCACCACCGTGTTCACTTCCTTCCAGAAGTCGACGTTGCTGGTGGTAATCAGCTGGCTGGCCGGCCGGGTGGTCGAGGTGGTGCTGCTGGTGGTCGCGCCATTGCTGCTGTCCGTGTTGTCGCTGGTATTGACCTGGCCGGAGCTGACTTCTGTGTCGGTAATGCCCTGGCGCTGCAGGTTCAGGTAGTTGATGTCATAGGTGCGGGTAATCGCCTGATTGGGGAAGATCTGATAGCCGTAACTGGTGCGGCCAAAGTCATAGCCGTAGCTGTCGCGCACCGCCGCCAAGACTTCTTCCAGGGTGACATTGCGCAGGCTGAAGGTGATGTTGCCGGTCACCTCGGGGTGCACCACGATGTTTTGTCCGGCGCCATTCATCAGGCTAAGGAAGAACTCGCTGGCCGGCATGTCCTTGGCCGCCACATCGAAGCGCGGCCCGCTGCGGGCCATGGCCGTTTGTGGTAACGGCGAAATCAACGCCGCCTGCACCGCCAAGGGCGGGGCAACCTTGGCGCGGCCTTGCGCCAAACTCTCGGCCAGCAGTTTATTGCTCTGCTCATAGAGTTGCTGGTCGCCATCTTTAAAGGTCTGGCAGGCCGCCAACAGACTCATTACGGCCAGCAGCGCGAGACGCGATTGGCGATGCAGCAGACGAAAACGAAAAGCAGGTTTTGGCAGCATGGCGTTATCGACTCGGTTTCAATATGGGTTCGGCCAGACGCAAGACCTGTTGCTGGCCTTGGCGCTCAAGCACGACGGAATTCGGGTAAATCGCCCGCAGCTTGGCGCCGCCTAACTCGTCACCGAGGCGCAGCGTCTGGCCATTAATTACCACCTGCGACTGCCGCCCGCCGCGCACTATCGACTGCAGCACCAAGACTGTTGCGCCCGTGCCGGCGGTTGCTGAAGTGGTGGCCGAAGGTGCCGGCTGAGTGGGGTCGAGAGCGGCATTGGCAAAATCGCAAAGGCCGATTAACAACATGAGATAAGCGGGTTTAAACACCGATCCACCCCGCTTCGCGGCTCAAGGTATAAAGCACCAGATTGATTTTCGCTTGGCTCGGGCCATCAGCGCCGACTTGATAGTCCAGGCTGTCCCAATGCAGGCGCCAGCCGCTGGCTTGAACTGCCTGCAGGTAAGTGAGCAAATCGAAATAACCGCCTTGCAGGCTGATCTTTAACCCGTGGCGGTACAGGGTGACCGGAGCCTTCAGCTCGATGCCAGCACCTTTCTCGACAGTCCCGCTCGGCTGCGCTGCCGGGGCCAGCTGCAAGGGCTCAGAAAAACTCTGCAGGCTGAGCAGGCGCAGCTTGGGCTGGGCACGCAACAGCTCTTGCAGCACCGAGCGCATTTTCTCGGGGGGCAGCAAGCCGGCGGTGTCTTGGTCGACCTCGCCGATCAGTTGCTCGCCGCTGGCTTTAGCGGTCAGCAGCGCACTGCGATAGGGCACATTAGGGTCGACGGCCAGTTTGGTTTGTAAGTCCGCCAGCCCCAACTGCGCCTCTTGCAGGCTGAGCACTGCGGCTTTATTCAGCGCCGTTTGCTTGGCGACCCGCTGGGTTAAGGGATCGCCCAACAACAGCATGTAGAGCATGCCGACCACTGCCAACGCGACGACGTAGCTCAACCACTGTTCACGGGGCGCCAGCAGTAACCAGCGTTGCAACAACTTATTCATCGGCCTTGCCCTCGTCATCTAAACGCGAGGACAGCCGAAACCCCAGCAGCCCATCAGCGTTGCGCTGTAACTCGAAACGGGCAAAAGCCCGCCCGCGAAATACCGGGCTCACCCCCAGGCTTTGCAGGTAGAGGGGCAATAATTGCTGGTCTTGACTGAAGCCCTGCAGGCTTAAGCTGCTGCCGCCATCACGCAGGGCAATTTCACTGAGCCACAAACCCGCCGGTGGATGGCGCTCCGACAAGGCCGCCAGCGGTGCCACAAAACCGGCACTTTGCTGTTGCGCCAAGAGTTGTAAATGGGCGACCAAGCGTTGCAGCTGCAAATTGCTCTGCTCTTGTTGCGCCAATTGCTCCGGCAGCAGCGGGTCCAGTTGCGGCGCCTGAAAGCTCGCCGTGGCGCTACTGAATTCGGCCTGCAGCGCCTGGGCGCGGCTTTGCGTGGCATTGGCCAGCGTGGTGGCTTGCTGTAACTGCCACGCCTGCCACGCCCCGTGCGAGATGATCACGGCAAACAACAGCAGCCAGCCCAGCACCATCTGCATGGGCCGTGGGCCATGACCGCGCTTGGGGGGGCGCTGATAGAGGTTGATGTTTTGCATCAGGCCTCCTGGCGCAAAGCAGCGCCCACCACGGAGAAGCAATAAGCCTGTTGCTGCTCATCCAGCTCCGCAGCCGGTTGCCCGGCAAATAGATCGCGTAAATTAAGCGCCTGCAGATTGACCGCCAAGCCATCGCCCAAGGCTTTTAATGCCTGGGCGCCATCACGTTTCATCGGCATCAGCAGCAGCCGGCTGATATAGCCCTTGCCCAGCTGGCTTTCGAAGTAGTCGAGTGAGCGCTGAATCTCCAGAGTGACCCCGGCAAAATCCTGGCTGGCCTGATCCAGGCCCTGCTCGATGCGGCGCGCCATATACAGGTCAGCGCCCTGCTGGACAGAAATCAGCCCTTCGCTGGAGCGCAGTCGCAACAGGGCCAAGTTCAAGCCCTCGGCGCCGGCCAGCAGGCCCAGATTACGAAAGGCCATTTCGGTGATATCAATGCTCTGCAAGCTCAAGCCCGCGTGTTTGAGCATATGCAGCCATTGATCAACCCGCGCCTTGGCCAGCACCGCGCAATAGGCCATGCGCGAACGGCCACGGTAGGCATCGGTGGGCAAGGCAAAAGCATCCACCAGCACCTGCTCGAGCGGTTCACTAATTTGTTCTTTGACTTTCCAGCGCATGGCATCGCGCAGTTCATTGGCCGGCACATCGGGGCAGTCGAGCAGCAGCAACTGATAGAGCGCCGGGTGCAGCAGCAGGTTGACCGGCATGCCGGCCAAGCCAAACTCGGCCACCATGTTTTTCAGCTCGGCCGGCTGATCCGCCGGCGCAACCGGGCGAAACAGGCAACGCAGCAATTGCACTGGCTGGCCCGGGGTGCGCAGCACATGGGCCAGGGCAATGCCTTCGGGGCCGGTTTCGATGCCGAGCAAGCCGTTCGCGGTTTTCTTATTCTTATTCAGCCATGCCAACAAGGGCGTCCCCTTAAACTCTTGATCTGCGCTCAATCACTGCAGGTTGCGAAAACTCGGCGGCAGCACACTGTAGAATGCTTTCTTTGACTCAACATTGAGCCTAATCATGTTCCACGTAGTGCTGTTTCAGCCAGAAATCCCGCCCAACACCGGCAATATCATCCGCCTGTGCGCCAACAGTGGTTGTCAGCTGCATCTAATCGATCCGCTCGGTTTCGAACTGGACGACAAACGCCTGCGGCGCGCCGGGTTGGACTACCACGAATACTCAAGATTAAAGCGACATCAAACACTTAGCGACTGTATAGCAGAAATCGCTGGAGGTCGGATATTCGCCTTTACTACCAAAGGCAGCCACAACTACGCCGAGAGCCAGTTTGTGCCGGGTGACATCTTTCTGTTTGGCCCGGAAAGCCGTGGCCTGCCGGCGGAAATCCTCGACAGCTTGCCCGCCGAGCAGCGTTTGCGCCTGCCGATGCAGCCCGGCAATCGCAGCCTGAACTTGTCGAACACCGTTGCAATCGCCGTGTACGAAGCCTGGCGCCAGCAGGGTTTTGCTCAAGCCGAATAAACCCAAGGATAAAAAAACGCCCCGAAGGGCGTTTTTTGTACAGCGCGGCCTGTTAAGCGTTGCCGGCGGTTTGCATCCGCTCCAGCTGCTGGGCATAGAGCGCATCGAAATTCACCGGCGCCAGCATCAAGGCCGGGAAGGAGCCACGCACCACCAGGTTATCTAGCGCTTCGCGAGCGTAAGGGAACAACAGGTTCGGGCAGAAGGCGCCGAGGGTGTGGCTCATGGCCGCAGCATCGAGGCCAGCAATCAGGAAAATTCCGGCTTGCTGAACTTCGGCAATAAAAGCGGTTTCGCCGCCAGTCTTGACGGTCACCGACAAGGTCAGCACCACTTCGTGGAAGTCGCCTTCCAACGGCTTCTGGCGAGTGTTCAGGTCCAGCTCAACGCTTGGCGCCCACTCTTGGCGAAAAATCTCTGGGCTCTTTGGCGCTTCGAAAGACAGGTCGCGCACATAAATCCGTTGCAGCGAGAACTGTGGACCTTGGTCTGCTTGAGTTGCGCCGGTGCTTACTTGTTCAGTCATGACAGAGCCTTATTGTTGGTAATTACGAGTAGGGGTTAATAACGTCGCCGGGATTTAGCAGGCCGTTGAAAAACTACTGCGCTCGGCTATGCGGCGTTGAAATCAGCCTCAAAATGCTCATTTACGACCAGTAAACTGCGCTTTTTCGGCTATTTTCGCCTTGCCTAGCCGTCGCTCGCTACATTTTTCAACGGCCTGTTAGGCGTTCAGCAGCGCGTCGAGCTTACCGGCACGCTCCAGCGCATACAAATCATCACAGCCACCGACATGACGGCTGCCGATCCAGATTTGCGGCACCGAGGTGCGTCCCGCCTTGCGGATCATCTCGGCGCGCACTGCCGGCTGACCATCGGTGCTGATCCGGGTGAAAGCCACATCCTTACTCTTCAGCAGCTGTTCGGCGCGCCGGCAATAGGGGCAGTAGTCACTGGAATAGACAACGACTGCGGCCATCTCACTTCACCAGCGGCAAATTGTCGCCACGCCAGCTGGCGATCCCGCCGCCGAGCTTGGCCGCGGTATAGCCGGCCTTCTCCAGTTCACGGCACATGGTGCCCGCGTGCTGACCCAAGGCATCGACCAGAACGATGGTTTTGCCTTTGTGTTTTTCCAGCTCGACCATGCGCTCGATGACTTTCTCGTAGGGAATGTTCAGCGAGTCGACGATATGGCCGGCAGCGAAGTCCTTGTGGGCGCGAATATCCAGCACCACACCTTGCTCGCTATTGACCAGCGCGGTCAGCTCGCGGCAACTGAGGCTTTTGCCGCCACGCTGCAGCTCGGTGTAGATCAGCAGGGCCAAGGCCGCTGCGGCAGCGCTGCTCAACAGGTAGTGGTTAGTGGCGAATTCAAGCAGATGAGCAAGCATCAATAGATTCCAGAACGCTGAGAAAAAGTCGGCTAGGCGCGGGCTAGAGCCCGCCCCCGCACAACACGAACCAAGCCGTGTCGCACAATGGCGGCCAGTATACACAGCCACCTAGGCCGGCCAAACCCCGCCGGGCGGTGACGTGAGCCGCGCTTGGGCTTAATATTCGCGCTCTTTTTATCTTGCTTGCATCGGGTGCTCTTATGCCAACCACACCAAAACCGCTAGTGCTGATCATTTTGGACGGCTTCGGTCACAGTGACAGCCCCGAGTACAACGCCATTTACGCTGCCAACACCCCGGTTTACGACCAGTTGCTTGCCACTCAACCGCACAGCCTGATCTCGGGCAGCGGCATGGATGTGGGCCTGCCGGACGGCCAGATGGGCAACTCGGAAGTCGGCCACATGAACCTCGGCGCCGGCCGCGTGGTGTATCAAGACTTCACCCGGGTGACCAAGGCGATTCGCGACGGCGAGTTTTTCCACAATCCAACTCTGTGCGCCGCAGTCGATAGCGCCGTCGGTGCCGGCAAGGCCGTGCATATTCTCGGCCTGCTGTCGGATGGCGGCGTGCACAGCCATCAGGATCATCTGGTGGCCATGATCGAACTGGCCGCCCAGCGCGGCGCCGAAAAAATCTACCTGCACGCCTTTCTCGACGGCCGCGACACCCCGCCGAAAAGCGCTACGCCCTCGATTGCATTGCTCGAAGCCGCTTTCGCCAAGCTCGGCAAGGGCCGCATCGCCAGCATTATCGGCCGCTATTTTGCGATGGACCGCGACAACCGCTGGGACCGCGTGGCGCAAGCCTACAACCTGATAGTCGAGGGCCAGGCCGAGTTCAGTTCCGCCAGCGCCGCCGAAGGTTTGGCCGCCGCCTACGCCCGCGGTGAAAACGACGAATTCGTCAAAGCCACCCGCATCGGCGCACCTGTGCAGGTCGAAGACGGCGACGCGGTGGTGTTTATGAACTTTCGCGCCGACCGCGCCCGCGAGCTGACCCGCGCTTTTGTCGAACCAGACTTCAACGAGTTCCCCCGCGCCCGCGTCCCACAGGCCAGCTTCGTGATGCTCACCCAGTACGCCGCCAGCATCCAAGCGCCCAGCGCCTTCGCCCCTGGCTCGCTGGACAACGTGCTGGGCGACTACCTGGCGAAAAACGGCAAGACCCAGCTGCGCATCGCCGAGACCGAAAAATACGCCCACGTCACCTTCTTCTTCTCCGGTGGCCGTGAAGAGCCGTTCCTGGGTGAAGAGCGCATCCTGATCCCCTCGCCAAACGTCGCCACCTACGACCTGCAGCCGGAGATGAATGCTCCACTGGTCACCGATCAGTTGGTCGAGGCCATCGAGCAGCAGCGCTATGACGTGATCATCGTCAACTACGCCAACGGCGACATGGTCGGCCATACCGGGGTGTTTTCTGCCGCGGTCAAGGCGGTGGAATGCCTGGACACCTGCGTCGGCCGCATAGTCGCGGCGCTGGCCAAGGTCGGCGGCGAAGCCCTGATCACCGCCGACCACGGCAACGTCGAGCAAATGGAAGACGCCATCAGCGGTCAGGCCCACACCGCGCACACCTGCGAGCCGGTGCCGTTTATCTATGTCGGCCAGCGCCCGATCAGCTTGCGCGATGGCGGCGTATTGGCCGACGTAGCACCGACCATGCTCAAATTGCTGGGGCTGCCACAACCGGCGGAAATGACCGGCAAGTCGATCATCGAGCTGCTCTAACCGCCGGATTAAAGTCGTGCAGCCCACAACAGCTGCAGATTTATCCGACCGATTAGCTAAAACGCCCGCCAGTAATATTTCAGACAGAGTGAAAACGTAGCGAGCGACGGTTAGGCAAGGCAAAAACAGGCGAGAAAGCGCAGTTTACGAGCTGTAAATGAGCATTTTGAGCCTGTTTTTAACGCGGCATAACCGAGCGCAGTAGTTTTCACTCTGTCTGGCTTGCGGGCGTTTTTTTTGCACGGCGGGCCGGGCATACTAAGCCCTCGCCCCCTGCCGGTTTCGTCCCGCCCATGCTCCGCTCTCTCGTCATAGTTTTACTCGCTTGCCTGCTCAGCCCCGCCATGGCCGATTCCCGTAGCGATGCCCAGCAACAACTGGATAGTGCGCAAAAAGACGTGGTCGAGCTGAAAAAGCTGCTCGAGCAGCTGCAGAAGGACAAATCCGGCGTTCAGCAAGAGCTGAAAAAAACCGAAAGCGAGATGGGCCAGCTGGAAAACCAGGTCAAGGGCCTGCAAAACGAGCTGAATAAAAGCGACGCGCAAATCCAGCAACTCAATCAGCAGAAAAAAAAACTCCAAGAGTCACGCCTTGAGCAGCAACGCCTGATCGGCATTCAAGCCCGCGCCGCTTACCAGAGCGGCCATCAGGAGTACGTCAAGCTGCTGCTCAACCAGCAAAATCCGGAGAAATTCTCCCGCACCCTGACCTACTACGATTACTTGAGTAAGGCGCGCCTCGAACAACTGGCCACCTTCAATGAAACCCTGCGCCAACTGGCCAATGTCGAGCAGGACATAGTCAACCAACAAACCCAGCTGGCCGAGCAAAAGAGCGCCCTCGATGGCCGCCGCGAACTGCTGGCCCAAGCGCGCAAAGAGCGCCAATTGGTGCTGGCCAAGCTGAATACCGAGGCCCGCAATCGCAGCCAAAAGCTCAAAGCCCGCGAGCAAGAACAAGTGGCGCTGGGCAACGTGCTGAAGACCATCGAGGAAACCCTCGCCCGCCAGGCCCGCGAAGCCGAGGCGGCGCGCAAATTGGCGGCCGCCGCCGCTGCCGCAGAAGCCGCCGAGCAAGCCCGTCTGGCCAGCCTGCCGGCGACCGGCAACCCCAGCCGCGCGAAAAAACCCGCTGCCGGTGCCCTGGTCTCCAGTGCTGGCGCCAGCTACGGTGGAGCTTTTAGCAGTGCCAAAGGCAAGTTGCCGTGGCCGGTCAATGGCCGTCTGTTAGCGGGCTTCGGCACCACCCGCGGCGACGATGCGCGAACCAAATGGGACGGCGTGCTGATCAGCGCCGCTCTCGGCAGCCAAGTGCGCGCCGTGCACGGTGGCCGAGTGGTGTTTGCCGACTGGTTGCGCGGCGCCGGGCTGCTGGTCATTCTCGACCACGGCAATGGCTACCTGAGCCTTTACGGCCACAATCAAAGTTTATTGAAAGACGCTGGCGACATCGTTAAAGCCGGCGAAGCCATAGGCACCGTCGGCAGCAGCGGCGGCCAAGAGGTTCCGGCCCTGTATTTTGCCATTCGCCAGCAAGGCCGCCCGAGCAACCCGGTACAATGGTGTCGCGCCCAAGGATAGGCACCCCTTTTAGGAGTCATGTTGTCATGTTGCATTTTTCCCGCCCAACCGCTCTGGCCTTAGCGATAGCCTTGCTGATCGCCGCTCCCGTACTGCAGGCCAGCGGCAAGGCGGCGGAGAACATCCCCGCGCCAGCCCTCAGCAGCGATGCCAACGCACCGCTGCCGCTGGAGGATCTGCGCACCTTTGCCGAGATCATGGACCGCATCAAAGCCGCCTATGTCGAGCCGGTAGACGACAAGACCCTGCTGGAAAACGCCATCAAGGGCATGCTCAGCAACCTCGACCCGCACTCGGCCTACCTCGACCCGGCTGAGTTTGCCGAGTTGCAGCAAAGCACCAGCGGCGAATTTGGCGGTCTGGGCATCGAAGTCGGCCAGGAGGAAGGCTTTCTTAAAGTCATCTCGCCGATTGACGACACCCCCGCCTCCAAAGCCGGCATTCAACCCGGCGACCTGATCATCAAAATCGATGGCCAGCCGACCAAGGGTCTGAACATGACCGAGTCGGTCGACAAAATGCGCGGCAAAGTCGGCAGCAAAATTGTCCTGACCATCGTCCGTGAAGGCGCGCCGCCCTTTGATGTCGAACTGGAGCGCGCGGTCATCAAGGTCAAGAGCGTGAAGAGCCAGTTGCTCGACGAGCATTACGGCTACCTGCGCATCTCGCAATTTCAGGTCAACAGTGGCGAAGAAGTCGGCAAGGCCCTGGCATTGCTGAAAAAGCAAAACGACGGCAACAAGCTGCGCGGCATCATTCTGGATTTGCGCAACAACCCAGGCGGCGTGCTGCAAGCCGCCGTCGAGGTCACCGACCACTTCCTGACCAAGGGCTTGATCGTCTACACCAAGGGCCGGATCGCCAACTCCGAGCTGCGCTTCTCCGCCGACCCGGAAGATGCCAGCAACGGCGTACCCCTGGTGGTGCTGATTAACGGCGGCAGCGCCTCGGCCTCGGAAATCGTCGCCGGCGCCCTGCAAGACCACAAGCGCGCGGTACTGATGGGCACCGACAGTTTCGGCAAAGGCTCGGTGCAAACCGTGCTGCCGCTGAACAATGAGCGCGGCCTGAAACTCACCACCGCGCTGTACTACACCCCCAACGGCCGCTCGATTCAGGCCCAGGGCATAGTGCCGGACATAGTGGTGCACCGCGCCAAGATCACCAGCGAGCAAGACAGCGAAAACTTCAAGGAAGCCGACCTCGCCGGTCACCTAGGCAATGGCAATGGCGGCGCCGACAAGCCCTCGAACGGCAAAAGCAAAGGCCCGGCGCCACTGCCGCGCCCACAAGACGATGACTTCCAGCTCAGCCAAGCCCTGAGCCTGCTCAAAGGCCTGAGCGTGACCCGCGGCGACTAAGCCCTGCTTAAGCGAATGCGCATAAAAAACCCGGATTTTTCCGGGTTTTTTATGGCTATGTGGTCGGTAGGTATTGCGAGCGTAAATCTGTAGGAGCGAGCTTGCTCGCGATGCTTTTGCCGTCAGGCCGCTGTAAGGGCCGCTTGATGATGCATTTACTCAACACGGATCGCCAGCAAGCTGGCTCCTACAAAGGGCTGCGCGCATCTCCAACAGTTAACGGATACATAACCTGCTAAAGATACCTACTGATAGCTGTTAAGAATGTCGTCGACAAAGCCTTCGGCGCGCATCTTGTCCAGAGCGGTCTGTAGCTTCTGCACTACCTCGTCGGGTGTCTCGCGGTTCAACGCCAGATACAAATCGCCGCTATGAAAGCGCAACACCGTCTTCAACCCGGAAACCCCTTCCTGCTTGGCGAGGTAACGGCCGGCCGGGTCGCCGGTGGCCCACAGGTCGATTTTACCGTCCTGAAGCTTCTTGGCGTTCTCCTGGTCACGCAGCGAGAGCAGCGGTTCCAGTGTCTGCTCGGCTAAGTATTCGGCTACCGCATCGCCCTTGTAAGCGCCAACCTTGTACTGCTTGGCATCTTCCAGCTTGCTCAGGGTGATCTTGCTGTCGCCTTTGGCCAGCAGCACCCAGTCATCCGGGCCGATCGGACCGACCCATTTGAACAGCTCTTCACGCGCCGGCAAGCGGCTGGTGGAGAACACCCCGTAACCCGGTTTCTCCAGCGCCAGATTGTAAATACGATCCCAAGGGAAACGCAGGCTCAGGACGTACTTGACTCCGGCACGCTTGAACATCTCGCGGACTATGTCGGCGGCGATGCCATCAATATTTTCGTCTGGGGCGAAGTTTTTGCCATTGATCGCCATGTTGTACGGCGGGTAATTCTCGGTCAGCAGGACGACGCTGTAGTTCTCGTCCACTGCGGCAAAAGCACTGTTGGCCAGCAGTAAGCAGCTGCCAACCAGCCCAAGCAATAGCTGTTTAAACATAGCGGTTCTCTTTTTATTGGAGGGGGAATTAGCAGTACAGCGCCCGAGCATACTCAACCGCCCTGCCAGAACCCAGCAGCGCTCGAATAAATGCGACCCACTAGTCAGATGCGGACTGATCGGCGGCTGCCGCAGCGAACAGCAAAGCAGCCTGGCCAGTTACGACTTACAGATAGCGCTTGAGCACCTCGGCGGCAAAGCCATCGGCGCGCATTTGCTCAAGGGCGGCTTGCAGCTTTTGCACCACGGCATCCGGGGTTTCTTTGTTCAGCGCCAAATAAAGCTGGGCGGTATTAAAGCGCAGCACGCTTTTCAAGCCGCTGACGCCCTCCTGTCGGGCCAGATACAGGCCGGCCGGATCGCCGGTGGCCCACAGATCGATATCGCCGCGCTGCAGCTTCTTGGCGTTTTCTTGATCGCGCAAGGCGGTCAGCGGCTGCAAGCCTTGCTGGGTTAAATGCTCGGCAATCGCATCGCCTTGATAGGCACCGATTTTGTACTGCCGGGCGTCGTCCAGGCTGTTGAGACTGATCGAACTGTCCGCCTTGGCCAACAACACCCAGTCATCCGGCCCGAGCGGGCCGACCCATTTGAAGTCGTTCTCGCGCTCAGGCAGACGCGCGGTCACGAATACGCCGTAACCCGGCTTTTCCAGCGCCATCTTGTAAATTCGATCCCAAGGAAAGCGCAAGCTCAGCTGGTACTTAACCTCAGCGCGCTTAAACATCTCACGCACCAGATCGACGGCAATCCCGTTGATGTTTTCGTCGCGGGCAAAGTTCTTGCCGTTGACTGACATGTTGTAGGGCGGGAAGTTCTCGGTCAGCAGTACGGCTTCATAGCTGGCGTCAGCCTCGGCGCGGGCAGTCCCGCCAAGCAACAGAGCGGCAGTGCAAGCTAACGCGAACAACAAAGGATTAAACATAAAAGCTCTCAGTGCATAAATAAAAAGTGCAGCCAGACGCTGACAAACCGCCGGAAGATTACTGGTAGCGGGCAGCAATGGCGGTTAACTGACCATCGGCCCGCAGGCTATCCAAGGCGGCCTGTAATTGCTGGACCAAGGCGTCAGAGGCATTTTTGTTCAAGGCCAGATAAAGCTCGGCCGTGTGAAAACGCTGCACCACCTTAAAGTCCTCAACCCCGGCCTGCCTGGCCAAATAATGCCCAGTCGGATCGGCCGTGGCCCACAGATCGATTTGTCCTTTGGCCAGTTTCTGTACGTTTTCGTTGTCACGCAGCGAGGTTTGCACCGTCAGCCCACGATCAATCAGGTACTGACTTATCGCATCGCCCTGGTAGCCGCCGATGCGGTATTGCGCCGCGTCCTGCAGGTTGCTCAAGCTGATTGTGCTGTCGGCTTTGGCCATCAGCACCCAATCATTGGTCGCAATCGGCCCGACCCATTTGAACAGCGACTCGCGCTCCGCCGTGCGCGCCACCGAGAACAAGCCATAGCCCGCATCAGTGAGGGTCTGCTGATAGACCCGATCCCAGGGGAAACGCAGTATTTGCTGACATTCGACCTTGGCACGCTCGCAGACTGCACGCATGGTGTCCGAGCTAATGCCGCTAACCCCGGCATCCTTTGCATAGTTACCGCCATTGGCCGACATATTGAACGGCGCCAGGTTTTCGGTAAGCAGCACCAGCGACTCGGCGCGAACCAGGCTCGACCCACAGAGCACTAAAAGGGCTAGCAACAAGCGATAAACAGACATATGAACCCCACGGGAGAGAATCAAAAATGGCCCACCCCGAGTCGAAACAACCCCGGCTCTGAGCCACAAAAACACCACCAGGCAAGTCTAGCGGAGCGTAAATCCCGTTGTTGTCGACTCCCCCGCAGCATGGCTGAGCGCAGCAGTTTTTCAACGGCCTGTTAGCGCACCACAATCCCGCGACTGGCCAGATAGGCCTTGGCCTCGGGCACTGTGTATTCGCCAAAGTGGAAGATGCTGGCGGCCAGCACGGCCGAGGCCTTGCCTTCCAGAATGCCGGCGGCCAAGTGCTCCAAGTTACCGACGCCGCCCGAGGCGATCACCGGAATTCCCAGGGCTTCGCTGATTGCACGGGTCACGCCCAGGTCGTAGCCGCTCTTGACGCCGTCCTGATCCATGCTGGTGAGCAGAATTTCGCCGGCACCGAGGTCTTCCATTTTTTTCGCCCAGAGCACTGCGTCCAACCCGGTGGGTTTGCGCCCGCCGTGGGTAAAGATTTCCCAGCGCGGCGTCTCGCCAGGCTTGGAGACTTTCTTGGCGTCGATGGCCACCACTATGCATTGCGAGCCAAAACGCGAGGCCGCCTCACCGACAAACTCGGGATTGAATACCGCCGCGGTGTTGATCGAAACCTTGTCGGCGCCGGCATTTAGCAGGTTGCGGATGTCTTGCACGGTGCGCACGCCGCCACCGACGGTCAGCGGGATAAACACCTGGCTGGCCATGCGCTCCACCGTATGCAGGGTGGTGTCGCGGCCGTCGACGCTGGCGGTAATGTCGAGAAAGGTAATCTCGTCGGCGCCCTGCTCATCGTAAAGCCTGGCGATTTCCACCGGATCACCGGCGTCGCGGATGTTCTCAAACTTGACGCCCTTGACCACGCGACCGTTGTCGACGTCGAGGCAGGGAATGATGCGTTTAGCTAAAGCCATAACGGTGCTCCGTAGGGTGGGCAACGCTTGGCTTGCCCACCATTACTCGATACTCGGTGGACAACGCTTCGCGGTTGTCCACCCTACGTTTAACCCTTGTAGCTGTCGCAGAACGCCTGCGCCTCGGCCACATCCAGGGTGCCTTCGTAGATCGCCCGGCCGGTGATGGCGCCGATGATGCCCGGTGCCTTGGCTGCCAGCAGCGCACGAATATCACCGAGGTTATGGATGCCGCCGGAGGCGATCACCGGAATCTTGGTGGCGGCGGCCAGGGCGGCGGTGAAGGACACGTTACAGCCCTGCATCATGCCGTCTTTGGCGATATCGGTATAAACGATGGCCGACACACCGTCGGCTTCAAAGCGCTTGGCCAGATCAACCACCTGCACCGTGCTGATTTCGGCCCAGCCATCGGTGGCGACGAAACCGTCTTTGGCATCCAGGCCGACAATCACCTTGCCCGGAAAGGCCTTGCAGGCGTCTGTCACAAACTGTGGGTCTTTAACGGCCTTGGTGCCGATGATCACGTAGCTGACACCGGCCTTGACGTAGGCCTCGATGGTTTCCAGCGAGCGGATGCCGCCGCCGATCTGGATCGGCAAATGCGGGTAGCGCTTGGCGATGGCGGTGACCACTTCGCCATTGACCGGCTGGCCTTCGAAGGCGCCATTCAAGTCGACCAGATGCAAACGCCGGCAACCGCCCTCGACCCATTTGGCGGCCATGCTTACTGGGTCATCGGAAAACACCGTGGAGTCTTCCATGCGGCCCTGACGCAGACGCACACAGGCGCCGTCCTTGAGATCGATAGCGGGGATAATCAGCATCGCTTGAACCTGCTTAAGTCACAAATATTAAAAGATAGAAGGCAACAATCAGTCGCTAATGGCTCAGCTCTTTTCCAGCGCCCAGAGGTCGCTTTCAATGCTCTCGAAGCGCTCTTTAAGCACGCCTTGCACATCCAGCACCGCCTGGTTATAGATCAGCGGACCACATTCTTTGATAAAGAAATCCAGCAGTTCCTCGGCCTCGAAGCCGCCCATATCCAGCTCGAAGCGCTCGGCCATCAAGCCTTTGATGGCCTGCCCGAGCACGCCGCGCTGCTGGGCGCTGAACTGGAAAACCGGCTCAGCCGGCTTCTTGACCCGGCTCATTACCAGCGACCATCCCAGGCGGCAAAGTTCTGCAGCAACTGCAGGCCGTGGGTGTGGCTTTTTTCCGGGTGAAACTGCACGGCAAAGCGCGAGCCTTCGGCCAGGGCGGCGGCAAAATCTTTGCCGTAATGACCGCGACCGACCACCTGCTGGGGCTTGCCGGCGTCGATGTAATAGCTGTGCACGAAGTAGAAGCGCGCCAGGTCCGGGATGTTGTGCCAGAGCGGATGCTTGACCGACTGCGCCACTTCATTCCAGCCCATGTGCGGGACTTTCAGTTGCTCACCGCCCTCGACCATGCCCTTGCCGAAGAAGCGCACCTGACCTGGGAACAGGCCGATGCAATCGACTCCATCGTTCTCTTCGCTGCGCTCCATCAGTGCCTGCATGCCGACGCAGATGCCGAGAAACGGCCGATCCATGCTGACTTCACGCACCAACTCGTCGAAGCCCAGCCGCTTGATCTCGGCCATGCAATCGCGAATCGCGCCGACACCGGGGAACACCACCCGGTCAGCTTCGCGAATCACATTGGCATCGCTGGTCACCAGCACTTTGCCGGCCCCCACGTGTTCGAGGGCCTTGGCCACCGAATGCAGGTTGCCCATACCGTAGTCGATTACTGCAACCGTCTGCATTTACAGGCAACCCTTGGTCGACGGCATTTGCCCGGCCATCCGTGGGTCCAGCTCGCTGGCCATGCGCAGGGCGCGGCCAAAGGCTTTGAACACGGTTTCGATCTGGTGGTGGGTGTTGGTGCCACGCAGGTTGTCGATGTGCAGACTGACCAGTGCGTGATTCACAAAACCCTGGAAGAACTCCTGGAACAGGTCCACATCGAAGCCACCGACCACCGCGCGAGTGAAGGGCACGTGCATCTGCAGGCCCGGACGGCCGGAGAAGTCGATGACTACCCGCGACAGCGCTTCGTCCAGCGGCACATAGGAGTGGCCGTAACGGACCAGGCCCTTCTTGTCGCCGACCGCCTTGGCAAACGCCTGACCGAGGGTGATGCCGACGTCTTCGACTGTGTGGTGGTCGTCGATATGCAGGTCGCCATTGCACTCGATATCGAGGTCGAACAACCCGTGACGGGCGATCTGGTCGAGCATGTGCTCAAGGAAAGGTACACCAATGGCGAAACGCGCCTTGCCGGTGCCATCCAAGTTGATCGAGACCTTAACCTGGGTCTCCAGCGTGTTGCGCTCGACGCATGCGGTACGTTCGGCCATCACCAGCTCCAAAATTAGCTTGCGCAAAAGGCAGCCATTATAGGCGGGCCGAGCCTTTGACGGCTACCGGCGGCTGTCACCCAGGTTTACACTCGCGCCCCCGAGCAGACCGAAAATCACGGTGCTCGGTTATGCCGCGCTAAAAGCAGCACGCTAGCCGGAGCGAACGTCGCACTAACCCGCGCGCGCTAGGTTTTCACCATGCCCCGTCACCTTTGTTTAGCCGAGGAGCCACCCATGCCGGTTTACGTCGAATTTGTCCGCCAGCCCAGCGCCCAAGACCGCAGTGACCTAGCCAAGGTCTACGCCGACGCGCCCGACTGGCTGCTGGCCCCGCACGCCAATGCCGAGGCGCTGATTGGCGCCGGTATCGCCAGCGGCCAGCTGATCGCCGGACGCTTCAACGACCGTCTGCTCGGTGCCGCGCTGCTCGAGCAAGGCCAAGATTGCTGGCGCCTGTCGCACCTGTGCGTGCGACAAATCACTCGCCAACGCGGCGTCGGCCGCCGCTTGCTGGACGAAGCCCAGCGCCTGGCCACCGAAGCCGGCCAGGCCCTGCACCTCGCCGCGCCCCGCGATCATCTGGAAAGCCAAGCCCTGGCTGCACGCACCAGCCTGCCACTGGATACGCTTTAAAGCCAACACTGCCCGCCGCGCTAGAAACCAACCAGCTGCCGCGCTTTAACCCCCAAACACAGCAACCAAATCAGGCTGGCCAGGCACACTCCCGCCAGCAACAGGCCGACCAGCCACTGCGCCGGGGTCAGCCAAAAACCCCAGGCCAGCGCCACTCCGGCCAGACTCAGCAAACGCACAAATTCCAACTTCCACAGCGTCCGCCGCCCCTCAAACAGCAAGCCCAAGCTGACGCAACCGAACAGAATCGCCAGCATCAGCAACCAGGGCTCCCAGACCGCCGCCTGTTTGACGCTGGCCAAAAACGCCAGCGCCAAGCCGTTGATCAGGATGAACTGCACCAGGGCGTAGGCCTTGAGGCTGGCCGGATAAGCGCAGTCGAATTTCTCCACGCCCATCTTCGGCCACTGCTGGCCGCGCACATCCACCGGCCGCCAACCGGTGGGCATCCACCACAGGCGCAATTTGTCCCACCAACTGGCGGTGTCCTGCGCATCGGCCCAGAGCAGGCGCCACCAACTGAACTGCATGCGGATCGGGTCGAAGGTGCTGACCGGCGTGGTCACCCCGTAACGCACCGGCTCGCGCTCCTCGGCAAAGGTGCCGAACAGCTTGTCCCAGAAGATAAATACTCCGCCGTGATTCTTGTCGATGTAGCAGTCGTTCTGGCCGTGGTGCACCCGGTGATGGCTGGGCGTCACCAGCACCTGCTCCAGCCAGCCGAGACGGCCGACATGCTGGCTGTGAATCCAGAACTGATAGCTCAGCTGGATACCCAGCAGCAGCAAAAACAGCGGCAGCGGTATGCCCAGCAGCGCCAGCGGCAGGTAAAACGGCCAGTCGAAGGCGGTCTGAAACGCGCCCTTGCGCAGCGCCGTCGACAGGTTGAAGTCTTCGCTGGAGTGATGGGGCTGATGGGCGCCCCACAGCAGGTTGTAGCGATGCAGGCTGCGGTGCGCCCAGTAGAAGCACAAATCCACCGCCACAAAGCCACCCAGCCAGACCAGCGGCGAGCCGCCATCCAAGGTAAACAGCCGGGCGTGTTCATACAGCCAGGCATAGGGAATCACCAGCAACAGGCGCAACGGCCCTTCCAGCAACACCCGCAGCACCGCGCTGTTGATGCTGGTCACGCTGTCGGCCAAACGCCAGGTATGCCGGCCGCTGTAGCGCTCATAGGCGAGTTCCAGCAGCATCAGCAGGATGTACAGGGGGAACGCCAACACGGCGATATTCATGAGCACCTCCGCCACAGCTATTTATTGTTAGACCGCCAGCCTAACCGCACTGCGGCAAAACCTGCCGGGCCGCAGCCGCCAAAACCGCTCGCCACTCGCGCCATCCAGCGCCGCAACTTGACGGCGCAGCAGCAGGGAACCGCCCGCCCGCTTCGCCATCCAACCTGCTACAACGGCCACGGCCATGGCACGCCAGCTGCGGCAAACTGCTGCGGTATACTCGCGGCATTATTGCTATTTCTCGTAATTGCGCTCACTAAAGGACTGATCCATGAAGGCACTCGGCAAACTCGCGGGTCTGATTTTTCTCGGATTACTGTTGATCATTGTGATCCTGGGTTTTGCCCTGACCCAGTTTTTTGACCCCAATGACTACAAGGATGAAATCCGCCAGATTGCCCGCGACAAGGCCAATCTTGAGCTGACCATCAATGGCGATATCGGCTGGAGCCTGTTCCCCTGGCTCGGCCTGGAGCTGACCGAGACCACCTTGGCCAGCGCCGCCACACCGACCCAGCCGTTTGCCGACCTGCGCCTGCTGGGCCTGTCGGTGCGCGTGCTGCCGCTGCTGCGCAAAGAAGTGCAGATGAGCGATATCCGCATCGACGGCCTCAACCTGACCCTGCAACGTGACGAGCAAGGCCACGGCAACTGGCAAGACATCGGCCATCCAGCCAAACCGGCAACCGCCGCCGCGAGCAGCACTCCCGCCGACAACAGTGCCGCCGCGCCAGCCCCGGCCAGCAAACAACCGCTGCGCCTGGACATCGACAGCCTGAGCCTGACTAACTCACGAATCGCCTACCGCGACGGCAAAACCGGCCAGCAATACAGCGCCGAGAACATCCAGCTCAACACCGGCACCATTCGTGAAGGCGCCAGCATTCCCCTGCAGTTCACCGCCCTGTTGGCCAGCAACCAGCCGGTGCTGCAGGCGCGCACCGAGCTGCAAGGCCAACTGCGTTTCGATCGCGCGCTCAAGCGCTACCAGCTGGAAGACCTGAAACTCTCCGGTGAAGTCGCCGGCGAACAGCTGCAAGGCAAAACCCTGACCTTCGCCACCCAAGGCCAGTTGTTGCTCGACCAGTCCGCACAGGTCGCCGAATGGAGCGGCCTGAAGCTGTCGCTCAACCAATTACGCGCCCTTGGCGAGCTGAAAGTCCGCAACCTCGACAGCGAGCCGGCCCTGGACGGCGGCGTGTCGATTGCCGCCCTCAACCTGCGCGAATTCCTGCTCGGCATAGGCCAAACGCTGCCGGCGATGAGTGACAGCTCCGCCCTGACTAAATTTGAACTGGTCAGCCGCCTCAAAGGCAGCCGCAACAGCCTGAAACTGGACGAGTTAAACCTCAAACTGGATGACAGCAGCTTCACCGGCAGCCTGGCCGTCAGCGACTTTGCCAAGCAAGCCTTGCGCGCCCAACTCAAAGGCGACCAGCTCAACCTTGATCGCTACCTGCCGCCCACCAACAAAGGCGACAACAGCGCCCGCCAAGCCGAAGTCAAAACCGTGCTGGCGGCAGCCGGCCAAGCCGGCACCAGCGAACTGCCAAAGGCACCGACCGAGCAAGCCTGGAGCGAAGCGACCGTGCTGCCGATCGAACGCCTGCGCAGCCTCGATGCGCAACTGGGCCTGAGCCTCGGCCAACTGACCCTGCATCAGCTACCAATAGAAAACTTCCACCTCAACGCCGCGGGCAAAGACGGTCGACTCAACCTCAGCGAACTGCGCGGCGAGCTGTATAACGGCAACTTCAACGCCAGCGCCAGCCTCGACGTGCAACCGGTCACCCCCGTACTCGGCCTGCAAACCAAGATCAGCCGGGTGGCCGCCGAGCAACTGCTCAAAGGCCTGGGGCAGAAACCCAGCATCAGCGGCGCCCTCGACCTCAGCGCCGACCTGCACAGCAGCGGCAACAGCCAAAAAGCCTGGGTCGACAACCTCAGCGGCCCGACCAGCTTCGCCATCGACGACGGCGTGCTGTTCGACGCCAATCTCGAGCAGCAACTGTGCAAAGGCATCGCCACCCTCAATCGCAAAACCCTCAGTGGCGAGGCGCGCGGCAAGGACACCGCCTTCGAAACTTTCAGCGGCAACCTGAACATAGTCAACGGCGTCGCCAGCAACCCCGACCTTAAAGTCCGCATCCAGGGCCTGAGCGTCAACGGCGACGGCGCCCTGGACCTGCGCGTGCTGGCCATGGACTACCGCATCGGCATCATCATCGAAGGCGACAAGAGCGCCATGCCCGACCCGGCCTGCCAGATCAACAAGCACTACGTCGGCCTCGAATGGCCGCTGCTCTGCCGTGGCCCGCTGGAACTGGGCGCCAAAGCCTGCCGGGTGGATCAAAACGGCCTGGGCAAAATCGCCAGCAAACTGGCCACAGAAAAACTCGGCGAAAAAATCGAAGAGAAACTCGGCGACAAAGTCAGCCCCGAGTTGAAAGACGCCCTCAAAGGCCTGTTCAACCGATGAGTCCCGAGCAATTTGGCGCCGCGGTACTCACCTGGTACGACCAGCACGGCCGCAAAGACCTGCCCTGGCAACAGGGCATCACCCCTTACCGGGTCTGGGTGTCGGAGATCATGCTGCAGCAAACCCAGGTCAGCACAGTGCTGGGTTACTTCGAGCGGTTTATGGCCGCGCTGCCCAGCGTGCAGGCCCTGGCCGCCGCGCCAGCCGATGAAGTGCTGCACCTGTGGACCGGTCTGGGCTACTACACCCGCGCCCGCAACCTGCAAAAAACCGCGCAACTAGTGGTGGCCGAACATGGCGGACAATTCCCCACGTCGGTCGAGCAACTGACCGCGCTGCCCGGCATCGGCCGCTCCACCGCCGGCGCCATCGCCAGCCTGAGCATGGGCCTGCGCGCGCCGATTCTGGATGGCAACGTCAAACGCGTGCTGGCCCGTTACGCCGCCCAGGAAGGCTATCCGGGCGAGCCGAAAGTCGCCGCACAGCTCTGGGCGCTGGCCGAGCAACTGACCCCGCCCGCCCGGGTCAATCACTACACCCAGGCGATGATGGACCTCGGCGCCACCCTCTGCACCCGCAGCAAACCCAGCTGCCTGCTGTGCCCGCTACAAAGCGGCTGCCAGGCGCAGATGCTCGGGCTGCAAACTCGCTACCCGATCCCCAAACCGCGCAAACAGCTGCCGCAAAAAACCACCCTGATGCCGCTGCTGGCCAATCGCGACGGCGCCATCTTGCTCTATCGCCGCCCGCCCAGCGGCCTGTGGGGCGGCCTGTGGAGCCTGCCCGAACTGCAAACCAGCGACGAGCTCAACACCCTCGCCCTGCAACAAGGCCTGAGCCTCGGCCAACAACAAAGTATGGCGACGCTTAAACACACCTTCAGCCACTTTCAGCTGACCATCGAACCGCGGCTGATCCACGTCGAGCACTCACTCAGCGCCGTGGCCGAGGGCGACTGGCTCTGGTATAACCTCGCCACCCCGCCGCGCCTGGGCCTCGCCGCCCCGGTGAAGAAGCTACTAAAACGCGCCGCCGAGCAATTAAACGCCGGCCAACTAAACACCGGAGAGCCGTCATGACCCGCACCGTCATCTGCCGCAAACACAAGCAAGAACTGCCAGGCCTTGAGCGCCCGCCCTATCCCGGCGTCAAAGGCGAAGACATCTTCCAGAACGTCTCCAAGCAAGCCTGGGATGAGTGGCAAAAACACCAAACCATGCTGATCAACGAACGTCGCCTGAACATGATGAATGCCGAGGACCGCAAATTCCTCCAGACCGAGATGGACAAGTTCTTATCCGGCGAAGAGTACGCCAAAGCTGACGGCTACGTGCCCCCCAGCGCCTAAGGCAAAAACAGCGTAAGCGGCGGTAATAACTAAGTATTTTCCGCACGACGCTTGACACATCAACGAAAAATCCGTCTAATGCGCCCCGTTGCCCAGATAGCTCAGTCGGTAGAGCAGGGGATTGAAAATCCCCGTGTCGGCGGTTCGATTCCGTCTCTGGGCACCACAAATACCGAGAAACCCCAAGCGAAGTTAAATTCCTTGGGGTTTTTTATTGCCTGCGATTTATGGCGTCTGGACCATTTCTGGACCACCCCTCTTTCCCCTCCTGCAGCCTGCACAGACTCGATCCTTGACGCGCCGCCGAATCACCCGTCAGAAGTGAGAAAGACCGCCCCAGAGGGCAGCCTGAGCGGCTGCGAGAGAGAAAAAAAGAGGGAAGCAATACGGCCCGATCCAGAATTCTCGCCGCGTCTCTCCTGCGGCCCTCTGCGGGGAAAACTGCCTCGCCCTTGCCTGCTGCAATTTTTACCCTGTGGAAGTCACGCTGTGTGCGCGGTGTAAAACACTACGAAATTGCAGCCTCTCTTTTGGCTGCCCATCTACGTTTCAATAAACCGCCAGCGTTAAAAAGAAGCTAGGAACAGACAGCTAACGGCTAGATGATCACTCGGATGGCCAAGGCCTGATTACAGACTTATTGAGCACGGAATCTGAGATGCAAAAGGACGTCAATGTGAGCGCCAGCGCCTCCAAGAAGAGCACCCTCAAGCCCCACCCAACAAAAGATGAGATCGCCCTGCTACCTGCCTTTGAAGGACTGCAGCTTGGGCAGATCGTCATCCTTGAATCGCCTGATCAGTTTGATGATGCCCTGGCATTAATTCAGGCCGCCGGCGTGGTTGGCTTCGATACCGAGTCGAAACCGGTATTCACCAAGGGCGGAAAGAGCGACGGGCCACACGTTGTGCAGATCGCCCTGAATGACCGGGCTTATATCGTACCTATAGGTACCAATCCACCAATTGAGTTCCTGACAGCCGTTCTTGGCTCGAAGGAGATCATCAAGGTCGGATTTGGCTTGAAGTCTGATCGCAGCCACCTAAGGCGGAAGTTCGGGATTCTGGTCCAAGGTGACGTAGAGCTGACTCAACCACTGCGCGCACTCGGGTATCGGCAACGTCTGGGCGCCAAAGCCGCTGTTGCCGTGGTGCTGGGCCAGAACCTGAACAAATCGAAATCGGTGACCACTTCGAACTGGGCAATGCGTCCACTGCAGAAGCCTCAGTTGCTGTATGCGGCCAATGACGCCTTCTCAGCGCTAAAGATATTCCGGGCACTCGGCTCACCACTTCAACCGCCCCACACCAAAACCAAGGCCATTCAAGGCTCATGAGCGCAGTGATCAGCCCTTGCGGCGCCTAAGCGCTTCCGGCAGCGTGAGCGCGAGAAAGACCTAAGCGACCTCTGAGTAATTTCTTTTGGGGTTGCCGTTTACCAACGGCGGCTATCGACCCCAAGTGGATTGAACCCGGTGAAACGGCTGACGGCTACCTGGCCACTAGCCCTTCGACGATAAATCGGCCATGCCCTTGAGCAGTTCGATCGGCAGCGGGAAGACGATGGTGGAGGTCTTGTCGCCGGCGATCGCACTGAGGGTCTGCATATAGCGCAGCTGCATGGCGCCGGGCTGACGACCGAGCATTTCGGCGGCCTGCATGAGTTTCTCCGAGGCCTGCAGTTCGCCTTCGGCATGGATCACCTTGGCCCGCCGTTCACGCTCGGCCTCGGCTTGTTTGGCGATGGCGCGGATCATCGACTCGTTAAGGTCGACGTGCTTGATCTCGACAGTCGCCACCTTGATGCCCCAGGCATCGGTCTGGGCGTCCAGCACCTGCTGGATGTCGACGTTGAGCCGTTCGCGCTCGGCCAGCAGCTCGTCCAGCTCATGCTTGCCGAGCACCGCGCGCAGGGTGGTTTGCGCCAGCTGGCTGGTGGCCATGAGGAAGTCCTCGACCTGGATGATGGCGCGCTGCGGGTCGAGCACCCGGAAATAGATCACCGCATTGACCTTGACCGAGACGTTGTCGCGGGTGATCACGTCCTGAGGCGGCACATCCAGCACCACGGTGCGCAGATCGACCCGCACCATCTGCTGCACCCCGGGAATCAGGATGATCAAACCTGGGCCCTTGACCCGCCAGAAACGCCCGAGCTGAAACACCACGCCGCGCTCGTACTCGCGCAGGATACGAAACGCCGAGACCAACAGCGCAATCAGCAGCAGCACACTTAAACCTAATGGCAAACCCATGTTCAACCTCCTTGCGCGGGCTGATCGTCAGCCGCGACCACATCCAGCAGCACACCATCGCGCGCCAGCACTCGCACCTGCTGCCCAGGTCGCAGCGGCGTGCGGCTACGCACCTGCCAGTTTTCCCCTTGCAACTGCACCCAGCCCGCCAGCGAATCGCCGGCTTGCAGCCCGGCCACCCGCACCAGGCTGCCCACCAGTCCGGCATCGCCGCTCACCAGCCGCCGGCGCCGCGCCTTCAGGGCCATGCCCAGCAGACCGCCGATCAGCAGCGCGCTGAGCAGCGCCAGGCCGATTATCAGCCCGAGGGGAATGCCGAAACCCGGTACCTCGGTGTCAATCAGGATCAGCGCGCCAGCCACAAACGCCACCACCCCGCCGATGCCGAGCACGCCGAAACTGGGCATAAAGGCCTCGGCGGCCATAAAGCTCAGGCCGAGCAATAGCAGCGCCACCCCGGCATAGTTCACCGGCAGCAGTTGCAGGGCGTAGAGCCCCAGCAACAGGCAAATACCGCCCAGCACCCCCGGCACCGCAGTGCCGGGATTCATCAGTTCGAAGAACAGGCCATAGATGCCGAGCATCAGCAAGATCAACGCCACGCTGGGGTTGCTGATCACCGCCAGCAGGCGCGAGCGCCAATCCGGCAGATAGTGGATCAGCAGCGCCGCCTTGCTGTGCAGTTGCACCGACTGCCCGCCGACGCTCAGGGGCTTGCCGTCCAGCTGCTTGAGCAGGTCGGGTATATCGCTGGCCAGGTAGTCGATCACCTTGAGGCGCAGCGCCTCCTCGGCGGACAGGCTGAAGCCTTCGCGCACCGCCTGCTCGGCCCATTCGACATTGCGTCCGCGCAACTGCGCCAAGCCGCGAATATAGGCCGCGGCGTCATTGATCTGCTTCTTGCTCATGGCATCGCTCGGCTCGCCGCTGGCCGGCGGGCTCTGCTCGCCGGGCTTGCTTGGTTGCTCGGGAGTTCCCGGCAGGCCCGGCAGACCGCCGATTTGCACCGGCGTGGCCGCGCCGAGGTTGGTGCCCGGGGCCATGGCGGCGATATGGCTGGCATACAGAATATAGGTGCCGGCACTGGCGGCACGGGCGCCGCTGGGGGCGACAAAACTGGCCACCGGCACGGGGCTGGCGAGAATCGCCTTGATGATGTCGCGCATCGAGGTGTCCAGCCCGCCCGGGGTGTCGATATTGAGCAACACCAGCTGCGCGCCGTCCTCCGCCGCCCGCGCCATGCCACGCAGTACGTAATCGGCACTGGCCGGTGCGATGGCCCCCTCCACCGTCAGCACCATCACACTGCCCGCCGCCAGCAAAGGCCCGCACGGCAACCCGAGCAGCATCAGCAACCAGAACCTGCTGCGCCACCATCGACTGCTCACCCGCGCCTCCCGGAGTTTATTCATGGGCCATCACCCACCAGCCGCGCACCCGCTGCCGATGCCTCTTTACAGCATAGCGCCGCGCGCGTCGGCCCCTCGGCCAGCATTAGGTCAATTCTGACTAGCAGCACCGGTTCCATAGCAGCAACTATTACTACCCCCGGCCACCACCCAGCAGCGCAGGACCTAAACTTTTAGTGAGAGTGATTTGGCTAATCAGCGGCCCTAAGGGGCTAGGACAGGAGGTGCAACATGCGCGTAGCAAGAAACGTTCAGCTGGGCCTGCAAGAGGCACACTGCGAGTTCGACATAGTGGCGCACCCACATTCGGTCACCAGCCGGGAGACCGCTCGGGTCGCAGGGGTGCCTGCGGAGCGGATGGCCAAGTCGGTGGTGATTGACGACCGTCACGGTCACTACGTGCTGGCGGTACTGCCGGCCAGTCGGCATCTGGACCTGAGCAAAGTCGGCGGCCCCGAGCAATGGCGACTGACCAACGAAAGCACCATCGCCGCGCTGTTCAACGACTGCGAACCTGGCGCAGTACCTGGGCTCGGCGAGCCCTATGGACTGGAGATGCTGATCGACCCGCTGCTCACCCAGCAACCCGAGATTTACCTGGAGTCCGGTGACCACAAGAATCTGGTGCACATGCGCATGGATCAATTCCACAAACTGGTCCCCCATGCCGAAGTGTGCGACCTCTGTGAGGATCGTTTCTAGCATGCCAAGGCCGCAGCTAGCCGCACGCAGGGAGTGCCCTCCACGCCCGCTTGAGCCAACGAACGGCCACGCCCCGGCGCCGTGGCTGATGGTGCCGGCGCGCTTCTACTGGCGCCGCTCCATCGCCTGCCGTCAGTCCCATAGATCGAGGTGAAACTGTCTTTGCTCACCTAAGGGGGTAGGATCAAGACATGTGATTTCAGCCAAACCTTGGAGAACCCCATGCAATCAACCAACCCCGACCTTACCAGCTTGTTCCAGCAACTCGGCCTACCGGCCGGTGCCGCTGACGTGGACAGCTTTGTCAGCCAGCATGCCCCGTTACCCGAGCGCCTGGCGCTGGCCGACGCATCTTTCTGGAACCTGGGGCAAGCCACATTCTTGCGCGAACAGCTGGTGGCCGATGCCGAGTGGGCCGAACTGATCGACCAGCTCGACCTGTTGTTGCGCCGCCCACGCTGAAACGCGCCCCCGGCTGACGCCATTTACACGCCCCCTGCGTCGGCATTGCCAGCAGCAGCCTGGCCATCTACTGTCAGAGCATGCGCTTTGAGTGCATTCCACTTTGCCAGCGAGGCCTGCTGTGACTGCAGCGCGTATTGATTCCCCGGTAACTGACACACAAACACCACTGGTTCGCGACTTTCGACAGACTCTGGTTTGGCCACTGCAGCTATTGCCCGCCAGCCATGCGGCCAGCAGCCGAGTACCCCACGAGCAAGTGCACGACAGCCTGTGCGCTGGTGGCTGGCAACCGGTGGTCAGCGCGTTTAGCGGCGCACACCAGCAGCTTAGTGAGCGCCATTACAAAGAATTCGTCTCCTTCCTGCCCCACGCGCAACGCTTCTTGTACGGCGAAAGCCGCACCGAAAACGGCCCCAGCCTGCACGGTGAGTCGGCCCTGAGCGCGTTTCGGCGCAGCGACATTGCCCAGCTGCGGATCGTCCTGCGCGAAGGCGAGCCGGCGTTGCTGCTGCGGGTGGAGCAGGTGGAGTTGTGCCTGCTGGATGATGTCGATGTGGCGCTGTTGCAAATTGAGCTGCACGGCCAGGACTTAAGCCTGGCCAGCGCCCACGACCTGCTGTACCGCTTTGGCCGCGCCTACCCGACCGGCTGGGATGAAGACGGCAATGGCGTGCACAACGCCCTGCTGGTCGAGTGGCTGGACAGTGACGGCGCGGTACTGGCCAGTTCCGACGCCGATCAGCGGGATAATTTTCTCACCTTCGCCGCCCAGCACCGCGCCCCGACCATTTCCTCCCATTGGGCCTTTCTGTTGCAGCCGCTGGTGCTGGAACCGACCCTGCAAACCGAGGTGCTGCGCTTTCGGCAGATCGAATACCACCGCATGCCGTTGCTGGCTTACTTGGCGCTGGATAACCCCAGGCACCTGACCCAAGAGCAATGGGTGCGCCTGGGCCTGGTCGCCACCCTGCACCCAGACGAGGCCTTGCCGCTGCAAAGCCCCGAAGTTCGCGAATTCGAGGCGCGCTATTGCTATGACCGTTACTGGAGCGATAGTCAGGCCGGGCCCAATAGCCGTTTTCTCTGTAGCGGACGGTCGCTGCTGTTGGTGGGCGATGCCAATTCGGCGTTCTTTCTGGATGCCGAGCGCGGCATGCTGGCGCAGTTTCGCCACCAGTACCGCTTGCTGTTTATGGTCAATCACTTTCACCGCGCCACCCTGCTGCTCTATTCGCAGTTATTGGGCGATGCCATGCAGCGCCTGGATGTGCGTTCCCCCGAGTCGATCCGCCGGTTTAAACGGCGCATTCGCGCCAGCTTCGAGGCCTTTCTGCGCTTTACCCACCGCTACTGGTTCCATGAACTGTCGGAAATTCCGCAGCTGCAGGCCGTCTACCGACTGTGCGCCACGCGACTGGGCAACGACACCCTGTACGCCGAGATCAAGGCCGAGATCCGCGAGATGGTCGACTACCTCGACAGCGATGCCCAGCGCCGCCAATCCACCACGGTCATGCGCCTGACGGTGGTCACCACCCTGAGCCTGGTCGGCACCGTGGCCACCGGTTTTCTCGGCATGAATATCTTTGCCGATGCCGATGCGCCCCTGCTGCAACGCTCGCTGCTGTTCTTCGCGGCGTTGTCCGGCACCGGGCTTATCACCGCCTACGCGGTGGTGAAGTCCAAGCGCCTGGCGGACCTGCTGGATGTGCTATCTGACGAGAGCCTGCGCACCGGCGAGCGGCTCAGAACGATTTTCGGCAGTTGGCGGCGCAAGCACTAGCGGGCGAGCAGATGCAGAGCTCTTCGTAGGAGCGGCCTTGGCCGCGATTGGGCCGCAGCCGCTGGACAAATCCCAAGCCGTGCTCACAGCGCACAGCGCTTCGCGGCCAAGGCCGCTTGTGTCAGTCCAAGACGTTAGGATTCGAGTTGAGAGCAGTAGGGGGCAGGCTGGACAGCCGCAGTGCCTGAG
>C687J26845_10000363_pt1 | contig 30218 bp, 32 predicted proteins | sample RifCSPlowO2_12_FD_26845 | JGI IMG/M metagenome (IMG submission 26845)
CCTGCCACGCCAACCGCGGTTCTCCGAGCACGCGCCACTGGTAGTCGACTACGACTGGACCCTCAGCCTCTAACGGCAGGTCTTAATGCACGGCATGTCGAACTGGGGCGGTTTTAAACACGGCTTACCGATGCGCCAGACCCAACTGCCGCGCATTCGCAAACGTATTTATGCCGCCGCAGCCCTGCTGCTGTGCATGACCATGATCGGCACCCTGGGCTTTTACATCGTGGCCGACGACCAGCAGGCGAGCTTTTCTGACGCCCTGCACATGACCCTGATTACCATCACCACGGTTGGCTACGGCGAAGTCGTACCCCTGACCAACCTGGGCGAACGCCTGTTTGCCGACCTGATGGCACTCACCGGCTTTGGCACCGTGACCTTCCTATTCACCAGCCTCGCGACCTTCTTTCTCGAGAGCGACCTCGACTACAGCCTGAGAAAACGACGCATGGAAAAGACCATCAAGAAACTCGACGGCCATTACATCCTCTGCGGCTTTGGCCGGGTCGGGCGCAACGTGGCCAACGAACTGGCGATCACCAATCGCACCTTTGTCGCCATCGACAGCGACGAGCTGCAGTTTGACGTGCAGCGCGAGCACTTCCCGAACCTGCTGCATTTGCATGGCGACGCCACCGACGATGACCTGCTGCTGGCCGCCCATATCAGCGAAGCGGCCGGGGTATTTGCGGTGACCGGCGACGACAGCCGTAACCTGATGATCATCCTCACCGCCCGCCAACTAAACCCTAAGGTACGCGTGGTGGCGCGCTGTCACGAACTGCGCAATGTGGCGAAGATGAAAAAAGCCGGCGCCGACACGGTGATCTCACCGGACTTTGCCGGCGGCATGCGCATCGCCTCGTCGATGATCCGCCCCCATGTGGTGACCTTCCTCGACGAAATGCTCCGCTCCGATCACAACGTCCGCCTGGAAGAAGTACCGATCAGCCCAGAGCATCGCGTGCTGAGCATTGGCGAACTCAAGCAACGCTGCCCAAATTGCGTGATTTTATCGATTCGAAATCAGCACGACTTTATCTTCAACCCTGCCGACAACTTGACCCTGCAACCCGGCCAGACCTTGATCGCCATGGTCCCGCCGCAAGGCCGCAATGAATTGCTCACGGCGCTCAGCTAAGGGAATTCCAGGCAACAAAAAGCCGGCACAGGTGCCGGCTTTTTGTTGTGCCAAGAACGGCTTTACTTGATCAAGCGCCAGCTGAAGGGATAGCGATACGCCTGCCCTTCGTTCGCCTTGATGCCGGCGATGATGGTCAGCACCAGCGCCGTGATGCCGACCAGTGCCAGCAACGGGAAGCCGATCACCACCACCATCAATAAAAAGCACAGCAGCGCCGCCATCGACACGCTGATCTGAAAGTTCAAGGCTTCTTTGCCCTGCGCATCCACAAAAGGATCGAAGTCTTTCTTCAGCTGCCAAACAATCAAAGGGCCGAGCAAGTTACCGAACGGAATTGCCAAGCCAAAAAAAGCCGAAAAATGACAGAACATCGCCCACTGCCGGGCTTCCTTGCTAGGTACTGAGCCTTGAATGTCGTTCACGGGGCTTCTCCTTGATTGATTAATCGGCCAGTGCGGCCTGTTGCAGCTCAAACAGCTCATTCATGCCTTTTTGCGCCAATGCCAGCATGGCCGTCAACTCTTCGGGCTGGAAAGGTGCGCCTTCGGCAGTGCCCTGCACTTCGATAAAGCCGCCGGCAGCGGTCATCACCACGTTCAGGTCGGTCTCGGCGGCCGAGTCTTCCGGGTAGTCCAGATCCAGCACTGGCTCGCCCTGATACATGCCCACCGACACCGCCGCGACCATCTGCTTAAGCGGATCACCGCCTTTCAGGCCGCCGCGCTTTTTCATCAGTTTCAGGGCATCGACCAAGGCCACCATGGCGCCGGTGATGGATGCGGTACGGGTGCCACCGTCGGCCTGGATCACATCGCAATCAACGTACAGGGTGTTTTCACCGAGCTTGGACATGTCCAGCGCGGCGCGCAGCGAACGGCCGATCAGCCGTTGAATCTCCAGGGTGCGGCCGCCTTGTTTGCCACGGCTGGCTTCACGCTGGTTACGGTCACCGGTGGCGCGCGGCAACATGCCGTACTCGGCCGTCAACCAGCCCTGGCCCTGACCTTTAAGGAAACGCGGTACGCCGGATTCCACACTGACCGTACAGATCACTTTGGTGTCGCCGAACTCCACCAACACCGAACCTTCGGCATGCTTGGTGTAGTTACGGGTGATACGGATCGGGCGCAGTTGATCTGCGGCACGGCCACTTGGACGCTTCATCAAGGAATACCTGTTTGGGACGGAAATCTGTCGCTCATTATAAGGCTCAGGCGCCGGCCAGAACATCGCCGATTGGGTGACCCCGACGACTGCGCTACAATTGTCCGCCTCAATCGCGTCATTTATCCCCAGTGCTTCATCTATTCAGCCAAGAGGTACTCCCATGGTGCACAGCATGACCGCCTTTGCCCGCACTGAACTGGCAGGCAGCCACGGCACCCTGAGCTGGGAGCTGCGCTCGGTGAACCATCGCTACCTCGAGCCACAACTGCGCCTGCCCGAGGCCTTTCGCGACCTGGAAAGCGCGGTGCGCGATGCCCTGCGCCAAGGCCTGTCGCGCGGCAAAGTCGAATGCACCCTGCGCTTTAACGACGACAGTGCCGGCCAGGCCCTGAACGTTGACCCTGAGCGCGCCGCGCAACTTATCGCCGCCGCCGAAACCGTCGCCAGCCTGATCAAGCAGCCGGCTGCCCTTAATCCGCTGGAGATTCTCGCCTGGCCGGGCGTGCTGGTGGCCACCGCCGCCGATCCGCAAGCGCTCAACAACGAGGCCCTGACGCTGTTCAAGCAAGCCCTCAACGAGCTGAAAAATGGCCGCGGCCGTGAAGGCGCCGAACTGGCCAAGCTGCTTAACGAGCGCCTGGATGCGATTGACGGCGAAGTCGCCTACCTGCGCGAGCAAGTGCCACAAATGCTCGCCAGCCAACGGCAGAAAGTCCTCGAGCGCTGCCGCGAGATGCAGGTCGAGCTCGACCCGCAGCGCCTGGAGCAAGAGATGGTGCTGCTGGCGCAAAAGAGCGATGTGGCCGAAGAACTCGACCGCCTCAGCACCCACGTCAGCGAAGTGCGCCGGGTGCTGAAAGCCGGCGGCGCGGCCGGCCGGCGCCTGGACTTTCTGATGCAAGAACTCAACCGCGAAGCCAACACCCTTGGTTCCAAAGCCTTTGACACCCGCAGCACCCAAGCCGCGGTCAGCCTGAAAGTGCTGATCGAGCAGATGCGCGAACAAGTCCAGAACATCGAATAAACGAGCCCGCAATGACCAGCAATTTCACCAGCGGCACCCTGTATATCGTCTCGGCACCGTCTGGCGCGGGCAAAACCAGCCTGATCAAGGCACTGATCGACGCGCAAACCCAGATCCGCGTCTCGGTCTCGCACACCACCCGCGTCATGCGCCCGGGCGAAGTCGAGGGGGTGAACTACCACTTCACCGATCGCCAGGCTTTTATTGGCATGCTCGAGCGCGACGAGTTTCTCGAACACGCCGAGGTCTTCGGCAACCTCTACGGCACCTCCCAACACTGGGTGGAACAGACCCTTAGAGAAGGTTTCGATCTGATTCTGGAAATCGATTGGCAGGGCGCGCAACAAGTGCGCCGGCTGATGCCCCAGGCCAAATCGATCTTCATTCTGCCGCCGACCCAAGAAGCGCTGCGCCAGCGCCTGACCAATCGCGGCCAGGACAGCGACGAGATTATCGATGGGCGCATGCGCGAAGCCGTCAGCGAGATGAGTCACTACGTCGAATATGACTATCTGGTGATCAACGACGATTTCACCAACGCGCTGGACGATTTAAAAGCCGTGTTTCGCGCCAACCAACTGCAACAAGGCGTGCAACAGCAGCGTTTCAGCGACTTGCTCTGCCAGTTGCTGGCCTGAAATCGCTAGGCGTTACAGGTTAATCCGCAGCTTTAATGCGGATTAAATCGCCACAACAATCAGCCCAGGGAAAATCAACACTTCCCTTACGGCTGGTGATTTTTTAGACTACCCAGTCCGCTCGCCCATTTGGGCACAGCTCTATCTTGCTTTTGCTACGAGGATGACCATGGCCCGCGTTACCGTTGAAGACTGCCTAGACAACGTCGAGAACCGCTTTGAGCTGGTCATGCTCGCCACCAAGCGTTCCCGTCAATTGGCCACCGGCGGCAAAGAGCCGAAGGTAGCTTGGGAAAACGACAAGCCCACAGTAGTGGCCCTGCGTGAAATCGCCGCCGGTCTGGTGGATTACGACGTAATTGCCCAGGACGATCTGATCGAAGACGAACCGCTGTTCGCCACCTTCGAAGACGAGGCCAACGAGGGCTAATACATCTATGTCGGGTCGAAGTCCTAAGGCGCAGGGTCAAGCAGTTCAGCAGGAGCACAGCTCTTGTCGAACATAGACAACCTCGCCGAACGACTTTCGACCTACCTCGGCGCCGACCAGGTCAATCTGGTCCGCCGCGCGTATTTCTACGCCGAACAAGCCCACGACGGCCAATTACGTCGCAGCGGCGAAGCCTACGTCACCCACCCGCTCGCCGTTGCCAGCATCCTTGCCGACATGCACATGGACCATCACAGCCTGATGGCCGCGATGCTGCATGACGTGATCGAAGACACCGGCATCGCCAAAGAAGCACTCAGCGCGCAATTTGGCGAAACCGTCGCCGAACTGGTCGATGGGGTCAGCAAACTGACCCAGATGAACTTCGAAACCAAAGCCGAAGCGCAAGCCGAGAACTTCCAGAAAATGGCCATGGCCATGGCCCGTGACACCCGGGTGATCCTGGTCAAGCTGGCCGACCGGCTGCACAACATGCGCACCCTCGACTGCATGCCGCATGAAAAAAGCCGTCGAATCGCCAAAGAAACCCTGGAAATCTACGCGCCGATTGCCAATCGCTTAGGGATGCACAACATCCACGTGGAGTTCGAAGACCTCGGCTTCAAGGCGATGTACCCGATGCGCTCAGAACGCATCCGCAACGCCGTGCGCAAGGCCCGCGGCAACCGCAAAGAGATAGTCAACAAGATCGAAGAGTCGATCAGCCACTGCCTGGCCCGCGAAGACATGCAGGGCGAAGTGCATGGCCGCGAAAAGCACCTCTACAGCATCTACCAGAAGATGCGTGGCAAACGCCGCGCCTTCAACGAGATCATGGATGTGTATGCCTTTCGCATCGTGGTCGACAAGGTCGACACCTGCTACCGCGTGCTCGGCGCCGTGCACAACCTGTACAAGCCGCTGCCGGGGCGTTTCAAAGACTACATCGCAATTCCCAAGGCCAACGGCTACCAGTCGCTGCACACCACCCTGTTCGGCATGCACGGCGTGCCCATCGAAATCCAGATTCGCACCCGCGAAATGGAAGAGATGGCCAACAACGGCATCGCCGCCCACTGGCTGTACAAGTCTACCGACGACGAGCAGCCCAAAGGCACCCACGCCCGCGCTCGCCAGTGGATCAAGGGCGTGCTGGAAATGCAGCAGCGCGCCGGTAACTCCCTGGAGTTTATCGAGAGCGTGAAGATCGACCTGTTCCCCGACGAGGTCTATGTCTTCACCCCCAAGGGTCGGATCATGGAGCTGCCCAAAGGCTCCACCGCGGTGGATTTCGCCTACGCGGTGCACACCGATGTCGGCAACAGCTGCATCGCCTGTCGCATCAACCGGCGCCTGGCGCCGCTGTCGGAGCCGCTGCAAAGTGGCTCCACGGTGGAAATCGTCTCGGCGCCCGGCGCCCGACCCAATCCGGCCTGGTTAAGTTTTGTGGTAACCGGCAAAGCCCGTACCCATATCCGCCACGCCCTGAAACTGCAGCGCCGCTCCGAGTCCATCAGCCTAGGCGAGCGGCTGCTGAACAAGGTGCTGGCCAGCTTCGGCAGTCACCTCGACAAACTGCCGGCCGAGCGCCAACAAAGCGTGCTCCATGAATACCAGCTGGAGTTTATCGAAGACCTGCTGGAAGACATCGGCCTGGGCAACCGCATGGCCTTGGTCGTGGCGCGCCGGCTGCTGGCCGACAGCGGTGGCGAGCAACTGCAACTGCCCAGCAGCGAAGGCCCGCTGGCGATTCGCGGCACCGAAGGCTTGGTGCTCAGCTACGCCAAGTGCTGCACGCCGATCCCCGGCGACCCGATTGTCGGTCACCTGTCGGCCGGCAAGGGCATGGTGGTGCACCTGGACACCTGCAAGAACATCAGCGACGTGCGCCACAATCCGGAAAAATGCATTCAGCTGTCGTGGGCCAAAGACGTTAGCGGCGAATTCAACGTCGAGCTGCGCGTCGAGCTTGAGCATCAACGCGGCCTGATCGCCCTGCTGGCCAGCAGCGTCAACGCCGCCGACGGCAACATCGAGAAAATCAGCATGGACGAGCGTGATGGCCGCATCAGCGTGGTCCAGCTGGTGGTCAACGTGCATGACCGCGTACACCTAGCCCGCGTGATCAAAAAACTGCGTGCCCTCAAAGGCGTCAGCCGCATCACACGGGTGCGTGGCTGACCACCAGCAACCAGATCGCAAAGCAAAAATGTAGGCCGGGCTTTAGCCCACCAAAATAACACTGCGGCAGTGCAGTGGTGGGCTGAAGCCCACCCTACGCCCCAACCTCCCCTTCGACTATTCAGGAGCACCCCATGAACAAGACCGTTATCAGCAGCGACAAAGCCCCGGCCGCCATCGGCACTTACTCGCAAGCGATCAAAGCCGGCAACACCGTCTACATGTCCGGGCAAATCCCCCTCGACCCCGCCACCATGGAGCTGGTCGAAGGCTTTGAAGCCCAGACCGTACAGGTGTTCGAGAACCTCAAGGCGGTGGCCGAAGCGGCCGGTGGCAGCTTCAAAGACATCGTCAAATTGAACATTTTCCTCACCGACCTCAGCCACTTCGCCAAGGTCAATGAGGTCATGGGCCGTTACTTCGAGCAGCCATACCCGGCTCGCGCCGCCATCGGCGTTGCCGCCCTGCCCCGCGGAGCCGCGGTGGAAATGGACGCGATTCTGGTCATCGCCTGATTGTATCGAAAAGAAACCTGCTCTAGGTTTCTGGCGGGGCCGCTGGCCCCGCCCTGCACCATCCCCTTTTAGGTATTTCACCATGCGCCACCTCCTCTGCCTGCTGGTTTGCGCGGCCCTGCTCAGCGGCTGCGCCAGCAAAGCGAAAGACCCCAGCGGCATCTGGATCAACCAGGCGGCCATCGACGCCGCAGTGAAAGGTGGCCATTTGCGCGAAGCCTTGCTGGCCTACGGTCCGAATCTGGAGTGGAGCCTCAACAGCGCCCGCCAGCAAGCCATCTTCAGTAATGGTTTCGAACTCGCCGACGGCACCCTCAGTGCGCAACCAAATGGCGAATGGCAAGTCAGCTTCTACGGCGAAAACCAGGAAACCCTCAAACCCGAGGGTGATCAGCTATTGCAACTGGCCAGCCCGAGCTGGCCCGAACAGCGCTTTATGCGACCCAAAGCCCCAGTCGCCAGCGGCGCACCGACCGGCAGCAGCTTCGAACACAGTCTCTACGACGCCTATTTGGGCGGTACCTGGAAGATTCGCAGCGGCCCCGGCCAAGACGGCCTGGTGCTGTTCCACGCCGACGGCAAACTGGAAGGCCTGCCGGGCGCCGAACGTTACGCCCTGTGCCTGGCCGGCGACTGCGCGGCCATGAGCGGCGACTACGACAGCCTCTGGCTGCAACTGGGCAAGGAAGGCAACGAATGGGTGTTCGTTCGTGACGGCGACCAGCTGCAAATCTTCGAAGCCCTCAACCGCGCCCAGCCCGATGAAATGCCCGACCTGCATCCGGGTGAGCTGCGCTGGCTGCTCGAACGCGACTAAGCACGGCAGACATCCACTTACTCAGCCTTTATTCCCAAGTATCGAGGAGCCACCATGCGCGCCGAACGCGACGAAGACGAAATCCGCCCGCAGCGGGCCAAACCGCAGCGCCGTCTGGCCTACGAAATAGCCCTGGGCATCATCCTCGGCGGCAGCGGCCTCTGGCTGCTGCAGGTGCTTACCAGCCTGATCGCCGCCAAGTTTATGTTGCAGCAACTGCAGCTGCACCTGCCCGGCTGAAAAGCCATGCAGCGCCCGTAGCTATTGGCTGTCGTGCCATCCAGGTTGTAGCTTTTTGTAGGAGGTTTGCGGCGCTCAACGCATACAGGGACATAGCCCTAGCTAAGCCGCGAAGACGACCGGCGCAGAATCTTGATCGAGTAGGTAAACGATGGTTTGCGCGTGACGCTGATGGCTTTGCGGGTAACGGTGTCAAGGGTGATGTTCCAGAACCCGGTGCTTGGCACCGTCAGTTTGGCCGGGAAAGTGTCGAAGGCGCCACCGTGGTAGGTGTGCCGGCCGCCGTTTTTGAAGCTGCGAAAGTTCGCATCGCTCATCAGGCGGATATTGCAGGTCTGCGAGGACTCGATGATGACAATGTCATCTTCATTCAGATGTTCGCGCTGGTGAATGTATTTCATGCCCTGCTCCAGGCTGCGGTGTTCAGCCAAATCAAAACCACAGTATGACCGCACGGGCCGAAACGCCCAAGCGCAGCCGTGCAGCGGCTACGCCTGCAAACGCAAACCAGGGCGCTAGAATTAACCAAACCGCCATCCCCGCTTCTAGCCTAAAGAGGACGCCGCATGCCCACTCTCTTAGTCAAACAGCTCTGCGCCGGCCTGTTACTGGCCAGTGCCCTGTGCAATGCCCAGGCGCAAACCGTGATTCCGCTGAAAGGCCAAACCCCAGAGCAGATTCAAGCCGACGCGGCCGCCTGCCAGGCTCAGGCCTCGTCGTCTTCGACCAGCGCTCAGCCATCCGGTGGCCGCCTAAAAGGTGCCGCCACTGGGGCCGTGGCCGGCGCTGCCGTCGCCCAGGTGCGCGGCAACCAACATGAGGAGGTTTACGACCGGCTCGACGCTGACCGCCAGCAAGACTACCGGCAAAACAAAGCCCAAAATGCGGCGGCGGCCGGAGTGGTGATCGGCGGTGCGCGTCAGCGCCAGGAGCGTCGCGCCAGCGCGAACAGCGCCCCGACAGTCGATGCGCAAGCCTATGGCAACTGCATGAGCAGTCGCGGTTACTCGATCAGCCCCTGAACGCGGGTCAAAGCTACAGCGCCGTAGTTTCGTTTAAGCCGCCTAGCTGCCCCGCTGCCCACTAGCGCGCCTCAATGCCCGCCAACAGCGCCGCATAGCCCTCGCGGTAGCTCGGGTACTGCGGCGCCCAGCCCAGGGCGCGGGCACGGGCGTTGCTGCAGCGTTTGCTGCCGGAGCGGCGCACGCTCGACTCTTCCGCCCACTGGGTAACGCCCAAATAATCGCGCAACCAGGTCACTACTTCGTGCAGCGGCGCCGGCGCATCGTCGACGCCGATGTAGCAATCCTCCAACACCACACCACGAGCGTCGGCTTGCAGCAAAAAGGCCAGCAGCCCGGCGGCGTCATCGGCGTGGATGCGGTTGCCATACAGCGGCGGCGCGCTGATCACCCGGTAACCCTGGCGCACCTGATTGAGCAGAAACTCGCGGCCCGGCCCGTAGATGCCGCTCAGGCGCAGCACGCTGGCCGGCAAGCCGCTGGTCAAAAGCAACTGCTCGGCCTCAAGCATGATCCGCCCAGAGAAGCCCTCGGGGTCGGTGGCCGACGTTTCATCAACCCATTCGCCCTCGCACTGACCATAAACACTGGTGCTGGAGACAAACAGCACGCGCTTGGGCCGCTGCCCGGCCCGGGCCAACCAGCCCAGCACGTGCCGCAAGCCATCGACATAGGCGGCGCGATAACCGGCCTCGCCACCCTCGCTGGCGGCCACGCAATAGACCAGATAATCCAGCTCGGCGCAGGGCCAGGCCGCTGGGCAAGCGGCTTGATGCAGGTCGCCGGCCACCGGCAGCACCCCAAGTGGCAGCCGGCTGATATCGCGGCGCAGGCCGTACACTGTCCAGTCGGCAGACAACATCAGCCGGGCCAAGCGACTGCCAATATCGCCACAACCGGCAAGCAACAACGAGGGCGAAGGGTTCATGGCGCGGCTCCACAGCGAAAGCGCGCAGCCTAGCGCGCTGGGCCGGCAGCGCCAAGCATTGCGCGCAGACGCTTGCCTCGACGCACCCGCCAATCTGCCCTGATGGCACAGCCTTGACGCCATCACCGCGACAAATCGCCCGTGCAGGAAATTTTTTCGCCATGCTAGAGTCATGGCCATGAAACTGACCCGCCATCACCGCGCGCTACTTGCCTGGACGCTCTATGCCTGCGTGCTGTTCAACGCGCTCGCCTGCAGCATTGGTCATGCGCAAATGGTCGGTCTGCAACTCAGCGGTATCAGCGGCATGCTCTGCGCCGTGGGCGACAGCGGCGCTGCCGACAACCCCGATGGCAGCACTAAAAACCTGCTGAGCGGCAATTTTAGTTGCCCGCTGTGCGCCTCGGTCACCCTTAGCCTGGGCCTGTTGTTTTGCCTGAGCTGGCTGCTCCGCCCAAGTCGTCAACTGTTTCTACCGCGCCCTGTCGAACGCCATCCACCACCCCGCTTCACCTGGCCCAGCGCCAACCCCCGCGCCTCCCCGCAATGGTCTTGATCCGGCCAGCCGCGCTCGGCTGACCTGCGTTTAACCAAGACATTTTCTTTACCGGCTAGCCACTGTTTGCGCCTGCATGGAGCGCTCAATCCGTGCGCGGCGCACTTAGCGCCCTGAGCTGCCGGTTATGTTTTATGGGGTTTGTGATGCGTGATTTTAAATTTCTACCGCTATTGATCGGTGCCGGCTTGGCACCCGGCGTTTTTGCCGAGTCGGTGCAGCTCAGCCCGACCACCGTGCAAGCCGAACAAGCCAGCGACCCGACCGCACCGACTCAAGCCGAGGTACGCGCCGACTTCGCCAAGATCCCCGGCGGCGCCAGCGTGGTCGACAGCGAAAGCTATAAAACCGGCCGCAGCAGCACCCCGCAAGACACGCTTGGCCTGGCCACCGGGGTGTTTGTGCAACCGCGCTTTGGCGCCGAAGAGTCGCGTTTGTCGATTCGTGGCTCGGGCCTCAATCGCACCTACCACGGTCGCGGTTTGTTGCTGATGCAAGACGGCGCGCCAATCAACCTGGCCGATGGCAGTTTCGACTTCCAAACCCTAGAGCCGCTGGCCACCGACCATATCGAAGTGCTGCGCGGCGCTAACGCCTGGCGCTATGGCAACGCCAGCCTCGGCGGGGCGATCAACTTCGTCACCCCCACCGGCCACAGCGCACCACCGCTGGATCTGCGCGCCGAAGCCGGCAGCTTTGGTTATCAACGCAGCGCCGCCGCCGTGGCCGAGGATTTTGGCAACGCCGAGGGCTACCTGAGCGCCTCTGAGTTTGGCCAGGACGGTTTTCGCGATCACGCCAAGCAAGACAGCCAGCGCTATTTCAGCAATATCGGCGGGCGCATCAACGACCAGCTGTACACGCGCCTGTACCTGACCCACGTCGAGTCCAACTCCGAGCTGCCCGGCAGTCTGACCAAGGCGCAAATGCGCCAAGACGCCCAACAAGCCTCCGCCAGCAGCATCAGCGGGGATCAGAAACGTGATTTGTCGATTAATCGCATCGGCAACCTCACCGGCCTCGAACTGAGCAACGGCCATCGCCTGGAGCTGGCGACTTACTACACGGAAAAATCCTTGTTCCACCCGATCTATCAGGTGCTCGACATCGACAGCACCGACTTTGGCATGCGCCTGACCCATCGCTGGGACAACACTGACGGCTGGGCCTGGCAAGCCGGTGTGGATGCCAGCAAGGGCCGTAACTTCCAGAACAACTACCTCAACGTCGGCGGCGAAAAAGGCCGGCAAGTGGATGATCTGCACCAGACGGCCAATAACCTCAATGTGTTCACCGAGCTGACCGCCCCCCTGGCCGAGGACTGGTCACTGATCGGTGGTCTGACCTGGCTCAACCAGAGCCGCGATGTTGACGACAAACTGCAGTGCAATGCCTTCATAAGCGCCTTCTGCAAGGCGCAAAACGACTCCTTCAACGAAACCTACAGCGGCCATATCGGCCGCCTCGGGGTGCTGAACAACTACAGCGACGAGCTGCAACTGTTCGCCAACTTCAGCCAAAGTTACGAGCCGCCAACCTTCAGCGAGATGACCGGCGGCATCATCAAGGCGCCGAACAAGGCCCAGACCGCCGACACCCTGGAAGCCGGGCTGCGCTGGCAGCAGGACAACCTCCACCTCGACCTGGCCGTCTATCACAGCCGCGTGCACGACGAGCTGCTGAGTCTGAACGACGCCCAGGGCAACCCGCTGGGTACCGTCAACGCCGACCAGACCATCCACCAGGGCATCGAGCTGGGCAGCACCTTGACCCTCGGCCAATTCACCCTGCGCGGCCAATACCTGCTCAACGATTTCCGCTTCGACAACGACGATCTCTACGGCGACAACCAACTGCCGGGCATGCCCAGCCAGTTCGTCAAAGGCGAGTTGCTCTGGCAGCGCGATGGCTTTTACGCCGGCCCCACCGCCGAATGGGTGCCGACCGATTACAACGTCGACATGGCCGACAGCCTGAACGCCGACAGCTACGCCATCTGGGGCCTGAAAGCCGGCTACCGGATGCCGGCCGGAGTGGATCTGTTTATCGAAGGCCGCAACCTCTCGGACAAAACCTATGCCGCCACCACTGGCGTGGTCGCCAACGCCAAGGGCCAAGACAGCGCGCTGTTTATGCCCGGTGACGGCCGCGCGGTGTTCACCGGCATCGAGTGGCGGCTATGACTGCCGCGCTGCGGGTTAACCCGAGCCTGAGAACCTGTTCAATGTCTTGCGAGCTAGAGCCAGGCAAGGCGAAATCGGGCGAAGAAGCGCAGTTTACGAGGTGTAAATGAGCATTCTGAGCCCGATTTCAACGCGGCATGGCCGACGCGCAGCAGGCATTGGACTGGTTCTCACCTGGCGCCAGCGCCTGCTGCGGCTGTTGCCCTGGCACCGGCGCCTGGCGCTGCTGGCCTGCGTGGGCGTGTTCAGCTGGGCGCTGAGCGGCATGTTGCATCCGCTGATGAGCGCCCTGCAGCCAAAGCCTGCGGCCTTCGTGCCGCCGGTTGTGGCGCTCGACCTCAAGCAGTTGCAAGCCCCGAGCGTCATCCTGCAACAAGCCGGCATCCAGCAAGTGCAGGCCTTGCGCCTGCTGATGCTGGATGGTCAGCCGTATTACCAAGTGCGGCTGGCCGGGCAAGCCACGCCGCGTTATTGGCAGGCGCAAAGCGGCCTTGAGGCGCAGCTCGGCGACCGGCATGCCGAAGTGCTGGCGCGGCATTACCTAGGCAGCGCCGAGCCACTGCAGGTGGCCGGCACCCTCACCGCGTTCAGCAATGAATACGCCTTTATCAACCGCTTGCTGCCGGCGGTGCGGGTGGATACCGCCCGCACCGATGGCCTGCGCCTGTACCTGGACCTCTATCAGGACCGTCTCGGCAGCCTGGTGGATGACCGCAAGGCAGTGTTCAGCTCGCTGTTTTTGTGGCTGCACAGCTTTCACTGGCTGGACCTGGGCGGGCCGCTGCGACCGGCTTTGATGCTGCTGCTGTTGGCGGCTAGCCTCGCGGCCGTCAGCCTCGGCGTGGCCAGCTTCGTCGCCCGCCGCCAAGCCCGTACCCGCCTGCGCCGCTGGCACGGGCGCGCCGGCATCGGCATGGCCTTGGCAACCCTGGCGTTTGTCGGCAGCGGTGCCTGGCATTTGCTCCACAAGCTGAATGCCGAGGCGCCGCCCGTGGCCTTCACCGCCCGTTTTAACAGCGCCGAACTCAGCAGCGCGCCGCAACTGAGCTGGCTGCAAGACGGCGAACAACTGCACCGGCTCAGCCTGCTGCAACTCGACGGTCAGCCGGTGTGGCGCCTGCAAGGCCTGCGCGCTGGCAGCCAGCCGAGCCTGCGCTATCTGGCCGTGGATGGCCGCGAGCTGGACCCATGGGCACCGCAACGCTACGCCGAGCAGCGTTTCGCCCAGTACGCCGCGCCGCTGGGCCTTGGCGCGCCGACCAGCATCAGCCTGCAGCGCAGTTTTGATCACGACTACGGCTTCGTGTTTAAACGCCTGCCGGTGCTCAAAGCCAATTACCCGGATGCAGCCCACAGCGCGCTGTTTATCGACCCGCTGGACGGCGCCTTGGCCGGTCGGGTGAACGACGGCGACCGCGCCGAGGGTTGGAGTTTTGCCTACCTGCACAAGTGGGAAGTGCTCGGCGGCATCAGCAAAACCGTCAAGGATGTTGCCCTCAGCCTGATCGCCCTGGCCCATCTGCTGCTGGTGTTTGGCGGCCTGTACCTGTGGCGCAAACGCCGTGGGGCCTGATGCCGAGTCGCGATTAGCGCCCCGCCCCAACAGGGCCGGGCGGAATAAAAGCCCGACCGGGCTTTCGCTAATGATAACGATTTGCAATAATATTAAGAATTACCGCCGGCTGTCGCCAGCCATAGACCCGCTCAGTGCCACCTATCGAGGTCAGACACCCATGAATATGCTGTCCACCCGCAGCCAACCCTTGTCGCTGCAAGCCCTGCTGCGCAACCTGTTGAGCGCCGCCGCCCTGCTGGGTGCCATCGCCCTGAGCCTGCCCGATCTCGCCCAGGCGCAAGAGCCCAACGCGCAGCCACTGAGCGAGCAATCGCCGAGCAACGTCGGCAGCATGCCGGCAACCGGCAGCCCGTTGGCCGCTAACCCGCTCATCAGCAGCGAACCAACCGCCGAGGCGCCCGCCGAAGAATCCTTGCTGGCCGCCGATATGTCGCCCTGGGGCATGTTTCAGAATGCCGACGTGATAGTCCGCGGCGTGATGATCGGCCTGGCGCTGGCCTCGGTACTGACCTGGACCATCTGGCTGAGCAAAGGCCTGGAGTTGCTCGGCGCCAAGCGTCGCCTGCAACACGAATTGAGCCACCTCAAACAAGCCCGCTCACTGCCCGAGGCACAGCGCAACGCCACCGGCCTGAGCCGACATTTGATCGAAGATGCCCAGGACGAGCTGCAACTGTCGGCCAACGCCCGCGGCAATGACGGCATCAAGGAACGGGTGAGTTTTCGCCTGGAGCGGCTGGTGGCCGCCAGCGGTCGGCAGATGAGTCGCGGCACCGGCGTGCTGGCCACCATCGGCTCCACCGCGCCCTTCGTCGGTCTGTTCGGCACCGTGTGGGGCATCATGAACAGCTTTATCGGCATCGCTAAATCCCAGACCACCAACATCGCCGTGGTCGCCCCTGGCATCGCCGAAGCCTTGCTGGCCACGGCACTGGGCCTGGTGGCGGCGATCCCGGCGGTGGTGATTTACAACGTCTTCGCCCGCTCGATTGCCGGCTACAAGGCGCAAGTGGCGGACGCTTCGGCCCAGGTGCTGCTGCTGGTCAGCCGTGACCTCGACCTGCCGAGCCCCGAGCGGCAAATGGCGCCGCTGCCGGCCAAGATCCAACCGCATATGGTCAAGGCAGGTTAAGACACGTCCATGGCCCTGCACCTAAGCGAAGGCGGCGACGACCTTCAGGAAAACCACGAGATCAACGTCACGCCCTTTATCGACGTGATGTTGGTGCTGTTAATCATCTTTATGGTGGCCGCGCCCCTGGCCACGGTCGACATCAAGGTCGACCTGCCCGCCGCCAGCGCCACCCCGCAACCGCGCCCGGACAAGCCGCTGTACCTGACGGTCAAAGACGACCACAGCCTGTTTATCGGCGAGCAGCTCACCGCCCGCGAACAACTCGGCCAGGCGCTGGATCAACAAACCCAGGCCAACAAAGACACCACCATCTTCTTTCGCGCCGACAAAAACGTCGCCTACGAAGAACTGATGGAGGTGATGAATACCCTGCGCGGCGCCGGCTATTTGAAAATCGGCTTGGTCGGCCTTGAGGCGGTCGGTAAACCATGATGCACCCCAGCAATAACCGCCTGCGCGTCACCGCCAGCCTGCTGCTGGTGCTGGGCGCGCATATTGGCCTCGGGATTTTGGCGCTGAACTGGCAAGTTAAAGCCGTGGCGGTCGAATTGCCGCCGGCGGCCATGTTGATCGAACTGCCGCCGCAACCAGCCGTCGCCCCGCCGCCGGCGCCAGCAGCGCTGGTTGAGCCGGCACCAGCGCCCAAAGTCGAGGTGCCGGTGGTGGCCAAACCCAAGCTGGTGCTGGAAAAGCCCAAACCCAAGCCCAAGCCAAAACCTGTGGTGAAACAGCTCAAACCGACGCCAACCCCGCCGGTGCCGGCCGCCAAACCGGTCGAGCAGACCACGCCGACCGCCACCACCGCGCCGGTCGCCCAGCAACCGAGCACCAGCAGCGCCACGGCGGCCGCCAAAGCCTCCTGGCAAAGCCAGTTGCTCAGCCACCTGGCCCGCCACAAACGCTACCCCGACGAAGCCCGCCGCCGCGGCATCCAAGGCACCAGCCAGGTGCGCTTCAACCTCGACCGCGCTGGCGGCGTGCTCAGCGTCGAATTGGCCAAAAGCTCCGGCAACAATGCCCTCGACCAAGCCACCCTGGCCATGATCCGCCGCGCCAGCCCAGTGCCTAAGCCACCGGCGGAGATGTTGAGCAACGGCCAGTTGGAAATAGTCGCGCCGTTTATTTATGCGTTGGAGCGGCGCTAGGGCAAGGCGTTGCCCTAGGGTTTCATAACCGAACGCCGCCTGTGTATCGCTTGCTCAATCGGTTGACTCGCTACGCTCGCCCTGCGGGCCAGCCTGCGGCTGTTACTCGCCGAGGGGGCGAAACCAGTAAATGTCGATGAAAGTGCGGCGGGTAGACTTAGTTGCGCAGCCAACATGATGGGTATCGCTGCGTTCAACCCATCCTACGAGCTAATATACGCGCGGTGAGTTACGCGGGCTTCATCCGCCCTACCCGGCTACAACCGCTCGACTGGCCAGTTGGCTGAGTCAGCCGTCTGAGGGGCATTATCTGTTTGAGGCCCGGCAAGTGCCACGTAAGCGCTTCGATGACAGTAGGAGCAACGACATGGCAAGGCGTGGTGGCGGATTTTAACCAGTGGCCTATGTCGATCCGCGGCCGATGGACTTTATCAATCAGGTACCTAAACTGGCGCAAGACCCTGCTTGGCTAGCGGCGTTGCACCCGGCAGACCAGTAAACAGTGATGAAGAGGTCAAATGCAGTCGCTCAAGTATTTACTCAGCCTCGGGCTGTTGTGGCTGCTACTGGGCAATGCGCAGGGGCAAACGTTGCACGTGTGCATTCCAGATGTCAGCAGTCCGCCGCGGACCTTTCCCGATCATGACGGTCAGGTGCAATACCTGATTCGCCGCGCCGTCAGCGAGCAGGGTTGGGCAGTGGAGTTTATCCCGGTGCCTTGGCGCCGCTGCTTGGCCGGGGTCGCCAGTGGGCGCTATGACGCGGTTGCTACGGCTCCCGCTAATACGAATACGCAACACGCGTTGAGTTTTCCCATGCACGGCGGTCAGTTGGACCAGAATCGCGCCAGTGCTGAGTACGTTTTGCGGGTGTTTCGCCCGCTGGGCGGCAAGGCCGGCTGGGATGGTCGGCACTTTACCGGGCTGGAAACACCGGTGTTAATCCGCGCCGGAGCGATCGGACTTAAAAACTGGCTGGCTGGCGTGGGGGCGGTGAGCGAAGACAGTGCTAAATCAGTGCCCCAGATCATGCAAATGCTGCTGCATGGCCGGGCGCAAATCGGCGTCGGTTCGCAGGATGAGGTGCTACTGGCGCTGCAGAGTGTTGAAGTCAAAGGGCAGATTGAGCTATTACCTGGGCAGTTGGGGCGTACTCTGCTGTATACGGGCGTGAATAAGAGCTTTTATGCCCGCGAGCCAGGCACTACTGAAGCCATTTGGACGGCTATTGGGCGGATTCAGCGCACTCCAGAGTGGCAGCAGTTGGCACCGAAGTTAGCGCAGTAAGCCGCGCACTGCCGGCATTTTTAGCGTTTACCTGATAGGCCGCCGCCCGGCGGCCAAACCATCCACAGAAACACTCTATGCAGGATGAGTGGGAAAAGGGACAGGAAAAGGGAGACGGATTTATTTTTCGTATCTTTGCCTGCGCACATGCTGGCAACACGTCGCAGTGACTACACCCACCTCTCCAGTTGGCTCATTAGATTGCAGAAGCTATGCTAGCTCGCATCTTAATGGAATCTGACTATGACCCTCACCGAGCTGCGTTACATCGTCACCCTGGCCCAAGAGCGGCACTTTGGCCGGGCGGCCGAGCGTTGCCATGTCAGCCAGCCGACCCTGTCGGTGGGGGTGAAGAAGCTTGAAGACGAGCTTGGGGTGATGATTTTCGAGCGCAGCAAGAGCGCGGTGCGCCTCACCCCGGTGGGCGAGGGCATAGTGGTGCAGGCGCAGAAGGTGCTGGAGTCGGCCCAGGGCATTCGCGAGCTGGCGCAAGTGGGCAAGAACCAGCTGGTGGCGCCCCTGCGGGTTGGCGCCATCTATACGGTGGGGCCTTATCTGTTCCCGCATTTGATCCCGCAGTTGCACCGGGTCGCGCCGCAGATGCCGCTGTATATCGAAGAAAACTTCACCCATGTGCTGCGCGACAAACTGCGCAATGGCGAGCTGGACGCGATCATCATCGCCCTGCCGTTTCTCGAAGCCGATGTGCTGACCAAGACCCTGTATGACGAGCCGTTTTATGTGCTGATGCCGGCCGACCACCCCTGGACGGCGAAGACCAGCATCGACAGCGCCCTGCTCAACGACAAGAGTTTGCTGCTGCTGGGCGAGGGGCATTGCTTTCGCGATCAGGTGCTGGAGGCCTGCCCGACCGTGCGCAAGGGCGACGAACAGCACACTACTGTTGAGTCCAGCTCGCTGGAAACCATTCGCCATATGGTCGCCTCGGGCCTGGGTATTTCGGTGTTGCCGTTCTCGGCGGTGGACAGCCATCACTACGCGCCGGGGATTATCGCGGTGCGGCCGCTGAGCCCGCCGGTGCCGTTTCGCAGCATCGCGATTGCCTGGCGCGCCAGCTTCCCGCGCCCGCAGGCGATTGACGTGCTGGCCGACTCGATCCGCCTGTGTTCGGTGGCGCGCCCACAAGGCAGCGGCAGCCCGGCATGACGGCACTGTCGCGCATCCCGGTCACCGAACTGAAAGGCGTCGGCGCGGCGCTGGCCGAGAAGCTGGCGCGGGTCGGCCTGGAAACCCTGCAGGACATCCTCTTCCACCTGCCGCTGCGCTATCAGGACCGCACCCGTTGCGTGCCGATTGGCGCGCTGCGGCCGGGCCAGGATGCGGTGGTCGAAGGCGTGGTGGCCGGCGCCGATGTGCTGATGGGCCGCCGGCGCAGTTTGCTGGTGCGCCTGAGCGATGGCACGGGCACCCTGAGCCTGCGTTTTTATCATTTTAGTACCGCGCAAAAAGACGCCCTCAAACGCGGCACCCACCTGCGCTGCTATGGCGAGGCGCGGCCCGGTGCTTCGGGACTGGAGATTTACCACCCGGAATACCGCACCCTCAGCGACGCCGAGCCGGCGGCGCTGGAACAGACTCTCACGCCGATTTACCCGACCACCGAAGGCCTGACCCAGCAACGCCTGCGCCAGCTCAGCGAACAAGCCCTGGCGCGCCTGGGCCCGCACAGTCTGCCGGACTGGTTGCCGGCGCCCCTGGCCCGCGAATACCAGCTGGCCCCCCTCGACCAGGCGCTGCGTTATCTGCACCGGCCGCCACCGGATGCCGACCAGGAGGAACTGGCCGAGGGCCGCCATTGGGCCCAGCATCGGCTGGCCTTCGAGGAGTTACTGACCCATCAATTATCCATGCAGCGCCTGCGTGAAAGCTTGCGTTCGCAACACGCGCCGCCGCTGCCCAAGAGCCTACATTTGGCTGGGCAGTTTTTGGCCAACTTGGGTTTCCCGCCGACCGGCGCACAACAGCGGGTCGGTGCGGAAATCGCCTACGACCTCAGCCAGTCCGAGCCAATGCTGCGCTTGCTGCAGGGCGATGTCGGCGCCGGCAAAACCGTGGTCGCCGCCTTGGCCGCCTTGCAGGCGCTGGAAGCCGGTTATCAGGTGGCGCTGATGGCGCCGACCGAGATTCTCGCCGAGCAGCACTACCTCAACTTCCAGCGCTGGCTGGAGCCGCTGGGCATCGAGGTGGCGTGGCTGGCCGGCAAGCTCAAGGGCAAGGCCCGCGCCAGCGCCCTGGCACAAATCGCCGGCGGCACGCCGATGGTGGTGGGCACCCACGCGCTGTTTCAGGATGAAGTGCAGTTTGCCAAGCTGGCGCTGGTAATCATCGACGAGCAGCACCGCTTCGGCGTGCAACAACGCCTGGCGCTGCGCAAGAAAGGCGTGGAGGGCCGACTCTGCCCGCATCAGCTGATCATGACCGCCACGCCTATCCCGCGGACCCTGGCGATGAGCGCTTACGCCGACCTCGACACCTCGATTCTCGACGAGCTGCCGCCGGGCCGCACGCCAGTGAATACCCTGCTGGTGGCCGATAGCCGGCGAATCGAGGTGATCGAGCGGGTGCGCTCGGCCTGCCACGAAGGGCGCCAGGCCTATTGGGTCTGCACCCTGATCGAAGAGTCGGAAGAGCTGACCTGCCAGGCGGCGGAATCCGCCTATGAAGACCTCTCGGCGGCGCTGGGCGGCCTGCATGTCGGGCTGATTCACGGGCGCATGAAGGCGCCCGAGAAGGCCGCGGTGATGGCGCAATTCAAGCAAGGCCAGCTACAGCTATTAGTCGCGACTACGGTGATCGAGGTGGGCGTCGATGTGCCGAATGCCAGCCTGATGATTATCGAAAACCCCGAGCGCCTCGGCCTCTCGCAGCTGCACCAGTTGCGCGGTCGGGTCGGTCGGGGCAGCGCCGCCAGCCATTGTCTACTGCTTTACCATCCGCCACTTTCGCAACTGGGCCGGCAACGCCTGGGCATCATGCGCGAGACCAACGACGGTTTTATCATCGCCGAGAAAGACCTGGAGCTGCGTGGCCCCGGCGAGATGCTCGGGACCCGCCAGACCGGCCTGCTGCAATTTAAAATTGCCGACCTGCTGCGCGATGCCGACTTGTTGCCGGCGGTGCGCGACGCCGCGCAACAACTGCTGGCCGACTGGCCGCAACATGTCAGCCCGCTGCTGGAGCGCTGGTTGCGCCACGGCCAGCAATACGGCCAGGTCTGAGCGACAATCAAAGCATCAAGCTCGCCGACGCTGGTTATACTGCAAGCAGAACAGGCCGTATAACGTGTGTGCAGTCGTTTTCAGCGCGCCTGAGCAGCCCCCTTAGCAGGACCCAAATATGACTCAAGTCGCCGCCATCGCAGCAACCGACAACCTGCAGCCGCCCGCCATCATCGTGCAGTTGCTGGAAAAACTCGCGCTGTCCTATCAGGTTTGCCTCGAGCAACCGGGCTTGCCACCAGCGCAACGAGTGCAGGCGGTGCTAGTGGAAGATGAGCTGGGCGCGCTGCTGGTGCTCTACCCGCAGAGCCAGCTGCTCGACCTCAGCCGGCTGGCCGAATTGACCGGCCGCAAGCTGGTGGCGGTCAAGCCCGAGCGCCTGGAGCGCATGCTCGGCAAACATAAGCTGGCGCAACTGCCGGGCCTGCCGGCGCTGACCAGCTCGCCCTGCCTGTATGAAGAACGCCTGCTGCAAGAGCCGACCCTGCTGATCGAGTCCGGCCAGCCCGGCGTACTGCTGGCGATCCCCAGCGAAGCCTTCAAAGGACTGCTGAGCAAAGCCAGCACCGCGCGTTTTGGTGAGCTGCTCAGCCAGATCCAGCCGAACCTGGATCGCCCCGACGATGACCGCGCGGAAATCAGCCACGCGGTGCAAGCCTTCACCGCCCGGCGCATTCAGCAGCGCCTGGAAGAAACCATCGAGATTCCGCCGCTGCCGGAAACCGCGCAACGCATCATCAAGCTGCGGGTCGACCCGGACGCCACAGTCGATGACATCACCGGCGTGGTCGAAACCGACCCGGCGCTGGCCGCGCAAGTGGTCAGCTGGGCGGCCTCGCCCTACTACGCGGCGCCGGGCAAAATCCGCTCGGTGGAAGATGCGATTGTGCGCGTGCTGGGTTTCGATCTGGTGATCAACCTGGCACTGGGCCTGGCGCTGGGCAAAACCATCAGCCTGCCGAAAGACCAGGCGCAGCAGTCCACCCCTTACTGGCAACAGGCGATCTACACCGCCGCAGTGATCGAAGGCCTGACCCGCGCCATGCCCCGTGGGCAACGCCCGGAAGCCGGGCTGACCTACCTGGCCGGGCTGCTGCATAACTTCGGCTATCTGGTGCTGGCCCATGTGTTCCCGCCACACTTTTCGCTGATCTGCCGGCATCTGGAGGTCAATCCACACCTGTCCCACAGCCACATCGAGCAGCACCTGCTGGGCATCACCCGTGAGCAGATCGGTGCCTGGTTGATGCGCTTTTGGGAAATGCCGGAGGAGCTGTCCACCGCGCTGCGTTTTCAGCACGACCCGGATTATCAAGGTCAGCATGCGCCCTATGCCAACCTGGTCTGCCTGGCCGTCAGCCTGCTGCGCAGCCATGGCATCGGCTCGGGGCCCCAGGCGCAAATCCCAGAAGACTTGTTCAGCCGTTTAGGCCTGACGCGCGACAAGGCCGAAGAGGCTTTGCACAAGGTGCTGGACGCCGAAGTGGCGCTGCGCGAACTGGCTGCGCAGTTTCATCCGCATCATTGATTGTCGGCTGGCCGAATCTCCGCACAATCGTAGGGTGGGCTTTAGCCCACCATTTGCGGCGATGCTGATTTGGTGGGCTGAAGCCCACCCTACGCCCTGCCTACGTCCAACAAATCGGTTTGCGCCCTAACGCTTACAACAGCTACTTAAGCGCGCCGCGGCGGGCGGCAAAGACCTTAGGCAAGGCCTGCACGCTGGCATTCAGCAAGCTTTTTACCGGCTCTTGCTCATACAGCGCGGCGTATTCGGCCAGTTGCGCGCTGGGCGTCTGCCGGTAGGCGAACAACATAAATGACTGCACCCCTTGCTGGCTGGACTGACGCAGGGCGTCCCGTTGCGCGGTGGTTTTGCTGCTGAGGGTGGCTTCATCAATGCTGCCGCCCTGGGCCTTGAGCGCCAGCAAGGCTTGCGTCTTGCCCACTTCATAACGCAGCAAGGCCGCTAATGCGGTGGTTTGCGCGGCGCTGTCCAGGCGCTGCACCAAGGCCAGACGATCGGCCCGCGGCGGGCGACTGCTCAGTTGCTCACGGTAGCTGGCCAGCTCGGTTTCGTTCGCTCCCACCGCCCGTTCCGCCGCCGTGAAGTGCTGCGCCAGCGGGCTTTCCAGCAGCGCCTGAGCTTGCTGCAGATGCTTGACGCTGAACTGCGGGGCCAGTTGTTTGGCTAAGTCCAGGCACAGCGCCTCGGCCGCAAAGGCCTTGGCCAGCACCGCCTGTTGCGGCTCGGGCAAACCCCGTTGCAGCAGCGGTGCGGTTTGCTCGCACAACAGGCCGATACCGGCCAACTCAAACACCTTGTTAAAGGCTTGTGGCGCCGGCGTTTGCGCCCACGCCAAAGTGGTGGCCAGCAACAACGGCAGAGCAATCAAAAAACGCATGGGGGTATGTCCAAGGTGACTCTTTGCAGCCTAGTCAATCAGCTCACGCCCGACCAGCGGGGTCAGCTGATTGCTTGATCAACAGACCGTGTGAAAACGCCGCATAACTGAGCGCAGTAGTTTTCACAGGGTCTGGTTAAGCGGCTTTTTTCGCGCTGCTTTTCTTCTTCGGCATCAGGTACTTCATCAGGCCCTGGAACCACATCACCAGCGCCGGGTTGCCCTGGATCTGGATCTCTTTGTTCTGGATGCCCTGCATAAAGGCCAGCTGCTTGTTCTTGGCGGTCATGGTGGCGTAACCATAGGCGGCATCTTTAAAACCCAAAGCAAAGGCTGGCTCGCTGGCCGGGCCATTTTTGCTGGTGATGCGCTGGTCTTTGACGATGAAGTGGCGAGCAACCTTGCCGTCGAGGGTGTGCAGTTGAAACACCATGTCGCGGTCAACCAGTTGCTGCTGAAAAGCGGTGTTTTTGTGGCTGGCCTTGGTCATCAGGCGACCCAGCATCCACAGCAGAAAACGAAATTTCATCGGCGCAGCCTCGAGCAAAGGGGGAGTGAAACGGCGGCGCATTGTAGCGTTTTGCGAGGAACTGCGGTCAGCCTAAAGTTGGGTTGTCCGGGGCCTGGCGACCCCGGACTATGACTCAGTTGACCGAGTCTTTCAGCGCTTTACCCGGCTTAAAGGCCACGGTGTTGCTGGCTTTGATGGTTACCGGCTCGCCGGTTTGCGGGTTTTTACCCGTGCGTGCACCGCGATGGCGCTGCACGAAGGTGCCGAAACCAACCAGGGTGACACTGTCTTTACGGCCCAGTGCAGTGGAGATTTCGTCGAGTATGGCGTTGAGCACGCGAGCAGCTTGATCTTTGGTCAGATCAGCCTGTTCTGCGATGGCGGCGGCGAGTTCAGGTTTACGCATAAAAGCCTCTTTGTAGACGGTTTATTGTTGTTGTGTCCGTGCGGTTCTTCCCGAACCGCGACCAAGGCGCCGCAGCAACTCTACGCTGCGGCAGACCCCGGGAGAATGGCATGCGCCTGTCACTGGCGCCAGCCTTGTCCGACACTTCAGCGCGGCATATACACCGCTAAACCGACAAAAGGCCCGGCATTTACGCCAACAGCGCTGGCAGCTCGCGGTTGAGCGCCAGTTTTTCCTGCACGGCCGTACCGGTTAACGCATAACCGAGCAGGCGCCCTTCGGCGTCGCGGCACAGCGCCTTGATGTCCTGGCCTGCGCCCGTCACCGTCCATTCGCCAGTCACACCGCGTGGTGGCGGCGAGACCACCAAGGGGCATACCGGGGTTTTTACCGTCACCGGCATAGGCCCGTAACTGACCGCCGTCGGCTTGCCTGTCAGGGTTTGCGCCAGGGCGCGGGCGCAAGCCATCAGCGGCATGACGTAGAGCAAATTGAGGCCATCGACCTCGGCGCAATCGCCCAGGGCAAAGATGTTGGCGTGGGAGGTTTGTAATTGGCGATCCACCACCACCCCGCGATTAACCGCGAGACCTGCGGCGGCGGCCAAGTCGATCCGCGGGCGCAAGCCGATGGCCGACAGCACCAAGTCGCAGGCAACTTGAGTGCCGTCCGACAAATGCGCCTGCAAGCCGTCCGCGTCATGCTGCAAGCTGGTCAGCACCGGGCCGAGGTGAAAGCGTGCGCCAAGGCTTTCCAGCCCCGCCTGTACCGCAGCGGCGGCGGCGGGATGAAGCAAGCCGGGCATCACCTGCTCGCACGGCGCCACCAACTCGACGCTGTAGCCACCGAGGCTCAGGTCGTTGGCAAACTCGCAACCGATCAAGCCGGCGCCGAGCAGCAGTACGCGCTTCTTACCGGCGGCGGCAGCGCGAAAGCGTGCGTAGTCTTCCAGGTCATTGATCGGGAACACCGCGTCTTGCGCATCGCCCGCCACCGGCACGCGGATCACCTCGGCGCCCCAGGCCAGAATCAGGTCGCGATAGGCCACCGCCTCGTCGCCAATCCACAACTGCTGATGGCCCGGATCGATGCCGCTGATGCGCGTATGGGTGCGAATCTCGGCATTCAGCTGCTCGGCCATGGCACCGACCTCGGCCATGCTCAGGCCGTCGGCATCCTTGTTTTTGCCAAAACCGGTGGACAGCATGGGCTTGGAGTATGAGCGGCCGTCATCAGCAGTAATCAGCAGCAGCGGCGTTTGCGCATCCAGCTTGCGAAACTCCTTGGCCAGGTTGTAACCGGCCAGGCCAGTACCAATTATCACCACGGGTGCGCTCATAAAAACTCCACAAATAAAAATAAGGCGGCCACTCGGCCGCCATTTAACTCACTGCGTGAGACTGCTCACCAGCCGCTTAACCGCAGCAGCCGGCTACGACCTACCAGCAGCGGTTATTAGTTGATTTCGATCATCTCGAAATCCAACTTGCCGACGCCACAGTCTGGGCACAGCCAATCCGCGGGCACATCTTCCCAGCGGGTACCGGCAACAATGCCGTCGTCCGGCCAGCCCATCGACTCGTCATAGATCAGTCCACAGACCACACATTGCCACTTCTTCATTTACTGCAACCTCAGCACACTTAAAATTGTCGGACAATTATTAGACACGACTCAGGCCGCTTTGTACTGACTGGCACGCTCAGAAGCAAGTGCCAGCGATCCGCCCAACCTTTGGCCGGGGGCCCAGGCCGGCCCACCAAGCATGTTAAGCTGAGCGCATTATTTGCCTGCCAGTTACCACCAATGCCTACTGCCACGCCGTCTGCAGCCCACCCCGCAACAGCCCACTGGCTCAGCGCCAGCCAACTGCCAGCGCCACCCAGTGCCCTGCAGTGCGACTGGTTGTTCGATCAAGGCTCGCTGACCCGCCGCCTGACCGAGCTTGCCGACGGGCAATTCAGCGTGCTGCCCTTGCTGGAAGGCTGGCAGGTTTTACGCAGCGATGAGTGCCTGGCGCTCAAGGTGCCCGAGGGCAGCCAGGGCTGGGTGCGCGAAGTGTATTTGCGCGGCCATGGCCAACCCTGGGTGTTTGCCCGCAGCGTCGCGGCCCGCAGTGCGCTGGAAGGCTCCGGGCTGGACTTGGCGCACCTGGGCAATCGCTCCCTGGGCGAGTTGCTGTTTAGCGATCAGGCCTTTACCCGTGGCCCCCTGCAAGCCTGCCACTACCCCGCCGCCTGGTTGCCCAGCGCGGTGCGCGCCGAGCAGCTCTGGGCCCGTCGCTCAGGCTTTAGTCGCGGGGCGCTGGCGCTGTTGGTAGTGGAGGTGTTTCTGCCCAGCCTCTGGCAGCATGTGGCGAACCGCGCCCCCCTGAACTCATAGAGAACTCGCGCAGTTCGCCCGGAGCCTGTCGATGTACCAACGCCTACTGAAAGACCTCAACCGCCTGCACCCGCGCGCCTGGGACTTTATCCAGCTGATGCGCCTGGACAAGCCCATCGGCATTTACCTGCTGCTCTGGCCGACCCTGTGGGCGCTGTGGATCGCCGCCAAAGGCGTGCCGAGCGTGGCCAATTTGCTGATCTTCGTGTTTGGGGTGATCTTGATGCGCAGTGCCGGCTGTGTGATCAACGACTACGCCGACCGCAACTTCGATGGCCACGTTAAACGCACCGAAGCCCGGCCGCTGGCCAGTGGCAAGGTGCAACCGCGCGAGGCCCTGGCGCTGTTCGGCGTGCTGCTGGCGATCAGCTTGGCGCTGGTGTTGTGCACCAACAGCCGCACCATCTGGCTGTCGTTCGGCGCAGTCGCGCTGGCCGCCTGCTACCCCTTTATGAAGCGTTACACCTACTACCCGCAGGTGGTGCTGGGGGCGGCGTTCTCCTGGGGCATCCCCATGGCTTTTACCGCGCAAACCGGGGAACTGCCGGCCGCCCTCTGGTTGCTGTACCTGGCCAACCTGCTCTGGACTGTGGCCTACGACACCTACTACGCGATGGTCGATCGCGACGACGACCTCAAGGTCGGGGTCAAATCCACCGCCATTCTGTTTGGCGACGCCGACCGCTTAATCATCGGCTGCCTGCAAGGCTTGGCGCTGCTCTGTCTGTTGTTGGCCGGGGCGCGTTTCGAGCTGGGCGTCTATTACCACCTGGGCCTGGCCGTGGCCGCCGGCTGCTTTGCCTGGCAACTCTGGAGCACCCGCAAGCGCGAGCCGCAGGCCTGCTTCGCGGCGTTTTTGCACAACCATTGGGCCGGGTTGGCGATCTTCCTCGGCATAGTCGCCGACTACGGCATGCGTTAAGCGTCACCGGGTATTTCAGGATGTAACATCACTGCAATAATTTCGTTATCTAATGCGAGCTAAGACAGCGAATGACCCGAGGTTTGATCGATGGCTGGCAAGAACATTCTGATCGTTGATGACGAAGCGCCAATTCGCGAGATGATCGCGGTGGCGCTGGAGATGGCCGGTTACAACTGCCTGGAAGCAGAAAACGCGCAGCAGGCCCACGCCATTATTGTCGACCATCAACCCGACCTGATTTTGCTCGACTGGATGCTGCCCGGCACCTCCGGCATTGAGCTGGCGCGGCGACTCAAGCGCGAAGAGCTGACGGTGAATATCCCGATCATCATGCTCACCGCCAAAGGCGAAGAAGACAACAAGATCCAGGGCCTGGAAGTTGGCGCCGACGATTACATCACCAAGCCCTTCTCGCCCCGTGAGTTGGTGGCGCGCTTGAAAGCCGTGCTGCGCCGCGCCGGGGTCAGTGACAATGAAACCCCGATTGAAATCGGCGGCCTGCAGCTCGACCCGATCAGTCACCGGGTCACCATCGACGGCAAGCCCGCCGAGATCGGCCCGACCGAATACCGCCTGCTGCAGTTTTTCATGACCCATCAGGAGCGCGCTTACACCCGCGGCCAACTGCTCGATCAGGTCTGGGGCGGCAACGTCTATGTCGAGGAGCGCACCGTCGACGTGCACATCCGCCGGCTGCGCAAAGCCCTCGGTGAGGTGTACGAAAACCTGGTGCAAACGGTGCGCGGCACCGGTTACAGATTCTCGACAAAAAGCTAACAACTCGCTCAAGATTGGCAGGCGCCGACACGCAGGCTTAAGCCGCGCTCGGCGCAACGCCCGCAAGCAGTCATAATCAGTGTCTAATCTGCGTTCTATCCGTATCAGCACGCCTGCCATGGACATCCCCCACAAGTGAATTACAACTGGCGCGGCGCCGTCATTCGCCGTCTGTTATTGCTCATCGGCGTCTGCCTGCTGGTCGGTTTTCTCAGCGGTTATTACGCTTGGGCGCTGGTGCTCGGCCTGAGCCTGTACCTGGGCTGGAACCTCAATCAACTGCAGCGCCTGCACGCCTGGCTCAAGCAACATCAAACCGATGAATCGCCGCCGGATGGCTACGGGCTGTGGGGCGAAATCTTCGACAGCATCTACCACCTGCAACGCCGCGACCAACGGGCCCGTGGCCGTTTGCAGGCGGTGATCGATCGCTTTCAGGAGTCCACCGCAGCACTTAAAGACGCGGTGATCATGCTCGACCGCGACGGTAATCTGGAGTGGTGGAACCTCGCCGCCGAGACCCTGCTGGGCCTGAAAAGCCCGCAAGACAGCGGCCAGTCGATCGGCAATCTGGTGCGTCATCCGCGCTTTAAAGAGTATTTCGAGCAGGGCAAATACAACGAACCGCTGGAGCTGCCGTCGCCGATCAATGATCGCCTGCGGGTAAATTTTCAGATCACCCGCTACGGCAACGACGACCACCTGATGCTGGTGCGCGACGTCACCCGGGTGCATCAGCTGGAGCAGATGCGCAAAGACTTTATCGCCAACGTCTCCCACGAACTGCGCACGCCGCTGACGGTGATTGCCGGCTATCTAGAAACCCTGCTCGACAACGTCGAGGAAGTGAATCCGCGCTGGCGCCGCGCCCTGCAACAGATGCAACAGCAAGACCGGCGCATGCAGACGCTGCTCAACGACCTGCTGATGCTGGCCAAACTGGAAGCCACCGACTACCCGGCCGACAACCAGCCGGTCTCGGTGGACCTCTTGCTGCTGTCGATCAAAGCCGACGCCCAGGCCTTGTCCGGCGCCCGCCAGCACCGCATCAGCCTGGAGGCGGATGCCACGCTGCAGCTCAAAGGCAGCGAGGCCGAGTTGCGCAGTGCCTTTTCCAACCTGGTGTTTAACGCGGTCAAATACACCCCCGACGAGGGCAGTATTCAGATCCGCTGGTGGAGCGACGCCGCCGGTGCGCACCTGAGCGTGCAGGACAGCGGGCTGGGCATTGAAGCCAAACATTTGCCGCGTCTGACCGAGCGTTTCTATCGGGTCGACTCCAGTCGTAACGCCAGCACCGGCGGCACCGGCCTCGGCTTGGCGATCGTCAAACACGTGCTGATGCGCCACCGCGCGCGCCTGGAAATCAGCAGCGTGGTCGGCAAGGGCAGCTCCTTTACCTGCCACTTCGCGCCCCAGCAAATCGTCAACCGCTGATTCAGCGACACACTCAAAGCTATGTGCCCGTTACCTGTTGAACGCCACCACCTCGTAGGAGGGGCTTTAGGACCCACATGGATGTGGGAAATACGGCGAGCCGTATGGAACGGCGGCTGCCCGCGATGCCTTGCGGTGTGTCA
>C687J26845_10000365_pt1 | contig 30179 bp, 21 predicted proteins | sample RifCSPlowO2_12_FD_26845 | JGI IMG/M metagenome (IMG submission 26845)
CCCGCCAATTGCGCCAAAGACACCGGCTCGGCCAGCAGCAGCCAGGCGAAAAAGATCGTCAGTATCGGGCCCAGAGTGCCGATCAGCACGGCCCGTGCCGCACCGAGGCGCTGCACGGCGGCCGCCTGCCAGAATACCGGTAACAGCGTGGAGAAGATGGCCATCGCCGCGCCATAGAGGTACACCGGCACGGGCTGAACCAGGGCAGAAAAAGGCTGGCTGATCACGAAGTGCAGCTGCGTGGCCAAGGTCGACACGATAATCCCCAGGGCGGCAAAGCGCAGGGTGCCGAGCCGCTGAATGGCGACCTCGGCGCCAGCGCTGTACAGCGCGTAACAGCAGGCCGAGCCGAACACCAAGGCGGCGCCAATCAGCACGGCATGGCTGTCATCCGCGACCGCCAAGTCATGGGCAAACGCCAGCGCAATACCGGCATAGGACAGCAGCAGCGCGCCGACTTGGCGCCTCTCCAGGCGCTTGCCCATCAGCAGCACGCCGATCAGCACGGTCAGGGTCGGGTAGATAAACAGAATCAAACGCTCCAGGGCCGCCGATATGTACTGCAGGCCAAGGAAATCCAGGATGCTGGCGCCGTAGTAACCCAGCAGACCCAGGGCAATCAACAGTCCCCAATCTTTAGCCTTGAGCGGCGGCGCGGCGCGGCACAGCCACAGGCTGGCCCACAGCGCGATGGGCAAGGTAAAGCTCATGCGCAGCGTCAACAGCGTGACGGCGTCCACCGGCGCAGCGGCGTAGGCCAATTTGACGAAAATCGCCTTGAAGGAAAAACCCAAAGCGGCCAGGACGGCAAACAGGATGCCCAGGCGTTCGGCTGACCAGGTGTTCCATGGCATGGCAGATTAAATCCCGCAGAGTTGTCTTGGCACGAATGATTGCCGGGGTAGAATCGGTTTTAAAGTGGCTTTTTCGCAACCTATCGTTCGGGATTAACCAAGGCTATGCGCTACGACCTGATTGATCTGCGGCTGTTTGTGGCGATTGCCGAAGCCCACAACCTGACCCGCGGCGCCGAGCGGGTGCATCTGGCCCCCTCCTCGGCCAGCCATCGCATGCGCCTGCTGGAAGAGTCGATCGGCACCTCGCTGCTGATTCGCGAACCCCGTGGCGTCAGCCTGACCCGCGCCGGCGATGCGCTGCTGCGGCATGCGCGCCAGGTGTTTGCCCAACTCGAACAGCTGCATGCGGACCTCGCGCCCTACGCCAAAGGGGTGCGCGGGCATGTCAGCCTGTGGGCCAACACCCACGCCACCCACAGCTTTCTGCCGGACAGCCTGGCGGCCTTCTTGAAGCGTTATCCGCAAGTCAGTATTTCCCTGGAGGAGCACACCAGCCCCGAAGTGGTCATGGCCGTGGCGCGCGGCGAGGTGGAAGTCGGGGTCGTGGCGGAGTCAATTGCCGGGGCTGACGTTGAACTCATCCCCTACCGCGCCGACCGCCTGGTGTTGATTGCCCCGGCCGATCACCCACTGGCCCAAGAGGCCAGCACGGCCTTTGCGGCGGTACTGGATTACCCCTTTGTGCTGCTGCACGCCGGCTCGGCCATTCACACCTTTACGATGAACGCGGCGGCCGCGCTTGGACGGCACCTTGAGGTGCGTATCCAGGTGCGCAGCTTCGAGGCGGTTTGCCGCATGGTCAGCGCCGGCGTCGGCATCGGCCTGGTGCCCCGTAGCGCGGTAACCGACGGCGCACCCCGCGCCCCGCTGGCGGTGATTGAACTTGACGAGCCCTGGGCACAGCGCGACCTGCAGGTCTGCGTGCGCAAACGGGAATTGCTGTCGGGCTTTGCGGCGGATCTGGTGGCCTGCCTGACCGACCAGCCTCTGCAGCAGGCGTAAAGTACCCGTTAGATGTTGCATTCAACACCTAGGGTGGACTTTAGCCCACCAAGGCCTTTATCCAGCGCGGTGGGCTAAAGCCCAGCCTACAAAACAAGGTCTGCAACATATAACTGGGATATAGCCTCAGAGCGAAGCGGAGCAAGCCTGAGGGCGGACTGGAGATGGACCACCTCAGCCGTCACTGGCCCCCAGCTCAAGCAACCCTCAGGGCGTGCCGAACATGGCCGTCCAGTAAATCCCCGCATCACTCTTGGGATCAACTGCGTAGGCCGCACCCAGTTCGCGAAACTGCGGGTTCATCAGGTTGGCGCAGTGCCCGGGGCTGGCCAGCCAGCCATCCACCACCTGGCGGGCGCTGTCGTGCCCGGCGGCGATGTTCTCGCCGATCTGCCGGCCGACGTAACCCGCCAGCTCGGCTCTATCCCCCGGCGTGCGGCCATCGCGGTCCTTGTGATCGAAGAAATTATGATTGGCCATGGCCCGTGAATGACTCTCGGCCGCGCTCGCCAGCGTGGCGTTCCAGGCCAGCGGCGGGCTGGCGGCAAAGGCCTGAGCACCGCACTGGCGCGGCTGCGTGCGGGCGCTGTTGATGGTTTCGAGCAGCTTCTGCCCCTCCGCCTGCCAGTCCGCCAGGCGCGCCGAGAGCAGTTGGCGCGCCAGCACGATGCGCCATTCACGGTCCTCGCGGCGCACGCCAATATCGACAAACTGCGGGTCGAGCACTACCTGGCAGAAGCTCTCCTGCAATGCCGTCATGGCCGCTTGCGCATCACGCGGGCCAGACAAGCTGATCGCCTGCACGCTGGACATCGGATAACTCGCCCACGCCAGCTCCTGCTGCAAGCCGCCGAGCGTGTTGAGCGACAGCACCAGGCGCGGATCGCTCGCCAGCGGCGGCAGCTCCTGGGACGCCTGGCCCGCGCAGCGCTGCACCTGACTGCGGTAGGCGTTGATCGACTCGACCAGCTGCGCCTCCTCGGTGGCCATGGCCGTGGCGGCGAACAGCAGCCCCAGTGACAACCCGGCAGGCCGGATAAGCAATGCTAGGACACCCATACATCTCTCCCTTGAACTGACTGCACCCATGATGCGCGATTTTGCCCCAGCCAGCGCAAGGCCATTCAACGCAACGCAACGCAAGCTTGCGCCGCCAGCTTGAGTCTCGCCAGCGCGACTTGAGGCCCGCCGTTGCCTGGATCTTTCCCGACCGCCGCTGTGCAGCCACCCGAGCTTGGCAACGGCTTACCCCGAGTTGGACGCTTCCATGCGCCGCACCAGCCATTTGCGCAACTCTTCCAGCAGCACCATCAGCAGCGCCGCGCCGGCCGCCAACAGCCACACCGCGGCAGGCAGCGGGTGGGTAGCAAAGAGTTGATTGCCCCAGGGCGTGTACAGCACAAAAACCAGCAAACCCAGCTCCACCCCTATCGCCCAGAACAGCAGTGGACTGCTGAAAAAACCCGCCCCGAAGGTCGTGCGGCTGGGCTGCCGACAGAGGAAGACGTTGACCACCTGGGTAATCACTATGGCGGCAAAGCAGGCCGAGGTGGCCGTCAGGTACAGCGGGTCATCGTTGGCCAGCATGCGGCCGAAGCGCCAGCCACTGCTGTGCAGCACGAAGAAGAAGGCGCCCAGCGCCGCGGCGGCCTCCAATACACCGAGAAAGCCATAGGCGCGCAACAACAGACCGCGTTGCAGCAAGTGCTCGCCGTGCTGGCGCGGTGGCTGCTGCATGATGTCGGCGCTGGGTTTTTCCGCGCCCAGGGCCAAGGCCGGCAACATATTAGTGCCCAGGTCCACGGCCAGAATCTGAATCACCGTCAACGGCAGGGGAATGCGCAGCAACACGAAGGCCAGATAGGGCACCAGCTCTGGAATATTCGAGCTGAGGATGTAGGTCAGAAACTTGCGCAGGTTGGCAAACACCGCCCGCCCCTCTTCGACCGCGGCCACAATGCTGGCGAAGTTGTCATCGAGCAGAATCATGTCGGCCGACTCGCGCGCCACATCGGTGCCGCTCAGGCCCATGGCGATGCCGATGTCGGCCTGCTTCAAGGCCGGGGCATCGTTGACGCCATCGCCGGTCACCGCGACGACCTGCTTTTTGCTCTGCAGCGCTTTGACAATGCGCATTTTCTGCTCCGCGGCCACCCGGGCAAACACGATGTCTGGGTGATCCAGGGCCAGCTGCAGCTGGATATCGCTCAGGTGCAGCAGTTGCTCGCCGGTAATCAGCGTCGGCGCGGCGCCACTGAACAAGCCAATTTCGCGGCCGATGGCACTGGCGGTGCGCGGGTTGTCTCCGGTGACCATGATCACCCGAATACCCGCCGCCCGGCATTGGCGGATAGCTTGGGGAACCTCCGCCCGTGGCGGGTCCTCCAGGCCGACCAAGCCGGCAAACAACAGCCTCTGCTCCAGGTTGGCGATGTGTTCATCCACCTGCGCCGGGCGCCAGGCCAGTGCCAGGATGCGCAAGCCGCGCTCAGCCAGCGCGTCGTGCGCGGCGATAATCGCCTGGCGGCTTGGTTCATCCAGTGGCTGCACGCCGTTTGCCAACCACTGCTGGCCACACAGCGGCAGCACGGTTTCCAGGGCGCCTTTGACGTAAACGCTGGCGCCCTGCGCCGTACGCTGTAGCACCGCCATGCGCTTGCGCTGCGTGTTGAACGGCTGTTCCAGCAAGCGCTGGCTCTCGCTGAGCGGGCCGCTGCTTTCGGCCAGGGTTACCAAAGCCACTTCCATCGGGTCGCCGAGCCAGCCAGAGCAGCCGCGTCGGAGGTCGTGACACTGACCGAGGATGGCGCGCACTACGTGCTCGGCGGGCAGTTCTGCGGGCTCGGCGTGGCGACCCTCCAGGTACAGGGCGCGAACGGCCATACGGTTCTGCGTCAGGGTGCCGGTTTTGTCCGTGCAAATAACCGTCGTCGAGCCGAGGGTTTCCACTGCCGGCAAATGCCTGATCAAGGCGTTGCGGCGCGCCATGCGTTGCGAAGCCATGGCCAGCGACAAGGTGACCAGGGGTAATAAACCCTCGGGGACGTTGGCGACGATGATGCCGATGGCAAACATCAGATTGGTCCAGTGGGGCAAACCGACCCAAGTCCCGATCAAGAAAAAAACCCCGCCCAGGGTGCAGGCGAACACCGCGACAAAATGGCTTAAGCGGCGAATTTCCAGCTGCAGTGGCGACAGCTGATCGCCGCTGGTCTGGGTCAGATGGGCAATCACCCCCACAGCCGTATGACCGCCTGTAGCAAACACCACGGCGCGGCCATTGCCGGTGACCACACTGGTGCCGGCAAACAGAATATTGCGTGCCTGATTAAGCCGGGCCTCACCATCGGCGCAGCCGTCCCGTGGCGCGGGGGCCGACTCACCGGTTAACGCCGAGTTGTTGACGTGCACCCCGAAGCTTTCCAGCAAGCGGCAATCGGCCGGCAATTGATCGCCTTCCTGGACGAAAATGATATCGCCGGGCACCAGTTGATCGGCATCCAGCTCCTGGGTCTGGGCATCGCGCAACACCTTGACCCGGTGCGGCAACAGACGCTGCAAGGCACTGATGGCGCTTTCGGCCCGGTATTCCTGCCAAAACGAAAACAGGCCATTGATTAAAATCACCAGGAGGATCGCCACCCCCAGGGTCGCCATCCCTTCGCCAGGCTGACGCCAGGCGGCAAAAAACGCCAGCGCCACCGCCACCCACAACATCAGCGCAAAGAGATGGGTAAATTCACCTAGACACTTCAACCACATCGGTGTGCGGGCTACTGCGGGCAAATGATTGCAACCGAACTCCTGCTGGCGGCGCAGCGCTTCCAGAGTCGTCAAGCCAGCAGGCGTGACATGCAGGCTGGCAAGCGCGGCAGCCGGTTCCAGCTGATGAATTTTCATCGTTCACCCAATACGCTGCAGTGAAGCCTTCTGGGCGCGGCGCACCCGGATTCAGTGCGTCGCCGCAGACCGGCCCTGCCAGTCGGCCTGCCCCGGGGCCCAGCTGCGCCCCGGATTCGCCAGCAGTAATAGTGCAAAAGGATAGATGAACCAACTGCACCCAGCTTCGACGAGGGTATGCAAAGCGCTGCGGCTGGCGGTGATAATTGTTAGAAACCAGCCAAACCAACCTCTACGGTGGTGCAGAACGGGGTCTTGCCAAATAAAGGCGGTCTTGCAGCACTCCCCCGCGCTAGCGGGCCAGCCAAAACAGCCCAACCACATAGAGCGCCGAGATGGCCAGTTGCACCAGGGTAATGGGCACACCGTAGCGGGAAAACCGCGCGAAGCTGACCTTTTCACCGTGCCCGGCACAAATACCGACAGTCACGATATTGGCCGATGCACCGATCAAGGTGGCATTGCCGCCAAGGGTGGCGCCGAACATCAAGGCGATAAACACCGGCAAGGTTTCCGCAGGCCAGGCGGTGAAGCCCATGCCCAGGGCTAGTTCCGGCACCGCCTCGGCGGCGACCAGATAACCCTTGGTCATCACCAGAGCAGCGGCCACCACTGGAATATTGGCCAGCAGGCTCGACAACAGGCCGATCCCCGCCAGGAGCGCCAGGGCAACCAGCGCGTAATCCGTGCCGAACCACTGGTAGAGTTTGATCGACAGCCCCTGCAGCAGGCCGGTCTGGGTGAAGGCCTGCACCAGGCAGAAGATCGCGCCGAGAAACACCAGGGTTTTCCAGTCGATATCGCGCAACACCGCTTCAACCGGTTCGATACGCACCGCATAGACGACCAGCAGGGCCAGGCTGGCGGCGATGATCGCCACCGCCGGCGGCACAATGTGGCTGGGCAGAAGCTCGCCGAACAGAAACAGCCCAACCATCAGGGCCAGCACCGCCAGGGCCATCAGTGCGAATCCTGGCCGCTCAAGCCGGGCGGCCGGTTGCTCCGCCGGCAGGCTAATGCGGGCGTTCCATATCTGCGGCATCAGCCAGGGCAGCAGCGGGATAATCACCAGTACCGCCAGCAGGCCGGCGAGACTGACCGTCTGCAGGTACTGGACGAAGCTCATGCCGATCGAGCTGCCGACCAGAAAGGTCGCCGGATCGCCCACCAGGGTCAGCATGCCCGCCGCGTTGCTGACGATCGCCGCGACTATCATCGGGCCGACGAAATCCACCTCCAGTGCCCGGGCCACGCGAATGATCACCGGGGCGAGCAGAATCACCGTGGTGGCGTTGGGGAGGAAGGCACACACCGGGGCGACCAGCAGTACCAGCAGGATCAAGAAGCGCCGGCCACTGCCCCCGGTCGCCCGCAGGTAGATATCGCCAACCCGCTCGAACAGCCCGGTACTGGCCAGCACACGCGCCACCACCATGCCGCCGAACAACAATGAGATGGGCCCGCCGGCGATCCGCAGCGCGGCATCCAAGTCGTTATTGCTGAGGACGCCAAACACCAGCAACAACCCGACGCCGAGCAGGGCGGCAACCGCCATGTCGATCAGATCGAAGGCAATCACCAAGATCACGACGGCAAAGACCGCGAGGGTCAGATAGATTTGTAGGTCGCTCATATAAGACTCTCCCTCAGTCCAACGGCGGGGCGTACATCAGCCCGCCGTCGTTCCACAGGCGGTTCAGTCCCCGCTCGATTTTCAATGGGCTGGCGGAGCCGAGGTTGCGCTCATACAGCTCGCCGTAGTTGCCCACCGCGCGCAACACCCGGATTGCCCAGTCATCCTGGGCACCCAGCGCGCGGGCGATCTCGGTATTCTGGCCGCTGAGCATATGCGCCGTGGTACCGCCGAATGCGCGAATGCGTTCCTCGGCATTGGCCTGGGTCACGCCGTGTTCTTCTGCCAGCAACAGGGTGTACAGCACCCAGCGCACCAGGCTGGCCCACTGCCGGTCATCATCCAGCACCACCGGCCCCAGTGGCTCCTTGGAGATGCGCTCAGGCAGGATAATAAATCCCGCCGGGCCGCCTGGGGCGCGCAACTGCAAGGCAGTTAGCTGCGCGGCGTCCGCGGTGTAGGCATTACAACGGCCGGCAAAAAAAGCTTCCGCCAGCGCAGACGTCGAATCCATAACCAGTGGTTGCCAGGCCAAGCCGTGACTACGGGCATAGTCCGCCAGTTTGCTCTCGTGGGTAGTGCCCTTGGCAACGCAGATCCGCGCTTGCTGCAAGTCGGCAAGCCGGCTGATACCCGCCGACTTGGCCAGCATAAACGCCTGGCCGTCGTAGAACAGCACCGCCGGAAACTGCACCTGCAGCAACACCTCGCGGGTCAGCGTCCAGGTGGTATTGCGCACCAGCAGGTCGATCTTTTTCGCCTTGAGGGCGGGGAAACGGGTGGAAGCCTTGAGCGGCACGAATGCCACCTTGGCGGCGTCGCCCAACACTGCCGCCGCGACTGCCCGGCAGAAATCGGCGTCCAGACCACGCCACTGGCCGGCGACGTCCTGTTCGGAGAATCCTGGGCTGCCTTCGCTAACACCACAGCGCAACTCGCCGCGGGCCTTGATGCTGTTGACCACTTCTCCCGCCTGGGCGGGTACACCGAGCAAGATGGCAATAGAGAGTTGGAAGGTCGCGAGAAATCGCCAGCGTTTGCGCATGGGCACCTCTTCACACAGGTCACCCCTGGGTCACCCGGATTATTGATCAGCCGCACAAGAGCGCGCAGGAGCCACCGTGACCCTTGCGCCGTCAGCCTGTTGCGCCAGCAAGATCCGCCAACTAAGCCGCTTTCGGCAAACGTACAGCCCAAGTCTAGATTAGGCGGGCAACTCAAACAGGCAATCCTGGTGACTGGACAAACTCTAGCTCCACAGGCCTCAGGCGGTGTTGTTCTGGCTCAATGGCCGCCCTGCAAACCAGCAGTAAATAGTGGCGAACAATCGCCCTACCCCCTGGCCCTTACCCCTTCGAAAAAAACCGTAACCACTTGGCCTTCAACCCTGGCGCCGGCGCTTGGTGGCTGCCGTCGCAATAGGGCAAGCGTTTGGATTGGCCGCAGCGGCAGAGCAGCAGATGCTGGGCACGGGTGATGGTCAGGCGCAGGCCTTGCGGGCAATCAGTGGGGCAATCGGGGAGTTGGCCCGAGCGGGCGCAGGTGCACAGATGCAAGGTGGCGCCGGGGAGTACCTGGCGCACCTCGGGGTGGCGGGGGTCAGCTAAACGAGCAACAACCGGGACCACTGACTTATCCATCAGCGGCCCCGAGCTTGATCGATAGCTCGATCAATCCACCCAGACGCGGGCGTTGCGGAACATCCGCAGCCAGCCGGCATCTTCCTGCCATTCATCCGGCTGCCAGGAGTTCTGCACGGCGCGGAACACCCGCTCCGGGTGCGGCATCATGATACTGACGCGGCCATCGCGGCTGGTCAGGCCGGTAATGCCACGGGGCGAGCCGTTGGGGTTGGCCGGGTAGTTTTCGGTGACCTTGCCGCGGTTGTCGACAAAGCGCATCGACACGCAACCGGACAGATCAGCCTCAAGCAAGGCTTCCTCGCTTTCGAACTCGGCATGACCCTCACCGTGGGCGATGGCGATTGGCATGCGGGTGCCGGCCATGCCGCGCAAGAAGATCGACGCCGATTCCTGCACCTGAACCATGGCCACCCGCGCTTCGAACTGCTCGGATTTGTTGCGCACAAAATGCGGCCAGAACTCGCTGCCGGGAATCAGTTCGTGCAGGTTGCTCATCATCTGGCAACCGTTGCACACGCCCAAAGCGAAGCTGTCTTTACGCTCGAAGAAGGCCTGGAAGGCATCGCGGGCGCGATTGTTGAACAGGATCGACTTGGCCCAGCCTTCACCGGCGCCCAGTACGTCGCCGTAGGAGAAACCGCCGCAGGCCACCAGGCCTTTGAACGCGTCCAGGCTGACTCGTCCCGAAAGAACGTCGCTCATATGCACATCTATTGCGCTAAAACCGGCGCGGTCGAAGGCCGCGGCCATTTCCACCTGACCGTTGACGCCCTGCTCGCGCAGTACGGCGATTTGCGGACGCACGCCCTTCTTGATGTGCGGCGCGCTAATGTTTTCATTCACATCGAAGCTGAGCTTGATGCTCAGGCCTGGATTGTCTTCATCCAGCAGGGCGTCGAATTCCTGCTCGGCGCAGGTCAGGTTATCGCGCAGCTTCTGGATCTGGTAGCTGGTCTCGCTCCACTGGCGTTGCAGCAGGCGGCGTTGTTCGCCAAACACCGGCTCACCGTTAAAGCTGATGGTCACCTCGCTGCCATTCACTGGCCGGCCGATGACCGACACGCAATCGCCCAAACCGGCCGCGCTGAACTGCGCCAACACCTCAGGGGTGGCGCCTTGACGCACTTGAATCACCGCGCCCAACTCTTCGTTGAACAACACGGCGTTCAGCTCGCTGCTGTTGTCGGCCAGCCCGTCGAGGCAGAGATCCAGACCACAGTGGCCGGCGAAGGCCATTTCCACTGCTGCCACCAACAAACCACCGTCGGAACGGTCGTGGTAAGCCAGCAGCAGGCCGTCGGCACTCAGGCCCTGAACCACCGCGAAGAAGGCTTTCAGGTCGGAGGCGTCGTCCAGGTCCGGCGCTTGACGGCCGAGCTGGCCATACACCTGGGCCAGAATCGAGGCGCCCATGCGGTTCTGGCCACGACCCAGGTCGATCAGAATCAGGTCGGTTTCGCCCTTGTCCAGGCGCAGTTGCGGGGTCAGGGTCTGGCGTACATCGACCACCGGGGCAAAGCCGGTGACTATCAGCGACAACGGCGAGGTCACGCTCTTATCGGTGCCGGCATCGCTCCAGCGGGTTTGCATCGACATCGAGTCTTTGCCGACCGGGATGGTAATGCCCAGCTCAGGGCACAACTGCATGCCGACCGCTTGTACGGTGTCGTACAGGCGCGCGTCTTCACCCGGATGGCCGGCGGCGGACATCCAGTTGGCCGACAGTTTGATGTCGGCGATTTTCTCGATGCGCGCGGCGGCGATGTTGGTCAGGGTTTCGCCGATGGCCATACGCCCGGACGCCGGGGCGTCGAGCAAGGCCAGCGGAGTGCGCTCGCCCATGGCCATGGCTTCACCGAAGTAGCCATCAAAATCGCTGCAGGTCACCGCGCAATCTGCCACCGGTACTTGCCAAGGGCCGACCATCTGATCACGGGCCACTAAGCCGGTGATGCTGCGGTCGCCAATGGTGATCAAAAAGCTTTTGCTGGCCACGGCCGGGTGATGCAGGACGCGGGTAACCGCCTCGTCCAGGGCAACCACAGCCGGATCAAAGTCATCGCCCAACTCGGCTTCGCGGGTGGCCGAACGGTGCATGCGCGGCGCCTTGCCGAGCAAGACTTCCAGCGGCATATCCACGGCGTTGTTGCCGAAGTGGCTGTCGGCGACGGTCAGTTGTGGCTCGGCAGTCGCCTCGCCCACTACCGCGAACGGGCAACGCTCGCGTTCGCAAATGGCTTTGAAACGTTCGAAATCGGCCGGGCCGACCGCCATTACATAGCGTTCTTGCGACTCGTTGCTCCAGATTTCCAGCGGGGCCATGCCCGGCTCGTCATTCGGTACCGCGCGCAATTCGAAGCGACCGCCACGACCGCCGTCATTCACCAACTCGGGGAAGGCGTTGGACAAACCGCCGGCGCCGACGTCGTGAATAAAACTGATCGGATTCTGTTCGCCGAGCTGCCAGCAGCGGTCGATGACCTCCTGGCAGCGGCGCTCCATTTCCGGGTTTTCCCGTTGTACCGAGGCGAAGTCCAAATCGGCCGAGCTGGTGCCGGTGGCCATCGACGAAGCCGCGCCGCCGCCCAAACCAATCAGCATGGCCGGACCGCCCAGTACGATCAGCTTGGAGCCGACCAGAATTTCGGCTTTTTGCACGTGCTCGGCACGGATGTTGCCCATGCCGCCGGCCAACATGATCGGCTTGTGGTAACCGCGCACTTCTTCGCCGTGCGGGGTTTGAATCTTCTGCTCGAAGGTGCGGAAGTAACCGGTCAAGGCCGGACGGCCGAACTCGTTGTTGAACGCCGCGCCACCCAGCGGGCCTTCGACCATGATGTCCAGCGCGGTGACGATGCGCTCAGGCTTGCCATATGGCACTTCCCAGGGCTGCTCGAAACCCGGAATCTGCAGGTTGGACACGGTAAAGCCGGTCAAGCCAGCCTTGGGCTTGGCACCGCGACCGGTGGCGCCCTCGTCGCGAATCTCACCGCCCGAACCTGTCGCGGCGCCCGGGAAGGGTGCGATGGCGGTTGGGTGGTTGTGGGTCTCGACCTTCATCAGAATATGAATCGGCTCTTCAACCGCCGCGTATTCGCGGGTCTCGGCGTTAGGGAAGAAGCGCCCGGCCACCGAACCGACGATCACCGCGGCGTTGTCTTTGTAGGCCGACAGCACCCCTTCGCCGTGCATCTGGAAGGTGTTTTTGATCATGCCAAACAGGCTCTTGTCCTGGCTTTGGCCGTCGATGTCCCAGCTGGCATTGAAGATTTTATGCCGGCAGTGCTCGGAGTTGGCCTGGGCGAACATCATCAGTTCGATGTCGTGGGGGTTGCGGCCCAGGTCATTGAAGCTGGTCACCAGGTAGTCGATTTCATCTTCGGCCAGGGCCAGGCCCAAGCTGGTGTTGGCCTGCTCCAGCGCTACGCGGCCACCGCCGAGGATGTCGATCACGGTCAGGGGCTTAGGTTGAGCATGGCTGAACAGACCGGCGGCTTGCTCAAGGTTGTCGAGCACCAACTGGGTCATGCGGTCATGCAGGCTGGCGGCAATCAGCTCGGCATCGGCTTCAGTAAAATCGCCGACCACGTAGTAGGCAATACCGCGCTCCAGGCGCTGGATCTTGGCCAGGCCACAGTTGCGGGCGATATCGCTGGCCTTGCTCGACCAGGGCGAAATAGTGCCGAAACGCGGCAGCACCAAAAATAGCCGACCAGCGGGCTCTTGTACCGGCACACTCGGGCCGTACTTGAGCAGGCGCGCAAGCACCGTCTCTTCTTCGCCGGTCAACACACCGGCAACCTCGGCAAAATGGGCAAACTCGGCGTACACACCGCTAATGGCGGGGACCTTTAGGGTCAGTTGCTCGAGTAACTTGCCGTGGCGGAAGGCAGAAAGGGCAGGAGCGCCGCGCAGGATCAACATCTTCGGGACAGCCTCGGGAAGGGAGAATGCGTTGAACCGGCTCAAGATCGGCGCCAGCGCCGCGGATTTTGAGCAGATTCTTAAGGCCGAGCATTCTAGCCTAAAGCGCCTCTCAGGGCACCCGCCGCACGCCAAGCGGATTACGCCGCGCAGTTAACAGAGAAGCGCGCGGCTGTCGAGATATGGCGACCCCAATGCTTTGCGTATACTGCGCCGATGCTTGCCCAAACTTTGTTCCGCTCGCGCTGCTGCCAATGGCTGACAGCGACCGGCTTCCTCCTGCTGCTCAGTGGCTGTGGTGTTGATGTTCAACCCACCACCCTTGAGCGGGTCAAGGCGGATGGCGTGCTGCGCGTGGTGACCCGTAACAGCCCCGCCACTTACTTCCAGGATCGCAACGGTGAAACCGGCTTCGAGTACGAACTGGTCAAGCGCTTCGCTGAAGATTTGGGCGTTGAGCTGAAAATCGAAACCGCCGACAACCTCGACGATCTGTTCAATCGCCTCAACGCCAAAGACGGTCCCGTGTTGGGCGCCGCAGGATTGGTGATCAGCCCCGGCCGCCAGGCCCGCGCCAACTTCTCCCACGCCTACCTGGATGTCACCCCGCAGGTTATTTACCGCAACGGCGCAGCACGCCCCACGACAGCGGCCGACCTGCTCGGCAAACATATAGTGGTGCTCAAGGGCAGCAGCCATGCCGAACAGCTGGCGGCGCTGAAGCTGCAATATCCCCAGCTGAGTTTTGAGGAGTCCGACGCCGAAGAGGTGGTCGACCTGCTGCGCATGGTCGACGAAGGGCAAGTCGATCTGACCCTGGTCGACTCCAACGAGCTGGCGATGAACCAGGTGTACTTCCCCAATGTACGGGTCGGCTTCGACCTTGGCGAGGCCACCAGCGTCGGCTGGGCTGTGGCACCTGGGGAAGACCACAGCCTGCTGGATGAAGCCAACGTCTTTCTCGACACGGTTAAGGAAAATGGCACCCTGCAACGCCTGAAGGAACGCTATTACGGCCACGTCGACGTGCTCGGCTATGTCGGCGCCTACACCTTCGCCAAGCACCTGCAAGAGCGCTTGCCGCGCTACGAACAGCACTTCCAGCAAGCCGCCAAACCGCTGCAGCTGGACTGGCGCCTGCTGGCCGCCATGGGTTATCAAGAGTCGCTATGGCAACCCGATGCCACCTCGAAAACCGGCGTGCGCGGCTTGATGATGCTGACGCAAAACACTGCGCAAGCCATGGGCGTGGTCAACCGTTTGGATGCCAAACAAAGCATTCGCGGCGGCGCCAAATACATCGCACAGATCAAGAAAGAGCTGCCCGAAAGCCTGCTCGAACCGGATCGCACCTGGTTCGCTCTGGCCGCTTACAACATCGGCGGCGCCCACCTGGAAGACGCCCGCAAGCTGGCCAAGGCCGAAGGGCTAAATCCCGACAAGTGGCTGGACGTAAAGAAGATGCTGCCGCGCCTGGCGCAGAAAAAATGGTTCAGTAAGACCCGCTACGGCTATGCCCGCGGCGGCGAGACCGTGCACTTTGTGCAAAACATCCGCCGCTACTACGACATCCTCACCTGGGTCACTCAGCCGCAGCTGGAAGACCGCCAGATCGCCGACAACAACCTGCACCTGCCAGGCATCAACAAGACCCCGCCGGCGGAAGTGTTAGCACCGCTGTAAAGAGGCTTTACCCACGACTGCTTGAAAACCAATTTCGCAGACTGGACGTAGGGTGGGCTTCAGCCCACCAACTCTTACCTAGAAGCGGTGGACTAAAGCCCACCCTACGCGCTGAATGCAAAACAGCTGGTGGGCAACGCTTCGCGGTTGCCCACCCTACGTTTGCTGGCGACGCATTTTAAAAAAGGCGCTTAGGGCTGCACTGCACTCATCGGCCAACACCCCACCCTCCACCAGCACTCGATGATTGAGAAAGCCCTGGGTGAAAAACTCGCCACGGCTGTGCACCACTCCGGCCTTGGGTTCGCTGGCGCCAAACACCACCCGGGCGATGCGCCCATGCACAATCAGGCCGGCGCACATGCTGCACGGCTCCAGCGTCACATACAGGGTGCAGCCCGGCAGGCGGTAATTGGCCAGCGCCTTGGCCGCGTCGCGAATGGCGACCATCTCGGCATGGGCGCTGGGGTCGTGGGTGCTGATCGGGCAATTAAAACCACGGCCAATCACCAGCCCATCCTGCACCAGCAGCGCGCCCACCGGCACTTCGCCAAGGGCGGCGCCGGCCGCCGCCAAAGCCAGGGCCTCGCGCATAAAGTGCTGGTCCTGGCTGCGGTCGATGATTTGCGGTTTTTTCATCAGTTCAATCCGCCACTTCAATCGCTGCCATCAAGCCGGTTTCCATATGGTCGATGACGTGGCAATGGAACATCCAGCTGCCCGGATTATCCGCCACCAGGGCGATGCGCGCGCTTTCGTTTTTGCCCAGCAAATAGGTGTCGGTGAAGTACGGAATCACCTGGTGGCGATTGGACGACAACACCTTGAAGCTCATGCCATGCAGGTGAATCGGGTGCTGGTACTGGGCCATATTGCGCAGCTCGAAGATATAACTCTTGCCCAGCTGCAACTTGGCGATGGGCTTGTCGGCGCAGTTTTTATTGCTGATGTCCCAGGCCTCGCCATTGATCTGCCAGTAACTGCGCGGTGCGCCATTGGCGGTGTTTTCCGACAGGCTACCGACCCATTCAAAGCTAAAGCGCAGGGTTTCGGCACTGGCCAAATCCGGCTCGCTCACCGGGTTGGCTGGCAACGCCGGCGGCCATTCGCTGCCACCGGCGATCAGCGGCTGATCAGCGGCGCGCAGAGTCGCCAGCCGCACCGGGCCGTTACGCAGGGATAACTCGCTGCCGGAGGCCGGCACTTTCAAGGCCAGATCGATGCGCATGCCTGGGCCCAGCCAGTACTCTTTGCCGAGTGGGCGCGGCGCCACCGGATTGCCATCCAAGGCATAAATCCGCGCCTCGCCATCCGGCAGGTTCAAGCGGTAGGTCAGGGTGTTGTCGACATTCAATAAACGCAGACGCACCACCTGCCCGGCCGGTAGATCGAGGGTCGGCGCATGCACGCCATTGATGCTCGACAAACGCCCCGGCGTGCCCCCGCGCGCGGCTTCACGGGGGATGCTGAACGCGCCGAATGCGCCCTGCTCATCCACATGCCAGTTCTTCAGGCACAGGGTGCGCTCATGCACGAAACCGCTGGGCTCACGCTCCTCAACGATCAAGGGGCCGACCAGACCGCGACCCAGCTGCTCGCTACTGGTGATATGCGGGTGGTACCAAAAACTGCCGGCATCCGGCACCTGGAACTGATAGTCAAAATACTCACCGGGCAGCACCGGTAACTGCGAAACGTAAGGCACGCCATCCATCGCCAGCGGCAACCGAATGCCGTGCCAATGAATGGTGGTCGGCACCGGTAAATGGTTGATAAAACGCACCCGCAGCCAGTCGCCCTGACGCACCCGCAACTCCAGACCCGGCGCTTGTCCGCCATAGGCCCAGCCCGGGGTCTGATGACCCGGTACCAGCTCGAGATCCAGGGGCGCGGCGATCAACTCATAATCATGGCTGTTGCCCGCGCGGGGCCGACCCAACCAATAACGCACGCCACCGGCGCCGGGGCCAACAACGCTAAGGCCGACCAGGCCGGCGAGAATTTGTCTGCGGGTAAATGACATGGGTACAGACACCTCTAGATAGGGGGGACGTTCTAGAACAACACGCGGGTCCCATCGGGGGAGTCAAGGTAGGCATGTAATAGCCGATCTCTGACGGACCGGCTGTTTAGAAGCTTTTAAAATCGAACAGACGACGCAGAAAAAGGGTTACTGGGCTAAGGCCAAGCAAGGCGCCCCGGAGCTTTTAAGCGCAACGTACTGCAGTACGTGAGCATTAAAAGCGAGGACGCAACGCAGCATGGCCGACGACCAGGAAGCCGTCCCGCTAACGCATCACTCCCACTCGATGGTGGCCGGTGGCTTGCTCGACACGTCGTAGGTGACGCGGGAGATGCCGTCGATCTCGTTGATGATTCGGTTAGAGACCTTCTCCAGCAGCTCGTATGGCAGGTGCGCCCAGCGAGCGGTCATGAAGTCGATGGTTTCCACCGCGCGCAGGGCCACGACCCAGGCGTAACGACGGGCATCGCCAACCACGCCAACCGACTTGACCGGCTGGAACACCACGAAGGCCTGGCTGGTCTTGTGGTACCAATCGAAGTTGTGCAGCTCTTCGATGAAGATATGGTCGGCGCGGCGCAGCAGGTCGGCGTATTCCTGCTTCACTTCGCCGAGGATGCGCACCCCCAGGCCCGGGCCCGGGAACGGGTGACGGTAGACCATGTCATACGGCAGGCCGAGCTCCAGACCGAGCTTGCGCACTTCGTCCTTGAACAGTTCGCGCAGCGGCTCGACCAGTTTCAGGTTCATCTCGTCCGGCAAGCCACCGACGTTGTGGTGCGACTTGATCACATGGGCCTTGCCATTTTTGGCACCGGCCGACTCGATCACGTCCGGGTAGATGGTGCCCTGGGCGAGGAACTTGATGTTGTCGAGTTTCGACGACTCGGCATCGAAGACTTCGATAAAGGTGCGGCCGATGATTTTGCGTTTCTTCTCTGGGTCAGCTTCGCCGGCCAGGTTGTTCAGAAACAGCTCCTGGGCGTTGGCGCGGATCACTTTGACGCCCATGTTCTCGGCGAACATGGCCATCACCTGCTCGCCTTCGTGCAGGCGCAGCAGGCCGTTATCGACGAACACGCAAGTCAGCTGATCGCCAATCGCCTTGTGCAGCAAGGCCGCCACTACAGAGGAATCCACCCCGCCCGACAAACCCAGCAACACGTTGGCGCTGCCGACCTGGGCGCGCACGCTGGCGATGGCATCGCTGACGATGTTCGACGGCGTCCATAGGGCTTCGCAGCCACAGATGTCCAGCACGAAGCGCGACAGGATGCGCCCGCCTTGCTTGGTGTGGGTCACTTCCGGGTGGAACTGCACGCCGTAGTAAGCGCGCGAATCGTCGGCCATGCCGGCAATCGGGCAGCTCGGGGTGCTGGCCAGAATGTGGAAGCCTTCTGGAATGCGGGTGACCTTGTCGCCGTGGCTCATCCACACGTCGAGGCCGAACAGGCCGTCGGTGTCCACGTGGTCTTCGATGCCATCCAACAGGCGCGCCTTGCCGACTATGTCGACGCGGGCATAACCAAACTCACGCAGCTCAGAGCCTTCAACCTTGCCGCCCAACTGCTCGGCCATGGTCTGCATGCCGTAGCAGATGCCGAAAACCGGCACGCCCAGGTCAAACACCGCCTGCGGCGCGCGCGGGCTGTCGGCTTCATGCACCGACTCCGGGCCACCGGCGAGGATGATGCCGCGCGGGGCAAAAGCCCGGATCGCCGCGTCGTCCATATCGAAAGGATGCAACTCGCAGTACACGCCGATCTCACGCACACGGCGGGCAATCAGCTGGCTGTACTGGGAACCGAAGTCGAGGATAAGGATGCGGTGCGCGTGAATATCGTGGGCCATGACCGTCTCTCGTAGCGGAATGCACAAATGACAAGGGGCTGGTTAGATCAGCCCCGTGCTTATTTAATATTTAAAAATTGATTTGCCACGTCGCGAGCGCAGAGCCGGCTAGGCAGCGCCCGATCCCTTCGGGCTTGCTGCATTCACCCCATCCATGGGGATCGCGGAAAGAAATGAGAAAGCGGAGTTGGCTGGAGCCAATGAGCATTTCGAGTTTCTCTCCAACGCCGCCGGTTCAAGCGCAGCAGCGGCACATCAATTTTTTAGCCGACCCGGTAGTTCGGCGCTTCTTTGGTGATCTGCACATCGTGCACGTGCGACTCGGCCATGCCGGCGCCGGTGATGCGCACGAACTGCGGCTTGCTGCGCATCTCTTCAATGGTCGCGCAACCGGTGTAACCCATGGAAGCCCGCAAGCCACCCATCATCTGATGGACTATGGCGCTCATGGCGCCCTTGTACGGCACGCGGCCTTCGATGCCCTCAGGCACCAGCTTCTCGGCACCGGCCGAGGAGTCCTGGAAGTAACGATCCGAGGAGCCTTGCGACTGCGCCATGGCGCCCAGCGAACCCATGCCACGATAGGCCTTGTAGGAGCGGCCCTGGAACAACTCGACTTCGCCCGGCGCTTCTTCGGTGCCGGCCAGCATCGAGCCGATCATCACGCAGGAGGCGCCGGCCACTATGGCCTTGGACAGGTCACCGGAGAAGCGGATGCCACCGTCGGCAATCAGCGGCACACCGGTGCCGGCCAGAGCTGCCGCCACGTTGGCCACTGCGGAAATTTGCGGCACGCCGACACCGGCGACGATGCGCGTGGTGCAGATCGAGCCAGGGCCGATGCCGACTTTCACGCCATCGGCACCAGCGTCAGCCAAGGCCTTGGCCGCCTCGCCAGTGGCGATATTGCCGCCAATCACCTGGATTTGCGGGAAGGTCTGCTTAACCCAACGCACGCGGTCGATCACGCCTTTGGAGTGACCGTGGGCGGTGTCGACCACCACCACGTCGGCGCCGGCAGCCACCAGGGCAGCCACGCGATCTTCGGTGTCGGCACCGGTGCCCACAGCCGCGCCAACGCGCAGACGACCTTGGTCATCTTTGCTGGCCAGCGGATAGGCTTTGGCTTTTTCGATGTCGTTGACCGTCATCATGCCTTTGAGATTGAACTCGGCATCGACGATCAATACGCGCTCGATGCGGTGCTTGTGCAGCAGTTCGCGCACCGTGTCTTTGTCGGCGCCTTCACCGACTGTGACCAGGCGCTCTTTAGGCGTCATCACGTCGCGCACCTGGGCGTCGAGACGATTCTCAAAACGCACGTCGCGGGAGGTGACTATGCCAACCAGCTCGCCCTTGGACAGCACAGGTACGCCGGAGATGTTGTGCAGACGGGTCAGCTCAAGCAGATCACGCACGCTGGCGTCGGCCTGAATACAGATCGGGTCTTTAACGACACCGGCCTCGTATTTTTTGACCTTACGCACTTCGGCCGCTTGCTGCTCGATGGTCATGTTCTTGTGGATGATGCCGATGCCGCCTTCTTGCGCCATGGCAATCGCCAAGCGCGCTTCGGTGACGGTGTCCATCGCCGCGGAGATCAGCGGAATGTTCAGCTCGATACCACGAGTCAGGCGGGTCTTGAGACTAACGTCCTTGGGCAAAACCTCGGAATAACCGGGGATTAACAGGACATCATCAAAGGTCAGAGCTTCTTGGCTGATACGCAGCATGCGGGGGCTCCCGAGCGGGAAAAGGAAGCGCGCCAGTATACCTATCCAGCCCCTTTGGCTCAATGCAAAGTATTCGCCAATATTGGCCGACCAACAAAAGCTGCGGCGCTGCCTGCCTTTAAAGCTTCACCTGCACCAGCGAGACCGGCCGGCCCAGGCGCTCGGCAAACTCGTCAAGAAAGCTCTGTTTGAAGTACTGGCCGCTCCAGTTATTGAAGATAAAACCCAGATTGGAGAACCCGCACGACTGGGTGAAGGGAAAGGCGTTGATGTCGTCCTCATGGTCGCAATGGGGGCAGATGAAGTTTTCCGTCTCGCCCGGCATCCAGCTTTCCAGACTTTCCAGCAGCACTTCGCCGACCTGCTTACGGCACTCGGGGCAGCGCGCGCGTTTTTCAAAACCCTGCTCGGGCGTGAAGATGCAGCGCTGAGTGACGATTTCCAGGCCATGCACACTGCGGCCAAAGGGCAGGCAATCCGCAGGTGCTGCGTCCATGTCCATCACTTGCCGTGCGCCTTCGGCAATGCCGTAGCCCATGCGATTGCCGCTCAGGGCGCAGGTGGTGAGTTGCTCATCGACAATTTGCTGCGCGGTTAACCACGCCAGCACCTTGCGCGCCCGCGCCTCCGGCGCCGGGTAGGTGGAAATCTGCGGCACGATAATGCTCTGCATATTGATCATGGCTCGCCCCTTGTTCTGTTTGAAAAGCCGCGCAGCTTAAAGCCGACAGCCCTGCGGTCAAGCATTGATGACTGCGCGTTAATAATCAGCATAGTGGACTGCGGCCTTTGGCCAATCGCGCAAAGCCTTTATGCTGTCGGCCATGATCAAAGACCCATTCCAGCGCCTCAACCTCGACCGTGAGGTTTTAACTGTCAGCCAGCTCAATGGCCGCGCCCGCGGCTTGCTGGAGGACGTGTTCGCCCAAGTCTGGGTGGCCGGGGAGATTTCCAACCTGGCCAAACCGGCCTCGGGCCATGTGTATTTCACCCTCAAAGACCAGCAGGCCCAGGTGCGCTGCGCGCTGTTCCGGCAGAGTGCGGCACGGGTGCGTGAAGCGTTGCGCGAAGGCCTGGCGGTCACGGTGCGCGGCAAGGTCTCGCTGTTTGAAGGCCGTGGCGATTACCAGCTGATTCTCGACAGCGTCGAGCCGGCCGGCGACGGCGCCCTGCGCCTGGCCTTCGAGGCGCTGAAAGCCAAACTCAGCGCCGAAGGCTTGTTCGCCATCGAGCGCAAACAAGCGCTACCGGCCCATCCGCAGCGCATCGGCATCATCAGCTCGCCCACCGGCGCGGTGATTCGCGACATCATCAGCGTGTTTCGCCGCCGCGCGCCGCAAGTCCAGCTGACGCTGATCCCCACCGCCGTACAGGGCCGCGACGCCACGGCGCAAATCATCCGCGCGCTGAAAATGGCCGACGCGTTTGGCTTCGACGCGCTGATTCTGGCCCGTGGTGGCGGCTCGCTGGAAGATTTGTGGTGCTTCAACGAAGAGCCGCTGGTGCGCGCCGTGGCCGCCTGCCGCACGCCGATTGTCAGCGCCGTCGGCCATGAAACCGATGTGACCATCTGCGATTTTGTCGCCGACGTACGCGCGCCTACGCCGTCCGCCGCCGCCGAACTGTTGGCACCCGACAACAGCGAACTGGTGCAACGTCTGAGCAACCTGCAACGCCGGCTGCTGCTGCGCATGCAGGCGCGCCTGACCCGCGAGCAGCTGCGCCTCGACAATCTGCGCCTACGGCTGCGCCATCCCGGCGAACGTCTGCGCCAACAAGCCCAGCGCCTGGATGATCTGGACATGCGCCTGCGACGCGCTTACGAGCAGCAGTTCAAGCAACAGCATGAACGTCTGGCCCGTCTCGCCGCACGCCTGGCCGCACAGCATCCGGGGCGCAATTTGGCCCTGTTGCGCCTGCGCCTAGACAGCCTGGCGGAGCGCCTGCCACGGGCCATGGGTGAAGGTTTAAAAGCCCGGCAACTGCAATTGCGCAGCCAGGTACAGACCCTTAACGCCGTCAGCCCGCTGGCCACCCTTAGCCGTGGCTACAGCATCTTGCTCGATGATCAGGGCCGCGCCATTCACCGCGCCGCGCAAACCCAACCGGGCCAGCGACTGCGCGCCAAGCTCGGCGAAGGCGAGTTGCAACTGCGGGTGGAAGACAATCATCTGACGCCGGTGACCCTGTCGTTGCTGGATTAACCTGCTGGTAAATCCTTTGGTGGGCAACGCTTCGCGGTTGCCCACCCTACGCCTCCTGTCACTGCGTAATTGCCCAATACATAACCTGCTCGCCCTCCTCTGCGGACTGCCCAATGCGACTCCTGATTGCCCTGCTGCTGTGTATCGCCCTGCCCGCCCAAGCCGCCGGCTATCTGACTCGACTACTCAATCATCCAGTGCCGGGCGGCATCGCGGTGGTGGATTTAGGCGCGGCCGCCAGTGCGCCCAGCGCCAGCTTTCAAGGCAAACCCGTGCTGGTGGTCAACGAAGACCAGAGCCACTGGATCGCCATAGTCGGGCTGCCGTTGACGCTAAAAGCCGGCAGCCAACAGATCAGCACTCAAGGCGCAGCGGGCACGCGCAACCTGAGCTTTAGCGTGGTCGCCAAGCACTATGCCGAGCAACGCATCACCCTGAAAAACACCCAGATGGTTAACCCCGACACCAGCAACCTCAAACGCATCGAGCGTGAACTGGCCGAACAAACCCGCGCCTACCAGCAGTTCAGCCCCGGCACGCCGAGCAATCTGCAGCTGGACAAACCGGTCAATGGCCCGCTGTCGAGCCGCTTCGGCCTGCGCCGCTTCTTTAACGGCGAGGAGCGCAACCCGCATTCCGGTCTGGATTTTGCCGTGCCGGCAGGCACGCCGATTAAGGCGCCGGCAGCCGGTAAGGTGACGCTGATCGGCAACTACTTCTTCAATGGCAACACGGTGTTTGTCGATCACGGCCAGGGCTTTATCAGCATGTTCTGCCATCTGTCGAAAATCGACGTCCGTCTCGGCCAGCAACTGGCTCGCGGTGCCGTGCTCGGCCGGGTCGGCGCCACCGGCCGCGCTACCGGGCCACATATGCACTGGAACATCAGCCTGAACGACGCCCGGGTCGACCCAGCGATTTTTATCGGTGCCTTCCAGCCTTAATGCCGCCGACAAAGCGCGCAACAGCCTGCGCAATCGCAAGCAAGCCAGTCGCCACCCAGCGCAATAATTCACCACTAAAAACAAAATAGAGAGCAACCCTGCCAATTTTTACGCAGTGCTTGCACGCTTTAACCAGCATCTCTAGGGTTATCAGCATCCACAAGATAAACACTTATTTTTTCGGTTGGCCGCGACCCGGCCCCGCACCCAGGATTGCCACCATGAGCATGCTTAAAGACCCGTCCAGCAAGTACCGCGCCTTCACCCCGATCAACATCCCTGACCGCACCTGGCCGAATAAAGTGATCAGTCAGGCGCCGATCTGGCTGTCATCGGATCTGCGTGACGGCAATCAATCGCTGATCGAGCCGATGGATGCGGCGAAAAAAATGCGCTTCTTCAAGACCCTGGTTGCGGTCGGCGTCAAGGAAATCGAAGTGGGCTTTCCGTCCGCCTCGCAGACCGACTTTGATTTTGTCCGTGAGCTGATCGAAGGCGGCCACATCCCCGACGACGTCACTATCCAGGTGCTGACCCAGGCCCGCGAAGACCTGATCAGCCGGACCTTCGAGTCGCTCCAGGGCGCCAAGCGGGCGATCGTCCATTACTACAACGCCACGGCGCCGAGCTTCCGACGCATCGTGTTCAACCAGGACAAGGCTGGGGTGATCGAGATCGCCGTGCAGGCCGCGCAGATCATTCAACGCCTGGCCGCCCAACGCCCGCAAACCGACTGGCGTTTCGAGTATTCGCCAGAGGTGTTCAGCTCCACCGAAATCGACTTCGCCGTTGAGGTGTGCAACGCGGTGATCGCGGTGTTCCAGCCGACGCCTGAGCGCAAGCTGATCCTCAATCTGCCGACCACCATCGAGGCCGCCACGCCGAATAACTACGCCGATCAGATAGAGTGGTTCTGCCGCCAAATCAACCAGCGTGACAGCCTGCTGATCAGCCTACACACCCACAACGACCGTGGCACCGGCGTGGCCGCCACCGAACTGGGGCTAATGGCCGGTGCCGATCGAGTCGAAGGCTGCCTGTTTGGCAACGGCGAACGCACCGGCAACGTCGATTTGGTCACAGTAGCGCTGAACCTCTACACCCAGGGCGTCGACCCGCAACTGGACTTCTCCGACATCGACGGCGTGCGCAAGGTGGTCGAGGAATGCAACCAGCTGCCGGTGCACCCGCGCCATCCCTATGTGGGAGATCTGGTGCACACCGCCTTCTCCGGCTCGCACCAGGATGCGATCCGCAAGGGCTTCGCCCAGCAAGACCCGAACGGCATCTGGGAAGTGCCCTACCTGCCGATCGACCCAGCCGATATTGGCCGCAGCTACGAGGCGGTGATTCGCGTCAACAGCCAGTCGGGCAAAGGTGGCATCAGCTTCCTGCTGGAGCAGGAGTACGGCATTTGCCTGCCACGGCGGATGCAAATCGAGTTCAGCCAGGTGGTGCAAAAAGAAACCGACCGCCTTGGTCTGGAGATGACCGCCGAGCAGATCTATAGCCTGCTCAACCGCGAGTACCTGCAAGCCAGCGCCCCTTACGCGCTCAAAAGCCACAAGTTGCAAGAAGAGCACGGCACCAGCGCGGTGGACGTGGAAGTCATCAGCGCCGGCGCCAGTCAACACTGGCGCGGCATCGGCAAAGGTCCGCTGGAAGCCCTGGTGGCCGGCCTGCCGGTGGGCGTGGAGATCATCAACTACGCCGAGCACGCCATAGGTGCCGGCACCAACGCCAAGGCTGCCGCTTACATCGAGCTGCGGGTGAACGGCGAGCGCGCCCTGCATGGCGTTGGCATCGATGAGAACCTCACCACGGCGAGCTTTCGTGCGCTGTTTAGCGCCCTCAACCGGGCGCTGGCCGCGGCCGCCGAACAAGCCGCCTGAAACCCGGGATTAGCCTGTTGTCGCAATTGGACAGCAGGCCAAAATCCTCAAGGCAAAACACTGAGGCCGCTCACCTCGCAAAATCCCTGGCTCACAACACCTGCAAACCACCTTGCTATAGTTTTGATCCATGCCGCCATGGCCGGCGGCATTCGATCCCTCACTGAGTAAGGAGTCATCATGAGCGCCAGCTATAACGTCGCCGTCCTGGTAGGCAGCCTGCGTAAGGCCTCGATCAATCGCAAACTGGCGCAGGCCTTGATTGCCCTGGCACCGCCCTCGCTGCGCCTGGAAATCATCGAAATCGGCGAATTACCGCTGTACAACGAGGACATCGATGGCGCCACACCGCCGGCGGCCTACAGCCAGTTTCGCAGCCAGCTGCGGGCCGCCGATGCGCTGCTGTTTGTCACCCCCGAGTACAACCGCTCAATGCCGGCGCCGATGAAAAACGCCATCGACGTGGGCTCGCGGCCTTACGGCCAAAGCGTCTTCAGCGGCAAACCGGGCGCAGTGCTCAGCGCCTCGCCGGGGGCGGTCGGCGGTTTTGGCGCCAATCATCACCTGCGCCAATCTTTGGTGTTTCTCGACGTGCCGGTGATGCAACAACCGGAGGCCTATCTCGGCGGCGCCGGCAGTTTCTTTGACGAAGCCGGCACGCTGTCGGATGGGATCAAACCCTTCCTGCAAAAATTTATCGACGCCTACGCCAACTGGGTGGCCAAGCAGCTCTGAGCGCCTATCGACCTGGATTGATAGGCGCTTCGTGACTCATCTGCTGACATAGCGGACCGTCGCCTGCAGAGCCTGATTGATATCCGGCCAAGCCAGCTGATGTTTCAGCGCCAAAGCTTTGGTGGCGGCGGTGTCGAAGCGGGTAGTCTGGATAAAGTCCAGCGATTCGGCGCTAGTGCTGAGCAGTTTCGGCAGGCCCGGAACTTTCAGCAGCCAGCGCAGCACGCCAATCGGCATAAAGCGCTGCGGCGCTTGGTGGTTAAGCGACTCAGCCAGCACCGCCAAGATGCCCGGCAAGTTCGGCGTGCGTTCATCCAGCGCCAGCACTTGCTGGCCGACCTGACTCGGGTCGAACGCCGCCGCCAGCATCAACTCGACCAGAAAATCCACAGTCACCAGCGGCAACCAATGCGCCGGCGTGCCGGGGATGGCGCTGAGCTTGCCGCGGGCCAGATTACTGATCAGTTCAGCCAAAGGTTGCGCCGGCAGTATGTGGCCGCTCTGACTGTGACCGCAGACCGTCGCGGGATGCACTATGGTCAGCTCGCCGCCCAGCGCCCGCATGCATTCGAGCACCTTGAAGTGCGCTTCCAGCTTGCTGCCTTCATAGCCGCCGACCCGCCGATACAGCGCCGGCCAATCGGTGCGCGCCGGCTGCTCGAGATCGACGCCGACCCGCTGCAGATGCTCATGATTCTCCAGCATAAAACCGCTGACCATCAGCAGCCGACTGCCCTGTTTGGCGGCCAGTTGCGCGACGCCCAGCGCGCCGTTGACATTGACCGTCCGCGCCTGCTCAAGAGTCAGCCCCCAGGCGAACTGCGCGCCGAGGTGAAACAGTACCTTGGCCTGACCAACCAGCAGCAACCCGGCCGCATCCAGCCCCAAGCCTGGCTTAGCCAAATCCCCCGCCACGGCGCGCAGCAAGCTACCATTACCGCCATGTTGATGAACCAGTAATTGCAACGCCGGCAAGGCCTCGGGCTTGCGCATCAGCACTGTGGTCGGGTGGCCTTTGGCCGTGAGCAAGGCCAGTAAATGTTGGCCTATATAGCCGGTACCGCCGGTGACAAAGCAATTTTCGTTCATGTTTTAGCCTCAATAGACAAGCGACTAGAACAGCCTAAACTGTCGAGCATACTCGACAGTCAAGAGGCTTTTATGCGCATTGGTGAGCTTGAGCAAAAGAGCGGCGCCAGCCGCCATACCTTGCGTTATTACGAGAGCATCGGCTTGCTCAGCGTGCAGCGCCAAGGCAACAACTATCGTGAATACAGCCCACGCAGCCTGAGCGATTTAGCCTTTATCCAGCAGGCGCAAGGCATGGGGTTTGCCCTTAGCGAAATCCGAGAAATTCTCCAGGCCCAGCGCGAACAACAACTCGACTGCGCCCAAGGCGCGCTGCTGGTCGGCAAGAAGCTGGCGCAAATCGAGGCAAAGATCACCAGCCTGCAAGCCATGCGCAAATTTTTACGCAGTGAAAAAACGCGCTTGGAACAAAGTGCCGCAGCGCAACTGCAACCAGCGGCGCAAGCTTAAAGGTGCCTTTACAGCCATCCTGTTTGTCCCACCATGGGCGCTGCCAGCGCCTAGACTGTAAAACAATCCGGCGCATCGGCACGTTTGTGAGGCTATCTCATGCACCCACTAATGACCCTACGTTTACTGACTCGCACACTGCTGCTGATGCTACTGGGCAGCCTGCCCTTAGCCGCCAGCGCGCAAGAGGTGCTGATGGCCTTTGGCGAGAAGATCCCGCCTTTTTGTTTCCCCGAAAGCGACAGCGGCATTGAACTGGAAGTCATAGGTGAAGCCCTGGCCTTCAAGGGCCATAAGCTGATCCCGCGCTACTACCCGCTGGCGCGGGTGCCCCTGGAATTCAAGATGGCGCATGTCGACGCGGCCATGACTGACCTCGGCACTGGCGCCCAAGGCGGCTACTTCGGCGACCCTGCGGTGCTCTATGACAATGTCTTCGTGACCCTGACCCAGCGCGCCTTGAAAATCAGCAAACCCGAAGACCTGAATGGCTTGGTGCTGGTGGCCTTTCCCGGCGCGCTGAAGCGCTACCCCGAATGGCTCACTGCGGTTGATCAAGCGGGCCATTATTTTGAACAAAACAATCAGGAACTGCAGGTAGCCGGCTTGAACAAAGGCCGCTTCGATGTGGTGTTAAGCGATAAAAATATCTTCCACTACTTTGAATTGCAGCTGACCCGCAACAGCCTGTTCAAGGCCAAAGCAGTCGACATGCAGGCCTTCACCGAAGTCGACCCCAACGATTACCGCCCGGTGTTTCGCAGCGAGAAGATTCGCGACGACTTCAATGCCGGCCTCGCGCAATTGAAAGCCAGTGGCCGCTATCAGGCTATTTACGACAGCTATCTGAAATAGCCCTGCGACTATTCGCCCTGCTGCTGCCAGTGGCTGCGACCCCAAGCGCACATGGCCTCCAGCACCGGCTGCAAGGTTTGCCCGTGGACAGTGGCGCGGTATTCAACCCGCGGCGGCACTTCGGCGAAAATGGTCCGCGTCAACACACCCACCCTTTCCAGTTCACGCAATTGCTGAGTGAGCATCTTCTCGGTGATGTCTGGCACCAACCGCTTCAACTCGGAGAAACGCAGAGGCCCTTGCAATAGGTGATAGACCAACACCGACTTCCACTTGCCGCCGATCACCTCAAGGGTCAGCTCCACCGGGGTGTTGTAGACCTTGTCGCCATCCACCAAGCGCTTGTCGCTGGTGGTTACCGTATTGACTTCGTTCATCTAAAGTTACCAAAAAGTAAGTTACTGTCTTAATCGTACGTACTTTCCAAAAAGATTGCCACGCGCATAATAGCCGCCATGGCCTATCTCGGTCGTAACAATGACCTTTATGGAGGTTACATGTCACTTCAGCATCTATTTTCCCCATTGCAACTCGGCGACCTGCAGCTGCCCAACCGCCTGGTCATGGCCCCACTGACCCGCCAGCGCAGCCTGCAGCCCGGCAATATCCCCAGCGAACTGAACGCCATCTATTACGCGCAACGGGCCAATGCCGGTCTGATCATCAGCGAAGCCTCGCAGGTCTGCCCTGAGGGCCAGGGCTACGCCTGGACACCCGGCATTCATACAGAGGAGCAAGTGGCCGGCTGGCAGAAAGTCACCCACGCCGTGCATGAGCAGAATGGCCGGATCTTCCTTCAGCTGTGGCATGTCGGACGCATCTCGCACCCGCTGCTGCAGCCCAACGGCGCCGACCCGGTCGCGCCCTCGGCAATCCAGGCCAACGCCGAGGTGTATGTCCAGGAAGCCGACGGCAGCCACCACAAGGCTGCCACCAGCAAACCCCGCGCCCTGCAATTGGACGAGCTGCCCGGCATAGTCGCAGCCTATGCCCATGGCGCTGCTAACGCCGTTCGCGCCGGTTTCGATGGCGTGGAAGTGCATGCCGCCAACGGCTATCTGCTGGACCAGTTCCTCTGCTCCAACAGCAACCAGCGCAGTGATGCTTACGGCGGCAGCGTCGAAAACCGCGCACGGCTGGTGCTGCAGGTAGTCGATGCGGTGATCGCAACCCTTGGCGACAGCCGCAAAGTCGGCATTCGCATTTCGCCGATGGGCACCTTTGGTGATGTGGATGATGCCAATCCGCTGGCAACCTTCAGCTATTTGGCTGAGCAACTGAACAGCCGCAAGCTGGCCTATTTGCACATCAACCGACCAGACTGGCTGGGCGGCACTTTCGAGGGTTTCGATAGCCTGCTGCGCGCGCTGCGGGATATCTACCAGGGCACGCTGATCATCGCCGGCGGGCAAACAGCTGAAAGCGGCGAGCAAACCATCGCCGAAGGCCTGGCCGACCTGGTCGCCTACGGCCGCCCGTATATTGCCAACCCGGATCTACTGGCGCGCTTCAAGGCCGGCGCTGCGCTTAATCCGCTGGATGGCAACACGCTGTACGGCGGTGATGCAGCGGGTTATACCGACTACCCCACTCTGGGCTAACCCCCACCAGACACAAGAACGCCGGGCATTCAGGCCGTGTGAAAACGTAGCGAGCGAAAGTTAGGCAAGGCAAAAACAGGCGAGGACGCGGAGTTTACGAGTTGTAAATGAGCAGTCCGAGCCTGTTTTTAACGCCGCATAACCGAGCGCAGTAGTTTTC